>Ga0136633_1000449_pt1 | contig 31431 bp, 27 predicted proteins | sample AntDrymeUQ832206_2_FD_105494 | JGI IMG/M metagenome (GOLD analysis project Ga0136633, IMG submission 105494) | Polar desert sand microbial communities from Dry Valleys, Antarctica - metaG UQ83 (22.06) | ecosystem: Environmental > Terrestrial > Soil > Desert | place: Antarctica: Dry Valley... | reverse complement strand
GTTGCGATGACCACGCTCGTCTCTCGAACGGCCGCCACCGATGCCGCGGGCGCGCGCGAGAGAGCGGCCAGGACGAGGATGTAGGCGCCGAAGGTCGCCAGACCGGCAGCGACGGTGGCGGGTCCAAATTCGGCTCTAACCGCCCGCTTCCCGCGGCGGACCAGGGCGAGCGTGAGGAAGCCGAGTGTCGCCGGGATCATCGACAGCTCCTGATACACGAGCGGCGACGCGTACTGGATTCCACGCTGGTCGAGCAGCGTGTAGGTGGCAATGCAGGCTCCGATCGCGAGCGCGAGCATCAGATCGCCCACGCCCGCGCCGCCACGAATGCCGCGCACGAGGAACACCCCGGCGCCAACGAGGAGAACACCGCCCACCTGGGTCGCGGATGCTGCCTCCGCCAAGAGAACGACTCCTGCAAGCAGGACGAGCACCGGCGCCGAGCCACGTGCGATCGGGTAGACGAACGACAGCTCTGCGCGGTTGTAGGCGGCGACGAGCAGCACGAAGTAGGTGAGCTGAAGAAGCGAAGTCGCGACGAGGAACGGCCAGACCCTGGATTCGGCTTCCCACTCAAGAGCAGTCACCGGGGCGAACGCGACGACCCCCGCGACGAGAGCCACGGCGGTGGCGGCCTCGACATCCCGCGACCGCGCGAGGATGAGATTCCAGAAGGCGTGCAGGAAGGCTGCGCCGAGCGCGAGCGCGAGCGCCGAGGTGGGCATCGGTGCGCAATCCAACCAGGACGCGCCGCATGCGGCACGATCCTCAGGTGGCAGGCTGCCGGAGAGCGGACGGAGGGTGAGCAAGCAGGCGCGAGCCGATGCCGTCGAGCAGCTGTCCGGCAGACGGTTCGACCTCCTGGTCATCGGGGGCGGGATCGTCGGTGCCGCGACAGCCGCGCACGCTGCCCGTACCGGACTGGCGGTCGCATTGGTCGACGCCGGTGACTTCGGCGGCGCAACCTCCGGCGCCTCGTCGAAGCTCATCCACGGCGGGCTCCGCTATCTCCGCCTCGGGGACGTGCGGCTCGTCCGCGAAGCGCATCACGAGCGCCGCGTTCTGACGTCAGTCGTCGCGCCGCACCTCGTGCGCCGAGTTCCGTTTCTCCTCCCGTTGTATGAGGGAGGCCCGTACCGCCCGGCGGTCGTACAGGGCGGAATCGTCATCTATTCGGCCCTCGCGCGTTCACGCCTCAACTGGCTTGTGGGACCCGAGCAAGCCCGTCGGCTCGTCCCTCCGCTACGGGTCGCGGGGCTCCGCTCGTGCGGGCTCTATGCGGACGCTACGACGAACGACGCCCGCCTCTGTCTCGAGAACGTGCGAGCGGCGGCGGAGGCCGGCGCGTGTGTCGTCAACGGCGCGGAGGTGGTCGGGATGCGTTCATCCGCGGGGCGGGTCGTCGGGGCGGACGTGCGAGTCGACGACGACGAGATCTCGGTCGACGCACGTGTCGTCGTCAACGCCGCCGGGCCATGGGTCGACCACGTGCGGCGGCTCGAGTCTCCGAACGCCGGGACCTCCGTGCGACTGAGCCGGGGCGCGCACGTCCTCGTTCCGGGGGGCGACGATTGGGGGGGCGCGCTCACGATTGCCCAGGACGACGTACGCGTCACCTTCGCGGTTCCCTGGTCCGGGATGCTCCTGCTCGGGACGACCGACACCCCCTACGAGGGCGATCCCGGCGCAGTTGTCGTCGAGGCGGGGGACACGGAGCAGATTCTCGGCGAGGCGGCCGTTGCGCTCGATGCGTCGCTCGTCGCACCCGATCGCGTGCGGGCCGCTTACGCGGGCCTCCGCGTGCTTCCGGCGGGTGAAGTAGAGACGGTCAGCGCGCGGCGGGAGACGGTGTTCACGCGGAGCCCCGGGGGGATGCTCAACGTCGCTGGAGGCAAGCTCACGACGTATCGCCGCATTGCCCTCGAAGCGTTGAGTCGCCTGCAGTCGGAGCTCGGGCTGCACCGGCTCGACAGGCGGCCCTGGCCGCTCCCGGGCGCGTCGGGGTTCGCGCACGTCGCCCTGCCGCGGGAGCTCGAGCCCGACATCCGGGCTCACCTGCTCCACCTGTACGGAGGTCTTGCAGCCGACGTCCTTGAACCAGCGCGGGAGGATGCGAGCCTGCTCGAGCGACTGCATCCAGACGGCCCCGACATCGCAGCACAGGTGGCGTACGCCGCAACGCATGAGTGGGCCCGAAGCGCCGAGGACGTCGTGCGACGTCGCACGACCCTCTTCCACCGCGGCCTCGCCGACGGCAGTACGGTCTCCCGCGTTGAGGAGATCCTGACCGGCATGCCAGCACTCGACGCCCAGACAGTCCCGTGAGCGACGCTGTTCTGCTCACGGGACGGACGCTCACGCTCGGGGACGTCGTCCGCGTGGCCCGCGGTCGCGCACGTGTCGAGCTCGACGCCGACACCAGCGAGCGGATGCAAGCCGCTCGGCTCGTGGTCGAGCACGCACTCGCGCGCGACGAGGAGGTCTACGGCCTGACGACCGGGGTCGGCATGCGGAAGCGCTTCTCGATCGACGAGGAGCAACCCCGCTTCAACCGGATGCTGATCAACGGTCATTTGATCGCCCAGGGCGACACCGCGTCCGAGGAGGTTGCTCGGGCAACCATGTTGCGCCTCGCGAACGGCCTCGCGCGCGGCTCGGCGGGCGCGCGGCCGGAGCTCGCGCAGCTCGTGGTCGACTCGCTCAACGAGGGGGCCACGCCTCGCATCCGGATGCTCGGGTCCGTGGGGCAGGCAGACCTTGCCGCCAACGCCGACCTCGCGAACGAGCTGCTCGGGGACTTCGAGCTCGGAGCAGGCGAGGCGCTCGCCTTCCTCAACAACAACGCGTTCTCGACGGCCATCGCGGCGCTCGCCGTCGCCGACTACGAAACGCTACTCGACGGGCTCGACGCCGCCGGCGCGCTCGCTCTCGACGCGTTCGCCGCGAACCCGGGGCTGCTGCACTCCGCTGTCGGCGAGGCGCGGCCGTATGCGGGCTTGCAGGACACGCTCGCGGAGCTCCGAGGGCTCCTCGACGGCAGCTCCCTCTGGAGCGACGCGCCGCGGAGCCTGCAAGATCCACTCTGCTTCCGGACGCTTCCCCAGGTCAACGGTGCTGCGCGCGACGCGCTCGGATACGCCGAGCGCGTCCTGGAGGTCGAGCTCAACGCCCATCAGGGCAACCCGCTGGTCGTCGTGGACGAGGACCGCATCGTCTCCGTCGGCAATTTCGACGTCGTCCCCCTGGCCGCAGCCCTCGATCTGCTTCGAATCGCGCTCGCCCCCGCGGTGACGAGCTCCGCCGAGCGCGCGCTGAAGCTCCTCCAGGCCCCGTTCAGCGGGCTTCCGGAGGGCCTCGCGGCGAGACCCGGCCTCGCCGAGCCCGCCCTGAGCGAGCTCGGAGCCGCTGTACAGGCGCTCGCCGCGGAAGCGCGGCTGCTCGCTCAGCCCGTGTCCTTCGAGCTCGCCAGTACGACGCAGCACGAGGGCATCGAGGACAGGACAACGATGGCGCCGCTCGGTGCCAGGCGTCTTCGAGAGATGGTCGGACTGGGTGCGAGGGTCGCCGCTGTCGAGCTGACGATTGCCGCCCAGGCGATCGATCTGCGCAGGCCGCGCTCGCTCGGCACCGGAACGCGTCAGGTGTACGAGCGGGTTCGCGCGCACGTCCCGTTCACCGATGCCGGCGAGACCCTGCCACCGGACCTCCAGCCGGTCGTCGACCTCGTCCGCTCCGGCGCTCTGCGAGAGTGAGCCATGCCCGTCGTCGACGTCCACCAGCACTTCTGGCCTGAGCCGCTCGTCGAGGCGCTTTCGCGCCGGCAGCGGCCGCCCCGCCTACGCGGCTCTGTGCTCGAGCTGGCCGGAGAGCGCGAGACCCCGGTCGACCTGGCCGCGCACGACCTCGACGCGAGGCTCACCCTCCTCGACCGTTTCGAGATCGACATGGCCGTGGTGTGCTTGCAGCCGACGCTTGGGTTCGGCGCTCTTCCTGACGACGAGCGCGACGAGCTCGTCGCGGCGTACGAGGACGGAATCCTCGAGATCGCGGCGGCTACGAGCCGGCTAATCCCGCTTTCGGCCGGGCGGAGCAGGAACGGGTTTGTCGGCGCGTGCATCGGAGCTCGGGATCTCATCGATCTGGACCGGCTCGCCCCGACGCTCGACGAGCTCGACGGGAGGGAGGAATTCGTCTTCGTCCATCCCGGCGCGGCCCGCTCCGAGTCGGTCGGAACCCTCCCGGACTGGTGGGCCGCGGTCGTCGACTACACGGCCCAGATGCAAGCCGCGTACGCGATCTGGCTCTCGCATGGGGTGGAGCGCTGGCCGGACCTGCCGGTCGTCTTCGCGATTCTCGCCGGCGGCGGGCCGTTCCAGCTCGAGCGGCTGCAATCTCGAGGTCTCGCCGGCCGCGAGCTCCTGCACACGAACGTTTTCTTCGAGACTGCGTCCTACGGCCGTCGCGCACTCGAGCTCTGCCTCGCGACCTTCGGCGTCGGCCAGCTTCTCTTCGGAAGCGACACGCCGGTGATCGACCCCGAGCCGACACTGAGCGCCGTCCGAGGGTTCGGAGATGCTGTCGCGGACGCACTGTGCGCACAGAACCCGGTCCGCCTTCTGCGATGAGCGATCTCGTTTCGTGGGTCCATGAACGCGTGCCCGAGGATCTGGATCTCGATCGGCCCGCGCTCGCGCACCTCGCGGTCGAGCTCGGAGGTGAGCCGCAGTACTGGCAGCACTTCGTCCGTCACGATCCCGAGACGCGCCACTTCTTCCAGCTCTATCGCGATCCGCACCTCGATCTCTGGCTGATCTGCTGGCTCGACGCCCAGGACACGGGCTATCACGACCACGACGTCTCCTCCGGGGCCGTCCATGTCTGCGAGGGAACTCTCCACGAGGATCACTTTGAGCGGAGCGCGGACGGCTGGATCCGAGAGGTCACGAGGGAGCATCACGCCGGCTCGGTCTTCGACTTCGACTCGTCCTACATCCACGGAGTCCGCCACGCAGGCGGTCCGCCCGCGACCTCGTTGCATGCGTACTCGCCCGCGCTCTGGCGAATGGGGCACTACGAGCTCGGCACCACGACCGGCGCGCTCGGCCGAGTCGCGATCACGTACGCGGACGAGCTTGCCTCGGCCGGCTAGGCGTCCCGTACCTGAATGAGCCGGATCGCCCGCGTCGAGGCCTGGCCGGTAAACGTCCCGCTCGAGGCGGCGTACCTGATGGCGCCGGGAGTCGTGCCCGGCATCAGCCGGACCGTTGTCAGGGTGACGACTTCCGAGGGGGTGATCGGGCTCGGAGAGGCGGCGAGCTCCTCTGACGCAGGCGAGCTGCGCGGCGAGCTCGGACAGACGTTCGTCGGTCGCGACACGGATGACGTCCGAGCAGTGCTTGGTCGGCGTGAGCCGGCTCCGGTCGAGCACCGAGGCGACGCCCGGGTGCTCATTCGCAACTCGCTTGCGGGAGTCGAGATCGCGCTCTGGGACATCGCGGCGCGTGAGGCGGGGGTACCGCTGCATGAGCTGCTCGGAGACACGGTTCGAGCGCGCGTCGAGCTCACCGAGTACTTCGCGTACAGACCCGGGCGCGAGGACTCTGCGCTCGAGGTTGCAGCTTTTTGCGCGCGGATGGTGGAGGAGCACGACTCGCTGATGTTCGAAGGCAAGGTCGCCGTGCGGTCCGTCGAGGAGGACGTGCGCCTCGTGCGTGAGGTGCGCGCGGCGATCGGCGCCGATCGCGGGCTCCGCCTCGACGCGAACATGGGCTGGCGGGTCGATACCGCTCGGCACGCGCTGTCTCTTCTCGAGCAGTTCGACATCGCGAATGTCGAGGAACCGGTCGGCTCGTTCGAGGAGATGGCAGAGCTACGAAGGTCGACGGCAATTCCGTTCTCCGCTCACACACCGGACATCGCGCTGGCCGCCGCGCTCGGCGCGCCGGATACGCTCGTCCTCGGGCTCGGATTCTGCGGCGGGATCGCCGGCACGCGTCGCTTCATCGCTGCCTGCGAGGAGGCGGGCGTCGGCTTCTGGTTCTACAGCGGCGACCTCGGCATCGCCACCGCCGTCTACTTGCACCTCGCAGCGGTCACCGCGTACCTCGACCGCCCGAGCCAGTCGCTCCTGCGCTGGACGGCGGACGACGTCGTGGCTGGGGGTCCGTTCTCGCCTGAGCGCGGCGGCATCGACGTGCCAACCGGACCGGGTCTCGGCGTCGACCTCGACGAGACGGCCCTCGCGCGCTGCGTCGAGCGCTTCGGGCGCGAGGGCGAGTACGATCTCTACTCCGGTGGCCCAATCCCCCGACACTGAGGTCAGAGCCGGACTCCTGGAGCGGCTCGAGAAGGGCACCGTGCTCGGCGCCGAGGGTTATCTCTTCGAGCTCGAGCGACGGGGCTACCTCAAGAGCGGCCCGTACGTGCCGGAGGTCGTCCTCGACTTCCCGGACGCAGTGCGCGAGCTGCACCGGGAGTTTCTGCGTGCGGGAGCAGAGGTGATGGTCGCGTTCACGTACTACGGCCATCGAGAAAAGATGCGCTTGATCGGGCGCGAGGACGATCTCGAGCCGCTCAACCGCGATGCGCTGCGGCTCGCCCGTGAGGTTGCGAGCGAGGGGGATGCGCTCGTCGCCGGGAACATCTGCAACACGTGGGCATACGACAAGGACGACGCGGAACGGTCCGGCGCTGTGGTCCGCGCGATGTACGAAGAGCAGGTCGGCTGGGCGATCGAGGAAGGCGCCGACCTGATCATCGCGGAGACGATGGACTACCTCGGCGAGGCACTGATCGCGACCGAGGTCGTCAAGGCCGCGGGATTGCCCGCCGTCGTCACGTTCGCTTCCACCAGCGACATCACGATCGACGGTGTGGAGTTCGACGAGGCGAGCAAGCGCCTCGAGGATGCGGGTGCCGACGTCGTCGGGCTCAACTGCTCGCGCGGTCCGGGGACGATGCTTCCGATTCTCGAGCGAGTGCGCGCCGCCGTCAGCTGCCACGTTGCCGCGCAGCCGGTTCCGTACCACACGACCCCGAAGGAGCCGACGTTCGTGGGCCTGCGCGCGGAGGACGGCTCTCGCGCCTTCCCGATCGCCCTCGATCCCTTCACGTGCACACGCTTCGAGATGGCCGACTTCGCGCTCGCCGCGCGCGACCTGGGAGCCGGCTTCATCGGTATTTGCTGCGGGGGTGCTCCCCACCACGTGCGCTCGATGGCCGAGGCGCTCGGACGCGAGGTGCCCGCGAGCCGGTACTCCCCCGACATCTCGCTGCACCCCGTCCTCGGCGAGAACATCCAGGAGAAGGAGAAGCGGCTCTACAACTGGGAGTAGGAGGCGCGGCGTCAGCCGACGCGGTACTGCTCCAATGCGTCGAGATCCGGCACGACGCCGAGGCCGGGTCCGGGCGGCGGCGAGATCGTCCCGTCCGTCGCGATGCTGAGCGTCACGGGGAGCAACCAGTCTCGGCGCGCCTCGCTCCAAGCCGGCGGGTCGTAGGGAACCTCGATGTACGGACAGGTGGAGAAGGCCAGTGCCGCGTGCACGTTGGCCAGCAAGCCGTAGCCGTTCGACCAGGTGTGTGGGCTCCAGGTTCTCCCAGCCTGCTCGGCGACCGCGGCCACTCGCCCGCACCCGGCGATCCCTCCCGAGAGGACGACGTCTGTCTGGATGACGTCGACACGGCCACGAAGGACGAGGTCGCGCGCTTCTGCCTGAGACCGGACCATCTCCCCGGCCGCGATCCGGAGGTCGTGCCGTCCGCAGAGGGCCGCGTAGCCCTCCACGTCGTCCGTCGGCAGCGGTTCTTCGAGCCAGTAGACGTCGAGACGTGCGAGCTCGCGTGCGAAGTCACTCGCGGTTTCCAGGCTCCAGCGCGGTGTGAGGTCGCCCGGCATGCGCCAGCCCTGGTTCGCGTCGACCATGATCTCGAGCTCGGAGCCAACGGCCGCCCGGACCGCCTCGATCACGGGCAGGTCGAGGCGCCAGTCGTTCGAGTGCAGGCGTAGCTTCACGGCCTTGACCCCCGATTGGCGCAGTGTGACGCAGCGGCGCGCTCGTTCCTCCGCGGAGACCAGCTCGCCGCTCGACGCGTAGGCCAGCAGCCTGTCGCGGCTGCCGCCGAGCACCTGCCACAGCGGCTGCTGCCGCGCGCGCCCGACCAGGTCCCAGACAGCGACTTCGATCGTCCAGTTACGCCCATGGTGGAAGTCGACCGTCTCGCAGATGCCGTGCACGACGTCGGTCTGTGTCGGGTCGAGCCCGACGAGCAAGCGCTCGAGCAGCTCTCGATCCGGTACGTCGTCCCCGCTCGCATAGCCGTCGACGCCGTCGTCTGAGCGGACGATCGCGACTGTCGCGTCCTGGTACGTGCGGGGCTCGGGATCCCAGGCGGCCGCGAACGGCGGGTCGAGTGGATATCGATACCTGAGGGTCTCGATCGAGGCGATGCGCATTACTCGCCGCTGTAAAAGGGGTTCTCGAGCGAGTCGCGCCGGTTGACGAGGGAGGCAGACGCCGCCGGATCGCGTCCTTCGACGCACATCGCGAGTGCCTTGCGCGTCGCGGCACGGCTCGCCAGCCGCACCGCCGTCTCGTCTTCCGCGGTCGGGTCGATGTAGACGGCGACGAGGACGAGCAGGTCGTCGCTTGCCTCGATCAGCTCGTCGGCGACCGCATCGAGGACGCCCTGGCCTATCCCGAGCTGAGCCGCGCCCCAGGTGATCGTCTGATGGCGTTCCTCGGTCGCGGTCGCCTTGTTCATCATCAGCGTGGGTGGCCAGACGGGCTCGTACTCGGCCGGTGACGGTCCGACACAGACGAGCACGGGCGTGTGCCCCGGAGTTGGGTGGGCGAGCATGCTGACGGCGGCGGCGCCCGTCGGGCTTCCCCGCCGCGCGAGGACGACGTTGACGTGAGCCCCGTTGGGCGCCTCGCCTCCCCAACCTTCGCCGATACGCCCGTCGAGCTCGCCGGCGCTCATCCGCTGCTCGCAAGATCCAGCACGACGCGAAGCGCCGTGCCGCTCTTCATCAACTCGAAAGCCTGTACGACGTCGTCCAGCCCGAGCCGGTGCGAGATGAGGCGATCGAGAGGTAGGCGGCCTTCGCGATAGAGCTCGAGTGCCGACAGGAAGTCGCGATCCGGCTCGGACGAGCCGTAGATCGAGCCCAGCACGCGGCGCTCTCCGCGCTGAATCGTTCCGGCGGGAATCTCCACCACAGTGCCCTCGCGAGGAATGCCGACGAGCACGGCCGCACCGCGTTTGCGCGTGCTGAGATAGGCGGCGAGCATCGCCTCCGGCCTGCCGGTCGCCTCCACGGCGACGTCCACGCCGCCGCCCGTGACGTCTCTCACCGCCGCTGCCGTCGCCTCCGGGCTCCCCTGCCAGAGGACGCCGTCCGTCGCCCCGAGGGTCAGCGCGACGTCGATCTTCTCTTGAACCACGTCGACGGCAATGATCGGGTCCGCGCCGAGCGCCGCGGCTGCCAGGAGCGCGGACAGCCCGACGCCGCCGCAGCCGATCAGAGCGAACCGGTCGCCGGGCTTCGTCTCCACCGTCCGTGCCACGGCACCGACGCCCGTCGTCACGCCACAGCCGACGAGGGCCGCGATCTCGAAGGGCACATCGGACGGGATGGGCACACACGAACGTTCGGACACGACGCCGGCCTCTGCGAACGTCGAGACGTAGCAGTAGTGGTAGATCGGCTCGCCGGCGCGGGAGAGGCGGGTCGTCCCGTCCTCGAGGCCGCCGGTCGACATGCCCTCCCACGCAGTCGAGCAGAGCCACGAGAAGCCGCGGGCGCACTCGGCGCAGACGCCGCAGGCGGGAAGCCAGTTGAGCGCGACGTGATCGCCGGGGCGGACTCGCGTGACGTGCTCCCCGATCTCCTCGACGATGCCCGCCCCTTCGTGACCGAGCACAGCCGGGCAGAGCGTCTCGGCCGTACCGTCGATCGCGTTCAGGTCCGAGTGGCAGACCCCGCTCGCGTGAAGCCGAACGAGCACTTCGTGAGGCCCGGGCGGTGCGAGATCGAGCTCCTGCACCGAGAACGTGCCGCGCGTCTCCTCGAGCACGGCGCCGCGAATGCGCATCAATTCCTTCCCGGCGCGAAGGGCTCGAGCTCCGGTGTCGTGCGCCCTTCGAGCACGAGCGGTGCGAGCAGCGCGGCGGTCGCGGGCGCCAGTGTCACGCCGAGCATGCCGTGTCCCGCCGCGACGAAGAGGCCGCGATTCCCAGGAAGCTCCCCGATCAGCGGGAGCCCATCGGCTGTCGCAGGACGCAGGCCGGCCCAGGTCGCGAGGGGCTCGTCGGCCTCCGGCTGCCAGCCGGCGAGATACGGGCGCGCCGCTGCGAGCAGACGCTTCCCGGCTCCCGCCGGTGCCTCGGCCTTGGCTGCGCCGAGCTCGAACACACCGGCGATCCGGACACCGCTCGCGAACGGGCTCAGGCCGAGCTTCGCCTCCGCCAGATAGAGCGCGTGCCGGGGAGGCGTCCCCTTGCCGGGGATGGTGACGCTGTAACCACGAGCGGGCTGAACCGCCACGCGAAAGCCAAAGGGGCGGAGGAGGGACGCGGAGGGCAGTCCTGCCGCGACGACCACCTTCTCGGCGCGGATCCCGCCCGCATCTGTGGCCACGGTCCAGCCCTCGGTATCGCTCCGCATGTTGCTGACCTCACGGCCTTCCAGGATGTGACCGCCGGCAGCGCGAAGCCCGTCGGCCAAACCGCTCATGAGCTCTTCGGGCCGAACGTAGCGATCGACGGGTGCATGCAGTCCGACCTCGACGTTCCTGCTGTCGAGGGCGGGCTCGAGCTCGGCGAGTCTGGTGCCGTCGAGCTCCACCGGCTCTCCGCCCTCGTACCCGAGCGCACGCAGGCGGCGGAAGATGTCGCGGTAGTGGTGCAGGCCGGCGAGCGTTCGCGCGACGATCAAGAGGCCGGTCGAGTGCATCTCGAAGCGAATGCCGGCGTCCCGATAGGCGTCGAAGAGCTCGAGCGTCCGCCGGTTCAGTGCGAGCAGGGCCCGCACGCCGGCGTCGAAGCGTGCCGACGAAGAGCTTCGCCAGAAGCGCCACAGCCACCGTACGAAGCTCGGGTCGAGCGAGGGGCGGAGGACGAACGCATCGCCTCGGGTGACGAGCTGGCGCATGCCTTCGCGAACCATCCCCGGCGCGGGCAGCGGAGACGCCATGCTCGGCACGACCCAGCCCGTATTCCCCCGGGAGACGCCGCCGCCGACCGCGCTTCGCTCGAGCAGGGTCACGTCTGCGCCGAGGCGCTGGAGCTCCCAGCCGCAGGCGAGCCCGATCACGCCTCCGCCGACGACGACGACCGAGGTCACGTCCGAGCAAGCTCGCGGGCGAGCGCAGTCTCGATTTCGGCGGCTGCGCTCTGGCCGCTCGCGATTGCCGTCTCCGTGTACACGCCCCCGAGGTAGTCCCCCACGAGGTGAACGCGTCCGAGGGATCGCTCGAGCGCCGGCTGCTGGGCCGCCCGGCCCGGAGCAACGTACGGGAGCATTCGCGGCATCTTGACGAGCACCGTCTCCGTCACGAGCCCACGCGTCTCGGGAAAGATCGCCGCGAGATCGTCGAGGAATGCGCGCTCGATCTCGGCGTCGGATCGCTCGAAGAGGCGAAGCGCGGCATGGCCGCTACGGTAGACCATCAGACTTCCGCCCGGCTCTCTCCGCGCGCTCGTCGGCCGGAGTACGTTGACCACGTTGAAGAGCATGCTGAACGCTCGCTTCGGCGTCGCCAGCGCGTAGAGCCCGTCCCAGGGCATCGGCCCGGCCTCGCCGGTCATGATCGCCATCACCACCGTCGGCCCGTACGGGATCGCTTCGAGCGTGCGCCGTGTCTCCGCCGGCAGATCGACGGCGATCCGCGCGGCGTCGAACGCCTTCGTCGCCAGGACGACGTGCCGGGCTAGCACCTCGCGCTCGGATCCCCGCTCGCGGTAGCGGACGCGCGCGAGGTCGCCGTCCGCCGCGATCTCCGAGACCTCTGCTCCCGTACGCACCGGCTCGGGAAGCCCGGCCGCGATTCCGTCGATCAGCCGGCCGGGGCCGCCGAGTACGTTGTGCGACAGGCCCTTGCCGGCGTTCCAGACGAGCGAGAAGTAACCGGCACCGTGCCCGAACGAGATCTCCTCCAGCTCGGCCGTCGAGCGTGTGACGGTGGCCCGAAAGAGCGCTGCCGCATCGTCTGGGAGCTGGCCCAGCCAGTCCGCAAAGGTGCGATCGTCTCCGTAGGCGAGGACACGCTGGCGCGTCTGCGCCGACGTCTCGCCGGGCCTCGGCTCCGCCGCTCGCTCGAAGCCGGCGACAGCTCTGCGCAGGCGCAGGCCGGCTCGGATGAGCGCGACTCGGTCTCGGAGCCCGAGCGGGAGCCGAAAGGGAAAGAGCTCCGGCCTGCCGCCTGCGACGATGCGGCCGTTCAGCTCGATTGCGACCAGCTCGCCCGGCACCCGTGCGAGCTCGACTCCCACCTCCTCCGCGAGCCGCCACGTCGCCGAGCCGGGGCCGCTCCAGACGTGGGCGCCGAGGTTCAGCCAGTACGGGCCACGGGGCTCCGAGCGCACTCGTCCGCCCAGCCGATCCGTGGCCTCCAGGACGAGGACGTCCCGCTCGCGGAGGTCCCACGCGGCGGCGAGCCCCCCAATACCGGCGCCGACGACGACTGCGTCTCGAACTGGGATCTCCGTCACGCGCGAGGGCCGATGCTACTACCGACTCGAATACATTCCGCCCGTGACGGATGAGCTGCCTACGAAGATGCACGCGGTGCTGCTCACGGGGCACGGCGGCTACGAGAAGCTCGCCTATCGCGACGACGTGCCCGTTCCAAGGGCGGCCGCGGGCGAAGTCCTGATTCGAGTCGCGGCCGCCGGGGTCAACAACACGGACGTGAACACGCGCATCGGCTGGTACTCGAAAGACATTCGCTCCGGTACTGCCGAAGGAGCACTGGCAGGCTTTTCGGACGCCGCGTCGACCGACTCGTCTTGGACGGGACTCCCGCTCTCGTTCCCGCGGATCCAGGGAGCGGACTGCTGCGGTCGCATCGTCGCGGTCGGCGAGGGTGTAGACGCCGCGCGAATCGGGGAGCGAGTGTTGGTGCGCGCGGTCATGCGCTCGCCCGTGGCGCCGCCACCCGCTTGCTGGACGCTCGGCTCCGAGCTGGACGGCGCCTTCGCCAACTACGTAAAGGTGCCGTCGACCGAGGTGTTCCTCGTCAAATGTGATTGGGACGACGCCGAGCTCGCCTCGATCCCCTGCGCGTACTCGACTGCGGAGAACATGCTCCATCGAGCCGCTGTCTCGAGCGGCGAGCGCGTGCTCGTGACCGGAGCTTCCGGCGGCGTGGGCTCGGCAGCGGTGCAGCTCGCGAAGCGTCGGGGTGCCGAGGTCGTCGCGATCGCCGCGGCTGCCAAGGAAGACGGCGTCCGCGCGCTCGGCGCCGATGTGGTCCTGCCTCGAGAGAGCGACCCACGCGAGGCGCTCGAGGCGCAATCGGTCGATGTGGTCGTCGATCTCGTCGGCGGAGCCCATTGGCCCTCGCTGCTCGAGGTGTTGCGCAGCGGCGGTCGACTGGCGACGGCGGGCGCTATCGCAGGACCGATCGTCGAGCTCGACCTGCGTACCTTGTACTTGCGGGATCTGACGCTTTACGGCTGCACGTACCAGGACGACGTCGTGTTCGCGAACCTCGTCGGATACGTCGAACGCAGCGAGATCGCGCCGGTCGTGGCGAAGTCGTACCCCTTACGGGAGATCGTCCAGGCTCAGCGCGACTTCGTCGGCAAGGCGTTCACCGGCAAGCTGGTGTTGATCGTCGGCGAGGATGGCTAGCCGGGCAGCTCGACCGGCACTCGTTCGGCGGGCGGCGCGGTTTTCTGTATCAGGCGCAGCTCGTCGATCGGGATGTGGCAGCGGATGAAGTGCTCCGGCTCCACCTCCGCGAGCGGGGGCTCCTGCTCGACGCAGACTTCGCCCAGAAAGCGCGGGCACCGCGTGTGGAAGACGCACCCGGTTGGCGGATCGGCCGCCGAGGGGATGTCGCCCTCGAGATCGATCCGCGTGCGCTGTTCTCCCTCGATCGTCGGCACCGCCGAGAGCAGCGCCTCCGTGTACGGATGGTGCGGCGGAGAGAACACGGTCTCCGCAGGGCCGAGCTCCATCAGCCGCCCGAGGTAGAGAACGGCGATTCGATCCGAGAGGTAGCTCACGACGCCGAGGTCGTGGCTGATGAACACGTAACTCGTCCGGTTCGACGTCTGGAGGTCGACGAGCAGGTTCAGGATCGCAGCCTGCACCGAGACGTCGAGCGCGGACGTCGGCTCGTCGCAGACGACGAGTCGTGGGTTCCCAGCAAACGCTCGGGCGATTGCAACGCGCTGCTTCTGCCCCCCGGAAAGACCGGTCGGCCGAGACGAGAGCGCGCGTTCGGGGAGGCGAACCGACTCGACGAGCTCCTGAGCCCGCCGTTCGGCGTCGCCGCCGCCGACGTGCGCGAGCTTGCCGAGCGTGCGCTTCAGCATCCGCCGGACGGTGTGGCGCCGGTTGAGCGCCGAGTCGGGATTCTGAAACACGATCTGAAGCGCTGCCACGTCGGCCGCTGAGCGCTCCCCGAGCTTCGGCGGCATCAGGTTGCCGTCGATCTCCACAGTGCCCGCGGTCGGCTCGACGAGCCCGAGCAACGTGCGCGCGAACGTCGTCTTGCCGCTTCCGGACTCGCCGACGAGACCCAGGGTCTCGCCGGGCCAGAGCACCGCCGAAACGCCCGCGAGCGCTTTGATCTCGTGGCCGTCCTGGTTGAACGTCTTGGTCAGGTGATCCACCCGCAGGAGCGGGATCGCGAGGCGGTCGATGCCCACGCCGGGCGCCGGGGTCGGATCGGTCGCGCGCGGAAGCTCTTGCGCGCGGTCGTGGAAGTGACAGCGGCTGATGTGCGTCTCCCCGACGCGATAGTCGGCGGGCTTCTCGACGCGACAGATTTCCTCGGCGAGCGCGCAACGATGGACGTACACGCAGGCGGGGAGGTCAACGCCGATCGGCGGGAGGAAGCCGGGGATCGTGTCGAGCTTGCCGCGGTCCTTCCGCAGGCCTCCCCGGGGGATGCAGCGCAGGAGTCCCACCGTGTACGGGTGGCTGGGATTCTGGAGGATCTCCTCGGTCGGCCCCTCCTCGACGAGCTCGCCCGCGTACAGCACGCCCACGCGCTCGCACGTCTTGCGGATGACTGCGAGGTTGTGGCTGATGAAGAGCACCGCGGTCGAGAATCGCTCCTGGAGCTCGCCGATCAGGTCGAGCACCTCCGCCTCGACGGTTGCGTCGAGCCCCGTCGTCGGCTCGTCGAGGATGAGCAGCTCCGGGTTCGTGGCGAGGGCCATGGCGATGATTACCCGTTGCTGCATCCCTCCGGAGAGCTGATGTGGGTAGCGCCGGAGCACGGAGACGGGATCGGCGATGTTCACCTCGCGCAGTACCGCAAGCGAGCGCTCGCGAGCCCCGCTGCGGTCAGCACCGCGGAGCGCGAACACCTCTGCGACCTGACGTCCAACACGCAATGCCGGATTGAGCGCGCTCCCGGGGTTCTGGTACACCATCGAGACCGCGTCGCGCCGATACCGTCGAAGGCTCTCGCCGCGGAGCTTGAGCACGTCTCGTCCTGCCACCTGGATCGAGCCCCGCGTGACCCGGCCGTTTCGTGGCAGATAGCGGACGATTGAAAGCGCGGCCGTCGACTTGCCGCAGCCGGACTCGCCCACGAGCCCGTAGCTGCCCTGCTTCTCGATCGTCAGGGTCACGCCTCGCAGGACCTCGCGATCGCGACCGCGTACGCGATATACGATCTCGACGTCGCGGAGCGCCAGCGCGGCGGCGTCCGGCTCTACTGGGGCCGCGACATTCATTGATCCAGCACCTGCTGCACGGTGTCGGCGATCAGGTTGATTGCGACCACGAGCGAAGCGATCGCGAGCGCCGGGAACACGATCGCCCACCAGGCGAGCGAGATGTCGGAGTACTGCTCCGCGATCTGGAGCCCCCAATCGGGCGACGGCGGCTGCGGCCCGTAGCCCAGGAACGCGAGTGTCGCGACCGCGAAGACCGCGTAGCCCAGTCGCACCGTCGCCTCGACGACGATCGGGCCCATGACGTTCGGAAGGATCTCCACGAGCATGATGTACGGCGGTCGCTCGCCCCGCAGCTTGGCCGCCTGCACGTAGTCGAGGTCGCGTTCGACGAGTACCGCCGACCGCACCGTACGCGCGACGATCGGCATGAAGGCGAGGCCGATGACGACGACCAGCTTCAGCGACGAGACGCTGATTCCCTCCGAGGTGCCCGAGAGAGCGGTCAAGAGGAGAATCCCGAAGACGATGAACGGGACGGCGAGAATCGCGTCGATTACGCGTCCGATGATGTTGTCCACCCAGCCTGAGAAGTAGCCCATGAGCAGTCCGAGGAGTGACCCCAGCGTGACGCCGAGGAGACTCGCCGCCGGGGCGACCTCGATCACGCTGCGTGCGCCCACGATGACGCGCGAGAAGATGTCCCGCCCGACCCGATCCAGCCCGAAGGGATGGTTCCACGACGGTGACTCGTAGCTGAACCCGAAGGACTCGTCGATCGGATGGTAGGGCGCTATCTGGTAGCCGAGGAACGCGCAGGTCACCCAAAACAAGGTGACGATCGCGCCGATGATGAACGTCGGCGAGCGGAGGATCAGGCGGAGCGTCTCGCGGCGGACGCGCTGTGGGGTGTCGAGCGGCTTCGGCGAGAGCGGCGGCGCGCCCTCGACCACAACGGGTAGCTGCGGGGAGCTCATGGGCGAGCCTCGGTCACGACTGTCTCGCGAGCCGGACCCGGGGGTTGAGCGCGGCGGTCAAGAGATCGCCTGCGAGCGTCGCAACGAAGTAGATGACGCCGATCACGAGCACGCAGGCGAGCAGCATCGGGAAGTTCTTGATCTGCGCCGACGTGACGGTAAGGAAGCCGATTCCGGGATAGCCGAACAGCTTCTCGATCGCGACGATACCGCCGAACAGGTAGCCGACCTGGGTGGAAATGACCGCGATCGTCGGGAGGAGGCCGTTCCGGAGGACGTGCCGCACCATCACCTGCCGCTGCTTGAGCCCCTTCAGGGTTGCGGTGCGGGTGAAATCGGCGTCGAGCGCCTCCATCGTCCCTGCGCGTGCCATCCGCGCGATGTAGCCGAACAGGACGAGCGCGAGGGCGAGAGCGGGCATGAAGAGGGAGTCCACCTTCGTCACGAACGAGGCATCGATGAGCGCTCCCGCGATTCCCGGGAACCAGTTCAGGAACGCCGGCCCGAGGAGCGTGACGAGAATTGCGCCGAGGACGAACTCGGGAATGACCGCGAGCGAGAGACCAGTGACGGTGATCGCACGATCGGTCGGCCTCCCTCGCCGCAGGGCGGCGATGACTCCGGCGAGGATGCTGATCGGAATGCAGAGTATGAAGGCGTAGACGGCCAGGAAGAGTGACCGCTGCAACGCCGGAACAAGGTCGTCGGTCACAGCCCGCCCGTCGGTGTAGTTGGCGCCGAAGTCGCCGCGGACCGCGTCCGACAACCAGTCGGCGTAGCGAACGGGCAGCGGCCGGTCGACACCGAGCGCATGGTTGAACTGCTCCACCGCGTTCGGGGTTGCCTCGCGTCCGAGCACGATGCGTCCCGGGTTTCCCGGCAGCACTTGGGCCGCGACGAAGATCATCATGCTCAGAAGCAGGAGCGAGACGAGCCCGAGGGCGACGCGGTTCAGGACGTAGCGAAGCATCGGAGGCGGGGCGAAGGTAGCGGGGACGCCGACGGGAGGCCGGCGTCCCCTGGTCGATGGTCTACCTGATCGTCACGCCGCGGAGGTTGATGTCCGCCATCCCGCCGGGGACATAGCCCCGCACGTTGGCTCCGGTCGCGGCGATGAAGTTGTAGAAGTACGCGTAGATCACCGGCGTGTCTTTCAGCAGCTGGGTCTGCAACTGCTTCGCGTACTTTCTCTGTCCCGCGAGATCCGGGGCTCCGATGAAGTTCGCAAGGATCCGGTCGAACGCCTTGCTCTTGTAGCGGGCCGAGTTCCACACGCCTCCCGACTTCAGCCCCGCGTTCAAGTACGTAGTCGGAACGGGACGACCGCCATAGTCGACGATGCCGAAGTCGGTCGCGAGCCAAGGTGCGAGCTTGCCGTTGGCGCCGAAGCTCACGCCGTCGAAGTACTGCACGCTCGTGAACACCTTCACGTCGCAGTCGATTCCGATCTGCCTCAGAGCCTGCGAGACACGCTGCGCGTAATCGGCCATCTCGAAGCCGCGATAGCACGTGAGGGTGACCTTGAGGTTTTCCTTCCCCGCTGCGCGAAGCAGTGCCCGCGCCCGCTCGAGATCTCTCTTGCGTTGAGGCACCTTCGCCGTGTACGGGTAGCCGGGCCACATCGGGCTGTCGTTGCCCACCTCGGCGTATTGACCCCACAGTCCACGCGCCAGGCCTGGACGATCCAACGCGAGCGCGATCGCCTGGCGAACGCGGACGTCGTTGAAGGGCTCCTTCGTGACGTTCATGTTCAGGTAGCGATGATTCGCAACTCGGATCGGGAGCACCTTTTTTCCCGCCCGTTGCAGCTGCCGCGCGCCTTCGTACGTCACTTGCACGGCGAGGTCGATCTGCCCGCTCTGGAGCGCCGTCACACGGGCCTGGTCGTCGAGGATCTGCATGTCGACCTCGTCGAGCGCCGGGCGTCCGCCCCAGTACGTGGGGTTGGCCTCCCAGCTGATACCGCCCGGTCCGCGGTTCTCCTTGAGGCGGAACGGACCGGTGCCGTTCATCTTGCTCGTGAACTCGCCCGGCTTCGAGAGATCCGTCGGCATCTTGTAGCTTCGCGGCAAGATGATCGACTGGTAAGTCATCTGCCCTGTGAGGTAGGGGAAGAGACCGTTCGGCGCCTCGAGATCGAAGCGCACCGCGTTCGGGCCGACCTTCCGCACGGAGTCGATCACGCCTTTGTAGGAGGACTGGGCCTGCGAGTCCGGCCCGAGTAGTCGCCTGAAGGTCGCAACGACGTCGTCGGCTGTCATGGGCTTGCCGTCGTGGAACCTGACGCCGCGCCGGATCTGGAACGTCCACGACCGTCCGCCGCGGGACGGTTTCCACGACGTTGCCAGACGTGGCCGGAGGACTGCGTTCTTGTCGGCGTAGACGAGTTGCTCGCCGGAGATCTGGGTAACGCTGATCGCTGCGAGCGTCTGAAGTAGCGGCGGCTCCAGCGACGCGTCGATGGAGGCGGTACCGATCCGGATTCTGCCGCCGCGCTGACCTACTGCCATCGGAGCGGCGAATGCCCTCTCGGCGGTGCCGCCGAGCAGTCCGAGCAGCGGGATCGACATTCCCAGCACGGAGCCGCGCTGAATCAGCTCCTTGCGTGTCAGCGTGCCCGCCCGGTACTCGTCGATCAGCTCGTTCTCGAGCTCACCAGCGCCTCGACGGTAGTTCTCGATCTCTTCGTTGGGATAACGCATGAAGCTCCTCTCCCTACTCGAAGATATGCAGAGGGCTAGCTTTCCCGGTCCTCCGCCACAATGCAAGACGAGAAACGTAAAACCGTGCCAGGCCCACAGGGTAACCCACAGCGCCCGCTCGCCCCTGCCGCCTTCGCCCTCGAGGAGACGTACCGGGCGACGCGGCTGCCCGTCGATCAGGCATCGACGCTGATTCCCGACGCGTACACGTCGTCCGAGTTCCACGCTCTCGAGCTCGAGCGAGTCTTCGCGCGCTCGTGGGTCCCGGTGTGCGTCACGGACGAGGTTGCCGAGCCCGGGCGCTACGTCGTCGTCGAGGTCGCGGGGCGCTCGCTCATCGTTTGCCGGAATCGCGAAGGCGAGTTGCGAGCGCACCACAACGTCTGCCGCCATCGGGGTACGAGGCTGTGCGAAGCCGAGACCGGCACGGTCGAGCGATTCTTCCAGTGTCCCTACCACGCCTGGGCGTACGACCTGGACGGGGTCCTGCTCGGCACCCCGCTGTTCACGCTGGAGGCCGGTATCCCGGTCGATCAAGAGGACGCCTTCGACATTTCTGGCGTGCGCTCGTTCGACAAGGCCGACTACGGGCTGCACCCGGTTCGGGTGGAGTCGTGGGGCTGCCTCGTGTTCGTCTGCCTCGACGACGAGGTGTCTCCCCTCTCCGAGGAGCTGGGTGACCTGCCGGAACGGCTCGCCGGCTACCGGCTCGCCGAGCAGCGCCTGCTGCGGCGCGTCGAGTACGAGATCGCTGCCAACTGGAAGCTCGTCGGCGAGAACTTCATGGAGTACTACCACCTGCCCTGGGTGCATCCGGGGCTCGTCAGGGTCTCTCCGCTCAAGGCCCACCACCGTTGGCAAGGAACTGGCATGTACATCGGGTTCTGCACGTCGCCGATCGCCGCGAACACCGACGACGGGGGCTGGCAGGGCCTACCGGCGCTCTCGACACTCGACGAAGACGACGCGTCGAGCGCGCGCTTCGCCTGGCTCTTCCCGAACGTCGCGCTCAACGCGCTGCCCAACCACACGTTCCTCATGCTCACCCGACCGACCGCCGCCGGGTGGACGAAGGAGGTCACGTATCTGCTCTCCCACCCCGAGTCCATTGCGGGTGCCGGGGAGTCGATCGAGGAGGAGGCGGCCGCGCTGCTGGCGTTCTGGGACGAGGTGAACCGGGAGGACATCGCCATCGTCGAGCGCGTGCAGCAGGGTGTGATCGACCCCGCGTACACGGGCGGGCGTATGTGCTACCGGTTCGAGGAGCCGGTGCATCGGTTCCAGAACATGGTGATCGACCGCATGCTGGGGCTCAGGCGAGTTCCGGCGGGCGACGCCTTGCAGCAGCAGCCCATGTTTCCCGTCGTTGGTTGAGACGATCCGAGGCGCCGCGTTCCCGATCGGGGCGTCCGCCACGATTGCGGAGCTCGAGGCCGATCCACATCCGCTCTTGGCTCGCCTGTGCGAGCACGAGCCCGTCTCCTGGCTTCCCGTTCTCGACGGTTGGCTCGTCACGCGGCGCGAGCTCGCGCTGCTCGTCATGCGCGACCCGGAGACGTTCACCGTCGACGACCCACGCTTCTCGACGGGTCAGGTCGTCGGGCCGAGCATGCTGACCCGCGACGGCGCGGAGCACGGCCGTCACCGTGACCCGTTCGGGCGACCGTTCCGGCTCGACGCCGTTCGCGAGCGATTCACGGCGTTCGTGGAGTCCGAGACCGATCGTCTCATCGACGCGATCGAGCCCGCCGGCTCCGCCGAGCTGCGGCGGAGTCTCGCCGGACCGCTTGCCGCCCAGGTGATGGTGCACACGCTGGGCCTGGCGAATACGGACACGGAGCGAGTGCTCGGTTGGTACGACACCATCGTCGATGCGGTCACGCAAATCACGGCGGGCCAGCCCTTGTCGGCAGCCGGCCGTGAAGCGTTTGCGGCGCTCCGCGCGAGCGTCGAGCCGGTGCTCGAGCGCGATCCTTCCTCGTCGCTCGTGGCGGCGGCCGCGGGGGACGCAGGTGGTCTCACGCGTGCCGAGGTCGTTTCGAACGTCGCCGTGCTCCTGTTCGGGGGAATCGAGACGACGGAGGGCATGATTGCCAACGCTCTGCTGCACCTGCTCTCGCATCCGGCGGAGCTCGAGCTCGTGCGAGCGGATCCGAGCGTCTTGCAGAACGCGATCGAGGAGTCGCTTCGGCTCGAGCCGGCGGCCGCGGTCGTCGACCGCTACGCGACGCGCGACGTCCACATCGGCGGAGCCTCGATCCGCGAGCGGGAGCTCGTCAGGGTCTCGCTCGCCGGTGCGAACCGCGACCCACGCTTCTTTCCGGACCCGCACCGCTTCGACGTCCGGCGCGAGAACGCCAGACACCAGATCGCCTTCGCCCACGGCCCGCACGTTTGCATCGGCATGCATCTCGCGCGCCTCGAAGCCCATACGGCGATTCGACGGCTGCTGGAGCGCCTCCCTCGCCTGCGCCTGGATCCCGCGCAGCCGTCGGCGCCTGTGGGTCTAGTCTTCCGCAAGCCGCCGGCCCTCCACGCCGTCTGGGATACGGGAAGCTAGAAGTCCGAGGTCTCCAGTGCCGCACCGGCAACGGGCCGCGCTGCCTGGACGACGAGCCAGATGCTCTCGCGGTCGAGCAGCAGTCGCGGATTCTCCAGCGGATCTCCTTCCACGACGACGAGATCGGCGAGCTTCCCTCCTCGATCGTGCCGATCTGGTCGCTCAGCCCGCACGCGTCCGCGGAAACCGAGGTCCCAGCCACGACCGCCTCCATGGAAGTCAGCCCCGCGTCTCGCATGCGCACGAGCTGGAGCGCGCTCTGGCCGTTCGGCATCGAGTCGAAGCCCATCGCCATGCGGACTCCGGCCGCTCGGGCCGCCGTCAGCGTGAGGTGTGCTTCCTCACGCTGACGCTTGGCTAGCTCCACGAGCGGCGGCGACCAGAGACACGCGTGCGTCTCCGAGAGGTCGAAGAAGCACGAGAGCGTCGGCACGAGGATCCGCCCGGACTCGGCGAGCTCTTCGAGCAGGTCGGGCGCCCGGTGCAGCTCCAGCCCGTGCTCGATGGTGTCGGCCCCCTCCTCGATTGCGAGTCGCGTTCCGTCGAGGCCCTCGCAGTGCGCCGCGACGCGGAAGCCCATCCGTGCGCCTCCTCGACGATCGTGGCTATCTCCGCACGGGTGATCTGCGCCGGCTCGGGATCTTCGAGCGCCACGGAGCGCGCGCCGGTCGTCATGACCTTGATGAAGTCCGCGCCCCTGCGAATCTGCTCCCGCACCGCCTTGCGCATCTCGTCCGCGCCGTCGGCCTCGCGATACATGTCCGTGAAGTGCGCGCCGCCCGGCGAGGTCGCGGAGAGGATGCGTCCGCATGCGAGTACACGCGGTTCTGCAAGCGCGCCGAGCTCGACGGCGCGCCGCACGTGCAGAAGGTCGTCCCCGAAGGCGCCGACATCACGAAGGGTGGTGATTCCCATGGCGCAGCATCTCCCGAAGTCCGGCCGCCACGAAGTGGTGCTTGACCTCCGGCTCGATGCGCGCCTCGCCCTTGAGCGGCGAGGGCAGGTCGAACGCGGTGACGTGCACGTGTGCGTCGACAAGACCGGGAAGCAGCGTCCGTCCGGCGAGGTCGGCGACTGTCGCGGCCTCCGGCGCGGCGTCGCTACTCGATCCGATGCGGACGATCTCGCCGTCCTCGACGAATACCGACGCGCTCTCTCGCGGCGAGGCGCCCGTTCCGTCGATGAGACGCGCGTTCGTGAGATACAGCGCAGTCACCGAAAGCCGCTGAGCTCGAAGAAGTTGGCGAGAACCCGCTCGCCGGCGGGATGTTCCGCGCTCGACTCCTCAGGGTGAAACTGCGTGCCCCACCAGCGCCTCGCGGGATCCCCGATCGCCTGTATAGCGCACGCGGGACTCGACGCGAGTACGCGAAATCCGGCGGGCAGGTCGACGATCTCGTCGTCGTGATCCTGAAAGACGCCGACCTCTGCCGGAAGGCCACGCAAGAGGTCGCTTCGGTCATGAGCTCGGACTTGCAGGAAGCCATGCTCGGGACTCGAGCTCGGCGCGATCGTGCCGCCCGCGAAGCGAACCTGGAGCTGCATGCCGGCGCATATTCCGAGCACCGGCCGTCCGGCCGCGAGAACAGCTTCACCCAGCCGGTCGAGCTCGGCGGGGTCACGCACCGACCAGGGAGCCGAGGAGCCGCTCAGGACAATGCTGCTCGCGGCCGCCAGTCGCTCCGCATCCACGTCTTCGTAGTGCTTCTCTCCCACGACCTGACCGGAGGCCGCGGCCACCCGCTCATGCAGGCGTGCGTAGTTCTTCGCCCGAGACTCCGTCAGCTCGGAGCGACGCTCGGTGAAGACCAGCTCGACTGCCACTCAAGCGAGCATAGAGGCGCTCTGGCTTGCATCCTGTGCTCTGCGCTTCGACTCCCAGCCGAGAGCCCGCGAGAGGTCGTCGGCCACCGTCCGCACCTGCGCTCCGGCTTCGTCCAGGCGGAGCGCGAACCGGAAGCTCGGAGCCGAGACGTTGACGGCCGCGACGATCCTTCCCTGGAAGTCGCGCACAGGAGCCGCGACCGCGACGAGCCCCGGCTCGAACTCCTCGTTCGCGAGCGCGTAGCCACGTGCGCGAGCCGCGAGCAGGCGTTCGCAGAGCTCGTCCGCAGACTGCGGCGCCTGCGGATGCTTGCGGCGGAAAGCAGCGTCGGGCATGAACGACGCGAGATCGCGCCGGTCGTGGTCGCTGAGCAGCGCGTACCCGGCCGACGTGCAGCCGGCGGGAACGATCCGGCCCACCCAGCCGACGGCCTGCACGGCATGCGGCGGCGACTCCGAGGCCACCGTTAGGACGCCGGAGCCTTGGAGGACGGAAAGATGAGCGCCTTCGCCGAACGAGCGGACCAGCTCGCGGAGACGGGCGGGCGCGGCAGCCACGAGCCTCTGGTTTCCCGCGGCGGCGGCGAGCGCGAACAGGCGCCAACCCAACCGGTACGCGAGTGTGGCGGGATCGCGCTCGACGAGGCCCTGCTCGGCCAGGACCTTCAGCGAGCGCGAGACCTGACTCTTCTCGCGCGCGACGAGCTCCGCGATCCGCGTCACGCCGAGCTCACCGCCTTCGAGCGCGAGCAAGATCGCGAGGCCGCGTTTCAGGCTGGTTGCGGTCTCGGCTGCCACCCGGTGTCAGCGCTTCGTGATCTCGAGGAGATAGGCGACCATGATTCGCTCGTTCGCGAGCGTGAGGTGGTGGGCGTCAGAGAGCTGCTCCACGCGCTCGATCTGAGCGAGGTTCTCCTCGACGAGCGGCGAGAAGGGGAAAAAGCTGAAGTCGACGACGCGCGAGCGCAGGCCGAGCTCGTCGAGGAGCTCTTCCGTCTGGAGCTGGCTCACGATCGAGAGCTGCATGACGAGCGCTGCTCCGGCGTCCTCGAGCAGGCTCGGTAGTAGCCGCAGGAGGTGATCGACGAGGTTCCTGCCCCAATAGTCGAGGGGCCGGTGACCGCCGGCCTGCTCGAACGGGTTGACCGGCATCTGGTACAGGCTCGCGACGACGAGGTCGTAGCGTTGTTTGGGCTCGAACATGTACAGGTCGACCTCATGGCCTTCGACGCGGTCGGCAACGCCGTTGCGAAACGCATTTGCGAGCGTGTTCGCGACTGCCTGCCGCTGGATGTCGATCGCGTGCACGTGCTCGGCGCCGTTTCGGGCGAGCTGGACGGCCAGCAAGCCGCTTCCGCAGCCGACGTCGAGGCAGCGCATTCCCCGGCCTTCTTCGCCGAGGAAGAGGTGCTTCCAGACGAGCAGGCTTCCGAGGGTCGGCACGAAGACGTCGGGGTCGAACGCGAGGTCCGGCAGGTCGAGCGGATAGAGCCGGCGACCGTGCTCGTCCGTCCAGGGTCGCGCGGTGAACCTGCTCGAATCGTCCTCTCGTGCGGGCAGCGGCACGCTCGACGGTCGCCCGGCCACCGTCCGGGCGAGCCGAGCTCGGACGGCAGCGATATGCGCGGGCGACGTGCCGCAGCAGCCGCCCACGATCTGCGCTCCCTCGTCCCGCCAACCCGCGGCAAGCTCCGCGTACTCGGCGGGACCGATGCGCTCGTCGAAGCGCCAGCCCCAGTCCGAGAAATAGCCGAGGTTCGGATAGACGCCGAGCGGCAGGTCGGTGAAGTCACGCAGCCACGGGAGCATGCCGTGCACATGCTCGGGCGGCAGGCAGTTGATGAGTAGCGCGGCGACACCCAGCTCCTCGAAGCGCTTGGCCGCACGGCCGAACAGGTCGCCCTCAGGGCCTCCCCAATGCTGACCGTAGACGCCGCAGACGCCATGACGACAGCGACGGAACGAGAGCCACACCGGTAGGCCGGTCTCGAGCGCCGCCTCGATGGCGCGGAAGGTGAAGTCGTCGCGGATCAGCGACATCGTCTCGAGCAAGAGAAGGTCGGGCGGCTCCTCCTCGAAGGTGCGGGCGAGCAGGCGCAGGCCCGCCAGGCGATCTTCGCTCGCGACGTCGCCGTTGACGCTGAAGGCGACCGCGCCGGCTCCGGCGCCTTCCCCTTCCTGGACGGCTCGACGGGCGAGCGAGATCCCGAGGCGTGCGACATCGAGCCAGTGCGTGAGGCCGCCGCCGCCGACCAGCCCGCCTGCCTCGAGCTCCGCCGCGGCGAGGATCGCCCACGTGTTCGTCGAGATGACGTCGCAGCCCGCCTCGACGTAGCGTCGGTGCACGTCGAGGACGGCGTACGGGGCGCGATACAGAGCGCCGGTTCCCCAGAGACCGCGGTCCGAGTCGCGTAGCTCTCCCGCCTGCTCTCGCTCGAGCTCCGTGGCGTTGCCGCCGTCCAGGATCACGACCTCACCCGCGCGGAGGAGCGAGTCGACCCGATCGTAGGGCGAGACGGCGGTTGTCAGCGATCCCATGATGTGAGCATAATTGCAACTTCAGTTGTCGTAAACGCAACAGACGTAGCGAAGGAGCGGTACATGGACGACGTCGGAGGGAAGCCAGGCCTGCTCGAGCGGTTGGACCAGGGCGCCGTCATCTGCGCCGAGGGTTACCTCTTCGAGTTGGAGCGCAGGGGCTATCTGCAAGCGGGCGCATACGTCCCGGAGGTCGTGCTCGAGCATCCGGAGCTCGTTGCCCAGCTCCATCGCGAGTTCGTCCACGCCGGGTCCGACGTCGTCGAGGCGTTCACGTACTACGCGCATCGCGAGAAGCTCCGGATCATCGACAAGGAGCATCTGCTGGAGCAGATGAACCGCCAGGCTCTCGCCATCGCGAAGGAGGTCGCCGACGACACGGGCACGCTCCTGGCCGGAGACATCTGCAACACCAACGTGTTCCTGCCCGACGACGATTCGCGCGCGACCGTCCGGCAGATGTTCGAGGAGCAGGTCGGGTGGGCGGTCGACGCGGGCGTCGACTTCATCGTCGGCGAGACCTTTACCTGGGGTGAGGAGGCGTTGCTCGCTCTCGCGGTGATCAAGGCGACGGGTCTGCCCTCGGTGATCACCCTGGCCGTTCACCAGGAGGGCTCGACGCGTGAGGGCTGGACGCCGGAGGACGCCTGCAAGCGCCTCGAGGATGCGGGCGCCGATGTCGTCGGCCTGAACTGCACCCGCGGGCCTAAGACCATGCTTCCGCTGATCGAGAAGATCAGGGCAAGCGTGGACGTCCACGTCGCGGCGCTGCCGGTTCCGTACCGCACCACCAAGGAGACGCCGAGCTTCCAATCACTTCATGACGCGGAGTGCGACGTGATCCCCGACGGGCGCGCATTCCCGACGGCCCTCGATCCATTCGTCTGCAACCGCTACGAGCTCGAGGACTTTGCCCGGAAGGCGAGCGCCCTCGGGGTCACCTACCTTGGCGTCTGCTGCGGCGCAGGCCCCCATCACATTCGCGCGGTCGCCGAGGGCCTCGGCCGGACCCCCCCGGCCAGCCGGTACTCCGCGGACATGTCGAAGCACGCGTTCTTCGGCACGGATGAGCGCATTCCGCAGGAGTACAAGGAGTACGCAGAGAAGCTCTAGCTGCGATCCGGCGTTCAATCCTGCTCGACAGCCAACCCCCTTGTAACTGATCGTTACAAGGGGTATTTCGACGCACACTCGTGACGTGCGCGCGACGATCGCGCGACCCGGGACGCACACAATTCCGATCTGACGAAGACGTCGCCGCGCCTCGATTCGAGACTACGCCGGGCGGCCGGATCGCTCGACGACGTGCAGCTCCCGATGGCCGAGACGTGGCGGAAAGTCAGCCTTCTTGCAGATGAGCTCGGGCTCCCGCGTCCTGGCTACGACACGATTCGGATCATCGTGCGTGCGCATCGCCACCGGCGAGCGGAGGTTCGCGAGCTTCTCGAACCGGTCGTCACCGACCTTCTCCAGGGTCGAGTCAGCGCCTGGGATGTTGCGCGGATCACCGAAGCGCTGTCCGTGCACCAGAGCGGACTAGAGCGTTGAGACGGGCCTGACCTTGTAACGATCAGTTACAAGGCAGACCGGGCGGGTCAGTGACCGGCTGGACGCTCCCAGCCCTCGAGCACCGGCGCCTTCCAGTCGGAGCCGACGGTCCTCGAGCCTTCGACCCAGGGGCCGAGCTCGGGCTGGGGAAACTTCGTGTGGATCTCCTTGAGCTGGATCCCGTACGAGCCGCCGGACTGGAGGTGCGTGACGAGCACCTTGCGCGCGATCTCGTCCTCGCGTCCCTCCGGGATCGGGAAATAGATCTTGAGAAACGAGTTCGAGTAGCGGTCGAAGACAGCCGGGACGCCGTCCTCCTCGAGGAGCTGGATGTCCTCGAGCCAGTTGATGTCCTCACCCGGCGTTGCCGCGAGGAGGTCCACGTCCTCGACGAGCGAGATGTCCTCCTGATACGGAAAGCGTCGCCCTGACAGGAACTCCGCGTCGAGCGACTTGATCTTCTCCGGCTCGGAGTATGCGAGGTCGTGCCCGCTACCTGCGGTCTGCCTCACGTCTCGACCGCCCTGAGATCGGCGACGTCGGCCGACTGACCGGCGATGAGCTCCTCCTCGGCCTTGATCGCGAGCAGCCGCTTCACCTCCGCGAGGATCTCGTGCTCGGTCTGGCCGACCGTGTACGTCGTCCCCGCGAGCGGCACGCGCGCCATCGCGGAGGCCTCCACCGTGAGCGCCGCCAGGTCCTCGGGCTCGAGCGAGTGCACGTTCGTCTTCCCGCACGCCCGGGCGAGCATCTGGAGCTCCATGGTCAGCGTCGTCAGGAAGTTGTAGACGCGCTCGGCGGCCTCCTCGACGACGAGGCGCTTGCGGAGCTCCGGGTCCTGCGTCGTGATTCCCACCGGGCAGCGGCCCGTGTGGCAGTGGTAGCACTGGCCCGCGGGGACGCCGACCGTCCCCTCGTAGTCCGTGACGCCGGGGATCTCCTTGTTGCAGTTGAGGGCCATGAGGGAGGCATGCCCGAGAGCGACCGCAGTGGCGCCGAGCGAGAGGCACTTCGCGACGTCTGCTCCGTTGCGGATGCCGCCGGCGACCACGAGGTCGATCTCGTCTGCGAGTCCCACGTCTTCGAGCGCCCGCCGCGCCTCGGGTATCGCCGCCATCAGCGGGATGCCGGTCTCCTCGGTGGCGATGTGCGGGCCCGCACCGGTTCCGCCCTCCGCGCCGTCCAGGTAGATGATGTCCGGGCCGCACTTGGCGGCCATGCGCACGTCGTCGTAGACCCGCGCCGCGCCGAGCTTGAGCTGGATCGGCACCTGGTAGTCGGTCGCCTCGCGGATCTCCTGCACCTTGAGCGAGAGGTCGTCCGGGCCAAGCCAATCCGGGTGCCGCGCGGGGGAGCGCTGGTCGATCCCGGCCGGGAGCGATCGCATCTCCGCGACCTGCTCCGTCACCTTCTGGCCCATGAGGTGGCCGCCGAGACCGACCTTGCAGCCCTGGCCGATGAAGAACTCGACCGCGTCCGCGAGCATCAGGTGGTGCGGGTTGAACCCGTACCGGCTCTGGATCACCTGGTAGTACCACTTCGTCGAGAAGTCGCGTTCCGGAGGGATCATCCCGCCCTCGCCCGAGCAGGTCGCGGTGCCCGCCATGGACGCGCCCTTCGCGAGCGCCATCTTTGCCTCGAGCGAGAGCGCGCCGAAGCTCATCCCGGTGATGTAGATGGGAATGTCGAGCTCGAGCGGCTTCTTCGCGAAGCGAGCGCCGAGCACTGTCTTCGTCTCGCACTTCTCGCGGTAGCCCTCGATCACGAAGCGGGTGAGCGTGCCGGGGAGGAAAACGAGCTCGTCCCAGTGAGGCATTGGCTTGAAGACGGAGAACCCGCGCATGCGATAGCGGCCGAGCTCGGCCTTCACGTGGATGTCGTTCATGACCTCCGGCGTGAAGATGCGGCTCCGGCCGAGGACGTTCTTCTGGCTCGGTGCGCTCTCGTCGGCCATCACACCTTCTCCGTTCCGGTCGGGCGTCCCCGGTTGTCGAGGGCGAGGCATGCCTCGCCCCTACACCAGCGTCCCGCCCTGTAGGAGCCGGGCATGCCCGGCTCACGCACCCCGGCCACCATCAGAGCACCAACTTCCGCTCGGAGGGCTCGAGCTTGTCGTAGTTGTAGAGCACCTTCCCGCACACGAACTTCTGGAACTCTGGCGGCTTACCGAGGCCGTAGATGCCGAACTTGCGCTCGATGAACTCGGTGTCCGCATCCGACCACTCACCGGGCACACAGTCGATGCCGAGCGACTTCACCGTTCCTGCGACGTAGATCGTCCCGTCGTACATGGAGTCGCCGAGGCCGGGGCCGACATCGCCTCCGATGACGATCCGGCCGCGCTGCATCATGAAGCCGGTCATCGACCCTGCGGAGCCGAGCACGAGGATCGTCCCGCCCTTCTGGTCGATCCCGGAACGTGCGCCCACGCGGCCTTTGACGACGACGTCGCCGCCACGGAGCGCGGCACCTGTCAGCGAGCCGGCATTCCGCTCGACCACCACGACGCCCGACATCATGTTCTCGCAGGCGGACCAGCCCACGCGACCTGTTATGTGGATCTCTGGGCCGTCGATGAGGCCGCAGCCGAAATAGCCGAGGCTGCCGGTGAAGCGGATGCGACAGCGGGTGAGGATCCCTACTCCGAGCGAGTGCTTCGAGCCTGGGTTCGAGATCTCGACCTCTTTCACGCCCTCCTCGTAGAGGAGCCAGCGGAGCTCGAGGTTGATCTGGCGCGTCGTCAACTCCTTCGCGTCGAACCGCGCTTGCTCACCGTCGATCTCCGAGATCTTCGGGACGTCCGCGAACGGCTCCGCGAGCCCGCGCGCGTCGTACGTGATCCGTTGCTCGCCTACCGCTGCCACACGAGCACCTCCCGCTCGTACGGGTCGTACGTCTCGATCTCGTGGTCGACGATCGCGCGGATCGCGATCTCCTCGGACGCGAGGGCGACCAGATCTTCCGATTCGTAGAGCACTAGCGGTTTCGCGGCGAGCTCGTCCTTCGCCACTCCGAGCTCGTCCTTGGTGACCGCGATGTAGGTGAAGACGCCGTCGAGCTCGTCGAGCGACTTGGCCATCGCCTCCTCGAGCGTCGCTCCGTTGGTCATCTCCTCGGCGAGGTACACGGCGATGATCTCCGAGTCGCACTCGGACATGAACCGCCGGCCGGCGCGCTCGAGACGGCGACGCCACATGAAGTAGTTCGTGAGCTGGCCGTTGTGCACGACCGCGACGTCCGAGTAGGGGTACGCCCAGTACGGGTGCGCGCCGGCGATGTCTACCTCGGACTCGGTCGCCATGCGCACGTGGCCGATCGCGTGCGTGCCGTTGAAGCTCGAGAGTCCGTACTGGTCGTGAACAGAAGCGGCATCCCCGAGGTCCTTGATGATCTCGAGCGAGCGCCCGAGGGAGAGCACCTC
>Ga0136633_1000448_pt1 | contig 31432 bp, 33 predicted proteins | sample AntDrymeUQ832206_2_FD_105494 | JGI IMG/M metagenome (GOLD analysis project Ga0136633, IMG submission 105494) | Polar desert sand microbial communities from Dry Valleys, Antarctica - metaG UQ83 (22.06) | ecosystem: Environmental > Terrestrial > Soil > Desert | place: Antarctica: Dry Valley... | reverse complement strand
GCCGAGCAGCTCGCCGGCGATCTCGGCGACGGTGGCTGTCAGGTTCTCGTCGCGGGTCAACCGCTCCAGGTAGAACGGCTGGTCGGCGGGGAGGGCGACGGTGATGCGGTGACCGTCGACCGCCACCGGGTGGCCGGGGCGAACCAGCGACGCCCGGACCGGCCCGGAGCCGGCCTGGACCCGGGCGACCAGGGTGGGCCACAAGGCGGCGACCTCCCCCAAGGTGACCGGCGCCTCCTGGTCGAGGCGGCGCAGCTCCACCATCCACAGCCTCATACACCAGCGACACTCAGGCGGTGAGGTGGCGTCGACGGGGCGCAGCTCGGTGGTCTCGAACGGTCCGAGCCGGCAGAGGGTGAGAAGCCGACCGGGTTGCTCGGCGTCGCCGGAGATGTGGGCCACGCCGTCGGCGTGACTGTGAACCAAGACGAGGTGGGTGCGGGTCGTGGTGGCGAACCATCTCCACCAGACTCCCACGATGAGATCCCGGGTGGTCACTCCTCCACCTCCTCGGCGCCGAGGATCTCCCGGAGCAGGTCGGCGGCGTCGTCGAGCTCGGCCTTGCCTTGCCGAAACCGGACCAACGCCTCCTCTTCCTCGACCATGAGCACGGTGCCGTAGCGGCCACGGTTGGGGTTGGGGTCTGGGGCGTCTGCGGCGGCCGTGGAACCCCGAACTTGCTCAACTTGCTCACCGTCTAATGGGTGAGCAAGTTCCTCGTTTTCGGGGGGGTCAGTAGCCTCGAAACCGTTGCGGGAGTGGGCGTTGTCGAACTTGCTCACCCTGTCGGGGTCGGGGTCGTCTTCGGGGGGGGTGAGCAAGTTCCAAACCCAGCCGGCGGCGCCCCGTTTCCGCTTCGCGATGAGCCCCTCGCGGCGGAGCTCGTCGCGGGCGCGGCGGCCCGTAATCTCGGAGACTCCCTCGGCCCTGATCAACCGTCCAAGCGCAGCCCAATCGTGCTCGCCGCCGGCGAGGGCGTCGAGGATGGCATCCCGGGCCAGGTCCCGTTCGCCCCGCTCGTCGGGGTCGAGGGCGCCACCGAGGAGCCCGCGAGAGGTGATGGCTACATCACCCAGCCACCGCACCCGGGAGGTGTCGTAGGTCACGCCGTCGATCTGAACGGCGGCCGGCTCGATGCGGTAGCCCCACCCAGTCGCCGACCGCGGGCCGAAGGAGTTTTTGTCCTGAATCATCACCATCCGGTCGTCGTCGGCGGGATCGGGTCCGCAGACCAGGACCGACCGGGAGGCGTCCCGGAGGGCCTTCGACCCTGAGATGCGGGTCCGGACATCCGTCGACGGTGAGCCGTTGAAATGGACGACAGCGCAGACGGCGAGGTGAGCCTCCTCGGCGAGGTGGGCGAGCGGCGCCATAACGCTGCGCACGTGTTGGGCTTTGTGCGAGTCGACGTTCAAGGGCATGTGCGCCACCAGGGGGTCAACGATGAGCATGCGGGCGTTCACCTCGGCGACCCGGCGAGCGATAGCGTCGAGATCGTCGGGCAAGCTCACGTCCCCGTCGAGACCTTCGACGAATCGCACCCGAACTACGTGGATGCGGTCGAGGTCGGCTCCAGCAGCGACCAGCCGCGGGATGATCACCGAGGCCGGGTGGTCCTCGGAGGAGGCGATCACCACGTCGGAGGGTATGCCGAAGTAGTGGCCCTTGAGGGTGCCACGGGTCAACCTGGCGGCCTTCTCGTAGAGGATCGTGGACTTGCCGACGCCATCCAGCCCTGTGACTAGGGTCACCGTCCGTAGGGGGATCAAACCCTCGTCGAGGTATTCGACGTGCTCGGCCCGGATGTCCGAACCACGGACGAGCACCACGCGCCGAGCGCCGCCCTCGTCGAGGTCACCGACCTCCGCCGCGGCGCCGCTGTGACCGGCCGGGTATCGGCTGTAGGCGTCGGCGATGTCGGCGAGGAACTCGGCCCGCGTGTAGGGGTCGCCCGCCTGGTCGAGCCGGGGCCACACGCCCGTCTCCAGGACGGCGACGGCGATGTGGTGCGGGACGCTGTGCCCCCGCAGCGACGACGACAAGCGGAGGACGGTGGGGTGCCGGTTCCCTTCGAAGATCCGCTCTGGCAGGTCCACCCACGGGGACGGGGCATACGGCGCCGCAGGCGCCGCGAACGGGGAGTCGCCCTGTACGGCGGACCGCCCACCTTCGCCGCCACCTTCGCCTCGGGCCTCCCGCACCAGCTTCGCCAAGGCTTCGCCGGTGGTGTCGCCCGGGCCTTCCTCGGCCAGCGCGTCGAGGTCGGGTGGTGTCGTCCATCGGTACGCCACCCACGCGCCGGCCACCTTCGACTTGCGGACGGTGGGGGCGAGGAACGCGAACCCGTGGTCGGCGCCGCCGTCGGTGCCGGCCTTGACGTCAATGCCGGGCACCACGTCGTCCCGCGACCCGACGCCGAGCGACTTGACGAGAAGATGCTCGCCACCGGAGGGCGTCGCAGCGCGGGCGTATACGTCGGGGCAGATGCCGTCGAGGGCGGCCAAGGTGCCGCCGTTGCGCGGGTCGATGTCCACCAGGTCGAGCCCGTGGCCGCACACCATGCACAACGCGTCGCCGGATCGCCAGGAGTCCACCACCGACGGGTCGGGGATCGTGTGCTGCCAGCGGTCGGGGAGGGTGAACCCAATCCGCATCGCCGGGTTCCGCCGGGCGACGAAGATCGGGATCCCCGCAGCAGCGAGGCGGCGGGCGACATCGAGCGCCTCGGCGACCTCGACGGTGCTAACCTTCGGGGGTCGCTGTGGTGGCGATATCGAAGGCTCCGGCCCGGGCTCGTCCCGGGCTGGGTCGCGTCCAGGGGCGGTCATCGCCGCAGCTCGGCGGCGGCCTCGGCGGCCTTGGTGGCCTGGTCGGCTTCGAGGGCGTCGAGGAAGGCAACGATGGCCGCGGGGCGGATACGCCGAGCGCGGCCAATCTTGAACGAGGCGACTTCACCGGAACGGACCAACAAGTAGAGGCCTGATCGGGACAGCCCGATCAGCTCAGCGGCCTCAGCTACGGAGTAGGCGAGACGGTCTGGGGGTACAACGGCAATCGGCATGGGCCCCTCCTAGGGGGTGACCCATGCCTGGGGGTCTCATTCGGGCGTCAAACGCCGAGCGGGCGGGTGGTCAGTTGTCGTTCCCCCGGGACGTTACCACGTTCCGGGGGATGTTTGAAGGATTCGCGGTGCGACCTCGGCGCCGGCGCGGGCGTCGGCGAGGGCAGCGGCGACACGCCGGCGGAGGGCAGCCACGTCGACGAGCCGGTCGCCGTGGCGGTCACACCACGCGGGAAGGGCCGCAGTCGTCACCTGGTCGAGCAAGGCGAGCCACTGGTCCTGAAGGATGTCGCGGGGCGCCTTGCGGGGCGGGTTCCCGGTGGCCACCGGGAGGCCGTCGATTCCGCGGAATCTGCCGATGGTGCCTTGGGCGAGGGCGAGGTTCAGCTCGGCAGCGGGGGAGGGGGTACGGCGTGTTCCACAGATCAGGGGACCGAGGGGGCACTCCCACACCGTGGCGGGGTCGTCCGGTACCAAGCCGCACGGGAGCCACACCTTCATCACCGAGCGGCGGCAGGGGCCACACCTGACCAGCGCCAGCACCACGTAGTGGGTCTCCCACTCCGAAACTCTGAGCACGTCGGCTGCCTGGTCGTCGAACAGCGCGGGGGTCATGCCGCGGGCCAGGGGGTCGGGTCGGTCATCCGGCGCCCCACAGAGCGGCGGTCATGGCGTCGGCGACCTCGGTGCGGGCCGGTTCCATCAGGTGGGTGTACACGTCGGCGGTGACCCGGATCGACGAATGGCCGAGCGTCTCAGACACCAGTTTGAGCGGCACACCTTGAGCGAGCAGGATCGACGCCGCCGAATGTCGCAGGGCGTGAGGGGACCAGCGGCCGACACCAGCCGCGACAGTGACCTTGTAGCAGACGTTGCGGAAGTTGTCAGGGTCGACCGCGGTACCGGCTTCGGTGCGGAACACCAAGTCAGCACCGAGGGGATGTTCGGTCCAGAGGTCGCCGGCGGCGAGACGTTCCGTGACCTGGCGGCGCCGATGCGCACGGAGCGCGGAGGCGGCGGGTCCGGGCAGGTGGACGGTGCGGCGCGACTGGCGGGTCTTAGTGTCGTCCAGCACCAAGCGGCTCGGCTGCCCGGGGGCCGGTCGGAGACGCTTGAGGGAACGGGCGACGGTCAGTCTCGGGGGGGTGGCGTCGAGGTCGATGTCGGACCAGGCGAGCCCGAGCAGCTCGCCGCGGCGGAGACCGAGCGCCAGAGCAACGGTGAACGCGGCTTCGAGCCGGTGGCCGTCCAGGTAGGTGAGGAGGGTGCGGGCCTGGTGCGGGGTCAAGCTGCGACCCTCGGGGGTGGCCAACTTCACCCCGTCGGCGAGGGCGGCCACGTTGCGGGCAACGAAGCCTTCGACTTCGGCCCAGCGGAGGGCACGCCGCAGCACGGACCGGGCCAGCCGCCGCGTGTTGGGTGCCAGCCCGGCCGCTTCGAGGTCACGCAACATCCGGGTCACGTCGCGGGCCTGGAGGGTGCGGAGCCGTTTGCGGCCAAGGTGCGGACGGATGTAGAGGGCGACCACGGTGGCGTAGTTCGATTCGGTGGCGGCGGAGACGGAACCCGGCAACACGTCGGTCAGCCATTGATCGAGGAAGCGGGCGACGGTGAGGTCTCGCCGGGCCAGGGTGCGGCCTTCGATGTCGGCTCGGCGGAGCTCGTCGAGGCGTGCCGACACCTCCCGGCGGGTGGCGGCGGTGACCATGCGCCGGATCGGTTGCCCGTCGGGGTTGGTGCCGACCGTGACCCGCGCCTCCCACCGGGCCCGGGTCACGTTGTGACGGATCGTCCCTTCCCCGTTGCCTCGCTTGCCCACGTTCCTCAATCCTCCTCGAACCCGGTTAGGTGACCAACCAGGTGACCAACGCAGCATAGACGACTATGTACGACTATGGAACTACTGGGACGGAAACCATTACACCACAAGGGTTTCCGGGATGCTGGTGGACGGCCCTGGACGGGTCTACGTCAACTGGGGGTCAAGAGGTCGCCGGTTCAAATCCGGCCAGCCCGACCACCGAAACCGTTCCATGGTGAGGGTTTCGGTGCGGTCAGAGGTCTGGCGACTCAGGGGACCAACAAGATGGAGCGAGCGGGGCAGCGCCCGCTCGCTCCGGTCGTGTGGGATCAGGCGGCGTCCTGGTTCGCCGGTCCTCCGTCGGAAGGCTCCGTCCCGCCGGCGCCTTCGCGGCCCGTCGTCTCGATGGCGGTGTGGCCAGAGGCGGTGGCGCCTACCGGAATCTTCCGGGTCTGGGGCCCGAGGGCCGAAGGCAGCGGCATGGTGACGGTGAGGAGTCCGGCGTCATACGAAGCGGCGAGCTTGTCGGGATCGACACCCTCGGGGAGCACTAGATCGCGCGAGAAGCTGCCGAACACCCGCTCGGCCAGATAGACGTCCTCATCCTTGATCTCGCGATCAAAGGAACGCCGCCCCTTGATGTGGAGCACGTTCCCCTCGATCTCCACGTCGATGTCCTTCTCCGGGTCGACGCCGGGCAGCTCGACCCTGACCACCAGATCGGCGCCGTCGCGGAACACCTCGCTGCGCGGCTGCCAGGCCCAGTCAGTGCGTTGGCCCTGAGCACGAGTCCCGGACAACGCCCGGTTCATCATGTCCTGGACCTCGCGGTCCCAGGCGGTCATCAGGTCGAACGGGTTCCATCTCACGATTGCCATCTACGGATCTCCTCTACTTGGCTCTTGTTATTTGATTGTAGCAGACTTAGATTTTCTTTCGTAAAGTCGCACGTGTCTTGGCAGGACCGGTTCCGGGCAGGCCCTCATTGGAGGCGGTGAGCACGGTCTCGGTTCCCCCACCGAGTAGCATCGTGGGTACGCGCCGACTCGGCAGCCACTCGGGAGAACCATGACCACGGAGAACGCCGGAACGGACGATGCTCGGGCTGGGGAGTCCCGAATCGTCCATGTCGAGGCCGCTCACAACGTCCTGGCCATCTTCGACGATCTCGTCACGGCGCGCCGCGCCATGCTCCACCTCGAGCGGGCGGGCGTTGCTGCCGACAGCATCGCCCTGCTCGGAGCCCGCCCGGAACATACCGGGACGGAGGCGGTGCGGGCCACGACCGAGTTGACGCAGCATAACGACGCCGATGCTTCCGCAGGGGCCGTGGACACCGGTGCGATCGGGGCGCTCACCGCCCTGATCGTCCCCGGCATCGGTCCGGCGCTCGCCGCGGGGATCTGGACCGTCGGCGGAGCCGCCAGCGGCGGCGTGATCGGCGGAGTCGCCGGGATCGGCGGCTCCGATGCCTGGAGGGAGACCTACCTGGCAGTGGAGACCGGCAGGGTGGTGGTCGGCGTCCATACCGACGACGCCGACCAGGCTGACCTGGGCGAGCATGCACTGTCCACCTTGGGCCCGGTTTCACTCAGGCGCTTCGACGCCTGAGCCCCGGGACGGATCCCGCTCGGACCGGGGGACCACCCCGGAACACCGGGGTCGTGGCACAATCGGTCCGATGCGGTACTGGTTGATGAAGTCGGAGCCGGGGAGCTACTCGATCGACGACCTCGAGGCGGACGGGTCGACCCACTGGGATGGGGTGCGCAACTACCAGGCGCGCAACTTCATGCAGGCGATGGAGGTGGGTGATCGGGTGCTCTTCTACCATTCGTCCACCAAGCCGCTGGGTGTGGTCGGGCTGGCCGAGGTGGTGACGGGGTCGTATCCCGACCACACCTCTTGGGACCCGGACTCGCACTACTTCGATGAGGCGTCGACCCCGGACGCGCCCCGTTGGTTCATGGTCGACATCGCCTTCGTGGAGAAGTTCCCCAGGATGGTCACCCTCGACGAGATCCGTGACCATCCCGACCTGGCCGCCATGCCGCTGGTGAACCGGTCACGGCTGTCGGTGCAGCCGGTCACCGCCGAGCAGTTCGATCTGATCGTCGACCTCGCCGCCGAGCCCGACCCGGGCACCTGAACCGGTCTCGGTGTCGACCACGACGTCCAGCACCAGCGCCAGGTGGTCGGAGCCGGGGATACGGTGGGTCGACGAGCGCACCGTGGTCACCCTCCGGCTGAACCCGTGGTCGATGCGGAGCAGCAGCGGGCCGAACCCCTGGAACCGCCACGTCCGAGCGGCGGTGCCCGCAGCCAACGGACCGTCCTCGAGCCGCTCCGCCAGCCTCCGGTAGACCGGCCACACCGGCGAGGCGTTGAAATCGCCGACAACCACCAGAGCATCGTCCCCCTCGAGATGGGGGAGGAGGTCGCCAAGCTGGCTGCGGCGTCTGGCCAGGCTGAGCCAGAAGGGGAACCGGATCGGGTTGGCGAAATGGACGCAGAGCACCCGCAGCGGAACGGACAGCCCGGGCCAATCCGCCGGGTCGAGCCTCACCTCCCAGCCGTCCCGGTAGGCGTTGGGTAGGGGGGCGAAGACGGCGGGTCTGCGGGTGGCGATCCCGGTGCCCAGCGTCTCGTGGTGGGGGCTCAGACCGTGGTGGTCGAAGCGGGCGGTGATCACCGCGGCCGCTTCCGGCTGCAACTCCTGGACGGCGAGCACGTCGGGGTCGGCCCGGTCGATGACGGCGCCGAACCGGGCGACGTCGAGGCGATCGGCCCACAGGTTGGCCGTCATAATCCGGATCGGGGGCATCGGTGCAGTGTATGGGGGCGCTCGCGACGCCAGCGAGCAGCCCAGACCTACCATTGCCCGGTGCGACTGACCACGGCCATGCTCGCCGACTCGGCCCAGGTCCAGGGGGGCAAACTCAACATCCTGGGGGGCGGATTCGAGACCATCCGCACCCGGTCGGTGCCGGTGGTCCACCGCAACCTCAACGTCGCCTTGATCCTCGAGGTCGGTCCCGAGGAGCGCAACCAGAACCTCGACATCGTCATCGATATCATCGACGAGGACGGCAAGAACGTCGGGGTCCAAGCTAGGGGCAGGCTCCGGGTGCCGGACCAGCCGCAGCTCCTTCCGGGTGCTACCAGCCTGGTGCCGGTGGTCAGCCCCTTCTACAACGTCCGCTTCCCCGAGGCCAAGGGCTACACCTTCATCATCCGACAGGGTGACGACGAGCTCGGCCGGCTCCGGCTCCGGGTCGTGGTGGTGACGTGACGGGGGATGAGCGGGCGTCGTCGGCGATCCTGACCATCCCCAACATCATCTCGTTCGTCAGGCTGCTGCTCATCCCGCTCTTCCTGTGGCTGCTGCTCGGGGCAGACGAGATCGCAGCTGCCGGGTGGCTGCTCGGCGTCATCGGGAGCACCGACTGGGTGGACGGGTACCTGGCGCGTAGGCTGGGTCAGGTCAGCGAGATCGGCAAGATGCTCGACCCTGTGGCCGACCGCCTCGCCGTCGTCGCCGCCGTCATCGGCGGGCTCATCGCCGGCGTGCTCCCCGGATGGTTGGTGTGGGCGCTCTTGGTGCGCGAGGCGGTGGTCGCCGGCTTGGCGCTGTACCTCGGGGCCAAGGCGGGTCGCAAGCTGATGGTGCGCTGGCTGGGCAAGCTGGCCACCATGCTGCTGTATGCGGCCATCGCTTTCTGGTTCATCGGGGTGGGGACGCCGATCGCCTGGCTGGAGCGTGTGGCGGTGCTCCTGGCGGTCCCCGGGCTGATCCTGTACTACGTGGTCGCCTTCCAGTACGCCCTCGATGCCCGAACCATGCTCGCCGCCGGCCGCCATTCGGGCCCGGTCGGTACACTCTCGGGACCCTGACCAGAGGAGCCCTATTGCAGATTCCCGAGGACCTCCGCTATACCGCCAACCACGAGTGGGTCCGCGCCGAGGACGACGGGCTGTTCAGGGTCGGGATCACCGACTTCGCCCAGGACTCGCTGGGCGACATCGTGTACGTCGCCCTCCCCGATGTCGGTCGGACACTGGCTGCCGGGGAGCCGTTTGGCGAGGTCGAGTCGACCAAGTCCGTCTCGGACGTGTACGCCCCGGTGGGTGGGACGGTAGCGGCGGTGAACTCGGCGCTGCGCGACGCCCCCGAGGTCATCAACCATGATCCTTACGGCGAGGGTTGGATCCTGGTGATCAGGGCCGAGGGCGAGCCGCCCATCGAGCTGATGGATGCTGCCGCATACGGGGATTACACCCCGTCCTCGTAGCCGGCTTGGAGGGTTCGGTCCGGTCCCGCCACGTCATCGCTCCCCGCCTCTGAACTTCAGCGGATTGGTACTCGCCAGGGGTACGCAGAACCTTAGGTCCGGGGCCTGGGGCCACCAGGCCTCGAACTTCAGCGGATCGCGTGTCGTGGTGACACGCAGGGACCTAAGGTTCGGTGGTTGGGGCAGCCCTCGACCAAAGTCTCAAGCGGGTGTTGAGGTTCGGGTACTATTCGAGGATGCCCGAGCCAACCGCTTCCTCGACCCACGATCCCGACGATCACGATCCCCTCATCGAGCACGACCCGACCCTGGTGTACCAGCCGGTGGGGGACGCCGCCGAAGAGGGCTCGGATCGGCGCATCGCCGGCAAGTTCCAGTACGCCCTGGTGGTGGAGCGAGGGCCCAGCGCCGGTCTGGCGTACGTGCTCGGCGATGGCCAGACCACCACGGGGCGTAGCGAGGACTCGGACATCTTCCTCGGCGATGTGACGGTTTCCCGCCAGCACGCCCGCTTCATGGTCGATGAGACGGGGCTGAGGCTGGAGGACCTCGGTTCCACCAACGGCACCTACGTCAACGGGGAGCGCAGGGACTCGATCCAGCTCGAGGCGGGCGACGAGGTCATCATCGGCAAGTTCCACCTGGTCGTGATCGCGGGTGACGCGTGACCACCACCCGCTTCGAAGGCATGAACGGCGGTCCGTACAGCATCGGCGAGCTCATCAACATCGTCCAGCCCGAGTTCCCCGATCTCACCGTGTCAAAGGTGCGCTTTCTCGAGGGTCAAGGTCTCATCACCCCCAGACGCAGCCCGGCGGGCTACCGGATGTTCAGCGACGACGACGTCGCCAGGGTCCAGTACGTGCTGCGCGAGCAGCGCGACCACTTCCTCCCGCTCAAGGTGATCAAGTCCAAGCTGACCGCGTGGGAGCGCGGCGACGATTCGTCCAACCAGCCGGACACCGGGCTGCCCCCCGAGGCGTACTTCCGGGTGACCGGGACGCTGCTCACCGACGACGAGCTGTCCAGGGCCAGCGGTCTGTCGCTCCGCCAGATCCACGACCTGGTGGCCGAGAACGTGTTCGAGCCGAGACAGCTCGCCGATCGGACCGTCGTGTTCGACGAGGAGGACGTGGCCACCGCCCGAGCCGCCCACCGCCTCCTCACCCAGGGCTTGGAGGCTCGCCATCTGCGCACCCTCCGGCTTGGAGCGGAGCGCGAGGTCGACCTGATCCGCCAGCTGGTGGCGCCGCTGCTTCGCCACCGCAACCCGGACAACCGGCACAAGGCCGCCGAGGTGCTCGCCGACTGCGCCCAGGCCGGGGCCACCCTCCAGGAATCCATGGTCAAGAGCAGGCTCAGGAAACTGCTCGACGGATGAAACCCCGCCTGTCGGCGGCCATGGCCGTCCTCTCCCTCTCGTTCGGGCTGATCGTGCCCCCGCCGCCGCTCCCGGTGCCTGCGGGGCATCCGGAGGCACCCGAGCTGACCGCCGGTAGCTGGATCCTGTACGACGCCACCTCGGACGTGGTGCTCGACGGCGCCGCCATCGCCGACGAGCGGGCCATGGCGTCGGTGACCAAGATCATGACCGCGCTGGTGGCGCGCGACCACCTCGACCTCGACACCGCCATCCGCATCTCGGACACCGCGGCGGGTGCCGGCGAGTCCGAGGTCGGTCTGGTGGCGGGGGAGCGGTGGACGGTGCGCGATCTGCTCTACGCCCTCCTGGTCCGCTCCGCCAACGACGCCGCCGTCGCCCTGGCCGAGGAGGCGGGCGGCTCGGTCAGCGGCTTCGCCGATCTGATGAACGCCAAGGCGGCCGAGCTGGGGCTGGTCCACAGCGGATTCGTCAACCCCCACGGGCTCGACGCCGCCGGCCACTACTCCTCCGCCTACGACCTGGCGGTGATGGCCAGGGAGCTGCTCGAGGACCCGGTGCTGGCCACCATGGTCAGGACCAGGCTGGTGGTGTTCAAACCGAGCCCCAACGGCGCCGCCCGCACCGTGCGCAACACCAACCACCTCCTCGGGGAGTACCCCGGCATCACCGGGATCAAGACCGGGTACACCGGCCAGGCGGGATTGGTGCTGGTCTCCGCCCTGGACACCCCCTCCCGGACACTGGTCGGGGTGGTGATGGGGAGCGAGGCCCATTTCGACGACAGCAGGGCACTGCTCGACTACGGGGCGCGGCTGATCACCCTCGGGGATCGCTGGCTCCAGCCGCTGCTGGTCGAGGCCGGGGGAGGGGGCGGCGGCGACATCCTGCTTGACGACGCCACCAGAGCCAGGCTCCAGGCGGTTCAGGATCTCCCCGCCGGCAACGGTTCGATGTCGGTCGACATCAACGACACCGCGGTGGGGCGGGCCATCGCCAAGCGGCTCCGCACCGTGCTCCCCGCCGTGCTCGGCGGATCGGGATGAGCGAAGACGGTTTCGTCGAGGTGGTCACCGAGACCCGCCTCGGCGAACGGGTCGCCCAACTGGGCGAGCGCATCTCCACCGAGTACGCCGACAGAAACCCGGTGCTGGTCGGGGTGCTCCACGGGTCGGTGATCTTCACCGCCGACCTCATCCGCCAGATCAGCGTCCCCGCCGAGGTCGACTTCCTCTCCCTCACCCGGTACGGCGGCCAGGGGAGGGTAGGGATCGCCATGGACACCGAGGTGTCGTTGGAGAACCGGCACGTCATCATCGTCGAGGACATCGTCGACACCGGGTTGACCCTGACCGCTCTCCGCCGGCTGCTCGAGCTGCGCGGGGTGGCCAGCCTGGCCACGGTGACCCTGCTCGACAAGGCGTCGCGGCGGATCGTCGACGTCGCCCTCGAGTACCGAGGGTTCGAGGTCGGCGACGAGTTCCTGCTCGGCTACGGCCTCGACTGGGAGGGTCGCTTCCGCAACGTGCGCTCGCTGTGGGCGGTGATGGACCTCCCCGCCCTCACCGAGGATCCCGATTCCTTCACCCCCTTCGCCTATCGGCGACGGTGATAGGGTGGGTGCCATGACCGATCCGGTGCCGATGGAGTTGGTCGGGGTCCGTCTGGAGCTTCCCACCCAGACGCCCATCCTCCTGCTCCGGGAGAGCGCCGGGACCCGGTACCTCCCCATCTGGATCGGCACCAACGAAGCGTCGGCCATCGCCCTCGCCCTGGAGGGGTTCGAGCCGGAGCGCCCCATGACCCACGACCTTCTCAGGCTGGTGGTCGAGGCGCTCGGGGCGTCGGTCGAGCGGGTGGTGGTGACCGAGCTGTCGGGGGGCACCTACTTCGCCGATCTGGTGATGCGCCGCAACGGTGACGAGGTGCATCTGTCCGCCCGTCCCTCGGACGCCGTTGCCCTCGCCGCCCGTACCGCCACCCCGCTGTTCGCCGCCAGGGCCGTTCTCGACGAGGTCGGGGTCGAGATCCAGGAGTCCGCCATCGGGGAGGACGGGGAGCCGGTCGAGGAGGAGGACGAGATCGACGCCTTCCGCGAGTTCCTCGCCGACGTCCAGCCCGACGACTTCGACACCGGTGGCCAGGGCTGACCCCCCGGCCCTCCACCGGGGTTGTCCACAGGAGTTGTTGACAACTCTCCGAACCGCCGGGTAACTTCACCCGGGTAGTTCGACCGACGGAATTACGTCGGTGTAAGCTTCCCATGGCGGGGACAGGAGGTTCGGGTACGTGGCCGATCACACGCTTGAAGCCGAGGTCGCCGGCACCGGCGCCGAGTGGGGCTTCCGCGCCCCGCAGGTGTGCAGCACCGTCGGGATCAGCTACCGGCAGCTCGACTACTGGGCGCGCACCGGTCTGATCCATCCATCGATCCAGAAGGCCCGGGGCTCGGGATCGCAGCGGCTCTACTCGTTCACCGACCTGGTCCAACTCAAGGTGGTCAAGCGGCTCCTCGACGCCGGGATGAGCCTGCAGAAGATCCGCACCGCCATCGACATCCTGCGCGAGCAGCTCCGCTCCGACTCGCCGCTCACCGACGTCACCCTGCTCTCCGATGGCACCACCATCTACGCCGCCCACAGCGCCGAGGAGGTGGTCGACGTGTTCCGTCGCGGCCAGGGCGTGTTCGGGATCGCCGTCGGTCCGGTGCAGGAGGAGCTGGCGGGCCAGCTCCACATGCTCTTCCCCGTCCCCGACCAAGCGGCCGGAACCGCCGAGGCGATCGGGACGTGACTGTGGGCGACGAGTTCGATCAGTCGCCGGCCGATCTGGTCGACTTCGCTCACGAGAGCGAGCGCCAGTTCGCCAAGCTGCTCGACTTCTACGACATCGTCTGGAAGTACGAGCCGCGCGAGTTCGCCATCGAGTTCGACGAGGTGGGGGCTCCCACCAAGTTCTTCAGACCGGACTTCTACCTGCCGGGCGAGGAGCAATACATCGAGATCACCACGATGAACCAGAAGCTGGTCACCAAGAAGAACCGCAAGGTCAAGCAGCTACGCCAGCAGTATCCCGACGTCCACTGCAAGATCTTCTACCAGCGCGACTACCTCAACCTCGTGGTGAAATACGAGCTCGACGACCTCGCCGATCAGGAACTCCCGGCCGCCCCGTCACGCATCCCGGGACCGCCCCAGGTGATCGATCTCGGGGGCGCCGAGCCCAGCGACGCCGCCGTTTCGTGAGCCGCTCGCGTGCCTGAGACACCGCTGGCCGCCGTCCACGACGCGTTGGGCGCCCGGTTCACCGAGTTCGCCACCTGGACAATGCCGCTCCGGTTCGAGGGGGTGCTGGCCGAGCACATGGCGGTGCGTCGCGCCGCCGGGGTGTTCGACGTCTCCCACCTGGGCCGCTTCACCGTGGAGGGCCCGGGGAGCATCGACCTGATCCGCCGCCAGCTGTGCAACGACGTCGCCACCATCGAGCCGGGCCGGGCCCAGTACACGATGGCGCTCAACGACGCCGGCGGGGTCGAGGACGACATCATCGTGTGGTGGCTCGATAGCGATCGGTTCTGGGTGCTTCCCAACGGCGTCAACTTCGACGAGATCGTGGACCGGTTCGCCGGCGACGCCCCAAATGGGGTAAAGGTGACCGCGATCCGCCACGAGACGGTGCTGCTGGCGGTCCAGGGCCCGGAGGCGCCGGGGGTTATCGAGAAGGTCCTCGGCGTGGTGCCCAAACGGTTCCGGACGGTCGAGACCGGGTACACCGGGGGTCCGTGCTGGGCGGCGGGCACCGGGTACACCGGTGAGCGGGGCGCCGAGATCGCCGTCCCGCTGGCGGCCGGGGAGCGGCTCTACCGCGAGCTGATCGAGGCCGGGGCCGCCCCGTGCGGTCTCGGGGCCCGCGACACCCTGAGGCTGGAGATGGGCTACCCGCTGTGGGGTCAGGATCTCGATTCGGGGACAACCCCGCTCGAGGCCGGTTGGGGGTGGGTGGTGGAATGGGGCCACGACTTCGTCGGCCGCCCCGCACTCGAGATCCAGCGGGACCATGGCATCGGCAAGCAACTGGTCGGGTTCGTCCTCGACGATCGCAGGGTCCCCAGGCACGGATCCCCGCTCCGGGTGGGCGAATCGGCGGGCTCGGTGGCCAGCGGCAACTTCAGCCCGCTGCTCGAATGCGGTATCGGGATGGGCTACGTCTCCCCGGGCACGGACGCCACCGAGGTCGTGGTCGAGGTCCGGGGCACCGAGCTGACCGGTCGCAGGGTCGATCCTCCCTTCATCGAACGCTGACCGGGCCGATACCGGTGCCCGGCCCGCCCGGTGTACTCTCCACGGCCGACCAGCCGATCGCCGGTGAGGATGCGATGAAGGTTCTGTTCGGTGTCGACGTGGGGGGCTCCGGGATCAAGGGCGCCCCCGTCGACCTCAAGAGGGGAAAGCTGACCGCCGATCGGCTGCGCATCCCCACCCCCCGGCCCGCCACCCCCGACGCGGTGTACGACACCATCGAGGAGGTCATCCGCCGCCAGGAATGGAAGGGAGATCTCGGGGTCGCCATCCCCGCCGTCATCATCAACGGGGTGGCCAAGACGGCGGCCAACATCCACGAGTCGTGGGTCGACACCACGGTGCGCAGGGACCTGGAGCGGCGGCTCGACTGCAAGGTGGCGGTGCTCAACGACGCAGACGCCGCCGGCGTGGCGGAGATGCGGTACGGGGCGGGCAGGGAGGTCGACGGCGTCGTGATCCTGCTCACCTTCGGCACCGGGGTGGGCAGCGGGCTGTTCGTCGACGGCACGCTGGTGCCCAACGTCGAGCTGGGCTTCATGGAGTTCGAGGGCCAGATCGCCGAGGCGACCACCACCGCCCGCCTGGTCGAGGAGAACGGGCTGACCATCGAGGAATGGGCGCCGAGGGTCGACCGGTTGCTCGACCGGATCCATCGGGTGTTCGCACCACAACTGATGATCATCGGGGGCGGGATCAGCAAGCGGTTCGAGGACTTCGCCCCGTACCTCGGGGTCGACTGCCCGGTGGTTGCCGCCAAGCTGCGCAACAACGCCGGTATCGTCGGTGCCGCCGCCGCCGCTTCCTGAGGTGCCAGTGGACACCAGCCAGCATCACACCCGGGACGATCTCGATCTGCTCACCAGGCACTGGGAGCCGGCGGGACCGGCCAAGGCGACGATGCTCCTGGTGCACGGGCTGTCGGAGCACAGTGGCCGTTGGGACCACGTCGCCCGGTTCTTCGCCGCCGCCGGGTACGACACCCACGGGTTCGACCTGCGCGGCCATGGTCTGTCGGACGGGGCCCACATCGATGTCGACCGGTTCGACGTGTTCGTCGGCGACGTGGCCGAGATGGTCGTCGAGGTCCGCTCCGAGCTGCCCTTGGTGATCTACGGGCACTCCATGGGCGGCCTCATCACCACCCTCTACGCGGTGAGCGACCACCCCCAGCCTGACCTCTACGTGCTCTCCGCTCCTGCTCTCGGCGCCGATGTCGCCGTCCCGCTGCGGATCGCCGCCAGCGTCCTCGGCAGGGCTGTACCCGGTCTCCGCATGGGGACCGGGCTCAGGGGCGAGCAGCTCTCCCGCGACCCCAAGGTGGGGGAGGCCTACTTCGCCGACCCCTTGGTGTACATCAAGGGAACCGCCCGCTTCGGGGCCGCCCTGCTGGGGGTGATGCCCGAGGCCGCCGAGGCCGTCGGCGCCATCAGGGTCCCCACGCTGGTCATCCACGGCGGCGACGACACCGTCGTGCCGCCGTGGGCGTCCGAGCCGCTGGCGGCGGTGCCCGGGGTCGAGCGGAGGGTGTGGCCCGGGTTGCGCCACGAGATGCACAACGAACCCGAGCGCGACGAGGTGCTCGGCTTCGTGGCGGTGTGGCTCGACGACCATCTCCGGGAGGCTTGACCGGTGGTGGCCACCGCCCCCAAGCTCCGGCCCTCCCTGGTGCGCCGAGCGCCCGGGCTGGAGGTGGAGCGCCGCCACTGGGCGGCGGGCCGGACCGTCGTGGTCGGTGTCGACGAGGTCGGTCGGGGGGCGTGGGCGGGACCGCTGACCGTGGGCGCCGCCGTCATCCCGCACGATCGACGGGTGTACAAGATCCGCGACTCCAAGATGCTCACCGAGCCCGAGCGGGAGGCGCTGTTCGACCGCATCTCGTCGTGGTGCGTCGCCTGGTCGGTCGGCCACGCCGACGCCGCCGAGTGCGACGAGCTGGGGATGTCCGATGCGCAGCGGCTCGCCGCCGCCCGAGCGATCGAGCGGTTGGGGGTGACCCCCGACCACGTTCTGGTCGACGGGAACTGGGATTTTGTCGCCACCGGCCCCACCGACCGCATCGTCAGGGGTGACGCCACCTCGCTGTCGATCTCGGCGGCCTCGATCCTGGCCAAGGTGACCAGGGACCGGATGATGCGGGTGGAGGCCGAGCATTACCCGGTCTACTGCTTCGAGGACAACAAGGGCTACCCGGGGCCGCGCCACAAGGCGGCGCTCCAGTACTGGGGCCCGTCGGCGATCCACCGCCGGAGTTGGGTGTTCATGGACTCGCTTCCCTGGACCGGTCTGCCCCGATTCCACCGCCCCGACCCCCAACTGGGCCTCTTCGACCAGACACCTGCAGGAGCACCCGGACCGGTGAAGCCACCTCGATAGCCGCGGTGTCGTGATCACGGCGGGCAGATCCGTGTCTGGGGCGATGGGTCGGAGAGGTATGGCGGCGGGGGAGATCCGGGCCCGATTCCTACCTGCGGAGCGCGTCGCTGTCGACGGGCACCATCAAACCATTGCGACGTCTCGCCAGATCAGCTGCCTCCTCGGTGGCTTCGACCATCCACTCTGTCTGCTGCTTGAGCAAGCGCGATGTCGGCGCCTATGATGCCGTCCGGGGTTTGCGCCGCTCATCGCTCAGACATCGCGATCTAGCGGCCCCGACGCCCTGACCGATCCGATCAACATTGGCATCGGGACGAAGTAGAGGCACCGCTGAGGAGGATCGCGATGACGACGATAGAAGAGACGGTCCGGCTCCTGCGGGAGCAGCCGGACAAGGGGCGCAGCCGGCCGGCGGTGACCGCGCGGACCGATGGCTCTCAGGCGGTGCTGGAGGCGGGCCCGTTTACCTGGCGGGCGGACCTGCCCGCCATGCTCGGCGGTACGAACGAGGCGCCCAGTCCGACGGCAATGCTGCTGGGTGCGCTCGCAGGCTGCGCGGCCGTCTTCATCAAGGATACGCTCGCGCCCCAGCTCGGCGTGCGCGTCGAAGCGGTGGAGGCCACCGCGAGCGCCGAGGCGGATGCCCGCGGGCTACTCGGCCTGGACGGGGTGCCGCCGGACCTCAGCGACATCGGCATCGAGATGCGGATCACATCGTCGGACGGCGACGAGGCGATCGAGCGCCTGCTCGGGGCGTGGCGCGAGCGGTGCCCGGTGTACCTCGCGCTCACCAAACCAATGCCGGTGAGCGTGACGCGGGCCTCGTCCTGAGCGGACCCTTCGACACCGTCGTCCAATAGAAGCGGTACGTCATGAGCAGACGAGAGGTCGGCACAGCTAGCAGCTAGCGCTAGCCGACTGGATGGTCCGGTGAGGCACTGGGCGGGATGCCGGGCGATCCCCGGCTTGCTCGGCGTCGGCGGCGGAGCGGCGTTCCGGGCTGAGGTCAGCCGCGGTTTGGGTGGTCGAACGGGACCGTGGCGGCGAAGACGGCGAATCCACCGCCGGTGTGCCAGAACACGACGTGGTCGTCTCGCTCGAAGCGGCCGGCGGCGATGTCGACCCTGAGCCCGTGGATCGCCTTGCCGGTGTAGGTGGGGTCGAGGATCAGCCCGGTGAGCCGGGTGACCTCCGCCTGGGTATCCCACTCGGTCTCGGTGGTCTGACCGTAGCCGAGCCCGACGTGGTCGTCGACCAGCTCCATTATCGGTCGGGGGATGACGTCTCCCGTCGGGGAGGCCGCATCGGACCAGATCACGTCGATACGGCGCTCCAGGTCGCCGACGGTGTCCCCGACCGAGGAGGCGACGAGCCGGTGGTCGAGTTCGGACCGATCGAGGGCCCATCCCATCCCGGCGGTGGTCGCCCCCGACGAGGCGGCGTGCCACACCGTCACCGAGGTGCCGGGCATGACGTTGGCGAGCTGGCCGGCCAGCTCGTCCATCGCCATGGCGAACCCCCACATCCCGAGGGCGTCCGAGGCCCCTTCGGGGATCACCCAGGGGCGTCCCCCGACGGCGGCGACCTCGGCAGCGATGCCGGCCATGATCTCGTCGCGGTGGGCGTAGTCGGACGGGGTGACGTAGCGGCACTCGGCCCCGGCGAGCCGGTCGAGCAGGTGGTTGCCCACCGGGCGGCCCGGGTCGAGCCCGTCCGGGGTGCGGAGCACGAGCTGGACGGCCATTCCCAGCCGGGCGCAGGCGATGGCGGTGGTGCGGCAGTGGTTCGACTGGGCGGCCCCGCAGGTGATGACGGTGTCGGCCCCGGCGGCTCGGGCGGCGGCGAGGTGGAACTCCAGCTTGCGCACCTTGTTGCCGGAGAGCCCGAACCCGGTGAGGTCGTCGCGCTTCACCCACAAGGTGGGTCCGCCCCACGCCGCCGACAGGCGATCGAGCCGCTCCAGCGGCGTCGGCAGGCGGGCCAGGGTGATGCGTTCGGGCGGGGTCATCCGGGGGGCGAGGGTACCGTCGGCACGCCCGGCTGCGGCGGCGTGTGGGAGAATGCAGCCGCATCCGCACCGAGAGGTTTCCCCACATGACCAGCAAGCCGCTCCGCCCCGGCAAGGTCGATCCGCTCGACTTCCTCCAGATCGACGCCCTGCTGTCGGACGAGGAGCGTCTGCTGCGCGACACGGTGCGCCGGTTCGTGGCCGACCGGGTGCTCCCCGACATCGGCGAGTGGTTCGAGGCGGGGACCTTCCCCAAGGAGCTGGTCAAGGAGATGGCGGCGATGGGGCTGCTGGGGATGCACCTCGAAGGCTACGGCTGCGCCGGGACCAGCGCCGTCGCCTACGGGCTGGCCTGTCTCGAGCTGGAGGCGGGGGACAGCGGGGTCCGCAGCTTTGTCTCGGTGCAGGGGTCGCTGGCGATGTTCCCCATCTGGCGGTTCGGCTCCGAGGAGCAGAAGCAGGAGTGGCTCCCCGCCATGGCCGCCGGCGAGAAGATCGGGTGCTTCGGTCTCACCGAGCCGGACTCGGGATCGGACCCGGGCAGCATGCGGGCGACGGCGCGCGCCGACGGTGACGACTGGGTCCTCAACGGCACCAAGATGTGGATCACCAACGGCAACCTGGCAGACGTGGCCGTGGTGTGGGCCATGACCGACGAGGGGATCCGCGGCTTCGTCGTCCCCACCGACACCCCTGGGTTCACCGCCAACATCATCCACCGCAAGCTGTCGCTGCGGGCGTCGGTCACCTCCGAGCTGGTGCTCGACGACGTGCGGCTCCCCGCCGCCGCCGTCCTCCCCGATGTGGTCGGGCTCAAGGGCCCGCTGTCATGCCTCAACGAGGCCCGGTTCGGGATCCTGTTCGGCGTGGTCGGCGCCGCCCGCGCCTGCTACGAGGCGGCACTCGAGTATGCGGGGGAGCGAAACCAGTTCGGCAGACCGATCGCATCGTTCCAACTCATCCAGCGCATCCTGGTGGAGATGATGGTGGCGGTGAACCGGGGCAACCTGGTGGCGCTCCACATCGGGCGCAAGAAGGACGAGGGCACCCTCGACCCGGTCCACGTCAACTTCGGCAAGCTCGACAACGTGCGCATGGCCCTCGATGTCGCCCGCCAGGCCCGCGGCGTGCTCGGCGCCAACGGGATCACCCTCGAGTACCCGGTGGTGCGGCACATGAACAACCTCGAGTCGGTGTACACGTACGAGGGCACCAACGAGATCCACACCCTGGTGCTGGGCCAAGCGATCACCGGGATCAGCGCCTTCGAGTAGGGGTCCGCCCGGAACCGTCACCCGTGCAGCAGGACCTCGACATCGACCCCGAGGGCGCGGTAGACACCGATGGCGAGCTCGTCGCGGGTGGCCAGGGGGACCCCGTGCTCGGCGGCGGCCGCACCGACGAGGGCGTCGTACACGGTTCCGCCGACCAGTCTCAACTCGGGCAGCCGGGCGAGCAGGGTGTCCGCACCCCTCGGGGACAGGAAGCGGGATGCGGGGAAGTTGGCGGCGATGAGCTTGGCGACGACCTGCACCGTGCGGCGAGCGGGCGGAGGCAGGCGGGTGAGCACCGAGAACGTCTCGAAGGCGGCGTGACCGGCCAAGCCGAGCCTACGACGGCGCAACGCCTCGATCGTTGTCTGGTGAGCCTGGTGATCAACGACCACCAGGGCAACGGCGACACTGGTGTCGACGAGGATGTCGGGCTCACTACCCCTGTTCGGCATCACGGAGGGTACGGACGTCGGCGTCGTCGATGCTACGATCCGAAGGCGGGATCACCAGGCGCCCGGATCGTTCCTCCAACCCAGAACCAGGTATCGGTTCCACCCGGAGCGCCGTGCCGTCGGCGACCACCTCGACCTCGCCGGGTCCCAGGCCAAGTCGATCACGGAGTGGCTTGGGAATCACCAAACGCCCCGCCTTGTCAATGGTTGCACTCATGGTGTCACGATACCATGGCGCCCGGTTGGAGCTGAGTTTCCCGAGGTGCGCGGAGAGCGGATCTGGCGGAGCGACCAGGTGCTCCTAGGACGTGAGCATCACCTTGTGGCGACGCTCACCATCCCGGGGGCCGGCTCAGAAGGTGTTGCACCTGTTGGGGTCGCCGGTCTCGTAACCGGTGGTGAACCATTGCATCCGCTGCTCGGACGAGCCGTGGGTCCACGACTCGGGGCTGACCTGGCCGGTGGTGGTGCGCTGGATGTTGTCGTCACCGACGGCGGCGGCGGCGTCGAGCGCCGCCTGGATGTCGCCCGGTTGAAGAACGTCCTCCCGCTGGTAGAGGTTGTTGGCCCAGATCCCGGCCAGACAGTCCGCTTGCAGTTCGAGCCGCACCGAGAGCTCGTTGGCGCTGGCCGGGTCCTGCTGCTGCATCTGCTGGACCTGGGACATGATCCCAAGCTCGTTCTGGACGTGGTGGCCGATCTCGTGGGCGATCACGTACGCCTGGGCGAACTCGGCCTCACCGGCGCCGAACCGCCGTTGCAGCTCGCCGAAGAAGTCGAGGTCGATGTAGACGGTCGTGTCGACCGGGCAGTAGTGGGGGCCGATCGCCGACTGGGCCCCGCCGCATGCCGACTGGGTGGCCCCGCTGAACAGCACCAGCGTGGCCGGGTTGTACTGCCGCCCCGAGCCGGTGAAGATCTCCTCCCAGGTGGTCTCGGTGCTCCCCAACACCCGGCGGACGAAGTCCTCGGACTCGTCGATGCCCTCGAACTCAGGGGACTGGGTGCCCTCGTTGGCCGGCTGCTGCTGGTTCACCTGGTTGAGCAGATCACCCAGCCCGCCGTCGCCATCACCGCCGAGCAGACCGCCGAACAGCGCCAGCAACAGGCCGATCAGCCCGGCGCCCCCGAGCCCGGCTGCGGTCTTGCCGCTCATCCCGCGCCTGTCCTGGACGTTCTCGCTTGTCTCCAGCTTGCGCCAGCGCATCCCTACTCCTGATCGGCCGTCTGCCGCCAGAAATTTACCCGATCGCGACCCGCAGGCGGGGCGGTACGCCTGCCCTCCCTGATTTTCTTAGGATCGAAACGCGTCATTGGTGACGCGTTTCGATCCTAAGAACGGTGAGATGTCGCCGGGCGCGTTTGCCACTGTGACCTGCTGCGTCGACGATGTACCGGAGTCGGACCCCGGAGGTAAGGAGCCAATGACCTCGTTCGAGCTCTCCCAGGAGCATGAGGCCTTCCGCAAGGTGGTGGGCGAGTTTGCCGAGGCCGAGATCGCACCGCATGCCGCCGGGTGGGACCGGGACCACGTCTTCCCTGAGGACGTGGTGGGGAAGATGGGGGATCTGGGGCTGTTCGGGCTGCCCTTTCCCGAGGAGATCGGCGGCGGCGGTGGCGACTTCACCAGCCTGTGCGTCGCCATCGAGGAGATCGGCCGGGTGGACCAGTCGATCGGCATCACCCTCGAGGCCGCCGTCGGGTTGGGGATCAACCCCATCGTCTCCTACGGCACGCCGGAGCAACGGGAGCGGTGGCTCCCCGATCTGTTCGCCGGCCGGGCCCTCGCCGCCTTCGGCCTGACCGAGCCAGACGCCGGGTCGGATGCCGGAGCCACCCGCACCAGGGCCGTCCTCGACGGCGACGAGTGGGTGATCGACGGTGCCAAGGCGTTCATAACCAACTCGGGGTCGTCACTCACCTCGGTGATCGGCGTCACCGCCCGCACCGGCGAGGACGAGATCAGCACCATCCTCGTCCCGGCAGGCACCCCGGGGCTGACCGTCGAACCGCCCTACCACAAGATGGGATGGCACGCCTCGGACACGCACGGGCTGGTGCTCGACGGCTGCCGAGTGCCTGCGGACCACCTGCTGGGGGAGCGGGGTCGGGGACTGCGCCAGTTCCTCGCCGTGCTCGACGAGGGGAGGATCGCCATCGCCGCCCTCGCCCTCGGTCTGATCAGAGCCTGTCTCGAGGTCAGCGTCGACTACGCCAAGCAGCGGCACGCCTTCGGAGCGCCGATCGGGAGGAACCAGGGGGTGGCCTTCCCCATCGCCGATATCCAGGTGATGGTCGAGGCGGGGAGCCTGCTGGTCTACCGGGCGGCGGCGCTGCGGGATGCCGGCGAGGACATCACCCAGGCAGCTTCGGTTGCCAAGCTGTACGCCACCGAGTCGGCGGTGACCGCCACCAGGATCGCCACCCAGGTCCACGGCGGATCGGGCTTCATCGAGGAGAGTCCGGTTGCCCGCTTCTACCGCGACGCCAAGATCCTCGAGATCGGCGAAGGGACCTCCGAGATCCAGCGCCTCATCATCAGCAGGGGTCTCGGCCTCCCGGTGACTTGAGCAGGCGAGCAACGGCAGCCGGGGCGGGGGAAGGCAGCCAGACCGCATTGGCCGGGGCCTCGGTATCCCACCCCGCCTCGCCAAGCCGAGGCACCCCTCCCAATGGGAGGGGAAAGGGAACGGGCAGGGGCGGCGAGGGAACCACAGCTTCCTAGAGTTCGGGGCCATGCGACGGTGGATTCGACAGGGAGCGGTGGTGGCCGCACTCGGGCTGCTGGCGGGATCCTGCAGCGGGGGCGACAACGTCGACGCCACCCAACCCGCCCCCTCGACCACCACCGCAACCACGGCGGCGACCACGACGACCACCACGACGGCGCCTCCGCCGCCCCCGGTGACGGTGGGGGCCCGGTTCGACGTCACCGACTTCGGGGCCATCGCAGACGGCCGTAGCGACAACACCGGGGCCTTCCAGGCGGCGGTCGACGCCGCCGCCGAGAACGGCGGTACGGTGGTGGTGCCCCCCGACGGCGGGCAGGGCGGATACGTGCTGAACGGCACCGTCTCGCTGCCATCGGGGGTGGCGCTGGTGGGGAGCCCGGCAGGACCGACCATCGACCCGAGCGGCCCCTACCCCTGGCCCGACACCGACCTGGTCGGGGTCAAGATCCTGATCCGCCCCATCGACAACGATCAGCCCGCCTTTCGCCTGGGCACCGGGACCACGGTCAGGGGTCTGTGGCTGTCGTACGATCAGCAACCGCTGCCGTCGGACGCCGAGATCTCGGCCATAGACGGGGAGTACGGATACCGGTCGTTCGAGAACGCCAGGACCTTCTTCGTCGACGAGTACGTCGCCGTGATGGCGCCCACCTTCTTCATCGAGCGGGGCGATCATGTCACCATCGCCGACGTCGTAGCCGACCGCTACTACGACTTCCTCTACATGCAGACCGGGGGACCGCTCCGGGTCGACGGCGTCAGCCTCTACGGCTACAACAAGGGGTTCGTGGTCGAGGACTCGGACGTCCGCAACATCTTCACCAACATCGATTTCCGTCCCGCCGTGGGGCCGATGGTGCCCGGCCCCGACGGCGATGGGAACACGTGGAGCTGGGTATTCGGGGCGATCGCCTCCCGACACGACAACGTCGGGTTCCATCTGGCCCGCTCCTCCGCATTCGTGCTCGAATCGGTGTCGTTCGAGGGGATGCACACCGGGGTGCGGATGGGGTCGTCGTTCGATTTCCCCGTGGTCAACCCAGACACCGACACCGTGTTCTCCAGCCCCTCCGGGCAGGGGGCCTGGGGTCAGATCGGCAACGTGGCGATGCGCGACGTCGCCATCGGCTTCCACCTGGTGGGTCCGTCCACCCAGCCGATCCAGATGAACAACGTGTCGGTCGACCTCGGCATCTCCGACGGGACCGGGTTCGAGGCGATCAGCGGCACCGGCGACTACCTCCAGGTCAGCGCCCAGGCCATGATCCGGGTCGAGGCGACCTACGCCGCCGTCAACAACGGCGACCCGGCTCAGGTCCCCGGGATTCTCGCCACCAACCTGTCCGTATCCGGTCTGGCGTCGCCGGGGCGGTATGCCGAGGCGGCCGCCGACGCCGGCGACATCAACGGCCGGATCTTCCTGATCAACGGCGATCTGGGGATGCAGATCCTGGGCTTCGCCGTGGGACATCCCTACGACGAGAGCACCACCGTCGCCGGTGGGAGCGACGCCGGCGACGTGACCATCCACATCCGCGCTTATCTGGCATCCGGTCGGCCCGAGTCCGACAAGTTGGTTGACCAGGCCGGTGTGGAGGTGCTGACCCCCGACATCCTGATCGTGGAGCGCCCGGTGATCGTCCCTCCGCCCCCGTCCCCGTCCCCGACGCCGACCACGTCGACATCGGCGGCGCCGACCGACACCACGGCACCGGTGGAGCCGCCGCCGACGACCACACCCGGGGGTTGAGGGTCGCAGCCGGCAGCCGGGTCAGCTCCCGTCGCCGCCCCCCGGGAGCAGGGCGAGCACGCTGCCGATGGTGTTGGCGTCCGCCGGGTCCTTGTCCGGCCGATAGCCCTTGACCCTGGCAAACCGCAGCGCCACCCCACCGGGGTAGCGGGGGCTGTTCTGGACCCCGTCGAAGGCGATCTCGACGACCAGCTCGGGGCGAACCTCGACCACATGACCGTGCCGTCCCGTCTCGAGGCCGAGCAGGTGCTCGGTCTGCCAGGCGAGCATGGCGTCGGTGAGACCCTTGAAGGTCTTGCCCAGCATGACGAAACCGCCTGTGGGATCACGCGCCCCAAGGTGGAGGTTGGAGAGCCAGCCGCCCCTCCGCCCCGATCCCCACTCCACGGCGAGCACCACCAGATCGAGGGTGCGCACCGGCTTCACCTTGAGCCACGCCCCGCCCCGCATCCCGGCCTCGTACGAGGCGTCGAGCCGTTTCACCATCACCCCCTCGTGCCCGGCGGCGAGGGTCCGGTCGGTGAATTCGGCCGCTACGGCGAGGTCGGTGGTGGAGACCCGGTCGATCAGCAGCTCGGCGGGCAGGGTGTCGAGGGCCGCGAGCCGATCGGACAGGGGAAGATCGATGAGGTCGGAGCCTTCGAGATGGATGACGTCGAAGAACCGGGGGGTGAGCGGTCGGCGGTCCCGCTCCCCGGCTGCGTCCGAGCTCGTTCCGAAGCGCGACATCGTCGCCTGGAAGGGGAGCGGCCGGTGACCGGGACCAAGGGCGATGGCTTCCCCGTCGAGGATCGCCGCCGTCACCGGGAGGTCCGCCACCCGTTCCACGATCTCGGGGAGGCGGTCGGTGACCTCGTTGAGGTTGCGGGTGTAGATGCGGATGTCGCCCCCCAGCCGGTGGACCTGGATGCGGGCCCCGTCGAGCTTGGCCTCCACCGACATGGGCGCAGCGGCAGGGAAGACGGCGTCGAGGCTCTCGGCGGTCTGGGCCAGCATCGGTTGGATGGGGCGCAGCAGGCGGAGGCGGACCCTGCCGAGGGCGGCCTCGCCCCCGTCGAAGGCGATCGAGGTCGCCTCGACCAGGTCGCCGGTGATCATCGCCGCCCGGCGCACCAGGGCGTGGGGGGTGGCCGAGGCGGCGGCAACCGCCTCGGCCATCAGCCCTTCGGTCGAGCCCTGGCGCAGCTCGCGTAACAGCAGCCGGCGGAGGAAGTCCTGCTCGGTTGCGGTGGCGGCGGCGAACAGCCGGTGGAGCAGGTCACGCCTGCGCCCCACCGAGCCCGGGCCGGAGATGCCGGCGATGCTCTCGAGGGCGTCGTCGGCGCCGGCCAGGGTGAGGGTCGGATGGGCAGACGGTGCCACGTCGAGGGCGGCGATGGTGGCCCTGCCGATCCCGAGCCGGTCCTGGCGGGGTTCGCCCGCCAGGAAGGCGACGGCGACGGGCCGCTCGACCGGATCGACCGTGGCGAGCAACTCGGCCAGAGCGGCCACCTTGGCCCGGCGCGACCGGGTGGCGCCGACCGCTTCGGATGCGGCCACGACCGCGGCCAGACCGGGCTCACGCTGCATGGATGGGATCGTACGGCCCGGCGGTGACAGATGGTGACAGATATGGCACCGGACATCCTCCGCGCACCCGTTCGCAGGGGTTAGGATCCATCGTTCGCTCTGGAGAACCCGGGCGACGACGGGCGTGAGGAAAACGGGGGGTATCTTGACTCGGCATGCAACCGTGCGCTGGACGCTTGCCGCCGCCGCGTTGATGCTGGTGGCGGCCGCATGTGGCGGCGACGACGCCACCGACACCACCGCTGCCCAGGCGACGACGACCGCTGCCAGCGACACCACCACCGCCGAGGCGACCACGACCACCAGCGGCGCCGGGATCTCCAGCTTCCAGGACGTCCAACCGGCGGTGATCCAGGTGGTGGCCCAGGGCAGCTTCCGCGATCCCGAGGTGGGCTTCGCCGCCCGCTCCGGCGCCGGCAGCGGGTTCATCATCAGCCCCGATGGGCTCGCCGTGACCAACAACCACGTGGTGGCCGGTGCCGCCACGCTCGAGGTGTTCATCGGCGGCGACACCACCGACAGCTACAACGCCAGGATCATCGGCGTCTCCGAGTGCAACGACCTCGCTCTCATCGACATCAACGAGCGCGAGCCGCTGCCCTACCTGGAGTGGTACGACGGCGAGATCACCGCCGGTCTCGACGTCTACGCCGCCGGGTACCCGCTGGGTGACCCGCAGTTCACCCTCACCAGGGGGATCGTGGCCAAGGCCGAAGCCGCCGGCGACATCACCGGAACCTCCTCGATCGACCACACCATCGAGCACGACGCCAATATCCAGCCCGGTAACTCGGGCGGCCCGCTGATCTCCAGCGACGGTCGCGTGGTCGGCGTCAACTACGCCGGCGGCGCCATCGCCACCACCACCGCCCAGTTCTATGCCATCGCCCATGACCTGGCCGCCCCCGTGGTCGACCAGATGGAGAACGGCGACGTCGAGTCGCTCGGCATCAACGGGTGGGCCGTCTTCGACGAGTCGATCGGCATCTCCGGCATCTGGGTGGCGGGCGTGACCGCCGGGTCGCCTGCGGCCAACGCCGACATCCTGCCCGGTGACATCATCACCACGCTCAACGGGCTGCCGATGGGGGCCGACGGCACCTTCAAGGACTACTGCGACGTGCTCCGGACCGCCGGCCCCAACCGGCCCATGAACGTCGAGGTCCTGCGCTGGGACACCTCCGAGGTGCTGCGCGGCGAGATCAACAGTGATGAGCCGATCACGCTGGCCTTCTCCTTCGCCGAGGAGCTCGAGGACGAGATCGACGCCACCGGCCCCGCCACCTACAGCGGGTACGAGAGCGTGACCGACGACACCGGCACCATTGTGGTCAGCGTTCCGGTGGAGTGGAGCGACCGCGACACCGCCCCGGCCGACCAGGACGGGGTGGTGGTGCCGTACATCGCCGCCGCCGTCGACCGGCAAGGCTTCCTGGGTGGGTATGACGACTCGGGGCTGCTCTTCTTTGCCCTCGATCCCAGCCACGGGATCGACGAAACCCTTGTGGAGTGGTCGTTCCCCAGCGACTGCTCCGACGGGGGAATCACCGACTATGACGACGGCGTCTTCGTCGGCAGGTACCAGCTGTGGCTGGATTGCGCCGGCGGCACATCGGACATCGTCACCCTGGTGTCGCAGCCGGCGGACGCCTCGACGACGGTGGTGGTGCTGGCCCAGATCGTGATCGAGGCCGACCTCGAGGCCCTCGACACCGCCTTCAACACCTTCAACCTCACCGGGGGCTGATCGCTCCGACGGGAACGGCCCGGGTCGGCCACCCCGACCCGGGCCACCCGATGCTCTCCTCCCGTACGGTCGGCGGCGTGGCCGACTAGCTTGCGCGGCTCATGACGGCAATCGCCAACGACGTCAACACCGCATCGGAAGCCTTCGGGCGCAATCGGGAGGCGATGCTCGGCCACATCGCCGGTCTCGAGGCGCTGATCGCCGAGGCGGTCGCCGGGGGCGGCGATCGGTACGTCGCCCGCCACCGCAGCCGGGGCAGGCTGCTCGCCAGGGAGCGCATCGACCGGATCATCGACCGCGACAGCCCCTTGCTCGAGCTGTCCCCGATCGCAGGCGCCCTGACCGCGTTCCCGGTCGGCGGGGGAGCCGTTGCCGGGATCGGGATGGTCGGCGGCGTGGTGTGTCTGATCCTTGCCCCCGACCCGACGGTGCGCGGTCCAACCTGGTCACCGGGTGGGCCCATCTCCACGGGTTCCCGGTGGGGATCATCGCCAACGACGCCGGGATCCTGTTCTCGGCCGAGTCGCAGAAGGCGACCCAGTTCATCCAGCTGGCCAACCAGCAGGACATCCCGCTGATCTTCGTCCAGAACGTCACCGGCTACATGGTGGGGGAGCGCTACGAGCAGGGCGGGATGATCAAGCACGGGGCGATGATGATCAACGCCGTCGCCAACAGCACGGTGCCCCACATCACCCTCCAGATCGGCGGCTCGTACGGGGCAGGCAACTACGGGATGTGCGGGCGGGCCTTCGGTCCCCGGTTCCTGTTCGTGTGGCCCAACGCCAGGACGGCGGTGATGGGGGCCGAACAGCTTGCCGGGGTGGTGTCGATCGTGTCGCGGTCATCGGCCCGGGCCCGGGGACTCGATTACGACGAGGCGGCGGACGCGGCCCGCACCGCCGCCATAACTGCGCAGATCAAGCACGAGGAGGCGGCGTCGTTCACCAGCGGACGGCTGCTCGACGACGGGGTGATCGACCCCCGCCACACCCGCAGCGTGCTGGGGATGGCGTTGTGGGCGGTCCACGGTGCCCCGGTCGAGGGGACCAAGGGGTACGGGGTCTTCCGGATGTGAGGACGCTGCTCATCGCCAACCGGGGCGAGATCGCCCGGCGCATCATCCGCACCTGCCGGGAGATGGACATCGCCGCCGTGGCCGTGTACTCGTCCGCAGACGGTGACGCTCCCCACGTTGCCGAGGCCGATGCGGCCGTGCTCCTCCCCGGCCGCCCCGAGACGGCGTATCTCGACCGGGAGGCGACCGTCGCGGCGGGGCGGCTGGCGGGCGCCGATGCGATCCATCCCGGATACGGGTTCCTCGTCGAGGACGCCGGCTTCGCCGCCGCCGTCATCGAGGCGGGGATGGTGTTCGTCGGGCCGCCCCCCGCCATCGCCGCCATGGCCGACAAGCTGCAGGCGCGCTCCATCGCCGCCGGCGCCGGCATCCCGGTGGTCCCCGGCGGGTCGGTGGAGGACGCCGGGTCACTCACCTTCCCGGTGCTGGTCAAGGCGGCGGCCGGGGGAGGGGGCCGGGGGATGCGCCGGGTTGACCATCCGGGCGATCTCGCCGCCGCCGTGGTTGGCGCCGCCCGCCAGGCGGCATCGGTGTTCGGCGACGACCGGGTGTACCTGGAGGAGCTGATCGACGGCGTCCGCCACATCGAGGTCCAGGTGCTGGCCGATCTCCACGGCGGGGTCATCCATCTCCACGACCGCGAGTGCAGCGTGCAGCGCCGCCACCAGAAGGTGATCGAGGAGGCACCGGCACCCGGGCTCGATCAAGCGTTGCGGGTGGCGCCGGCCGATGCTGCTTGCCGCTTGGCCACGAAGGTCGGGTACGTCGGTGGGGACGGTGGAGTTCCTGGTCGCTCCCGGTGGTGGGTGGTGGTTCCTGGAGATGAATACCAGGCTCCAGGTGGAGCATCCGGTCACCGAGATGGTCACCGGGATCGACCTGGTGACCGCTTCCAGGTGCCCGTCGGCGCCGGAGTTCGGGTCGATGCCTGGGTTGTTGCCGGTTCGGTGGTGACCCCGTTCTACGACTCATTGCTGGCCAAGGTGATCGCGGCCGGTCCCGACCGGCCCTCCGCCGCCGCCTTGCTGGCTTCGACCCTGCTCGGTGTGAGGGTCCACGGGATCGTCACCAACCGTGATCTGCTGGTGCGAGTGCTGCGCCACCGCGACTTCGTTGCCGGAGGCGTGGACGTGGGCTGGCTCGACCGGATCGGGGCCGAGGTGCGCCGGCGGCACCGCCGATGGTCGAGGCGGCCTGTGCCGGCGCCGCTCTGATGCTGGCGGCCAGGGAGCGGGAGGGGGCGGTGGTGATGGCGTCGATCCTCGCCGGGTTTCGCAACGTCCCCGGTGATCCCCAGGTGCGGTCGTTCCGGGTGGGGGAGGAGCGGGTCGATGTCGCCTATCGACTGGAACCCGCCGGCGCCAAGGTCCGGGACACCGGATACCAGGCGGCTGTGGTGGATCGATCGGGTCGGGTCGATCTGGTGGTCGGGGGAGTGCGGCACCGGTTCGAGGTGGCGGTGTGGCCGGACCGGGTGATGGCCGACACCACCGAAGGCTCGGTCGAGCTGGTGGAGCTGCCCCGGTTCCGCCCTCCGGTCGAGGCGCCCGCCTCCGGGTCGCTGACCGCCCCGGTCCCCGGGAAGGTGGTGGCAGCGGTATCCCTGGTTGGGG
>Ga0136633_1000447_pt1 | contig 31441 bp, 28 predicted proteins | sample AntDrymeUQ832206_2_FD_105494 | JGI IMG/M metagenome (GOLD analysis project Ga0136633, IMG submission 105494) | Polar desert sand microbial communities from Dry Valleys, Antarctica - metaG UQ83 (22.06) | ecosystem: Environmental > Terrestrial > Soil > Desert | place: Antarctica: Dry Valley... | reverse complement strand
CCCGGTACTCGTTGTAGCTGCGCAGCTTCACGGTGCGGCCGTGCTCGATCGTGTGCACGTCCGCCATCCAGCGCAGCGGCTCGGCGGTGTTGCGCAGGCCGACGCGGCCTGCGCGCTGACGCGAGGCGCTGTCGAACAACGCCGCGAGGCCCTCCGTCTCGAGGAACCGGCGCGTGCGGAACATCGTGGCCTCCAGCTCGAGGTCGTTCTGCGACCCGACGTTCAGCTCCGAGGGGATCAGGCTGTGCCAGCGGTAGAGGAGGTTGAACTCCACCGCGGTCCAGTTGGGCCGCATCCACGGCTGCCTGTCGAAGCCGCGCGGGTCCATCCGGAAGCGGAAGTGGTACGGCGTGATGTGGTTGATGTACTCCTCGATGACGACCTTGATGAGCAGCACCGTCAGGACGCTGCGCGCGGCGGCGAAGACCCGGTCGTCGCTCCAGCCCGCGTTCGCGGCGGCGATCTCGCGGGCGATGCGGTTGTGCTCGCGCAGGAACAGCGTGTTGAGCATCGCGTAGCCGATCTGCGTATTGCCGGCGTCGCTGCCCATCGCCAGCAGCTGCGTCTTGTCGACCTTGTCGTCCGGCTTCTTCTCACCGACCGTGCGCAGCGTCGCGAAGCGATCGAGGCGAGCGCCCGCGGCGTCGTAGAGCGCCGGCGGGAGCTCCGCGCCGGGCTCGCCCTGGTAGGCGAGCAGCATCGGCTCGCGGGGATCGCGCAGCATCTGCGTGGTCGCGTCGTTGAGCCCGTAGAGCTGGGCGATGTCGACCTCGTGCGTGGACTCGTTGCGCCGGATGTCGCGCACGTCCTTGTCCGGGACGGAGCGGTCGCTGCGCAGCAGGCCGTCGGTGAACCACTGCGCGACATAGGCGAAGAGGACCGTCGACTTCTCGCAGGGGATGAACTGCTCACGCCTGAAGAGCTCGACGACGGCCTGGGCATCGGGCAGCGACTCCACGTAGCCGGGGTCCGCCGGAGGAAGCTGGCGCGTGTTGTAGGTCTTGTCGGTCAGCGTGTCCTGCGACGTGAAGTCGGCCTTCGTGCTGAGCGCGTACGGGCGCGGCGGCACAACCGTGACGCCCTTGTTGATGAGCCAGCGGTTGACGACCCGCTCGGCCGGGGGAGCGCTCTGCAAGGTGCGCCACAGCGGTCCGAAGCGGCTTGGCAGGCTGCCGAGAAGCTCGGCGGCGTCGGGCATCTTCCTGCGGCGCGCCGGCGGCGCCGGGCTATGGACGTCAGGCATCGGCTCGACCCGTGTTGTCATGGTGGGTGAGAGCGCGCGGCGCGCGCCCTGATACATGCGCCGAGCAGATCACGGTGACCCACCCGCCGTCAAGCCCAGCGCCCGCCGGCGCAGGTGGTCGAGGCCGCGCGGCGCCGCGATCGCCTCTACGCGTGCCGCCAGCGCGGCCGCCTGCGCGCGATCGCCGGGTGCCCCCCGCGCGCGCAGCAGGGCGGCGTACTCGCACTGCGTCTCGGCCGTCATGACGATCGCGCCGATCCGCTCGTTGGCCTCCACGGCCGCGAGGAGGTGGCGCTCGGCGTCGCCGAAGCGCTCCAGGACCGTGGCCAGCATGCCCAGGTGGCGTTGCACGGAGCCCCAGTTGACGCTGAACGTCACCTGGACGTAGCAGTCGCCGAACGGCGCGAGCAGATCGTAGAGCTCCTGTGCGTGCTCGCGATCGCGAAGGGTGCAGCAGGCCTCGGCGAGCAGAGTGAGCGTGAAGAACCAGTACCAGTCGCGAGGCACGGCTCGGGCACCGTCGGCGACGAGCGGCTCGTAGTGCCTGCGGGACGCCTCGGCGGCACCGGTCTCCGCGAGGGCGACGGCCAGCGCCGCCTTCCACGCGTCGCTTGCCGAGCGGCCGACGCCGCGATCCGCACGATCGGCTGCGACGAGCGGCTCCATCGCCGGCAGCAACTCGTCGACGCGTCCCTGCTGGCGGCGCAGGGTGAACAGCAACGCGGAGAGATACGAGCTGGCATAGCCGGCCTGCGCGCTTTTGGCGAGCTGCAGGGAGCGGCCGCTGCAGCGCTCGACCGCCTCGACGTCGGCGGCGAGATGGGCGAAGACGCCCTGCCAGCCGATCGCGAGGTACTCGAGCATCGGCTGGCCCAGCTTCGCGGCGAGCGCCGTCAGCTCGGCATGGTCTTGGCGCGCCTCCTCGAGCGCACCGCGCTCGAAGACGTCGAACAGGCGCCAGTGCAGCGTCTCGGCGCGCAGCGCGCGGTGCGCGCCGCTGAGCGCCAGCACCTCCTCGATGAGCCCCCTGCGCTCGGCAAGCCCCTCGATGTGCAGCAGCGTCACGTGGCGGCTCTTCAGCGCCATCACCAGCGTCTCGGGATCGCCGACGCGGCGCGCCATCGCCAGCGCGTCGGCGCTGAGCTGCGTGCCGTAGTCCTGCTCGGCGGCGAAGTGCAGGATCTCGGCCAGGCGGCCCATCAGGCGCGCGCACAGCCGGCTGTCCTCGCCGCTGAGCGACCGCACCGCTTCCGCGAGCAGCGGAGCGAAGCGCGGATCGTCGGCGTTGCCCTCCCAGTAGCGCTCGCCGAGTCCGAGCGCGGCGCGGCCCAGCTGCACCGCGGCGTCGCGCTCGCGCGCGCTCGCCGCGGCCTCGTAGTAGGTCGCCCGCGCCTGCGCGTCGCCGGCCTGCCGCTGCACGCGGCCGAGCGCGAGCAGGATGTCGCAGCGACGCGACTCGTCGATGTCCGGGCCGGCGCCGATCGCCTCCAGCGCACGGCGATAGTGCTCGGCGGAGTCCTCGTAGGCCAGCGAGCGCGCGGCCTCCTCGCCGGCGAGCACGGCGTAGCGCACCGCCTGCTCGGCGCCGCCGACCTCGCGCGCGGCGAAGAACTGATGGGCGAGCTCGCCGGCGCCCGCGCCGAGCGCCTCGAGCGCTCCCGCCACGCGCAGGTGCAGCCGCAGGCGGCGGGTGCGCGACAGGCGGCCGTAGATCGCGTCGCGCGCGAGCGCGTGGCTGAACGAGAACCGGTCGACGGCGTCGGCGACCTCGAGCACGAGGCCGGCCGCGATCGCCTCCTCGAGCGCCTCGATGACGCGATCGGCGGAGGAGGAGACGAGCGCCTGGACGACGCTGAGGTCGAACTCGCGGCCGATCGTCGCGCCGATCGTCAGCGCGTCGCCGGCGAGGTCGGACACGTGGCGCAGCCGGCTGAGGATGACGTCGGCGACGCTTTCGGGCACGCCGATCGACTCGAGCGCCGCGGCCGGGGCCTGCGCCCCGGCGTGAAGCACCTCGGCCTCGACGAGCGCCCGCAGCGCCTCCTCGATGAAGAACGGGTTGCCGTCGGTCTGCTCGCGCAGCCCGCGAACGAACGCCGCGCTCGGCGCGGCGTGCAGGCGCGCGGTGACGAGCGCGTCGGCCTCGGCCTCGGACAGCCCGTCGAGGGCGATGCGATCGAAGCGGCCCTCGCGGCGCAGATCGCCGACGAGCTTCATCGCCGGGTGGTCGTCGCCCAGCTCGACGCGCCGCGCCATCCCGAGCACCATGAGCCGGGCGGGATCGGAATGGCGCAGGACGTGGCGCAGCAGCAGCAGCGTCGGCCGGTCGATCCAGTGCAGGTCGTCGAGGACGAGCAGCAGCGGCGCGCGCTCGGTGGCGCGGCGGATGAGCGTCGAGACAGCCTCGAAGAGGCGATAGCGCCCGGCCTCGGGATCGTGCGAGGCGGCCACGTCGCCGGGGGCGGACGACGGCCGCGCCTCGGGCAGGATCCGCGCGAGCTCCTCCAGGTCGCCGGCGGCCGCCGGGTCGTCCGCCCAGCCGCCGTGGCGCAGCCCCTGGCGCATCGCCTCGATGAACGGCTGGTAGGAGCGCAGGGGCTCCTGCTCGCAGCGCCCGTGGAGGACGGCGGCGCCGGCGGCGTGCACCTCGGCGGCGAACTGCGCGGCCAGGCGGGTCTTGCCGACACCCGCCTCGCCCAGGAGCAGGGTGAGCCGGCGCTGCCCCGTACCGGACTCGAGCCAGGCGTCGCGCATCCGGCGCAGCTCGTCCCCGCGCCCGACGAACGTCGCCGCCGCAGCGCCGCCGCCGATGGCCGGCAGGGGCAACGACCCGCGCGGCGCCGGCGGGGACGGCGCGGACGGCGTCGGCGGCGCGAGCGGCGCGCCAGCGTCCTGCGCCCTCCCGAGCCGGCCGTTGCGCAGCAGCTCCTCGTGCAGCGCCGAGACGGCGGCCGACGGCACCGTGCCGAGCTCGTCGCGCAGGAAGACCCGCAGGCTGTCGTAGGCCAGCGTCGCCTCGGCGACGTTGCCGCGGCGGCCGTGGACCTCGATCAGCAGCGCGTGGCCGGACTCGCGGAACGGGTGGCGCTCGGCGAGCGTGCGGGCGACGCCCTCGGCGGCCGCGAGGTGCTCACGATCACCGATCGCGAGCGCGCCGCGTGCGAGAACCTCGAGCAGGCCCGGCTCGAGCCGGTCGAGCTCGGCGCGCAGCGGCTCGACCCAGTCGCCGTCGACGCCCGCCAGCAGAGGCCGGCCGATGACGTCCAGCGCCGCCTGCGCCGCGGTCATCGCGGCGTGCGGATCGCCGCCGGCGAGCGCCCGCTCGGCGTCCTGCGCCGCCGCGACGGCCTGCTCGGTGTCGACCTCGGCGTCGAGCGCGAAGCGCAGCTCCGCGCGGCCGGCGATGACGCCGTCGCCGAGCGCGCGGCGCATGCGCGCGAGCACCGTGCTCAGGCCGGCCTCGGGGGCGTCCGGCGGCTCGTCGGGCCACAGCACCCCGATCAGCTCGTGGCGGCCGACGGGCCGGTGGCGGTTGACGACGAGGAACGCGAACAGCGCGCGGCCCTGGCGGCCGGGCAGCCCGGCGGCGACGTCCACTCCCCCGATCTGTGCCCGCAGCGTCCCGGTCAGCGCAATCCGCGGACGGCTCGCAGCGACGACATGTTCGCTCGATCGGGTGGTCATGCAGGCATGTCCTGTCGGGACAGTATGGGACGTTCGAACGCCTGAGCGGCGATTTATCGCTACGTGGTGCGTTGGCGATCCCGCAGGCCCCCAGCGCCACCGCAAGGTTTCCGCAGGGTCACGTCAATGGGCCGGGGCGAAGGTGCGCCCGTGTTCACCCAGGCCAAGCATCCAGTTGCCGACAGCGGCGTGCTCCTCCGGGCCGCGGCGCGCGGAGACGAGCGTTCGTGGAACGTGCTCGTCGACCGCTACTCCGGGCTCGTGTGGGCGATCGCCCGCAACCACCGCCTCTCGGCGGCCGACTCCGACGAGGTCTTCCAGACGACCTGGCTGCGCCTCGTCGAGCATGCCGCCCGGCTGCAGGATCCCGGGAAGGTCGGCGGCTGGCTGGCGACGACCGCGCGTCACGAGTCGCTGCGGATGCTGCGCCGCTCGGGCCGGCAGATCCCGATGGGCGACGACATGCCCGAGCCGCCCCAGCACGCGCCCGGGCCCGACCAGGACCTGCTGCGCTGCGAGCGCGACGAGTCCCTGTGGTCGGCGTTCGCGCGGCTGCCCGAGCGCGATCAGAAGCTGCTGCGCCTGCTCACCGCCGACCCGGCCCCGAGCTACGAGGAGATCGGCGTGGCGCTCGACATGCCGGTCGGATCGATCGGGCCGACCCGGGCACGCTGCCTGGAGCGGCTGCGCCGCGAGGCCGAGCTGCCCCTGCTCGCCGCGGGCTGATCGTCGGCGGCGAGGCGGGGTGGGCGGGCTCGAGTCCCCGCGCCGAAGGCCCGCAAACCTAGACTCTTGCCGCGACATGGAGACCGAGCCGACGGCGAGCATCATCGTTCCGACGCGCCTGCGCGCGGACTACCTCGATGTCGCGCTGGCCTCGATCGCGCCGCAGGCCGCGGCTGCGGGCGCCGAGCTGCTCGTCGTCGACGACGGTCCCGATGCGGCGACCCGGGACGCGGCGGCCCGCCACGGCGCGCGCTACGTCGCCCATCGCGCCTCGCGCGGGCTGAACGCGGCACGCAACAGCGGCATCGATGCGGCGGCCGCCGACCTGCTGGTGTTCGTCGACGACGACGTCGAGGTCCGCCCCGGCTGGCTGGCCGCGCTGCTGGCCGCCGACGCGGCGGCCGATCCCGCGGTCGGCGTGCTCACCGGGCCGATCCGCGCCCGCTTCGAGGACCATCGCCTGCGCTCCTGCGGCCGCGAGGACCCGCCGATCACGACCCAGGATCACGGCACCCACGACCGCGACGTCGAGCACGCCTGGGGCGCGAACATGACCGTTCGCCGCAGCGCGATCGCGCGCGCCGGGCGCTTCGACGAGGCGCGCGAGCTCTACGGCGACGAGCAGGAGTGGCAGGGCCGCCTGCGCGCCGCCGGCGGCCGGATCCGCTACGTCGCGGCGGCCGCGCTGGACCACCGCCGCGCCGGCGACGATGCGCGCCTGCGCGCGCTCGCCGCCGCCGCCCACCGCCGCGGCGCCGCCAGCCGGCGCTTCGACGTCTACAAGCGCCGCGCACCGCCGCTGCGCCGCGAGCTCGTCGTGCTGGCCGGCTGCGCGGCGCACACGGTCCGCTTCGCCTGCCCGAACGGGATCGTGCTCACCGCGCATTCGCTCGGCCGCCTGCGCGCGGCGCTGGCGGCGCTCGTGGCGCGGCGGGGACGCGGCGATGCGGAGGGGTCGTCGAGAAAGCGTCTGCTCGGTAGACGGTTCTTCGACGACGTCCCTCCGCATGGGCGGACCAGGCCGCCCCCAGACCCGGACTTCCTCTCCGGGGAGAGCGGCACCGTGCGCGGGCTGCGCCGCCCGCCGCTGCGCGCGCTCGACGCGGCGCTCGACCTCGAGGCCCGCCCGCGCCTGCACCGGATCGACCGCGCCGACCAGTCCGCCCGCGAGCGCCCGCCGCGGCGAAGCGTGCTCGTGCTCGGCGTCGAGCGGCCGGGAAAGCGGATGAACGCCCTGCGCGCGGAGCTTCACCGCACCCGCCACGAGGTGCACATGCACACGATCGCGATGGGCGACGCGGGCAAGTTCGAGCACCTGAACGCGCTGCTGCGCGAGCACCCGGCGGCCGGCCACGACTGGCTGCTGCTCGTCGACGACGACGTCGTCGTGCCCCCGCGCTTTCTCGATCGCTTCCTGTTCTGCGCCGAGCACGCGGGGCTGCTGCTCGCCCAGCCCGCGCATCGCCGCCACTCGCACGCCGCCTGGGCGGCGACGCGGCGTCTGCCCGGCGGGGCCGTGCGCGAATCGCGCTTCGTCGAGATCGGGCCGCTCACCGCGTTCGCGGCGCCGGTGTTCGACACGCTGCTGCCGTTCCCGGCGCAGCTGCGGATGGGCTGGGGCCTGGACGCGCACTGGGGCGCGGTCGCGCAGGAGCGGGGCTGGCGCGCAGGGATCGTCGACGCGACGCCGATGCTGCACACGGCGCCGGTGGGCGGCGGCTACGAGCGCGCCGCCGCCGTCGCAGAGGCGCAGGCCTATCTGGCCGACCGCCCGTACGTGACGCGTGCCCAGGCGCGCTGGACGCGGCGGATCGGATGAAGGTCGCGGTCGTCGCGGAGTTCTATCCGCGGGCGGCCGACCCGGTGCTCGGCCTGTGGGCGCACCGCCAGGCGATCGCCGCGCGCGACGCCGGCGCCGACGTGCGCGTGCTCGTCCTCTACCGCCCGTTGCCGTCGCTCGCCGCCGCTCGCGGTGGCGCCGGCGCCGCCGCGCGGGCGACAGCGCGCGCCCTCGCCCAGCCGCCGCACGCGACGCTCGACGGTATCGAGATCTCCTACGTCCCGTTCCTCGCCCCGCCGCGGCCGGCGACGTACGGCAGCTGGGGGCGCTGGGCGGCGCCGCCGCTGGCGGTCGCGCTGCGCGCGCTGCGCCGCCGCTTCGCGTTCGATCTCATCCACGCGCACAACGCGGTGCCCGCCGGGGAGGCCGTCCGCCGCGCCGGGCTGCGCGCGCCGTTCGTCGTCTCCGTCCACGGCGGCGACGTCTTCCACACCGCGCCGCGCTCGACGGCCGGCGCCGAGGCCGTGCGGGCGGCGCTCGGGCGCGCGCGCCTGGTCATCGCCAACAGCGCCGGCATCGAGGCGCGCTGCCGCGTCCTCGGCGCGCCGGCGACGCGCGTGGTGCGGCTGGGCAGCGACCTGCCGGCGGGGCGGGCGGTGCCGTACGCGGCGCCGACGGTCGTCACGACGGGTCACGTCATCGCGCGCAAGCGCCACGCCGACGTGCTGCGCGCGCTCGTGCCCCTGGCCGCCCGCCATCCGTCCCTGCGCTACCTCGTCATCGGCGACGGGCCCGAGCTGCCGCGGCTGCGCGCGCTGGCGAGCGAGCTCGGGGTCGCCGAGCGCGTCGAGTTCGCGGGGCAGCTGCCCGGCGACGAGGCGCTCGCGCGCACGCGGCGCGCGACGCTGTTCGCGATGCCGTCCACCGACGAGGCGTTCGGCGTCGCGTACGTCGAGGCGATGGCCGGCTGGCTGCCGGCGATCGGCGCCGCCGGGGAGCCCGGGCCGCAGGAGATCGTTGACGCCGGCATGGGCGCGGGTGCCGGTGCGGGCGGCATGACGCTCGTCCCCGCCGGCGACCCGGCCGCGGTCGCCGCCGCGATCGACGAGCTGCTGACCGGTGGCGGCGCCGCGCTGCGCGCCGCCGGCGAGCACGCGCGGGCGACCGTGGAGCGCGCGTTCTCGTGGGAGGCCTGCGGCGCGGCGACCGTCGCGGCGTACGAGGCGGCGCTGGCGTGAGCTCCGCCCGGCCCGTCCTGTTCGTCACCAACCACGTCCCGCCCGACCGCGTCGGCGCGTTCGCCGCGCTGCATCGCCGCGTGCCGATCGAGCTCGCCCTGTTCGGCGGGCGCTCGATCCACGCCACCGAGGGCGTCGCCGATCCCGGTGTGCCGCATCGCCACGTGCAGCAGCGCCAGGTCGGCGCGCTGGCCCGCTCCCCGCGCTACGCGGCGGTCGTCTGCGGGACGGCGGGCCGCGGCGCGCTGCCGGCCGCGTTCGCCGGCGCCCGGGCGGCGGGCACGCCGTTCGTCCTGTGGAGCGCGCTGTGGGCGCATCCGCGCACGCCGGCGCACCTCGTGGCCGGCGCGCCGCTGCTCGCCGTGCTGTACCGCACGGCCGAAGCGGTCGTCGCCTACGGGCCGCACGTCGCGTCCTTCGCCCGTGCCCGAGGGGCGCGCAACGTCCACCTCGCGCCCCAAGCGGTCGACAACGCGTACTGGAGCGCGCCGCTTTCGCCGGAGCGCCGCGCATCCTTTCTCGCGGCGTTTCTCGGACGGCCAAGCCGGGCAAAAGGCGCAACGGTGCTGCTTGATGCCTGGCGTCAGTCAGGCCTCAACGCATCAGCCGCCGCGCTCGTCCTCGTCGGTGCGGGAACCGGGCCCCCTCGGCTCCCCACCGGCGGCGCGGTGGTGTTCGTCGGGCCACAGCCGCCCGGCCAGGTGCGCAACTTCCTGGCCGCCGCAGACGTTTGCGTCATACCGTCCGTTCGGACCCGCGGCTTCCGCGAGCCGTGGGGACTCGTCGCAAACGAAGCCATGAACCAGTCGACACCCGTCATCGCAAGCGAAGAGGTCGGGGCGGTCGCCGGGGGCCTGGTCCGCCACGAGCGAAACGGCCTCGTCGTCCCCGCCGGCGACGCGCCCGCGCTGGCCCGCGCGCTGCGGCGCCTGCACGACGACCCCGTTCTGCGCGCGACGCTCGGCGCCAACGCGCGGCGCGACGTCGCCGCCTTCACCTTCGAGGCGTGGGCCGCGGGCTTCGCGGGCGCGCTGGGCTCGGTCGGCGTGCCGTCGGCCGGCCACCGCTCGCTACGGTGAAACGCACGATGCGGCGGCTCCTGTTCCTCACCATGCTCGTGCTGCTGGCGACCAACGCCTCCGCCTCTGCCTCGGGCCTGGACGTCATCCGCGACTGCACCGACGACGAGGTCATGTCCAAGACCTACACGCAGAAGGAGTACCGCGACGCGCTGCGCCAGTTCGCCGCCGACGGCGACCAGTACGGCAACTGCCGCGACGTCATCCGTCGCGCGCAGGCGGCCGCCGCAGCGGCCAGGAAGAAGCCGGCCGGCGGCAACGACGCCGGCGGGGGCGCCGCGGGTGGGGCCGTCCCGCCGAGCGGCGGAGCCGGGGCGATCGGCAGCGCGCCCGCCGCCGAGCAGCTGGCGTCCGCCACCGACGCGGAGCGCGAGGCCGTCGAGTCCGCGCGCGAGACGCCGGCCGGCGCGGTCTCGCTCGACAACGCGACCGTCGATGCCGCGAAGGTCGGCACGGCTCCCGGGGTCAGGAACGTCGCCGACCTGCCCCCGCCGCTGGTCATCATGCTCGCGCTGCTGCTCGCCGGGGCGCTCGCCGTCGCCGGCCTTCGCGTACGACGCCTTGTCAACGCACGCCGCGCTTGAGGACACCCGCCGCGTCGGTGCGCTGAGCGTCCCGACGCCCGCGGTCCAGACGCTGCTGACGGCCGGGCTGGCCGCGGTCATCTGCGCGGTCGCGTTCGCCGCCGACGGCGGGCTGAACGTCGGCCGCACCACACCGGCTGAGATCGCCCTCGTCTTCGGCGGCGGCCTCGCCGTCGCCGCCGCGCTGCTGATGGCCCCGCGGCGCGAGCGGCTGTGGGGCGTCGGGCCGCTGGCCGCACTGCTCGGGCTGGCGATCCTCACCGCGCTGTCGATCACCTGGGCGGCGAACCCGTCCGAGGCGTGGGTCGAGGCCAACCGGACGATCGCCTACTGCGCCGTCTTCGCCGGGGCCGTCGCGCTCGCGCACAGCATCCCGGGCCGCTGGAGCGCCGTGCTCGGCGCGATCACGCTGTCGGCGATCGCGATCAGCGCCTACGCCGTGCTGACGAAGGTCTTTCCCGGCGCGCTGAACCCCGACGAGACCTTCGCCCGCCTGCGCGAGCCGTTCGGCTACTGGAACAGCGTCGGGCTGGCGGCGGCGCTCGGCGTGCCAGGCTGCCTGTGGCTCGGCACGCGGCGCTCGGGCCACCAGGCGCTCAACGGGCTCGCCTACCCGGCGCTCGGGCTGCTCGTGCTGACGATGGCGCTGTCGTTCTCGCGCGGTGCGGTGCTGGCTGCGGTGCTCGGCGCGGCGTTCTGGTTTGCCACCGTGCCGCGGCGCCTGCGCGGCGCGGCGGTGCTCATCGCCGGCGTCGCGGGCGGCGCGATCATGGCGCTGTGGGCGTTCTCCCAGAACGCGCTCACCGACGACCAGGTTCCGCTGGACCTGCGCCACCAGGCCGGGCTGCAGCTCGGCCTGCTCGTGCTCGTCATGCTCGCACTGCTGGCCGCCGCCGGCCTGGCCGTCGGCTTCGCGCGCGCCCGGCACACCCCCACCCTGCACCAGCGCGACCGCGCCGGCCTCGCGCTGATCGTCGGCCTGGCGCTCATCCCGGTCGCCATCACGATCGCGCTGGCCGTAGGCGACAAGGGCCTGACGGGCTCGGTCTCGGACCGCTGGAACCAGCTCACGAAGGTCTCGGCGCCGCTGCCGCGCAACGACAACAGCCGCTTCACCGCCGTCGGCAGCGTGCGGGCGCGCTACTGGGACGAGGCGTTGCGGATCTTCGGGGACAACCCGGGCATCGGCGTGGGCGCCGGGAGCTACGCCACCGTTCGCAAGCGCTACCGCACCGACGACCCGGCGGTCCGCCACGCGCACGGCTACGTCGTGCAGACGCTCGCCGACCTTGGCCTCGCGGGCCTCGCCGTCAGCCTCGCGCTGCTCGCCGCCTGGCTTGCGAGCGCCGCGCGCGCGACCGGCCTGCGCCGGCGCGACCGCGGCCGCCCGTACACGCCCGAGCGGATCGGGCTGCTGACGCTCGTCGCGGTGGTGATCGTCTTCGGCGTCCACTCCTTCGTCGACTGGACGTGGTTCGTGCCCGCCAACGCCGCGGTCGCGCTGCTGGCGGCGGGCTGGGTGGCCGGCCGCGGGCCGCTCGGGGGCGAGCGGGAGGGGGTCGCACCGCCGGGCGAGGGGCTGCGCGATCGTCTGCGGGCCGGCGCCCGCGAGCGGATGCGCGCCATCTGTGCGGGCGCCACGCTGGTGCTCGTGGTCGCGGCGGCGTGGGCGGTCTGGCAGCCGATGCGTTCGGAGACCCTGACCCAGGACGCGCTGGACTCCCTCGACGCCGGCCAGGCGGACGTCGCGCGCACGCGGGCGCAGCACGCGCACGACATCAACCCGGTTTCGCTGGATCCCCTGTTCACGCTGGCCGCGGTCGAGACGGCCGCGGGCCGCACGACCGCCGCACGGGCCGCGCTGGGCGAGGCGGTACGCCTGCAGCCCGCCAATCCCGAACCGTGGTGGCGACTTGCCGAATTCGAGTTGAATACGCTCCACCGGCCGCAGGTCGCGCTGACCGCGATCCGCCCGGCGTTGTACCTCGACCCCCGATCTTCTGACGCGGTTGCTGTGTTCCTTGCAGCGCAACGGCAGACCACGGCACCTTGAAACCACTTCGCTCCCTCATCGCCGCCATCCTCGTGCTGGCAGCCCTCCCCTCTTTCGCGCTCGCGTCCAGGACGCAGGAGTCGACCTTCCAGGACGACCCGCTGCTCGTCTACGGCAGCGCCGAGCAGCAGATCTCGACGCTGGACACGCTGAAGAGCTTCGGTGTGGATCGCATCCGGGTTTCGGTGTTCTGGCGCCTGCTCGCGCCGGCCAACGACCAGCTCGAGAAGCCGAACGTCGACACGGCGGATCCGGCGGCGTACCAGGCGAAGGTCTGGGAGAAGTACGACGCCCTGATCACGGCTGCGCAGGCGCGCGGCATCCTCGTGAACCTGAACTTCACGTCGCCGGTTCCGCGCTGGGCCTCCACGGAGTCGCCGCGCGCCGACCTGCAGGAGACGTTCAACCCCAACCCCGAGGAGTTCGGCAAGTTCGTGCGGGCGGTCAGCACGCGCTACAGCGGCAGCTACAACGGCCTGCCGCGGGTCGACTTCTGGTCGATCTGGAACGAGCCCAATCAGGCCGGCTGGCTGACGCCGCAGTGGAGTCCGGACCCGCGCAACGCCTCCAGCAAGATCGACGCGGCGCCCTCGATATACCGCAACCTCGTCGCGAACGCCTGGCAGGCCCTCGCCGACACCGGGCATGGCTCCGACACGATCCTCATCGGGGAGACGGCGCCCCAGGGCCAGGGCAACGCGAAGGACATCTCGCAGTCGATCGACGCGCTGAAGTTCATCCGGCGCCTGTACTGCGTCGACAACAACCTCAACGTGCTCAAGGGCGCCCAGGCCTCGCTACGCAACTGTCCCGGCGACATCGCGACGTTCGTCGCCCAGAACCCGGCGCTCTTTCGCGCCACCGGCTACGCCCACCATCCCTACGCGCTGCTGACCCCGCCGAGCCGTCGTCAGCGCGAAGCCGACTGGGTGTCCATGGCCGACCTGCACAAGCTCAGCCGCGAGCTCACGCGCATCTACCAGCGCTACGGCCAGAAGACGCAGAGCAGGCGTGGGGTGCCGCTGTACCTCACCGAGTACGGCTACCAGACCAAGCCCGACCCGGTGAGCGTCTCCTTCGCCCGGCAGGCGGCGTGGATCAACGAGGCCGAGTACATCGCCTTCAAGAACCCGAACGTCCGCGCGGTCAACCAGTTCCTGCTCGTCGACGACGCGCCCGTCGCCGGCGTCGACCCGAAGAAGAACCCGCGGCTGGCCTACCGCACCTTCCAGAGCGGCCTGCAATCGCTGGCCGGCAAGCGCAAGCCGTCCTACAAGGCCTACATGACGCCGATCTTCGTCAAGCAGCCGAACGTCCGCCGCGGCCGCTCGACCGGCGTGTTCGGGATGCTGCGCCCGGCCGGGGCGGGGGCGACGGAGCGCGCCCGCATCCAGTTCCGTGCGCGCGGCGCCAAGCGCTGGAGAACCCGCAAGACGGTGACGGTCCGCGGCCCGCGCCACTACTTCGAGACGCGCGTGACGGTCCCCGCCAGCGGCTCCCTGCGGATCTCCTGGCGCCACGGCGCCAAGACGCTCACCAGCCGCGCCGCGCCGATCACCGCTCGCTGAGCCGGCGCGAGCGGGTTTCAGCGCGTGCCGAGGACCGGCTGCACGCCGGCGCCGTCGACGAGCTCGGCCGGCAGTCCGCCGGGGCCGCCCATCTGGCGCACGCTGACGAGCAGCTGCTCGTACTCGTCGGTGACCGCGTCCCACGAGTAGCGGCGGGCGCGCTCGCGCGCCCGGGCGCGGTAGTGCTCGACGAGCTCGGGCTCGTCGAAGAGGCGCTCGAGCTGGGCGGTCAGCGACGGCACGCCCTCCTTGCCGGAGAAGGTCAGGCCGGCGTCGCCGACGGTCTCGACGTTGGGCGCGTGGTCGTTGACGAGCACGCAGTTGCCGGCGGAGAGCGCCTCGAGGATCACCGGGTGCGTGCCGCCCACCTCGGTCGGCGCGCAGAAGACGTAGGCGTGGCGCTGCAGCTCCCAGTAGCCGCGGCCGAAGACGTAGCCGGGAAAGATGACGCGCGGGTCGCCTGCGCGCTGGACCTGCTTGATGTAGTCGTGGGCGTAGGGCGCGCCGCCGACGACGACGAGCTTCATCCCCCGCGCCCGCTCGCGCGAGATGCGGCTGAACGCCTCGACGAGCACGTGCGGGTTGTTCTCGGGCTCCAGGCGTCCGACGAACAGCACGTACCGGCCCGGCTCCAGCCCGAGCCGGTCGAGCGTCTCGGTGCCCTCGTGACCGGGGTCCTCGACGCCGTAGGGCACGACGCCGATGCGCTGGCCGTAGCGCTGCTCGAAGATCTCGGCCACCGCATGCGAGTCGGTGATCGCCGTGTCCGACCAGCGCGGCGCGTTGCGCTCGGCGAAGCGCAGGTACGCCTTGGCGAAGGCCGGCCACTTCGAGCGGTCGGAGTCCAGCCCGTCGACGTTGATGACGGTCGGGATGCCGGCGCCGCGCGTGACGAGGCACATGGGGCTGTTGCCGGCGATGAAGAACAGCGCGACGTCGGGTCGCAGCCGGCGCGCGCAGTGCAGCGAGGACAGGAAGGTGTGCGTGAACGTGTCGAGGTACTTGTTGCGCACCGCCGGGATATGCACGAGCCGCGCGCCCTTGTGCTCCTTCAGCCGCCGGTCGACGACGTGCGGGCGGCAGTAGACGATGACCTCGTGGCCGCGCTGCGTGAGCCGGCTGGCGAGCTGCTCGGCGGCCGTCTCGAAGCCGCTGTAGGAGGCCGGGATGCCGCGGGTGCCGAGAATCGCGATCTTCACTGTGCGCCGCCGGTCGGCGAGGCTGTGGCGCGGGAACCCATCTGCTGCGCCAGGGTATAAGCCTCGATGTGGGCGCGCGCCGACGTGCGCCAGGAGAACGCCGCCGCACGCTCGCGCCCGGCGGCGGCCAGCGTGGCCCGCAGCGCGGGGTCCGCGGCGACGCGCGCGAGCGCATGGGCGAGGCCCTCGCCGTCGTCGGGATCGACGTACAGGGCCGCCTCCTCGCACGTCTCGGAGATCCCGGGCGAGCGGGCCGCGATGACCGGCACGCCGGCGTGCATCGCCTCCAGCGCGGTGAGGCCGAAGCCCTCGTGCAGCGCGGGGTGCACGAGGGCCGCCGACTCGCGCAGCAGCGCGCTGAGGTCCGGCGCGGGGTCACAGCGCACGCCGGGCTGCGGCGGCGGGCTGGCGCGGCCGGCGAGCACGAGGTCCAGCGCGCCCGCCCCGACCGCGGTGCGGTAGCGCGCATGGGCGTCGAGCAGCAGCCCGAGGTTCTTGCGCGGCTCGTCGTCGCCGACGTAGAGGAAGTGCTCCGGCACGGCCGGCGGCGCGCCCGCGATCTCCTCGGGCAGCGCCTGCCCCGGCCCGTGCGGCGCGACGACGATCCGCGCGCCGTCCAGGCCCCAGCGAGCCATCGCGTCGCGGCGCGTGGTCTGCGACACGCACACGACCGAGTCGGCCGCGCGCGCCGCGCGGCGGTGCGTGAGCGACGCCCAGCGCCGGAAGGCCGGCGCGAAGCACTCGGGCAGGCGCTCGAAGGCGAGGTCGTGCAGCGTGACGACCTGCGGGCACGGCGCCTGGCCGGCGTGGGCGGGCAGCGGGTGGTGGATGACGTCGGCGTTCGCGGCGCGGGCGTGGCGCGGCAGCGCGACCTGCGTCCACCAGGCGTCGTGACCGGCGTTGCGTGCGCTGCCGACACCGCCGCCGGCGGGCGGCGGGCGGCGCGCGTCGGCCACCTCGACGACCTCGACCCCCTCTTCGCGCAGCGCCCCGACGAGGCGCCCGATGTAGATGCCGGTGCCGCTCGGCCCGCGCAGCGCGTACGTCGTGTCGAGCAGGACGCGCATCACGCGCGCCGGGCCACGGCGAGGATCGTCGCGTGGCGCACGCGCAGGCGCTCGACGTCGAAGCCGAGGTCGTCGAGCAGCGCCCGCAGCGTGCGCGGGGAGAAGTAGCGCAGGTGGTCCGAGCGTGGCTCGAAGTGCGCGGCGAAGCGGCGCGGGCTGACAGCCAGGCGCAGCAGGGTGAGCGGCCCGTGGTGCGGCGTCGTGAGCAGCAGCGTCCCGCGCGGGCGCAGCACCCGGCGCACCTCCGACAGCCACGGCGCGACATCGACGACGTGCTCGATCACCTCGCCCGCCCAGACGAGGTCGACGGTGTTGTCGTCGACCGGCAGCGGCTCGCCCGCGCGCCACAGCCGCGCGTCCAGCCCGGGCGCTCGTGCGGTGGTGCGCCGCAGCGCCTCGGCGGCGACGTCGACGGCGATCGGGTGCGCGCCGGCCTGCGCGAGCGCCGCGCTGAACTCTCCGGCGCCGCAGCCGAGGTCGAGGACCCGGTCGCGCGGCCGCACGTGGTCAAGCAGGAAGTCGCGGCGCTCGGCGAACTGCTCGGGCGCGGCGCCGGCGGGCAGCGCCTGCCAGATCGCATCGGGTAGGGCGTGCGCCATCCCCGCAGTCTCGCAGCGAGCCACTGCCTGCAAGGATCGACGGGTGCGGATCCTCGCCGTGTGTGCCGTCGCCCACCCGGGCGGCGCCGAGATCGGGCTGCTGCGGCTGGCCCGGCGGCTGCTTGCGCGTGGCCACGTCGTGACACTGGCCACGCCGGCCGCCGGCCCGCTCGACGACGCGGGCCTGCCGGTCGTGCGGCTCGCGCTCGGCGGCCTGGAGCGGGGCGCCGGCGCGCGCGCCGCGGCGAGCTTCCCGCGCGCGCGCCGGCTCGCCGCCCCCCACGACCTCGTCTACCTCAATGGCACCGTCAGCGGCCGGCTGCTGCCCGGCCTGGCGGGCCGGCGCACGATTTTGCACGTCCACGACATCGTCGACCGCGTGCCGCGCTTCTGGTCGCGCGCCGACGCGGTGCTGGCCGACTCCGGCGCGGTCGCCGCGCGCCTGCCGGGGCTGCATGCCCACGTCGTCTACTGCCCGGTCGAGCTCGACGTGGCGCAGGCGCCGGCGCCGTGGGAGGTCGACGAGCGCCCGGTCGTCGGCTTCGTCGGGCGCATCGAGCCGCGCAAGGGCCCGCTGGACCTCGTCCAGGCCGCTCCACTGATCCGGGCCGCCCTGCCCGGCGTGCGGATCGTCATCGTCGGCGACGACCCCTACGACAGCGCGCCGCAGTACGCGGCGCAGGTGCGCGCCTCGGCCGACGTCGAGCACGTCCCGTGGGTGCCCGACGGCGCCGCGGTCATGCGCCACCTCGACGTCCTCGTCGCGCCGTCGCGCCAGGAGCCATTCGGGACCGTCCTGGCGGAGGCGATGGCGGCCGGCACGCCCGTCGTCGCCACGCGCGTCGGCGGCCTTGCCGAGGTCGTCGCCGACGGCGTCACGGGCCGGCTCGTCGCGCCCGGCGAGCCCGCCGAGCTCGCCGCCGCCGTGCTCGAGGTGCTGGCCGACCGCGAGCGGATGGGCGCCGCCGCGCGCGCCCACGCGCAGCAGTTCGGCGCCGACGCGTACGCCGACCGCGTCGAGGCGATCCTGCTGCGGGCGGCGGGCGAGCCGGCGTGACCCGCATCGTCTTCGACAGCCGGCCGGCGCTGGACCCGCGCGGGATCGGCCGCTACGCGAGCTGCCTGCTGACGGCGGTCTACGAGACCGCCGGCCCGGACGACGAAGTGCTCCAGGGCCACCGGCCGCGGCGCGGCGACGTCTACCACGCCCCCTGGATCGACGGTGCGCTGCTGCGCCCGCCCTGTCCCCAGGTCGTGACGCTGCACGACGTCGTCCCGCTCAAGCGCCGCAGCGAGTACCTGCGCACCGGCATCCGCTTTCGCATGCGCTACCTCGCCGTCGAGCGCTCGGCGCGGCTGATCGTGCCGACAGCGGTCGTCGCCGAGGAGGTCGTCGAGCACCTGCGCATCGAGCCCGAGCAGATCGTCGTCATCCACGAGGCGGTCGCGCCGCGCCTGACCAAGCGCGATCGGCGGGAGGTCGCCGCGGCGCGCAAGCGCTACGGCCTGCCCGAGGACTACCTGCTGTGGGTCGGCGGGCTGGAGACACCGGATCCGCGCAAGCGGATCGCCGCGCTCGCCCGCACGCCCCGCGAGCTGCCGCTCGTGCTCGTCGGCGCGACGAAGCCGTGGGCGCACGAGCTGCCCGACGTCACGCTGACCGGGCGCGTGCCCGACGACGACCTCGCCGCGATCTACACCGGTGCGCGAGCGCTCGTCTTCCCGTCCGACGACGAGGGCTTCGGCCTGCCCACGGTCGAGGCGCTGGCGTGCGGCACGCCGGTCGTCGCGTCGGACATCCCGGTGCTGCGCGAGGTGCTCGGCGACCGGGCGACATTCGTCGACGGGGCCGACCTCGAGGGACTGCTGGCCGCCGGCGCGGCCGCAGAACGACCGGCGCCCGCGCCGCCGGCCTGGACTTGGGCCGATGCGGCGCGGGCGACGTGGCGGGTCTACTCAGACGCAGGCGGGGACTAGCTCACGCTGCGGAACCCGCTCGGGCTCCGGCGTGACGGGCTTGGGCGTGAACTCGCGCTCCCAGTCGGTACGGGCGCGGTCGAACGCGTCCCAGTCGATGTCGGACTTCGGCTTGGCCCACTCGGGATCCTCGACACGCTTGGCCCAATCGGGGATCTCGACCTCGTTGTCGGGGCCGGGCTCGGGCTCGACGGGCTCCTCCTCGGCATCGCCGTCGGAGTCATCGGCTTCGGTGGCCAGGAACCAGTACCCGAGCGAACCCAGGGCGAGCGCGCTGACCGTGCCCAGGACGATCCCGGCGGGGGCGAGGCCGATGCCGAAGCACAGGCCGGCGGTCGGGCACGTGACGGCCCAGGTGACTCCGGCGCGGCGTGGATAGGGATCCTCGAAAGAACCTCGTATGACCTCCACGAGCAGCCAGGCCATTCCGGCGGTGAAGACGACGAACGGTATTGCAAAGGCATCCATAGGCGAGATGTCCCTGTGTTGGTGGGTGGATCCCCCCGTTATCGCCAATTCTCGCAAGGCCTAGACCTCGGCCCGCGATCAAACGGACGTTTGTCCAGATCCTGGCGCGCGAGGTGCTAGGTCTTCAGGAGCGCTTTAGCCGCGTCGGTGCCGAGCCGGACGCTGTAGTTCGTTCCGCGATCCTCGGGATAGATCTGCGTCGTGTTGGCGAGCACCAGCCCCGGCACCCCGGTCTGCAGCGGCGGGATGCGGCGGTGGTAGCCGACCGTGACGATCGGCTGCGCGGCGGGTTCGCGGTGCAGCCAGCGCGCGACGATCCAGTCCTGCGAGAACTCGGGCTGCACGCGGCGCAGGCCGGGCATGTAGGCCTCCAGCAGCGCCTGCTGGCTCAAGGAGAGCAGCGGGTCGCCCGGCGCGAGGTAGTTGGCGACATACAGGAAGCGCCGCCCGCCGTAGCGCTCGGGCGAGATGAAGTTCGTGTGCTCGACGAGGCCGACGAACGGCACCGCGGGATCGGCGATGTTCGTCCAGTAGAACGGCGAGAAGCGGCGGTCGAGCTCGAGCAGCAGGCACAGCGCGGTGTGGTACTCCGTGGCGGCGAGGCGGCCGAGGTAGCCCGGCCCGATCTCCGTGCGCAGGTCGTCGTCGAGCAGCCCGGTGAAGACGTCGCTGGGCACCGTCGCCACGACGGCGTCGTAGCGCTGCTCGGCGTCGTCGCCCGCCGCCCGCGTGAAGGCGCGCGGGTCGTGGCCGCCGCGAAACGAGCCGCCGGCGCCCGCCGTGACGACGAAGCCGTCGCCCTCGGGCCCGCGGCGCAGCGCCGCCGCCGGCCGGTCGATGAGCACGCGCCCGCCGCCCGCCACGATCGCGTCGCGCAGCGCGTCGAACAGCAGCTCCCACGAGTGCGTCGGGTAGCCGAGCAACTCCTGCTTGGCCTCCTCGCCCTCGAGTTGGCGGCGCAGCGTGAGCTTGCTCCACAGCCAGGCCATCGAGATGTCCTCGGCGCGCGTGCCGAACTTGCCGCGCAGCAGCGGGCCCCACACCTTGCGCCACGGCCCGCGCCCCATCCGCTTCTCGATCCATTCCCGGGCCGTGATCGACTCGTACGGCGCGACATCCTTGGCCCGCTTCTGCAGCAGGAACACGGCGAGGCCCATCCGCAGCCGCGCGGGCGGCGGCAGCGGCCCGAAGCGCAGGAGGTCCAGCGGCGTCGTGAACGCCCACTGGCGCCCCTCGAGGAAGAACGCCATCGACGAGGGCTTCCACTCGAGCTCGTCGCCCATCCCGAGCTCCTCGTAGAGCGCGATGATGTGGCGGTCGCTCGTGAAGAGGTGGTGGTAGTAGCGCTCGAGCAGGTCGCCGCCGCCGACGTCGAGCGTGGCCGCCTGGCCGCCGAGGCCGGGCCAGCGCTCGTAGACGTCGCAGACGTGCCCCTCCTGCGTCAGCCGGTAGGCGGCGACGAGGCCGGCCACCCCCGCGCCCAGCACGGCGACCCTCATGCGCGCACCAGCGCCCGCATCCGGCCCACGCCGCCGTAGCGCGTGACGAGCACGACGAGCCCGATGAGCGTGATCGGCACCGTCACGACGAAGCGCAGCGCCAGCAGGTAGGACAACGCCTGCGCCCCGCTGTGGCCGAGCGCCCGCACGCCGAAGGCGATCGCCGCGTCGAACGTCCCGACGTAGCCGGGCCCGCTGGGCACGAGCGCGAACACCGACGCCAGGCCCATGAGATACCCGACCTCCAGCAGCGCGAGGTCCAGGCCGACGGCCTGCGCGGTCAGCCACCAGGCGACCCACTCGAGAGCCCACACCGCGAACGTCAGCGCCAGCAGCCGCAGGCCGTGGTTGGAGCGCAGCCGCCGCGTCGCCTCGGCCATCGGCGCCAGCCACGCCAGCACCCGCCCGAGATGCCCGCGGCGGTGCAGCACCCACGCGGCGGTCGCGGCCGCGGCGAGCAGCCCGGCCACGAGCAGCGCTGCGAACAGCAGGCGCCCGGCGGAGGGCATCTCGATGCCTCCGAGCACGCCGTAGGCGAGGACGACGAACAACCCGACGAGCACGACGACGTCGAGCACCCGCTCGGCCACGATCGTGCCGATCACCGTGCGCACGTCGGTCTTCGCGCGCGGCGCGATCATCACCACGCGCAGCGCGTCGCCGGCCCGCGCGGGGAGGATGTTGTTGCCGGCGTTGCCGACCGCCAGCAGCCCGTAGGCGTCGATCCGCCGCGGCTGGGCGCCGTTGTAGCGCAGCAGCTCGTACCAGCGCTCGGCGCGCACGGCGCAGCCGGCGAGGTAGAACGCGACGGCCGCGCCGAGCTCGCCCAGCGGGCCCGGCTCGCTGGGCAGCGTCGGCGCCTCCTGGCGTATCGCCCACAGCACGAGCGCGACGAGGCAGGCGATCGACAACAGCGTGCCCAGCACCGTCAGCATCCGTCCGCGTCCTCCGGCGCCCTGCACCGGATCACTGGACGGAGGTGTGCTCGCGCTCATCCTCGGCCGCCGCCAGGTTCGTCTTCTCGCGCACGATGTACAACGGCCGGCGCTTGACCTCGTCGTAGATGCGACCGACGTACTCGCCGATCATCCCGATCGCCATGAGCTGGATTCCGCCGAGCAGCAGCACGGCGACGACGGTCGTCGTCACGCCGGGGACGAACTCGCCGAAGATGCGAAAGACGATCGCGACCGGAATCGCGAGGAAGGCGAGCATCGCGCAGACGAAGCCGGCGACGGTGGCGATCTGCAGCGGCACGTTGGAGAACGACGCGATTGCGTCCAGGGCGAAGCGCACCATCTTGCGGATCGGGTACTTCGTCGTGCCGGCGTGGCGTGCCGCGCGGCTGTAGGGCAGCGCGGTCTGGGTGAAGCCGACCCAGGAGGTCATGCCGCGCAGGTAGCGGTTGCGCTCGCGCATGAGCAGCAGCGCGTCGAGCGCGCGCCGGTCCAGCAGCCGGAAGTCGCCCGCGTTGGCGGCGAGCGGGACGTCGGACAGCCGGCCCATCACGCGATAGAACCACTCGGCCGTCTTCAGCTTGAACTTCGACTCGCCGATGCGGTCGGTGCGCGTGGCGTAGACGACGTCCGAGCCCGCGCGCCAGTGGTCGATCATCGAGCCGATGAGCTCGGGCGGATCCTGCAGGTCGGCGTCGATCATCACGACGACGTCGCCGGCCGCGTGGTCCAGGCCCGCCGTGATCGCCGTCTGGTGGCCGAAGTTGCGCGACAGCGAGAGGACGCGCACGCGGCGGTCCGCGCGCGCGATCTCGGCGAGGATCTGCGGGGTCTCGTCGGTCGAGCCGTCGTCGACGACGATCAGCTCCCACGGCAGCCCGTCGACGGCCGCGCGCACGCGCTCGTAGAAGACGCGCGCCGTGCCCTCCTCGTCGAGCATCGGCGCGACGATGCTCAGCAGCGTCAGTTGCCGGTCGGCCACGCGGCGATCGTATTGGACCTCCCCCGCGGATAGGTCGCGCTCCCGCGCCAGCGGTGCGCGATACCGTCCGCCGCGTGACCTGCTGCGCCGCATGCGGGGCCTCGGGGCTCGTCGCGCACCTCAAGGTGGCCGGAGACGCCGGTCCCGACGGTCTGATCCCGAGCACCGACAAGTTCGGCACGGCCCTGGCCGACATCGTGCGCTGCCCGTCGTGCGGGCACCGCCAGACCGACCCGATGCCCGCCGACGCGGTGCTCGAGAGTGCCTACGCCGACGCCGCGTCGGAGGACTACGTCGCCGAGGAGGCCGGCCAGCGCGAGACCGCGCGCCGCGCGCTGGAGCACATCGAGGCCAACCTGACACCGGTGCCGATCCCCACGACGAACGGCGGCCCGCGCCACCGCACGCTGCTGGACCTCGGCTGCTGGGTGGGCTTCCTGCTCTCCGAAGCCGAGTCGCGCGGCTGGGCCGTCACCGGCGTCGAGCCGTCCGCCTTCGCCTCGGCGTTCGCCCGCGACCGGCTCGGCCTCGACGTGCGCACCGGCGACCTCTTCGAGACCGAGCTGCCGGGCGGGCACTTCGACGCGATCGTCATGGGCGACGTCATCGAGCACCTGCCGCGCCCCGGCGAGGCGCTGGACCGCATGGCCGCACTGCTGCGCCCGGGCGGGATCGCCTGGATGGCCCTGCCGGACGCCGGCAGTCTCGTCGCGCGCGGCATGCGCGCGCGCTGGTGGTCGGTCATCCCGACCCACGTGCAGTTCTTCACGCGCCGCTCGCTGACCACGCTGCTCGAGCGCCACGGCTGGGAGGTGCTGGAGATCGAGACGGCGCCCAAGGCGTTCAGCGTGCGCTACTACCTCGAGCGCGTGGGCGGCTACTCGCCGGGCCTCGCGCGGCTGCTCGTGCGGGGCGCGCGGGCGGCGCGGCTGGTCGACCGCATGTGGGCCCCGGACTTCCGCGACCGCATGGCGGTCATCGCCCGAGCGCCGTCGCCGGACGACGAGGAGGACTAGGACCCGTGGATCTCGGCCTCGCGGGCCGGGTCGCGCTTGTGACAGGCGCCTCGCGCGGGATCGGGGCGGCGATCGCGTCCGCCTTGGAGGCGGAGGGCGCCGTGGTCGCCCGCGCCTCGCGCTCGTCGCCGTACGGGTTCGACAGCGCCGACCTGGGGGCGGTCGACGGGCTCGTCGATGCCGTCGAGGCCGACCTCGGGCCGATCGACGTCTACGTCGCGAACACCGGCGGCCCACCGCGCTTCGACGACCCGCTCGCCATCCCGGCCGAGGCGTGGGGAGCGGCGCACCGCGCGCTCGTCGTCTCGCCGATGCTGATCATGGGCCGGGTGGTACCGGGGATGCGCGAGCGCGGCTTCGGGCGCGTGCTGGCGGTGTCCTCGTCGACGGCGCTGGAACCGATCCGGGGACTGCAGCTGTCGACCGCCAACCGGCCCGGCCTCCTCGCGACGCTGAAGGAGCTGGCGCGAGAGAACGCCGCCGCGGGCGTGACGTTCAACGCCGTGTTGCCAGGCCGAATCGCGACCGACCGGTTGGTGGACGGCTACGGGAGTCTGGACGCTGCGCAGGACGCCGCGCGCGGGCAGGTGCCGGCGGGACGGCTCGGCACCCCCGAGGAGGTCGCCGCCGCGGCGGTCTTCCTCTGCTCGGCGGCGGCGAGCTACGTGACGGGGCAGCGGCTGCTCGTCGACGGCGGGCTCACGCACTCCTGGTGACATTCGCTCCCGGCCCTCTGTACTTAAGTATTTTACTTCTGTACGCTGGCTCTCGTAAGTACACGAGAGAAAGGAGGGCCGACATGACCGTCGAGCCCACCACGCAGGACAAGCAGATCACCATCGCGGTCCCCGAGGATCGCGTCGCCGAGTTCTACGCCTTCTACGGGCGCTTCCTCGCCGGCTCCCCCGGACGTCGCGGCGGGCGGCGCGGAGGCTCGCACCACCACGGCTGCGGCGGCCACCGCCGCCACGCCGAAGAGACCACCACGACCGCTGCGCCGAGCGAGACGCAGACCGCGTAGATGGCCGACAAGCAGATCACCGTCGCCGTTCCGGAGGAGCGCGTACCGGAGTTCTACGTCTGGTTCGCGAGCTTCCTGGCGGCGGAGGGCGGCGGCTCGCCAATGGGCGGGCCCCGCGGTCGCGGTCGCGGTCGCGGCGGGCCCCACCACGCCTTCCGCGAGCCGGCCCCGTGGTCGGCCGCGGACGGCGAGCAGGCGGCGTGGCTCTACGGCCGGCTCGCGCCCCCCGCGCGGGCCCTGTTCGACGAGCTCATCGACGCACCCGGCGAGCGCGTCGCGGGCAACGAGATCGCCGCGCGCCTGGGCCTCGAGAAGGGGGCCCACGGCGTGGCGGGCATCCTCGCCTGGCCCGGGCGCTACTCGCGCAAAGTCGCCCGCGAGCTGCCGATCGCCACCGAGGGGCGCGCCGACGGCGGCACCGACTACTACATGGATCCCGCGGTGGCCGAGATCTTCGCCACCGCCCGCGCGCGCGGCGGGCGGAGCCCCTCGGACGAGTAGGGCGCTCCGCGTCAGTCGGCCAGGAGCCCGGCGATCTCCGCGGCCGTGGCATCGCCACGCTCGAACACGTCGCCGTAGGAGAAGGCGAGGTGGCGCGAGCGTCTGCGACGGGTGACGTCGGTCTCGTAGCCGTATCGCGTCCCGTGAAACCGGTAGGAGACGAGCTCAATGGTGAGGTCCCGGTCCGCCCAGTGGCAGTCCACCTTGTCGCCTCGGCGATCGACGTTCGTCCGGGGACGGGGCAGCTCGTGCGCATCGAGCAGCGCGAGAAACCCCTTCTCCAGGAAGCTCAGGACGACGTCGGCGCCGAGCGCCCGGCGCAGCTTCGCCGCTCCCGGCTTGCCGGGGTTGCGGGCGATGCAGGCCTCGATGTAGGGCGGCGTCACCCGGTGACGGACCCACGCCTCGTGACACGCTCGAGCCAGCTCGTCCGGCTCGGTCCTCGGCGCGATGTCGAGCAGGACGCGAGGCGCGGTGGTGATGGGATCCCGTCGAGCGTCGCAGTGTCGAGCGAGGGCAGGGCGCGGACCCTGTGGATCACGATCCCGGGCCGGCGACGATGCGCGGTCGTCGGCACGGTCACCTCCGGGGGCGGCGCCTTGCCGCGCACGATGACCAGGAGGTGCGCGCACGCGCCATGACTGACATGCGCGCCGCTGCCGGCGGCGAGGACCGCCGACCGATAGGTGCCCTGGGGCGATGGATCGGGATGGCCGAGGGTGTAGACGCCGACGTGCTCGCGCCGCAACCGCCCGTCAGCGACCCACCGTTTGATCCGGTGGCGGTCGATCCCAGCTGCGAGCAGCTGCGCCGTCGTGATGCGACCCCGCTGCGAGGCGGCGATTCGCGCGAGCGTGGCAGCTGGCGAGCGCATATAGCTCCTCAGGTGCCAAACGACGCGATTTCGCCCCCTCCCCAACGCAGGACGTGGCCGATCGTGCCCGAGTGGGCAGGCTGCGTCCATGACCGACGAACTGAACGGAACGGTGGCGCTCGTCACGGGCGCCAGCAGCGGGATCGGCGAGGCGACCGCGCGCGAGCTCGCGCGGCGTGGGGCGGCGGTGGCGCTGGGGGCGCGCCGCAAGCAGCGCCTCGACGCGCTCGCCGCGGAGATCGAGCAGGCCGGCGGGCGCGCGCTCGCGATCGAGGCCGACGTCACCGATCCGGCGCAGGTGGCGCGGCTCGTGTTCCGGACCGTCGAGGAGCTCGGCCGGCTGGACACGGTGATCAACAACGCCGGCGTCATGCTGCTCGGGCCGATCGAGGACGCGCCGATCGACGAGTGGGACCGGATGATCGCGCTGAACCTCCAGGGCCTGCTCTACGTCGCCCACGCCGCGCTGCCGCACCTGCTCGAGGCGGCCGAGGACGAACCGCGCCACGTCGCCGACATCGTGAACATCTCCTCCGTCGCGGGACGCGTCTCGGGCAAGGGGTCGGGCGTCTACAACCTCACCAAGCACGGCGTCGGCGCGTTCAGCGAGTCGCTGCGCCAGGAGGTCGCCGGCCGCCACGTGCGCGTCTCGCTCGTCGAGCCCGGCGCCGTCGACACCGAGCTGCCCGACCACATCCGTCCGGAGATCCGCGGGCCGATGATGAAACGCTTCGGGGAGATCGAGCCGCTCGAGTCCGCGGACATCGCCGACGCGATCGCCTACGTCGTCACGCGACCCCGCCACGTCGCGCTCAACGAGGTGCTGATCCGGCCCACCGAGCAGGAGTGACCGCCCGCGCGGCGGTGGCGGCCGAGCCGCGCCCTCAGCGCGGGGCGCGCAGTCCGAACGGCGGGCGCACGCCCGGAACCCGCTGGGCCTGCACCACGCGCCGTCGGCGGCGCGTCGCCGGCAGCGCCCGCGCCGCCGCGCCGTAGGCGCGCAGCAGGTGGCGCTCGCGCAGGATCACGTGGCCGAGCGCGAGCACCTCGTAGAACGCGATACGGTGCAGGTCGCGGCGCACGTCGGCCCACGCGTCGTTCTTGGCCATCATCAGCAGGCGGTTGCGAAACTGCAGCCGGCGGTGCGCCTCGGGCAGGCCCGACCGCGTCGTCGGCGAGTAGAAGCGCATGTGCCAGGCGACGGCTCGCGGCTCGTACAGGCAGCGCCAGCCCAGTAGCCGCGCCCGCCACGCGAGGTCGACGTCCGACGCCCACAGCTCGAGCAGCTCGTCGAAGACCTCGCCGCCGATCGCGCACCCCTCGAGCACCTCGCGGCGGTAGAGCACGCACGCGCCGTCGCCGCCGAAGACCTCCGCGGCCCGCAGGTAGCCCGTCGCCGGCTCGTCGTGGCCGACCAGGTTGTTCTTGCGCCGCCGGTCGATGACCATCCCGACGGTGTCCACGCGATCGAGCCGGTCGCCCTCCTGCATCCCCGTCGCGCGCACGAGCCGCGGCGCGACCGATCCGACCCCCCGCTGGTCCAGGCGCGGGCGGGCCGCCTCGAGGAAGCCCGGGTCGAGCACGCAGTCGGCGTTGAGCAGCAGCACCGCGTCGCCCTCCGTCGCGACGATGCCCGCGTTGATCGCTGCCGCGTAGGAGACGCGCTCGCGCAGGCTGACCAGCCGCGCGCCGCAGCGCTCGGCGACCGTGCGCGTCGTGTCCGCGCAGGCGTTGTCGATCACGACGAGGTCGGCGCCGGGCTGCGCGGCCGCGGCAGGCAGCGAGTGCTCGAGCAGGTGCGCCTCATCGACGCTCAGGACGAGGATCGTCGTCCGCGCGCTCACAGCATCTCTTCGTATACCGCCACCGTGAGCGCCGCACTCGTCGCCCACGACAGCCGGCGCGCCCGTTCGCGCCCGCGCCGCGCGAGCTCCGCGTGGCGCTCGCGGTCGCCGACCACCCGGCGGATCGCCGCCGCCATGTCGCCGACGTCGAGCGGGTCGAAGTACTCGGCAGCGTCGCCGCCGGTCTCCGGCAGCGCCGTCGCGCGGGCGGCCACGACGGGCACGCCGCGCGCCATCGCCTCCACGAGCACGAGCCCGAATCCCTCGTACAGCGACGGGTGCACGAGCGCGTCGGCCCCGCGCATGAGCGCGTCCAGGCGCCCGTCGGACAGGTAGCCGGTCAGCCGCACCGGCGCGCCGCCGGCCGCCGCGCGCACGCGCTCGGCCTCCGGACCGCTGTCGACGCCGGCGAGCACCAGCCGGTGCTCCAGGCCCTCCTTGCGCAGCCGGCCGAACGCCTCCACCAGCCGCAGCAGGTTCTTCTTCGGTCGCAGGTCACCGACGGCCAGCAGGTAGGGGCCGTCGTCGGGCACGCGCTCGGTGCCGATCGGCAGCGACGGCGCGTTGGGGATGATCCGCACGCGCGCCTCGTCGATGTCGTAGCGGCGCACGACGTCGGCCGCCGTGTAGCCCGACACGCAGATGACGCGCTGCGCCGAGCGCGCCGCCCGCCGGGCGAACGTGCGGTACTTCCAGCCCGTGCGCTTGGAGAAGTCGTCGGGGAAGACCTCGAAGGCGAGGTCGTGGATCGTCACGACGCCCATGCACGGCCGCGCCAGCGGCAGAAAGCAGTTCGGCGCATGGACGAGATCCGCCCCCTCGCGGCGCAGCTGCCGCGGCAGGCCGACCTGCTCGAAGAGGACCTCCGGCCCGCGGCCCGTGCCTTCCTTGATGATCCGGTAGTCCAGGCCCGGCCGCTCGGGCAGCGCGTCGATCAGCTCGCGGACGTAGCGTCCCCAGCCGCGCAGCTGCGGGTCAAAGGCGTCGCGGGCGTCGATGGCGACGATCGGCACGGACGCAACGATGTCACGCCGCGATCGGCCGCATGCGCCCGGGCGCCGCGACCGGACACATGTCCGGGGCCCGCAAAGGCGTTTGCACTAGGTTCCGGCCCATGGGCCAGGGCCGGCTGCATCTCTTTCGCTCCGACGACGACCGCTCCGGCGTCGAGCGCGCGCGCCGCCTCGCGCTGCAGGCGTCGAGCCTCGCACGGCTGCCGCGGCCGGTGGCGGCCTTCTGGGTGCGGGCGATGCGCCGTGCGCAGGCCGAGAACGACACGTGGAGCATCGACGTCGCCTGCCGCCCCGCGGAGCTGCGCGTCCTGCTCGACGCGCTCTCAGACGCACCGCGGATCGCCGAGGTCGGCACCGCCGCCGCCTGGACGACCTGCTGCCTCACGCTCGCCCAGGCCGGCCGCGAGGTGCACACGTGGGACGTCGAGGCGCACCCCGAGCGCGACCGCTACCTCGCCCTGCTGTCGCCCGCCGACCGCGCGCGGGTGCATCTGCACGACCGCCCCGGCGGCCTCGGCCCGGCCGACCCGCCGCCGGTCGACGCGGTCTTCATCGACTCCTCGCACGAGCTCGAAGAGACGGTCGCGACGTTCCGGACATGGCAGCCGGCACTCACCGCCGGCGGCGTGATCGCCTTTCACGACTACGCCGACGACGCATACCCGGGCGTCACCCAGGCGGTGCGCGACCTCGGCCTGCAGGGCGAGGCGCGCGGTCATCTGTTCGTCTGGCGCAAGCCGCACTGAGCCACCCGCCGGTCCTCTACGATCCGCAGGCCGATGCCCCAGGCCACGCAAGATCCCACCGACCCCTCCCCGGCGACGCAGTCGCGGATCTTCGAGCTCCCGATCGAGCTCGGCCATCCCGACGAGCTGCTGGGGCGGATCGTCGGCTGGGTAGGCGGCGACGAGCCGACCAAGCGCGTCATGTACGTCAACGCGCACGTCCTCAACCAGTCGCGTGAGGATCCTGCGCTGCGCGAGGCGCTCGAGAACGCCGACCTCGTGTACTGCGACGGCTACGGGGTTCGCCTTGCCGCGAAGGCGCTGAGCGCGGAGATCCCGCACCGCATGACCGGCGCGGACTGGATCTGGGATCTGGCCGCGCTGTGCGAGCAGCAGGATCGCTCGGTGTACCTGCTGGGCTGCGATCCCGGCGTCGCCGCGCAGGCCGGCCAGCGCCTGCGCCGCGCGCATTCGGGGCTGCGCGTCGTCGGCACCCACCACGGCTACTTTCAGATCGGCTCCGGGCACGACGAGCGCGTCATCGAGGACATCAACGCGCGCAAGCCCGACATCCTGCTCGTGGGCATGGGGACCCCCAAGCAGGAGATCTGGGCGCACCGCACCGTCGACCGCTTGGACTGCGACGTGCTGTGGAGCGTCGGGGCACTCTTCGACTTCGTCTCGGGACGCGTACCGCGCGCGCCGGCCTCGTTGTCGGACAATGGACTGGAATGGATCTTCAGACTGGCGATCGAGCCGAAGCGGATGTGGAGGCGCTACCTGGTCGGCAACCCGGTGTTCCTGCACCGGGTGATGGCGCAGGCGCGCCGCCGCCACGATCAACCCTGACCCGCGGCGGTCACCTCCTCCTCGTCTGGCTGGGCCTTCTCGGCGCGGCCTCGCTGGCGCTCGGCCTGGCGACGTACGCCGGCGTCCAGGGCCGCGGCGGCCTCGTCGAGGCGGCGCACGTCGGCCTGGCCTGCGTCGTGCTGTTCGCCGTCGTCGGGTTCGCCCCGACGCGGCTGTTCCTGCCCGCCGCCCTGCGCCGCCACGAGCTGCTGTGGGTGCTGCCGGTCGGCGCGATCGCCACGGCGCTCGAGCTCGCCGTGCTCGCCTACGCGTTCGTGCCCTTCGACGTCGCGCTCGGGATCGTGCTCGCCGGCAGCATCGCGGCCGGCGTCTACGCGTGGCGGCGCGACCCGGGGCTGCCGCTCGCGCGCTCGGCGCGAGACGCCGGCCTCAGCGTCTCGTGGGGCACGGTGCTCGTGCCGCTGTACATCGCGCTGCTGATCGGCCTCGTCGCGCTCGTGCCGATGTTCCGCGGCGGCTTCGTGACGGTCATCGGCAACGGCTCGGACGCGCACCTCGCCGTCGGCACCGCGAAGTTCCTGCAGGACCACCACCCCAACGGTGTCGCGCCCGACGAGCCGGTCGACCGCGTGCCGCTGGTGTGGCGCTCCAAGCCGCCGATCTACCTTGCGTTCGGCGCTGTAGCGCGGGTGGCCGGGATGGAGCCCTACGCGGTCATCGCCACGCTTCAGGCGGCGCTGCTGGCGCTCGGCGCCCTCGGCTTCTGGCTGCTCGCGCGGGAGCTGCTCGGGGCGGGCGCGTGGGCGGCCGGCGCGGCGATGGGGCTCGTCGGCCTGAACCGGATGACGCTCTTCACCGGGATGCACCCGTACTTCAACCAGACGTGGGGCTACATGGCGCTGCCCTTCGCGATCGTCCTCGCCTGGTACGTCGTG
>Ga0136633_1000445_pt1 | contig 31601 bp, 35 predicted proteins | sample AntDrymeUQ832206_2_FD_105494 | JGI IMG/M metagenome (GOLD analysis project Ga0136633, IMG submission 105494) | Polar desert sand microbial communities from Dry Valleys, Antarctica - metaG UQ83 (22.06) | ecosystem: Environmental > Terrestrial > Soil > Desert | place: Antarctica: Dry Valley... | reverse complement strand
GACATCTCGTAGTCGTGGCCCATCGTGATCGCGTCGAACGGGCAGGCGACCTCGCAGTAGCCGCAGAAGATGCAGCGGGAGAGGTTGATCTCGTAGACGGCGGCGTAGCGCTCGCCGGCCGACACGCGGTTCTCGGGTGTGTTCTCGGCGGCGACGACGCGGATGCAATCGACCGGGCAGGCGGCCGCGCAGAGCGAGCAGCCGACGCACTTCTCGAGGCCGGTGTCCTCGAAGCGGTGGAGCTTGTGGCGGCCGCGGAAGCGCGGGTAGACCGGCGTCTTCTCCTCGGGATACTGGATCGTGTGCGGGCCCTCGACGAAGCGCGCCATCGTCGTCTTGAGGCCGCGCAGCGTCTCGCCGAACGCCCGCCAGGTGCCGGCGGCGGCGCCGCGCGCAGGCACGCGCTGGACGGCGATGACGTCGGGGCCGGGATCGTACGGAGGGGTCATGTCTAAATCACCAGGATGATCGCGGTCACGAGGGCGTTCAGCGTGGCCAGGGGGAGCAGGATCTTCCAGCCGAAGCTCATCAGCTGGTCGTAACGAAGGCGCGGCAGCGTGGCGCGCACCCACATGAAGAAGAACAGGAAGACGCCGATCTTGGCGAGCACGACGATCGGGTCCACCCACGTCGGCGGATCGATCCCGAAGGGCAGCATCCAGCCGCCGAAGAACATCGAGACGGTGATCGCCGAGACGATGATCATGTTCAGGTACTCCGCGAAGAGGAAGGCGGCCATCTTCGTCCCGCCGTACTCCGTCATGTAGCCCTGGACGATCTCCGCGTCGGCCTCGGGCAGGTCGAACGGTGCGCGGTTGGTCTCTGCGAAGCCGGCGATGAGGAACACGAGGAAGCCGAAGAACTGAGGAACGACGTACCACATGCCCTCCTGCGCCTCGACTATCTCTGTCAGCGAGAGCGTGCCGGCGGTCATGATCACGCCGACGAGCGCGAGGCCCTGTGCGACCTCGTAGGAGATCAGCTGCGCGGCGGAGCGCATCGCTCCGAGAAAGGAGTATTTCGATCCGGACGCCCAGCCGCCGAGCATCAGGCCGTAGAACGCCATCGCCCCGAAGGCGAACGCGTAGAGGACGCCGATGCTCGAGTCGACGCCGTAGAGGCCGACCTCCGTGCCGAAGATGTCGACGGTGTTGCCGAACGGGATGATCGCGATCGCGGCGACCGCCGTGAAGATCGAGATCACGGGCGCGAGCGTGAAGAGAAAGCCGACGGAGGTCGTCGGGCGCGAGTTCTCCTTCGTCGCGAGCTTGATGATGTCGGCGATGGGCTGCAGCGCGCCGAAGGGGCCGACGCGGTTGGGCCCGTAGCGGTGCTGGAAGCGGCCGAGCAGCTTGCGCTCGGCGATGATCAGGGCCGGGAGGATCTGCAGGCAGACCGCGAAGATGACGATGGCCTTGAGGATCTGGATCCACCAGGCCTCGTAGAAGCCGACGACGGCGAAGGCGGTCACCGGGTATCGCCCCTCGGTTCGCCGGACGCGTCCTCTGCAGGGTGGGTGTCCGTATCGGCACCGGTCTGGTCGGCCGCCGTACCGACCTCGGTCGGCTCGCCCGCGGCTGCGTCGGTCGCCGGCTGGCCCGCATCCCCGTCGACCGGCGCGGCGCCGACCGACGTCAGCGCTCTCACCTCGACGAGCGCCTCGGTGAGGGCGAGTTCGCCCACGCCCTCGGCGACGAAGACCGACCCGGCGGGAATCGCGGCCCGCACGACCGCACGCCCTTGAAATTTCGTCCCGTTGGAGCCGAGTTCCACCTCGTCCCCGTGCCCGATGCCGATGCGCTCGGCGTCGACAGGGGACATCTCGACGACCGGGTCGGGCCGGGCGAAGGCCAGGGCGGGCGAGACGTCGACCTCCTTGCTCGCCCACAGCGTTCGGAACGTGCCGAGACGCAGCGAGCCGTTGGTCGCGGCGGGCGCGGCGTCGGGCACCGAGAGCTTCACGGGTGTCCACTCCGGGATGTCGAACTGCTGTCCCTCGACCCAGCGCGTGCCCTGGGGCCCGATCGTGTCGAGCGTCAGGCCGGCGTAGAAGGGGACGGCGCCGAAGAGTTGGTGCGAGGCCATCGGACCGGCGAGGACGCCAAGGTCGAGGCCGGCCCGGCCGGCGACCTCCACGATGACCTGCCAGGTCGCCCGGACGTCGCCCGAGCGGCTGATGCTCTGGCGAAGGCGCTGGACGCGGCCGTCCGGGTGGACGATCGTGCCCTCCTTCTCCGGATAGGCCTCTGCGGGGAAGACGACGTCGGCGTACTCGCGAACGGCTTCCGTCATCACGGATTCGTGGGCGATGACCGTCGTGGTCGGCGCGCCGAGCGCGCGCTCCCAGCGGGCGCGATCTCCGAGGCTCCGCAGCGGGTCGGCGTGCAGCAGGTAGAGGACGGACAGGTCGCCATCCGCGAGGCCGTCGGCGATGTCACCGAGACCGCGCCCCGTCTGCTCGAGCGGCTGGTAGCCCGGCCCGTGCCCAGGCGCGAAGCCGGCCTCGGCGAGGCCGCGGCCGTTGGTGGTCGACGGCAGGCACAGCAGGCCCGCTCCCGCGCGGCCACGCATGCCGAGCCGCGACACGATGTTGAGCAGGGCGTTCGCCACGCTCTCCGAGCGCAGCAGCCGCTCCCCGAAGACGACGACCACGTCGCCGTCGAGCAGGTCGCGCAGCGCGCGGACGTCGCCCGCTCGCGCGCCGGCAGCCGACGCGCCGCCGCCGAGGTTGCCCTCGTCGCCCGACAGCGCGGCGTCGAGCGCAACGAGGAACGCCTCGCCGCCGCCCGGCGCGTACCGGAGCACCACCTTCGCCGAGTCGTCCAGCGCCGTCGGATGTGCGCTCGCGACGGCGAGCTTGACGCCGCGGCGGCGGATGCCCTTGCGCAGGCGCAGGTCGAGGATCGACGCGTCGTCGAGCGGGTCGCAGTCGAGCAGCAGGACGGTGTCGGCGAACTCGAGGTCCTCCACCCGGGCCTGCAGGGCCGGGTCGGCCAGGGCACGGGTGACCTCGATGGGCAGGGCGGCACCCGGCGTCGCCAGGTTGCCCGATCCCAGCTCCTCGCGGAAGAGGCGCTGAAGCAGGAACGCCTCCTCGTTGGTCGTCTCGTCGGCGGCGATCGCGGCGGCCTTCGGGCCGGCCTTCTTCAGCGCGGCGGCGGCGGCCGCGTAGGCCTTCTCCCACGAGGCCGGCAGCAGCGCCACCCCCTCGCGAACGAGCGGCTGCGTGATGCGCTCCTCGGAATGCGCATGCTGGAAGGCGAAGCGGCCCTTGTCACAGAGCCAGCCGTCGTCGACGCCGTCGTTGTCGCGCGCAAGGACGCGCAGCACCTTCTCGTCGCGGACCGTGAGGCTGACGTTGCACTGCGAGGGGCAGAGCGTGCACACCGTCCCGCCCTGCTCGATGTCCCACGGCCGGGCGCGGAAGCGGTAGGTCGACGGCGTGAGGGCGCCGACCGGGCAGAGCTCGGTGATATTCCCGCTGAAGGGCGCGACGTACGGGCGTCCGTCGAAGGTGCCGACGAAGGAGGCGGCGCCGCGCTCCAGGAGGATCAGCTGGTAGTCCTCGGAGATCTCCTGGGAGAAGCGCACGCAGCGGTAGCAGAGGATGCAGCGCTCGCGGTCGATCGCGACCAGCGGGGACAGTTCGAGCGGCTTCTTGAAATGGCGCTTGGGCTCGATGAAGCGCGACGTGCCCGCGCCCCAGCCGTAGGTGATGTCCTGCAGCGGGCATTCGCCGCCCTTGTCGCAGACGGGGCAGTCGAGCGGGTGGTTGATGAGCAGGAACTCGACGACGGCGCGCTGGGCCTCGTGGACGCGGTCGGTCTGCGTGTGGACGACCATGCCGTCCTTGATGGGCGTCGAGCAGGCGGTCTGGAGCTTCGGGATGCCCTCGATCTCGACGAGGCACATGCGGCAGGCGCCGACGGGCGCGCCGAGCTTGGGCTCGTAGCAGAAGACGGGGATCTCGACGTCGCCGTGCTTGGCGCCGTCGACGAGCATGATGTTCTCGGGAGCGGTGACCTCGCGACCGTCGATCGTGAAGGTGATCTCCTTGGTCTGCGGGCGCGGCACTAGGACGTCCTCGTGCCGGTCAGCGCGTACGGCCCGCCGCGGTCCTCGGTGACGTCGTTGCCGCTCAGCGCGCCGTCGGGGCCGAGGCCGGCCTCCGCCCGCCTGGCTTCCATGTGCGCCTCGAACTCGGTCCGGAAGTGCTTGATCATCGACGAGATCGGCATCGCCATCGCGTCGCCGAGCACGCACAGGCAGTTGCCGATGATCTGGTCGCAGACCGAGCTCATGATGTCGAGGTCCATCGGCGTCCCCATGCCGGAATCGATGCGCTCGAGCATCTTCACCGTCCAGTTCGTGCCCTCCCGGCAGGGGGTGCACTTGCCGCAGGACTCGTGCTTGTAGAACTTCGCCGTCTTCAGCGCGACGTCGATCGTCGGAACGGTGTCGTCGACCACGATGATCGCGCCCGAGCCGAGCATGGAGCCGGCCTTGGCGAGCGAGTCGAAGTCGTAGGGCAGGTCGAGGTTCTCGTCCGTGCCCGGCAGGACGGGGGAGGACGAGCCACCCGGGAAGAAGAACTTGATCGAGCGGCCTTCGCCCGGCCCGCCCGCGAGGTCGTAGATGATCTCGCGCGTCGGCGTGCCGAGGACGATCTCGTAGTTGCCGGGCCGCTGCACGCAGCCGCTGACGGAGACGACCTTCGTGCCCGTCGAGGTCTCCGTGCCGATTTTCGCGTACTCCGCACCGCCCATCCGCATGATGATCGGGGCGTTCATCAGCGTCTCGACGTTGTTGATCAGGGTGGGGCCCTGGTAGAGGCCCTGCACGGCGGGAAACGGGGGCTTGAGCCGCGGATTGCCGCGCTTGCCCTCGAGCGAGTCCAGCAGCGCCGTCTCCTCGCCGCAGATGTAGGCGCCGGCGCCGCGGTGGACCCACAGCTCGAGGCCGTAGCCCTCGTCGCCCATGGTCGGGCCGATGTGGCGCGCGGTTTTCGCCTCGGCGAGCGCAGCGTCGAGGATGTCGGCGACGTAGTCGTACTCGCCGCGGATGTAGATGAACGAGCGGGTGGCGCCGACGGCGTAGGAGGCGATGGCCAGGCCCTCGATGAGCAGATGCGGGTTCTTCTGCATCAGCTCGCGGTCCTTGAAGGTGCCGGGCTCGGACTCGTCCGCGTTGCAGACCACGTACTTGTCCATGTCCCCGTGCGGGAGAAAGGACGCCTTCTTGCCCATTGCGAAGCCGGCACCGCCGCGGCCGCGCAGGCCGGAGGCCTGGAGCTCGCTCAGCACCTCTTCCGGGCTCATGGACAGGGCGCGGCGCAGCTGTTCGTATCCACCCTTCTCCTCGTAGACGGCGAGCGTGTTGAGGCCGGCCCGGTCGATGTCGTCGAAGAGGAGCTGCATCAGATGGCGTCGCCGTCGGTGTCGCCGCGCTTGTCCGAGCGCGTCGAGGTCCGGCCCTCGGCGGACGCTCCCCCGGCCGGCTCGCCCTCGGGTGCTCGGGGTGAGTCGGACGAATACAGCGTCGCGGCGATCGGGCGGCGGGCGATGTGCTTCTCGGGCAGCGGGACGCGGCGCTCGCGCAGCGCGGTGATCAGCTCCTCGCCGTCGTCCTCGGTGAGGGGACCGATGTAGGTCCCGTCGACGCTTGCCATCGGTGCGATGTCGCAGGCCCCGAGGCACTCGAAGGCGCGCACGTTGAAGCGCTCGTCCCCGCCCGCCGCGGCCTGGATGCGTTCGTACACGCGGTCGGCGTTGCGCAGCGAGCAGGAGATGTTCGTGCAGACGTAGATCGTGTGCTCGCCCACCGGCGAGGTCTCGAACATGTCGTAGAAGGTCGCGACGGCGATCAGGTATCCCGGCGTCAGCCGCATCACCGTCGCCACCTGCTCGACGGCCGTGGGTGACAGCCAGCCGTGGCGGCGCTGGGCCGCGCGCAGCGCCGGGATCGCTGCCGACCGGCTGTCCGGGTACCGGGACATGTAGTCCTCGATCTCCACCTGCAGCTCGGCCGGCACCGGCGTCGTCGCGGGGTCGGGGACGACCGCCGGTTCCTTGGTCAGGTCCGCGGGCTCGTCCCAGCCCGGCACGCGCGAGCCGTCGTGGCGCGGGATGCCGTGCGCGTCGATCTTCATCGGTCGATGCCCCCGAGAACCGGGTCGAGCATCGCGAGGGTCGCGATGAAGTCGGCGATGTAGGTGTCCGTGCACATCACCTTGATCGCCTGGAGGTTGACGAAGCTCGGGTCGCGCATGTGCACGCGGGCCGGCTTGGCCGAGCCGTCCGAGCGCACGAAGCAGCCCAGCTCGCCGCGCGGGCTCTCGATGGGCGCGTAGACCTCGCCGGGCGGGACCCGGAAGCCCTCCGTCACGAGCTTGAAGTGGTGGATCAGCGCCTCCATCGAGGTGGCGAGCTCGTGGCGCGGGGGGAGCGCGTACTTGCGGTCGTCGGTGATGTAGGGACCCTCGGGCAGGCCGTCGAGCGCCTGCGCGATGATCTTCACCGACTCCTTCATCTCCTGCATGCGCACGCGGAAGCGGTCGTAGTTGTCGCCGATGGTCCCGACCGGGATCTGGAAGGCGAAGTCCTCGTAGGAGGAGTAGGGCTGCGCCTTGCGCAGGTCCCACGGGTTGCCGGACGCGCGCAGCAGCGGCCCGGTCACCCCGAGCTTGAGCAGCGTCGATTCGGGGACCACCGCTACGTCGCGCAGGCGCTGGACGACGATCTCGTTCTTGTCGAGCAGCGCCGCGTACTGATCGACGCGGGTCGGCATCTCCTCGCAGAACCGGCGCACCCGGTCGGCCCAGCCGACGGGGATGTCCTCGAAGACGCCACCGACCTGGATGTAGCGCGGATGCATGCGCTGCCCTGAGGACATCTCGAAGAGGTCGAGCACGCTCTCGCGGTCGCGGAAGCAGTACCAGAACATGGAAATCGCGCCGAGGTCCAGGCAGCTCGTACCGAGCCACACGAGGTGGCTCATGATGCGGTTGAGCTCGAGGTGGATGACCCGCAGGTACTGCGCCCGCTTGGGGACCTCCAGGCCGATCAGCTGCTCGACGGCCGAGCAGTAGGCCATCGCGTTGAAGTAGTAGGCCAGGTAGTCCATCCGCTCGACGACGGGGATGACCTTCCAATACGCCTTGTCCTCGCATGTCTTCTCGATGCCCGTGTGGACGTAGCCGATGATCGGCTTGATGTCGCGGATGACCTCGCCCTCCAGCACCGTGAGCAGGCGCAGCACGCCGTGCGTGGCGGGGTGGTGGGGGCCGAAGTTGAGCGTGAGCAGCTCCTCCTGGCCCTCCTGGCTCTCGAAGGCGCTGATGTCGATCGACGCCTCCCGCTCGCGGTAGGGGACATCGCGGGTGATGGCGTCGAGGTCGGTCAACTCTGATCCCACCAGCCCGGGCCGTTGCGGGTGTTGTGCGTGAACAGGACCGGCTCGCCGCCCATGGGGAAGTCGCGGCGCTGCGGGTGGCCCTCGTAGTCCTCGGGCATGAGGATGCGGCGAAGATCCGGATGGCCCTCGAAGACCACGCCGAACATGTCGTAGACCTCGCGCTCCTGGTGGTTGGCGGTCGGCCAGTCGGCGACGACGCTCGGCACCTCGGGAGCCTCCGTGTGCACGCGGGTCTTCACGCTGATGCGGTCGACGTTGCGCATGTCGAGCATCTCGTAGTGGACGCCCAGGCGCGGTTCCTCGGGGAAATAGTCCACCCCGTGCAGCGAGGCCAGAAAGTTGTAGCCCCACCCGCGCAGGAAGGCGAGGACCGCCGGCACCGCGCCGGGCTGGACGAGCAGAGTGGCCTGCCCGCGGAAGAACACCGTGTCCAGCACGGCGTCGTCCCCGGCGTCGCGCAGCTCGTTGGCCAGCAGCTCGAGGCCGGTCGCGTCAGGCACCGCGGTCCCCCGGCAGGACGACCTCTTCGGTGCCGTGGCCGCCGTACCGGGTCCGCCAGTCCTGGTCCGGATTGAGCTGGATCTGGTTGCGCAGCTTGAGGATGCCGTGCATCAGCGCCTCGGGGCGCGGCGGGCAGCCCGGGACGTGGACGTCGACCGGCATGAACTTGTCCGCGGCCACGATCGCGTAGTTGTTGAAGATGCCGGTGGAGCTCGAGCAGGCGCCCATGGCGATGACCCACTTGGGCTCGAGCATCTGGTCGTAGATGCGGCGGACGACGGGCGCCATCTTGATCGAGACGCGGCCGGACAGGATCAGTAGGTCCGCCTGGCGAGGCGAGGCGCGGAAGGCCTCGAAGCCGAAGCGGGCGACGTCGACGCGGGCGGCGACGATCGACATCATCTCGATGGCGCAGCAGGCCAGCCCGAAGGTGAGCGGGAACATGGCGTTGCCGCGCGCCCAGGCGACCGCCTTGTCGAGCGTGGTGGCGAGCACGCGCTCCTCGACGAACTTCTCGAGGTCCTCGCCCTCCAGGTCGCCCGTGAGCATCTGGCGCGCCGTGAGCTGGCGCGACCGGAACGTCTCGGGATCGCCGAGACCCCCGCTGCGGACTATCTCCAATTCAGGGCTCCCCGTCGCCACACGTAGATGAACGCGATCAGCAGGAGCGCGATGAAGACGGCGAGCTCGGCGAGGGCGAAGGCGCCGAACTCGCGCAGCTGTATGGCCACCGGGTAGAGGAAGACCACCTCGATGTCGAACAGGATGAATAGCATCGCGATCAGGTAGAACGAGACGCCGAAGCGGAAGGACTTCTGTACTTCGGAGGGCAGGCCGCACTCGTACGGCTCCGTCTTGGCCTTCGACGCGCGCTTGGGCCCGAAGAGCGCGTTGAGGAAGGCGAAGACCAGCCCGACCACTGTGCCGAGACCCAGGAAGACCAGCGCTGGTAGGTATTGACGGATCACGGTCCGTGAGTTGTAGCACCGGGCGTCCGTGCTTGTGCGGCGCTGTCACAAGTGGCGAAAGGCACACACTGATCGCGAAGCATGCACAAGTGAAGCCGGAGGCTTCGAGCTGATGAGCACCGTCCACGCAGTCATCGGAATCCTCGTCGTCACCCTCAATGGCGCGGCCGGCCTGTGGGGCGCGTACCTGTGGGCGCGATCGGAGGCCCAGCCCGCCTTCTGGACCTTCCTGCGCGTGGGACAGGCGGTGCTCGTCGTGCAGGTGCTGCTCGGCGGCCTGCTGCTCGCCCTGGGCAACGAGCCGCCGTCGCTGCACATCCTTTACGGGGCGCTCCCGCTCGCGATCGTGTTCGTGGCCGAGCAGCTGCGGCTCGTGGCGGCCGAGCAGGTCCTCGGCCGACGCGGGCTGGCCGACACGGACGCCATGCGCGCGCTGCCGCCGTTCGACCAGCGCGTCATCGTCCTCGAGATCGTCCGCCGGGAGACCGGGACGGTCGCCGCGGGCGCCCTCGTGGCCGCCCTGCTCGCGCTGCGCGCCGCCGGCGTGGCCGGGGGCCTGCCGATCTAGCGTCCTCTTCGCTCGGAGCCCGGTCTGGCCGCTAACCGCTTGCAACCGGGCCCCGGCCGCGCGATGATCGCGCGATGACCGTGACCCGAGAGAGTGTTCTGCACGCCTTCGTAGATGCCGTCGTCGCGCGGGACTTCGGGCGAGCGCGAGACCAGTTGCATACGGAGGTCGACTTCCGCGGCATGACGCCCAACCGCGTTTGGGAGGCCGGCGACCCCGCCGGCGTCGAGCAAGCGCTGCTGACGTGGATGGACAATCCCGAGCGTGAGGTCGAGCGAATCGACGCCACGGACACCACTGAGGTCGCGGATACCTTCAGAGCCGGGTGGCGCGTCCACGGACGAGGAGCCGGGGGTCCCTTCGTCTTCGAGCAGCAGATGTACGCGCGCGAGCGCGACGGGCGGGTGGGATGGCTGCGCGTGATGTGCACCGGACCGCGTCCGTTGTAGGCCCCATCAGCGGACGACGAGCGTTCCGTAGAGGCCGAGCTCCTCGTGGTTGGCCAGCGGGCAGAACATCCGCCACTTCCCGCGCGCGAGGCGGATGCCCACGCGTGCGCCCGTTTCGCCCGGCTTGAGCGTCGGGATCTTCAGGCGCGTTCCGCCCTCGCCGCGCAGGCGGAAGGCGTGCGGCAGGCGGCCCGTGTTGGTCACCCGGATGGTCAGCGAGTCCTTGCGCACTCGCACGATCTGCGGCCCCACGCGGTAGTCCGTCAACGTCAGCTCGACGATCCCGTTGCGGGCCTGGACGACTCGCGTGTCGTTGCCGCACCCGGCGAGGGAGAGCACGAGCACGGCGGTGCCGATGAGGAGCGCAAGGGGGTTCGGGCGAGACACTTTCACGAGGGATTGTCCAATATGCTGCGCCGCGCATGGTCCGGCGCCTCGCCCTCGCCCTCTTCGTCCCCGCCCTTCTGGGGCTTTCCGCCTGCTCGCAGCGCGACATCGAGCTGAGCGAGAAGGACCCCCTGTACAACTCGGCCGTGCTCTTCCAGCAGCGCTGCGCGGGCTGCCACACACTCGAGGCGGCCGGCAGCGAGGGGTCGTCCACTCGCGCGAACTCGCGCGAGCGCAAGGATGGCCCGAACTTCAACGAGCGCCTGGAGGACTACCCCTCCGTCCTCTACGCGATCCGCAACGGGGGCTTCTCCTCCGGCCCGATGCCTCAGAACATCGTGGTGGGCAAGGAGGCGCAGCTGATGGCGTGCTTCGTCTCCAAGTACTCGGGCAAGAATCGCAGCGGGTCGGCGAACCCTTCTCAGGACCCGACCGGGGCGTCGCCCGGCAGTCCCGCCGCCGCGGGGCGCAGCGCCACCGAAACCGGCGCCATCTGCCCGAAGTAGCAGTTCGGCCGCGTGCTCGACGTCAAGGCCATCCGGCGGGATCCCGATCCCGTTCTCGCCGCGCTCGCCCGTCGCGGCGACGGATCTGAAGAACGCCTGCGCGGGGTCCTCGCGCTCGACGCCCGCCGCCGGGAGATCCTGCCCGAGCTCGAGTCGCTGCGCGCGCGCCAGAACGAGGCGTCCGGCGCGATCGCGCGCTCCAAGAAGGCGGGTGAGGACGCGGGGGAGGCGATCGCCGCCATGCAGGAGGTTTCGCGCACGGCTAAGGCCCTGTCGGAGGAGCTGGCGGGCGTCGACGCGGAGCTCGAGGCCGCGCTGGCGTCGCTTCCCAACCCGCCCGATGCCACGGCCGCCGACGCCGACACCGTCCTGCGCGAGGTCGGCGACGCGACGAAGACGGGGCGCGACCACCTCGAGCTGGCCGGCGCGATGATCGACATGGAGGCGGGCGCACGCGTCGCCGGGTCGCGGTTCGCCTACCTCAAGGGCGACCTCGTGTTCCTCGAGCTCGCGCTCGTGCGCTGGGCGCTGGAGGTCCTGCGCGGCCACGGCTTCACCCCCGTGGTGCCGCCGGTGCTCGTTCGCGAGCAGGCGCTCTACGGGACGGGCTTCCTGCCCGACACGGAGCAGCAGATCTACCGGCTTGCCGACGACCCCCTGTACCTCGCGGGGACGAGCGAGGTCCCGCTCGCGTCGCTGCACGCGGGCGAGATCCTCGACGCCGAGCGGCTGCCGCTGCGCTACGCGGGCTTCTCCCCGTGCTTCCGCCGCGAGGCGGGGTCGGCAGGGCGCGACACCCGCGGCATCTTCCGGGTGCACCAGTTCGACAAGGTCGAGATGTTCACCTTCGTCGACCCGGCGACGGCCGCGGAGGAGCACGAACTGCTGCTCGCGATCGAGGAGGAGATCCTGCAGGGCCTCGGCATCCCGTACCGGGTGGTGAACATCGCGGTCGACGACCTCGGCGCATCCGCCTGCAAGAAGTACGACTGCGAGGCGTGGCTGCCCGGGCAGGGCCGCTTCCGCGAGCTCACCTCCACCTCGAACACGACGGACTTCCAGGCGCGCCGGCTCGACATCCGCATGCGTCCCGCGGGAGGCGGCTCCCCGCGCGTGCTGCACACGCTCAACGGGACGGCGGTGGCGGTGGGACGAACGATCATCGCCCTCTTGGAGAACGGGCAGCTGGAGGACGGCTCGGTCGCCGTGCCGGAGGTGCTGCACGCGTGGGGCGCTCCCGCGGTGATCTCCGCGCCCGCCGGGTAGGAGGGTCCCATGACCGAGAGCACCCCACGCGAGCCGGACGACGTCGACGACCGCGGCGCCGGGTCCGAGGTCCACGACCAGCCCATGGGCGTCCCCGCCGACGCGGACCCGGACGAGGCGTCGCTGCCGGGCATCCCCGACCCGGACAAGGAAGAGCCGCCGACGGGCGGCTGACCGGTTCCCGCCCTCCCCGGGGTCAGTGGCGCCGCGGGCGGCGCAGCCCGAACCAGGTCCAGCGCCGGCGCCGGTCACGGCGGGTCACGGTGCTCAGATAGATGGTGCGGGGCGCTGTCGTGCGCATTGCCGCATCCCACGCCCTCGTGCGGATTGCGTCAAGGGCGGGCCGTCATTCACGCCGCTCCTTGGGAGCTTTCGGCCGCTCGCGCGGCCAGCCCCTCGAGCGCTGCGGCCCGCAGGGACGCATAGCGCATCAGTGAGTGCCCGCCGGCTCGCGCCGCTTCGCGGCGCACCGCGGCCCATCGCTGCGCCTCGTTCGGGTTCTGCCGGAGGTAGTCGCGCAGCCCGACCGCGTCGCGCCACAGATCCGAACCGTAGTGCACGACATGGAGGTCGGACTTGAGGACGCCTCGCTGGCGGTAGTAGGTGCGTCCCTTGACGCCCGCGCTGCCGCATCGCTCGTATCCCAGGTCCAGGAGCGCCGCCTTGACTTCGACGGGCTCGCGGCGCGCCGGGGTGCCCAGAATGAAGTCCAGCACCGGACGGGCGGCGATCGAGGGAACGCTCGTGGCCCCGATGTGCTCCAGGGCGACCAGATGCTCGCCCGTGGCCTTCATCAACCGCGCCCGCTCGGCCTGGGCTCGCCCGAACCAGGCGGGGTCGCGCTCGGCGAATTCGACGGGCTCGTCCAGCTTCGCCCCCGACACGGCCAGCCCTTGCGGTACGACGGGCGCCCCGTCCTCCCTTGCCGCCGGCGCCGGCGTGGCCGTGGCGTCCACCGCTTCGTAGACCAGCGCCTCGAAGGGCCGGTCCAACTGCGCCGCCAGGGCGTCGAGCACGCGGCCGAAGGCCGAGGGGGCGATCCGGTCGGCCGCCTCCGGGGAGGAGCCGAGCACGCACAGCCGCGAGTGGATGCGCTCATAGAGGCGCCAATAGAGCTCGGTCGGGGCCTCGGCGTCGCCTCTGCGTACGCGCTCCACGATCTCCTCGGTGCCAAGGTCGTGCAGTTCGGAGGAGACGGGCAACATGCGCTGGACGAACGTGATCCCCTGCGCGCGGGCGGCCAACTTGGGTGGAAGCGCCGGCACCGTTCGAGGAAGGACTCCTCGCCTGCGATCGCTGCCCCCGCGCCGATCCTCCTCGTAGCTGCGCGATGGCCGGCCCGAGCGTGCGGAGGCTCGGCGGTCCCGCAGACGCCGGTTGGGAATGACCTGCACCGCGTCGTTGCTGGAGAAGTGGGCGCGCAGGTCGTCGAGCAGTTCGGCGTCGAGCGACTGTGGGACGAGGCAGTAGATGACCAGACGGCGCATCTGAGATCAGCATCGCCATCAGGCCGCCGCGAGTTGAGGGGCGATTCGTCCAACTGTCAGACCGCGCGGGCCGCCCTGGCGTCTGGCGGTCCGTCCGATGGGGGTTGCAGGATTCGAGTTGGATGTACATCGTGCGCATGTTCTGCTCGGCCCCCGCCTGCGAATTCACGCTCGTCCTGGAGGCGGACGACGTGATGGAGATCGCCACGGCTCTCTGCGACTGCGGCTGCACGCTCGAGGTACAGGGTCTGCCCGACTGGTCCGACGACCCCGGCGTTACGCTCGTCCTCCCGCAGCGTCGCCCGGTCACTGCACGGGTCATCGGACTCGCGGCCTGAGCTCGAGCGGCTGCCTGTTCTGCGCCATCGCCGCGGGTGAGCAGCCCGCCGCGATCGTGCACGAGGACAAGCGGACGGTCGCCTTCCTCGACATCCGCCCGGTCTTCAAGGGGCACGTCCTGCTCGTGCCGCGCGAGCACGTTGACACGCTCCCCGACCTTCCCGCCACGATGCTCGAGCCGTTCTTCGCCACGGGACAGGCGCTGTGCCGCGCGGTGGTCGAGGCGATGGACGCCCAGGGCACCTTCGTCGCGATGAACAACGTGGTCTCCCAGAGCGTCGCGCACCTGCATCTCCACGTCGTCCCGCGGCGTCGCAAGGACGGTCTGCGGGGATTCTTCTGGCCACGGACGCGTTACGACTCCGACGAGGAGATGGCTGCGGTGGCGCAGCGAATCGCCGCGGCGCTCGGGCGTTCTTGAGAGCATGCTCGCCGGACCGCGCACACGCTTGGCGCTGCTTATCGGGGGACTGCTCGCCGCCGTCGTCTGCTTCAGCGCTCTCGACCTCGTCGCCGTCGCGGACGTGCGCGCGTGGGTCGGCGGCTTCGGGGCTTTCGCGCCGATCGCGTACGTTCCGATCGCCGGGCTGCTCGGGGCGCTGCTCGTGCCGGGGGCGCTGCTGGCCGCGGCGGCCGGCGTGCTTTTCGGCGTCGGCATCGGGGCGCTGGTGAGCGTGTCGGCTGCGGTGTTGACGGCGCTCGTCGCCGTCGTCGTGGCGCGTCGCGTGCGAGCGGAGCACCTCGGCGGCGCTCGCACGCATCGGCTGCGCTCGGCGGTGGAGGAGCACGGGGTACTCGCGGTCGTGCTGCAGCGGCTGCTGCCGGGCGTGCCCGACGGTCCCGCGAGCTACGCCTTCGGCCTGCTCGGCGTGGGGCTCGGGCAGATCGCCCTCGGGACGGTCCTCGGGGCCGCGCCGCGTGCCTTCTCCTACGCCGCGCTTGGCGCCTCCTTGGATGACCCGGACTCCCCACTCGCCGTGGCGGGCGTCCTAGGAATCGTGATCACCGGCGTGATCGGCGCCGTCCTCGGGCGCCGGGCGGTCAGGCGCTCTCGGCCTGGCGCTTGAGCCCCTCGGCGGCTCCGCCGAGCAGGAAGTCGCGCACCTTGTCCTCGGCCGGCCCGCGGATGAGCATCCCAAGCATGCGGCCCGGGTCGATCTCGAGGTTGTAGCTCGCGCGCGTGCGCCCATCCCCGAGGTCCTCGAGATCCCACCAGCCCGTCACGTCCTTCGTGTCGCCCTTCTCCTGGATCCACTTGATGCGGGTCGGCTCGTCGTAGCTGAAGCGCAGCCGCGATTTGACCGTCTTGACCTTGGCATCGCTGACGGTGTCGACCATCTCGGGCCGGCCGTCGGCGTCACGGGAGAGCACTTCGACGTCCTTGAGCGAGCCTTGCCAGGCGGGCGCTGTCTCGATGTCGGCTGCGATTTCGAAGCACTGGTCGATCGGGGCGTCGATCTCGACGGAGCGTGAACCGGTCAGAAGTCCCATGGCCGCGGCACCATACCGGCATGACCGCACTTCTGGTGACCCTTGCCGGCGCCCTCGGCGTCCTCTCCCGTTACGGGCTCTCGACCGCCACAGAAGGACCGTGGGCAATCGCCGCGATCAACATTGCGGGCTCGTTCGCCCTCGGGCTGATGGTGGCCTCGGAGTGGGGGACGCCGCAGGCGCGGGCTGCGGTCGGGGCCGGCTTCCTCGGAGGCTTCACCACGTTCTCCACCTTCTCCGTGCAGGCGGTACAGGACATCGACGCGGGCGACGCCGGGCGGGCCCTGGCCTACGTCGCTGTGTCCGTCGGGATCGGCGTTCTGGCCGCGGCGGCCGGGTTCACGCTCGGGCGCGGGCTCCGCGCCTGAGCACGAGGACGGCGGCGACGGCGAGCGCCGCGAGCACGAGCGTCACGAGCACCGGGACCACCAGGGCCACGATCACGGCGGCAACGGCGGCCACGTCCTCCACGACGCTGACCACCGGGTTCCCGAGCCCTGCGGTGCCGAGCGTCACCATCGGGCGGGCGCCGGCCTTGGCCGCATGGGCCGTGCCCGCGAGCACCAGCCCGGCCACCACGGCGACCTCGGGCGGCAGGTCGCCCTGAGTAGCGGCGAGCATGGCGAGCGCGCCCGCCGCGGGCCGGATCACGGACTGCACGACGTCGTTGAGGTGGTCGGCGCCCGCGATCTTGTCGACGACCTCCTCGATCACGAGCAGCACGGAGAGAACCGCGATGCCCGGCCAGGAGGAGAGGACGTCGTAGCCGTCAGGAAGTGCGAACAGGCCCGTGAAGCGGTCGGCCAGCGCGACGAGCAGGAGCACGAGCGGCGCGTTGATGCCCGCAGGCGCCGCCAGGCCGAGACCGGTGAGAATGTCCACGCTGGGCACCGTACCCGGCATCCCGCCTATCTTGAGCGGCCCAGGAGCGGTGGCAGAGTCCGGCTGAATGCAGCTGCCTTGAAAGCAGCCGGTCCCTCGCGGGACCCGGGGGTTCGAATCCCTCCCGCTCCGCTGCCGACTGGCGCGGCAATGACACGAACCGCCCAGCCTTTACACTGGCCCCGCGCCGAGTGTGCGCCGGGAGAGGTGGCCGAGTGGCTGAAGGCACTCGCCTGCTAAGCGAGTATGGGGTTTATAGCTCCATCGCGGGTTCGAATCCCGCCCTCTCCGTCAGCGGCGCCGGCCGCCCGGCGGCTACACTTCCGCGCTGCTTGCGCCCGTAGCTCAGCTGGATAGAGCGTCGGTCTACGGAACCGAAGGTCAGAGGTTCGAATCCTCTCGGGCGCACTGCGAACCCGCTGGTAACGGCGGGTTTTCTCTATCCGGAGCGCGGAAGTCGATCTGCCAGTTCAATGATTTTCTGCCACCCTTCGCCTGATGGTGCGACAGGCGTCGTGCCCTAACGGGAGGGTTGGCACGATGTTCGCTCGATTTGTTCGGCACGTCCGGCAGCAGTACGCGGGGTTCTTAGCGCTGTTCATCGCGCTCGGTGGCGTGTCCTACGCCGCCGTGACGCTTCCGGCCAACAGTGTTAGGAGCAAGCAGATCAAGAACGGACAGGTTAAGACCGCCGATCTCGCCAAGAACGCCGTGACGACCGCCAAGGTCAAGAACGGCTCGCTGTTGTCGGCCGACTTCAAGCCAGGACAACTGCCGGCTGGCGCGCGTGGCGCGGCTGGCCCCCAAGGTCCGCAGGGCCTGAAGGGTGATGTGGGCGCCGAAGGCCCGGTCGGTCCTGCGACGGGTTCTGCGGGGGGAGATCTGACGGGGAGCTATCCGGCCCCAAGCATCGCCCCCGCAGCCGTCACCACCGACAAGATCTCGACCTCTGCCCTCGGCGTGGCGATCGCGGGTGCCTCCACCAATCAGCAGAGCCCCGTCGGGCTCCTACGCCAGTTCAACCGTGTGGGTGGCCCCATCACCCTCGCGCGGATCAGTGCGGGGAGGTACGCAGTGACCATCCCCGGGATCGACTACTTCTTCCTCGACTACGCGACGCCGATCACGAACTTCGCAAACGGGGTCGTCTGTGTCGCGGGCAGCAGCAGCGGCAAGCTGATGATCGACTGCGATCTCAACGGGACTCCGACCGATGACCGCTTCACGTTCGTGACGTTCAAGCTGTAATAGATCAGCCTGGCTTGCACGCTGCGCGGTGCGCGTGCGCTTGCGGCGGTCGGAGCTCGAGCCCGCTGGGGCTCAGCCCCCGACGCAGGCTTGGATCTTCGCCGCGTCGGCGCCGGCCTTCTTGGCGCACTCGATCTGCTTGTCGACGGACTCCTTGATGGCGTTGGACGTGGACCCTGGGGGCGACGCCGGGTTCTTCGAGCCCCCGCCCGTCGAGGGCGCCGTCGTGAATCCGTCGTCGGAGGCCGAGAAGTTGCACTCGGCGACACCGCGGACCCTCTGCTCCTTTCCGAGGACGCACAGGTTCTTCCCGTCGGGCGCCATCTGCACAACGAAGCCCCCGGTCGTCTCGCTGCCGTTGACCACATAGAAGCTCAGGTTCCAGGCGATGCCGCCTCCGAACGCCGGACCGAGCACCGCGGTCCGGAATTGGGCGTCCGGCCTGCCGCGCGTGACACGCCGCAGCGCAGCGGACAGGCCTTCGGCGCGGACCCGGTCGACCTTGAACGAGCCTTCCGTGATGGTGGCTATCGCATACGTGCGCCCGGACGCGTTGCCCTGCTTCGGGAGCGCGCCCGTCCGGTCGATCGTCAGGTACTTCTCCCGGCCGAGGGTGAAGGTCGTCTCGCCCCACGCGTTCACGCCGACAGCGAGCACCCCCTTGCTTGCCTCCTTGCGGGCGCGGAACGTCTTCAGCGCCGTTTTGATCGCTGTGCCGTCGGCCACCGATCTCGCTTGGTTGGCCGTCGGCCGCGGCCGCTGCTTGCAGGTCGTCGACGCCGAGCCGGGCCTGGTGTTGCCATAGCCGTACGGGCAGCCGTCGTCCGCGAAGATGCTCGCTCCTCCGAAGAGCCCGCCGAAGGCCAGGGCCATGAACCCGCAGATGGGCGCGGCCACGATGAAAAAGATCTTCCAGCTGCCACCCCTGCTCTGCATGCCGCCAGTCTTGCCCATATGGCGGCACGCGGCAAGGAAGTGCGGGGCAGACCCTGACGAATGCCGATGTCGCCGACGAGTTTCGGGCTCGCGCGTCGTCTTAGGAGGCATGACCATCTCCACGAGCACCACCGTCTCCAACATCGGCGTCGCGATGTTCACCGTGGCCGATCAGGACGCCGCCCTCGCCTTCTACACCGAGAAGCTCGGATGGGAGGTGCGCAGCGACGGCCGCTTCGGCGAGAACGACGAGATGCGCTGGCTCGAGGTGGCGCCTCCCGGATCGACCGCCCGCCTCGCGCTCAACGGGCCGATGCGCGACGAACCCGGGGGAAGTGGGATCGGAGTCGAGACGCCCGACGTCGCCGGGGAGCACGATCGCCTCACTGGCATCGGCGTGGCGATCGTCACGCCCCCGATGAACATGGGCGGCGCGCCGCTCATGTTCTCCATCGCCGACCCGGACGGCAACCACATCTGGATCGTCGAGACCACCTGAGCCCGTATGGGCGCACGGTGTCTGCGACAGTCCCCGCGTGCTCCCCGACCTCGGTCAACTGCTCCCGTTCCTGCTCGTGTCCGTGCTCGTGACGATCGTCCCGGGCGCGGACATGGCGCTCGTGACGCGGAAGGTGCTGCGGGGCGGGACGACGCTGGCGCGGCGAACCATCGCGGGCAACCTGACGGGTCTCGTGGTGCACGCCGCGGCGCTGGCGGTCGGCCCTGCTCGTGGCCTCGGCGACGGCGTACACGGTGGTGAAGCTGGCGGGCGCCGCCTACCTGTGCGTGCTCGGAGTCCGGGCGCTTCTGGCCGCCGCCCGCCCCGCGCCTGCCGGGCCCGCCGCGCCCGCGAACCCGGCCGCGGGAGATCGACGCCGGCGCGGAGCGTTCCGGCTGGGTCTCGCGAGCACCGTCCTGAACCCGAAGCCGGCGCTGTTCTTTCTCACCTTTCTTCCGCAGTTCGTCGACGAGCGGGCCGCCGTTCCGCCCCAGATCGCGGGCCTCGCGGCGATTCACATCGTGGTCGGGCTGCTCTGGCTGACGCTTTACGCGGAGCTCATCGAGCGAGCCCATCGGGTGCTGACCCGCAGCGACGTGCGCCGCTGGCGCGGCGGTCACCAGGTGTCGACGGGTCGCCGTTCCATAGTCGCCGGCCGTGCGCGCACCGTCGCGGCGGACAGCGTCGCGGCGATCAGTCCGCGGGTCTCGGCGGGGTCGATGACGTCGTCGAGCTCGAACAGGGTTGCCGCGTTGACCGCACGCGCGTTCTCCTCGGCGGCCGTGGTGAGCTCTCGCACGCGCTGCTCGCGCTCGGCCTCGTCCTCGATCGCCTCAAGCTCCTTGCGCAGGCCCAGGCGGACGGCGCCCTCCAGTCCCATCGGTCCGAGATGGGCGCTCGGCCAGGCGACCGTGAGCAGCGGCTCGTGGAGGCTGCCGCCGACCATCGCCTGCGCGCCGAGGCCGTAGGCGCGGCGCAGGATCACGGCGATGAACGGGACCCGCAGCGCGGCGCCCGCCACGAGCAGCCGTGAGGCGTGGCGGACGAGCGCTGTCGCCTCGGCCTTCGGCCCGACCATGATTCCCGGCGTGTCGACGAGCGAGACGACCGGGAGGCCGAACGCATCGCAGAGCTGCAGGAAGCGGGCGGCCTTGTCGGCCGCGCCGCTCGTGATCGCGCCCGCCATGTGGCGGGTGTCGTTGGCGATGATCCCGAGCGGGCGTCCCTCGATGCGCGCGAGCGCGGTGACGAGCTCGGGCGCGAAGCGCTCGCGCAGGATCGTCACCGAGTCGGCGTCGGCGAGCGTCTCGATGATCGGCAGGACCTTGTAGGCGCGTCGCTGGCGTTCCGGGACGAGGTCGCGCAGGCGGGTCTGGTCCGGCGGGTCGCCCGGCGCCACGGGTCCCTGGAAGTAGGCGAGCAGCCGCTGGGTGACCTGCACCGCGGCGGCCTCGTCGGGCACGACGACGTCCAGAACGCCGTTGGACTCCTGCATCGAGACGGGGCCGACCTCGTCCGGATCAACGTCGCCGAGCCCGCCGCCGGCGATCATCGCGGGCCCGCCCATCCCGATCGACGCGCTCTCCGTGGCGACGATCAGGTCCGAGCAGCCGGCGAGCACCGCGTTGCCCGCGAAGCACCGGCCGTGGACGACCGCGATGCGCGGCACGAGTCCCGACAGCCCAGCCCACAGGGCGAACGCGCGCGTGTGCAGCGCTGAGACGGCCGGATAGTCAGTGTCGCCCGGCCGTCCGCCCCCGCCCTCGGCGAACAGCACCGTCGGCAGGCGCATCCGCTCGATCAGCTCGAAGAGCCGGTCCTTCTTGAGGTGGCCGACGGCACCCTGGGTCCCCGCGAGGACCGTGTAGTCATAGGACAGGACGGCGCACGCAGCACGCTCCGGGCCGACGTGCTCGCCGTTGATCCGCGCGGTGCCGGCCACCAACCCGTCCGCGGGGGTGCGCGCGATCAGGTCCTCCATCGTGCGCCGCCCGCGCTGCGGCGCGACCGCGAAGCGCCCGTACTCGACGAACGAGCCCGCGTCGACGAGGTCGGCCACGTTCTCCCGCGCCGTGCGGCCCCCGGCGGCGTGGCGCCGCTCGACCGCGTCCGGGCGGGCTGCGTCCTCCGTCAGCGCGCGTCGCTGCAGCAGGTCGGCGAGGTCGTCGCGCTCCGGCTCATCGCTCATTCTCTCGAAACCTACCTAGGCTCGGCCGATGGACCCGAAGCCGCTCGACGCTTCCGACCACCGCACGTTCCGCCTCGTCGCGCTCGCGGAGGCGGCGAGCTTCATCGCCCTGCTCGTCGCCACCTACGTCAAGTACGCGCAGGACGAGCCCACCGGGGTCCAGCTCCTCGGGCCCCTGCATGGCCTGCTGTTCGTCGCATACGTGCTCCTCGCGCTCAACCTGGCGTCACGCGCAGGGTGGAGTGCACGAACGACCGTGCTCGTCCTGCTGTGCGCGGTGCTGCCGTTCGGCGGCTTCGTCGTCGATCGGCGTCTCGCGCGTCGGCCCGACGCGCCGCCGTTCTGACCTGGCAGGATCAGCGCATGAAGCACGAGGAGGGTCACTTCGACGGCGTCGGTGGGTTGCGGATCCACCACCAGCGCTGGCTGCCCGAGGGTCCGGTGCGCGCCGCCGTGGTGCTCGCCCACGGCGCCTCGGAGCACGCCGCGCGCTACGCCTGGACGGGCGAGCAGCTCGCCGGGCGCGGCTACGCGCTGCACGCGCTCGACCACCGCGGGCACGGGAAATCGGCGGGCCCACGGGCCTACATCGACCGGATGGCCAACGCCGTCGCCGACCTCGACAGGCTCGTCTCCCTGACGCGGGAGGACCATCCGGGCCGACCGCTGTTCCTGCTCGGCCACAGCATGGGCGGATGTGTCGCCATTGCCTACGCGCTCGAGCACCAGGCGAAGCTCGAGGGGCTCCTGCTGTCAGCGCCTCTAGCCGCCCTCGAGGCGGCGCCGCTCGCGCTGCGCATCGCCGGGCGCGTCCTCTCCGTGGTGGCTCCGAAGACGGGCGTCTACCAGGTCGACGCGACCGCGGTGAGCTCAGATCCCGCCGTGGTCGCCGACTACGAGGCGGACCCTCTCAACCACCACGGCAAGCTCCCGGCGCGCACGTTGGCCGAGATCGCGGACGCCATCAGGACGTTCGATCGCCGCGCGCCCGAGCTGTCGCTCCCCCTGCTCGTCATGCACTCGCCGCAGGACGCCCTAGTCCCGTTCGCGGGCGCCGAGATGATCCATTCGCGCGCCTCCTCGGCGGACAAGACCTTCGTCCGCTACGACGGCTTCGCCCACGAGCTGCTCAACGAACCCGAGCGCCGGCGCGTCCTCGATGACATCGCGGGGTGGCTCGACGCTCGCGCGCCCGCGCCCGCACCAGGAGCGGCCGGCTAGCCGAGTTCGACGCGGACCTGGCGGGTCCTCACCTCGCCGGGCTCGGCGAGCGACAGCGTCACCTCGTCGCCGCTGCGCAGATTCCCGGCCACTTCGCAGAAGGAGGTGAGCGTGTTGCGGATGGCCGTCCCGTCGACCCCGGCGAGCAGGGCCCCCGGGGCGATCTTCGCGGCTGCCGCCGGCGTGCCGGGGACAACGCCGGTCACGCGCAGCCCGGGGGGCAGACCTGCATCCTGGAGATCCGCATCGCCGGGGTAGCCGAAGGTGAGCCCGGTCCAAGCGCGGGAGCGTCCCATGCGCAGGTCGTCGAGCACCCGGCTGGCCCGGTCGATCGTCACTGCGTAATTGACGTTCTGCAGGGGTCGTCCATCCGTCCCCGCGCTGCGCGCCGCGGCGTTGATCGCGATCACGCGCCCGTCGAGGTCGGCAAGCGGCCCGCCCGAGTTGCCGGGATTGAGCGCGGTGTCGGTCTGTACGACGGCCGGGTACGCGGGCACGTCGGGCGCCGGGTCGCGGAACGCCGTCCGCGGCACGGAGACCACCCCGGTGGTCGATCCGACGGAGTCGCCCGGGCGGGCGTCGGCGCCGAAACCGAGCGCCACCACACGCTCGCCCTGCCGCACGGAGGCGTCCGTGCCGAGGGCGGCCGCCACCATCCGCGCCCGTCCGCCGACCCGCAGAAGCGCGAGATCCTCGCACGGCGCCACACCGACCAATTTGGCGGGCTCGTCGCGGCCGCCGACCGCGACCCGGTAGGTGGTTCCCGCGTTGACGACGTGGGCGTTGGTGACGACGAGGCGTTCGCGGGCGTCGAGCACCCAGCCCGACCCGGTGGCCGTCCGGCGCCCACCGGCCTCCGTCGTCACGAGCGCGGTCGAGGGCGTCAGCCGGTCCACGACCTGCGGCACGGGGTCCTCCGTGCCGCCCGTGGTGAGGACGACGCCGAGGGCGAGCAGCGCGAGAACCGCGACGCCCGCCGTCGCCGTCGCCACGCGCCGGGTGCGGCGGTTGGAGTGATCGACGATGCGGCGGATCGCCGAGTAGGTCGGGGCGTCCGGAGAGTTCTCGCGCGCGGGCGCCGCCGCGGTCACCTCCGGATGCTCCCGCCAGACCTCGATGACCACGGAGCCGATGCGGATCTCCTCTCCGCCCTGCAGCGTGGCCTCGCGGACCGGCGCGCCATCCAGGAAGGTGCCGTTGGCCGACTCCAGGTCGCGCAGGCGCAGGCCGTCCGGCACAAGCACGAGCTCGAGGTGCCGGCGCGAGGCGCGCGGGTCGCGCACGACGAGGTCGCAGCCCTGCACACGGCCCAGGACGAACGGCTCGCTGCCGACCTCCACGGAGGCGCCGGCGTCCGGCCCGCTTCGGACGATCAACCACACGCCGGGGCTCCCAGGGTCACGCCTTGGTGGGCCGGCCCGCGAGCAGGCGCCGCAGTTTGACCTGAAGCTGGAGCGGCGAGAACGGCGTGGCGAGCAGGTCGTCCGCCCTGAGGTTCGCCAGCGCGCGGCGGCCCCCCTCGCGCCCGCTCGCGAGCAGGACGATCTTCGTGTCGCGCGAGACGGGGTCGGCACGGATGCCCTGGCACACATCGGCGGCGGTGGGCGAGGATGCGTCGACGATCACCACGTCGGGCCGCCGCTCTCGGGCCGTGACGACGCTCGCTTCCGCCGACTCGGCGTCGAGGATCTCACAGCGGTGGCCGAGGGCGACGCGCGCGATGGCGCGGGCGTTCACGTCGAGGCCCGCGAGAAGGATGATCGCCCGGCGGCCACCGGGACCCACCACTCCCGTCAGCGTGTGCATCGAGAACGGATCGCCCATGCTCGGCACGTCGCGTCCGACGTCCGTCGCCATGTCGGACGGATCGCCGGAGGCGGGGACGGGCCGGGTGGACGAATCCGGCCTGCGGGTGGCGGACGACTCGGCCAGCGGGCCGGCGGCGTCGACGACCGCGCGCGCCGCCGCGATCATCTCCTCGCAGGTCGCGAAGCGGCGGTCAGCCGACTTGTCGAGCGCCTTCTCCATCACCGCGTCGAGTTCCTCGGGCAACCCCGGGCGAATTTCGGAGAGCTTCGGCGGGTCCTCGTGCACGTGGGCGTACATGACGGCCATGTCGCTGTCGCGCGGGAAGACGACGCTGCCCGTCAGGCAGTGGAAGATCAGGCAGGCGAGCGCGTAGACGTCTGCGCGGCCGTCGATCTCCTTGCCCTCCACCTGCTCCGGCGCGAGGTAGTGGGTCGTGCCGACGACCTCGCCCGAGCGGGTGAGCTGCGTCTCGCCCGAGCGGATCTTGGTCAGCCCGAAATCGGTCAGGTAGGCGTGGCGGCCGTCGACGAGCACGTTGGCCGGTTTGACGTCGCGATGGATCAGCCCGGCGGCGTGCGCAGCGTCGAGCGCCGAGGCGATCTGGCGGGCGAGGTCCAGCACCCGGTAGGGCCCCAGCCGCCGCTCGCGGTGGAGGATCTGTGAGAGGTCGGACCCGGGAATGAACTGCATCGCGATGTACAGCACGTCGTTGACGGACCCGGCGTCGTAGACCGTCACCACGTTGGGATGGGTCAGCCCGGCGGCGATCCGCGCCTCGCGCACGAAGCGCTCGCGGAAGCCGCCCGTGTCGGCCAGCTCCGGGACGATCAGCTTGAAGGCCGCCTGCCGGCGCAGGGTCATGTGCTCGGCCAGGTACACCACGCCCATGCCCCCGCGCCCGATGCGCTTCTCGATCCGATAGCCAGCGAGCTCGGTCCCGAGACGGGGATCTTTCGGCTGGTCCGGCATGATCCGCAGTATGGACGACGTCGCCGGTCAGAAAGCCGCGCCCCATCCCGACGCCCCGGGTGCCGACATCCTCGAGGGCGCCTGGGTCCTGGTGGTCGGGCCGGACCCGGTTGCCGCCACGCGCCTGCGGGGCGCGCTCGCCGGAGCGGGGTGCGCCGCGGTGGAGCTGGCGGCCGATGTCGACGAGGCCGCCGACCGCGCCGGGGTGGCGCTGCCCGACCTCGTCGTCGCCCTTCCGGGCGTCCGCGCGGCGCTCGCCCGCCGGCTCGATCCGATGGGCCTGCGCACGGGGCCCCCGATCGTGGACATGGACGCGATCCCGGACCGGGACGACGCGGCCGCGCTCGAGCAGATGGGGGCGACGCTCGAGCGCCATCGCATGCGCCTACGGCTGCGGGACTTGGAGACCGCGCTGGCCTCGCAGGCCGCCGCGCGCCAGCGCGACGCCGACCGGGCCCGGCTCGACGGCCTGCTGCGCATCGGCGCGGCCGCCGAGTACCGCGACGACAACACGTGGGAGCACACCCAGCGGGTGGCCGCGATGGCCGCCCGCCTGGCGCGCCGCGTCGGCGTCGAGGACCGGCAGGTCGAGCTCATCCGTCTCGCCGCGCCGCTGCACGACGTCGGCAAGATCGCCATTCCCGATTACATCCTGCTCAAGCCTGATTCGCTCACCGACGAGGAGTTCGAGGTCGTCAAGACCCATGCGGCCGTGGGGGCCAGGATCCTCGGCGACAGCGAGGCGGAGCTGACCCAGACCGCCGCCCTGATCGCCGGCTCCCATCACGAACGCTGGGATGGCACGGGCTACCCCGACCGGCTGGTGGGCGAGGACATCTCGATCGCCGCCCGCGTTGTCGCGGTCGCCGACGTCTTCGACATCCTCGTCCACGAGCGGCCCTGGAAGCAGGAGTGGACGGTCGAGGACGCCGCGGGGGAGATCCGCCGGTCGTCCGGGACGCAGTTCGACCCGGCCGTCGTCGCCGCGTTCGACGAGCTCGGTCCCGCGACCTGGCAGGCGCTCGCGAGCGAGATCTAGGAAGTCCAGGCGTCCAGCCAAGGGCGCGCCCCGTCAAGTTCCGGCGCGGCCGGTCGACTAAGGGGGGACAGACATGAAGCACGCACCCTCCCGCCTCCCGCTCGTCCTCCTCGCCCTCGCCCTCGCCCTCCCCGGGTGCGGCGCGGCGGCCGACGCCCCCACCTCCTCCGCACCGGCTCCGTCACGGCCCGCTGCCGACCGCGACCGCCCGCTCACCGTCGCCGCGACCGACGGTGGCATCGGCAACGCCATCACCGCCTCCCCCGCAGGAATAGAAGAGCTGCCCGCCGGACCCCGCCGGACGCGCCCCGACGCACTCGAGCAGGGTGTCGGCGCCGGCGCGACGTGTCCTGACGTGGAGACCGAGCCGGCGCCCCAGACGCTCGCCGCCGTGACCGCCGCGACCGTCTGCCTCGTCAACGGCGAGCGCGCCGACGCCGGGCTCCCCCCGCTCACCGACCAGCCCAAACTTCTGGCCTCTGCACTCGCGCACTCCCTGGACATGGTGACGAAACAGTTCTTCGCCCACGCAAGCGGCGACGGCCGTCAGGTCAACGACCGCGTGAACGTCACGGGATACCTGCCCCGCGACGGCGCATGGACGGTCGGCGAGAACCTCGCGTGGGGGACCGGGACCCTTGCCACGCCCAGCGCCATCGTCGCCTCCTGGATGAATTCCCCGGCCCACCGGGAGAACATCCTCCGCCCGACCTTCCGTGAGGCCGGCCTCGGCGTCGTCCTCGGCAACCCGAGTTCCAGGGACGGCGAGGGCGCGACCTACACCATGAACTTCGGCGCCGTGACCGTCCCCGTCGTCACGGTTACCACGGTTCCCACCGGTCCCACGGCACAGATGGTCGCAGCGGCCAAGCTCAAGCGCGCCCTCGCTCGCTGCAAGAAGGCGTATCCCAAGCGCGCCAAGGCCCGTCGGGCCTGCCAGGCCCGCGCCCGTCGCCTCGCGCGCCGGTAGCCCGCTTCTTTTCAGACGAGCTTCGTGACCCCGATCACGATGCCGGCCAGCACGAACACGACGATCAGGATCTGGGTCCACAGGAGAAATCGCGACACGGGCTGCCAAGGGTAGGCTCCGGCCCATGTTCCGTTCCATCGTGGTGGGTACCGACGGCTCCGAGACCGCGATGAAGGCGGTGCGCGAGGCTGCCGAGCTGGCCGCCAAGATCGGCGCGGGGTTGGAGCTCGTCTCCGCCTACGAGCCCGTCGCCACACAACGCCTGAAGGAGGAGGCCCGCCAGGTCCCTCAGGATCTGCAGTGGATGGTCAACCCGCGCGAGGAGGTCGACGCGACCCTGCGGATGGCGACCGAGCTCGTGGAGGGGATCGGAGTGACGTCCGTGACCGTCCATGCGCGCGAGGGCGACCCGGCGGACGCGATCCTCGACGTCGCCGAGGAGCGCGACGCCGACCTCATCGTGGTCGGCAACAAGGGCATGACCGGCGCCAAGCGGTTCCTGCTCGGCTCCGTGCCGAACAAGGTCTCCCACCACGCTCCCTGCTCGGTCCTGATCATCAGGACCTCCTAGAGCTACTGCGCCGGCGGCGAGGAGGCCGGGTCCGGGGCGGTCGCCCGGCCCGCGTTGATGAGCCCGGCTCCGTAGCGGGCGTCGGCACCCGGGGCGCCCAGATCGGTGGCGCTGGTCTTCAGGCGCGCTGTGATCTGCGCCGGCGAGGGATCGTCTCCCAACACGCCCGACGCGACGATGAGGGCGGCGGTGGCCGACACGTGCGGCGTCGCCATCGACGTCCCGACGTAGCCCGTGGGCAGGCCGAAGCGGCGCGCGGAATTCAGGAAGGTCATCTGCAGGATGTCCCTACCGGGCGGCTCGTCCGGTCGGCAGCTAGGGCTCGAGAGCGGGGCGTCCGGTCCCCCGCCGGGCGCGACCAGATCGAGATTGCGGCCCGTGTTGGAGTACCCGGCCTGGCAGCCGTGTTCTGTGACGGCGCCGACGGAGAGAACGTCGGAAGCCCGGGCCGGGTAGGCGACCGCGGTGGCGGATGCGTTGCCCGAGGCGGCCACGACGAGGGCGCCGCGCCTGCGTGCGTAGCGCAGCGCGCCGAGGATCTCCGGGATTTGCCCGGGACGCACAGTGCTCGAGAACTCGAAGGAGAGGTTGATGATCTTGGCGCCGCGACGGGCCGCGAAGCGAATGCCGCGCGAGATGGAGTACGAGTCGCCCTCGCCCAGGCGGTCGAGCACGCGGACGGGGAGGATGCGCGCGCCGTAGGCGATGCCGACCAGCGCGATGCCGTTGTTCGCGGTCTCTGCGATCGTCGACGTCACGTGCGTCCCGTGGCCGTTGTGGTCCAACGGGTAGGCGTCGTCGTCGACGAAGTCATAGCCCCTGCGGAAGCGCTCGGGCGCGAGGTCGGGCGAGCGCCGGAACTTTCTCCCGAGGTTGCGGTAGGCGACGCCCGTGTCGAGCACCGCGACGACAACTCCCTTGCCGCCCGGCTTTCCGGCCGCGATCAGGTTTTCCCAGGCGGCCGGCGCGTCGATTCCCGTCACCGGCAACAGGTTCCACTGTGTCTGCTGCCAGCCGCCGGGCTCGCCCGACTCGCCGGGATCGTTCGGCACGAAGGCACTCGCCCGGGCGATCCAATTCGGGCCCGCAGATGCGACATCCGGGCGGCGGGCGAGGCGCTCGGCCTCCTCCAGCACCGTCCGGCCGCCGGCGACGGGCCGCACCCGGGTACGGCCGTCCGACATGCGCACCACGACCTCGCCGGGGCGGTAGGCGGTCTGCGCCCAAGCTGCCGCAGTGCCACCGCTGGCGTGGGCGACGCTGCCCGGAAGAGCGAGCGAGAGCAGCGACAGAAGGAGAAGTGCGCGGGCGCGGGGGATCATGGGCGGAGGTGACGGCCGCGCGAGCGGCTTTCCTACAACATCATCACGAACCGGAAGTTTCCCGACAATGGTGCATTCAATGAAGGTAGAGGAACCCGAGCAGGACCAGAGGTGGATGCGCGAGGCGCTCGCGGAAGCCGAGCGCGCGCTCGAGCACGACGACGTCCCGATCGGCGCCCTCGTCGTCCGCGGCGGCCACGTGGTCGGCCAGGGCCACAATGAGCGCGAGCTCCGCAAGGATCCGACCGCGCACGCCGAGATCATCGCCATGCGCCGCGCCGCGAGGGAGCTGCATTCCTGGAGGCTGCTGGACACGACCCTCTACGTGACTCTCGAGCCGTGCGCGATGTGCGCAGGCGCGATCGTCCTCGCGCGCGTCCCGCGGGTCGTCTATGCGACCGCCGACCCGAAGGCGGGAGCGGCGGGCTCCGTCCTCGACGTCCTCGCCGAGCCGCGCCTCAACCACCGCCCGATCGTCGAGGCCGGGGTACTGCAGGAGGAGTGCGCCGCGCTGTTGCGGGCGTTCTTCGCTGCCCGCCGCGGGTGACGGGTGGGCGGCGCCGTCGCGCTAGCCCATGACCGCCCGTACGAGCGGCACGTAGCCGGAGCGATGGCCGGACCGGTTGGGGTGATAGCTCTCGCCCGTCGGATTGCTCAGTCCATTGATCCATTCGCTCGACGAGCAGACCGCGTGCCCGATGAACGGCCCGATGGCGTCCTTGAAGCGGAACTGCGTACCCGCGTTCGTCGCCGCCGTCCGGATCTTGTCGCGCAACAGGTCAGCAGTCGCGTTCAGGCGGGTCATCTCCGCGGACGAGAAGTACGTGCCGGCGTTGCAGTCCACGCCCATGAAGACGCGCGGGTAGGAGAGCGGGATCACCGTCGCGTACGGCGCGCGGCGCTTGATCTCGTTGTTGACGTTCGCCAGCTGGCCCGGCAGCGTGGTGTTGATGTAGGCCTGCGCCTTGTCGACCTCGGCGTCGCAGTCGGCGGCCCACCACGGCTTTGCGCACTCGGTGATGACGCGCGAGAAGCCGGCGTCGTTGCCGCCGATGGTGATCGAGACCCACTTCGTCGCGGTCGTGAGGTTCGACACCTGCGAGGCGAGGACGTCGCCGGTCCTGGCGCCCCCGCACGCCGCGAGCACGACGTCGGTGTTCGCGCGTTCGGTGTCGATGATCTTCGAGAAGGAGTGGTTGGAGCGCTCGCAGTTGGTGTCGTAGTACTCGCGCGTGCCGGTGCCCGAGGAATAGGAATCCCCGAGCGCGACGTATTGCTCGCCGGCCAGCGCCGACCCGGCGCCGCCGGTCAGGCCGATCGCCAGCGCGCACCCCGAAACCTTCAAGAACCTCGCGAGCACCGTCATCTCCCCCTGTCGAAGCGAAGCGCCAGTCATACAGGGGCCGGCGCTCCGTGTCCAGTTCTCCGCCGGGGCAGCGGCTGACACCGAGGTGCCCGACCGCGGCGTGCCGCCGGCACCGATGCCGATGCCATGGCCGTAGTGGAGGATCTGCTGGGCCAGGAACGGGTCCGGGTTCACGTACGGCGTCACGCCTCCGTTGCCCGAGGCACTGATCCCGGCGACCGATCCCGTCTTGGTGAACACGCCGCGCGGGCCGCCCCAGAAGGCCATCGTCGGCGTGACCAGGCTCTGCCACTGCGGGTCGATGTCGATCAGCGCGTGGTCCTTGCCCAGACCGCCGTCGGTCGAGCGCCGGAACGCGCCGAAGTCGATCAGCACCGGGTTGCGGTTGCCGACCAGGCCGACCACCGTCGCGATATCGCCGGCCTTGCCGCAGTGGCCGGCGGTCGAGATGTCGTAGGAGCCGGGCGCCCCGTACACGTGCGCCGCCGAGCACCAGCCGATCGAGCCGCCGCTGAGCAGCAGCACCCACGCACCTGGCCGGATGCCGAAGTAACCGGCGCCGGCGAAGCTGAGCACGCCCGGCTCGACGATCTTCGCGCGCCCGGTCTTGCGGTCGAAGATCGTCGGCTTGGAGTACCGGCGCGAGGTCAGCACCTTCTTGGACGGGAGCCCCATCAGCTTGAGGTCCGCATTCGTCAAGTTCATCTTCGTCGGCGCCCACGACCCGCGCGGGTACTTCGCCAGGATCCGCTCCACCCAGCGGCGAGCGGACCGCGATCTACCCCTCGATCTGCGGACCCGCGCGAGTGCGCGCGGCCGAGCGTCCGCGGCGCGGTCGCTACCCTTCGCTCCCGTCCCGAGCGGGCCCCGGAGGGGTGCGAGAGTGGTTGAATCGGGCGGTCTCGAAAACCGTTGTAGGGGCAACCCCCCTACCGAGGGTTCGAATCCCTCCCCCTCCGCTCAAGGCGTCAGGAACGGCCTGTTTGCAGGCTCTTTGCGGGTCGTGGTGGTGGACGGGTCGGAGTGTGTGGGCGCCGGTCAAGACCGGTGGAAACCGCCTCGGCGGGGTGACCGTGTCCCCGCCGTGTCCCCGCGGGGTCATGATGGCCCCGGCTCGGTGTCGTCGTCGTGCTGGTCCAGGAACGCGTCTAGCAACGATGCGGCCTCATCCTCGGATCCGGGAAGCAGATGGCCGTAGAGATCCAG
>Ga0136633_1000444_pt1 | contig 31638 bp, 32 predicted proteins | sample AntDrymeUQ832206_2_FD_105494 | JGI IMG/M metagenome (GOLD analysis project Ga0136633, IMG submission 105494) | Polar desert sand microbial communities from Dry Valleys, Antarctica - metaG UQ83 (22.06) | ecosystem: Environmental > Terrestrial > Soil > Desert | place: Antarctica: Dry Valley... | reverse complement strand
GGCCGAGCTGACCGGGCGGTGGCAGGCCGAAAAGGAAAAGATCGGTGCCGAGGCCGAGTTGAAGGGGCAGCTCGATGCAGCGCGGATCGAACTGGAGCAGGCGCAGCGCGGCGGCGACCTCGCTAGGGCCGGCGAGCTTCAATATGGCACCATCCCCGAGCTCGAGAAGAAGCTCGCCGATGCCGCCGCGGCGTCGAAGGGCGCGATGTTGCGCGAGGAAGTCACCGACCAGGACATCGCCTCGGTGGTCAGCCGCTGGACCGGGGTTCCGGTCGAGCGGATGCTCGAGGGTGAACGCGCCAAGCTGCTCGGCATGGAAGCGGCGATCAGCGCGCGGGTGATCGGCCAAACCGAAGCGGTCAAGGCGGTTTCGGCCGCCGTGCGCCGCGCCCGCGCGGGGCTGCAGGATCCCAATCGCCCGCTCGGAAGCTTCCTGTTCCTTGGACCCACCGGAGTCGGCAAGACCGAACTGACCAAGGCGCTCGCCGAATTCCTGTTCGACGATTCATCGGCGATGGTGCGCGTCGACATGTCCGAATATATGGAAAAGCACGCGGTCGCGCGGCTGATCGGGGCTCCGCCGGGCTACGTTGGCTATGACGAGGGCGGCGTCCTTACCGAAGCGGTACGGCGGCGGCCCTATCAGGTGGTGCTGTTCGACGAGGTCGAAAAAGCCCATTCGGACGTGTTCAACGTGCTTCTGCAGGTGCTCGACGACGGCCGGCTGACCGATGGCCAGGGGCGAACCGTCGATTTCACCAACACCATCATCATTCTCACCTCGAATCTCGGCAGCCAATATCTCGCGTCGCTCGGCGAGGACGAGAATCCGGTCAATGTCGAGGCGCAGGTGATGGAAGTGGTGCGCGGCCATTTCCGCCCCGAATTCCTCAACCGGCTCGACGAGATCATCCTGTTCCACCGGCTGAGCGCGAGCCATATGGGGCCGATCGTCGATATCCAAATCGCTCGGCTGATGACCCTGCTCGCCGACCGCAAGATCGCGCTCGAACTGACCGACGTCGCTCGCGCCTGGCTCGGGCGCGTCGGCTACGACCCGGTGTACGGGGCGCGGCCGCTCAAACGCGCGGTCCAGAAGTATCTGCAGGACCCGCTTGCCGACGAAATTCTGGCCGGACGGGTGCACGACGGATCGAGGGTCAAGGTCGACGAAGGTGATCGGGGGCTGGTGATCGCGAGCGCGCGCGAAGCATGATCCAAGCACTCCTCGCCAAGGCAGCGAGGCTGCGCCGGGCTGGCCAATTCGCCGAAGCCGCGGCCGCGTACAAGGAACTGCTGGCGCTTCGGCCCGACCTTGGCGAAAGCTGGTATAATCTGGCGTGGGTCCAGCGCCAGGCTGGACAGCTTGACGAGGCCCTGTGTTCCTACCAGCAAGCGCTGGATGCGGGTGTGCGCGGCGCCGAGGAAGTTTACACGAACCGGGCCGCGATCTTGTCGCTTCAGCCCGGCCGCGAGGAGGCGGCCTTCGCCGAGCTTCAGAAGGCGCTTGCGCTCGACGCCAACTTTGTCCCGGCACTGCTGAACTGCGGGAATTTGTACGAGGATCGCGGCCAGCGAGTCGAAGCTCGGGCAATGTATGAGCGCGCTTCGACGATCGAACCCGACAATTTTCTGGCGTTGGCGCGCCTTGCAGGAGTGAGCCAGTCGACTGACCCCCGCGATCCCCTAATCTTCAAACTCCGCGCAGCGCTCGATCGCTCCGACGTTGGGGCCGCGGACCGCGCCGATCTAGGCTTCGCGCTCGGTAGGCTGCTTGACGCGGCCAAGGACTATGATGCGGCTTTCACTGTTTATAAAGCCGCCAATCAAGCGAGCTTCGCCAGCCTCGGCCCCGGTGTTGGCGGCTACGACCGGCACGCGCATCAAGAACTAGTTGACAGAACCATTCAGGTTTTCGCTGAGCCGGTCCGCGGTCCCGGCAAAAGTGTGACTGCGAGCAAGCCACCGCTTTTTGTCTGCGGAATGTTCCGATCGGGATCGAGCCTCACCGAGCAGATTCTCGCCAGTCACAGCCAGGTGGTGGCCGGAGGCGAACTGGAGCTGCTTCCGAAGCTAATCCGAGATCACCTTCAACCTTATCCCGAAACCGCCGCGATGCTCAGCACTGAAACGATTGAGCGCCTTCGCCAAGTTTATCTCGACGGACTCGGAAATCTAGTCCCTGCCGACCAGGCTGTGACCGACAAACGACCCGACAATTTCCTTCACATTGGATTGATTAAGACGCTGTTTCCCAGTGCGAAGATTATCCACACTCGGCGCAACCCGCTCGACAACATCCTCTCGCTCTACTTCCTGCACCTCAACCCCGAGATGGCGCATGCGCTCGATCTCGAGGATTGCGCGCATTGGTATAAGCAGCAGCAACGGCTGATGGCTCATTGGAAAGCGCTATACCCAGCCGACATTTTTGAGATGGATTACGATTTGCTGGTGCGCAATCCGCGCGGGGCAATCGGCGACTTGCTCCACTTCTGCGGCCTCGACATGGAGGAGGGCTGCTTGTCATTCCACACGACAGCGAATTCGGTACGGACCGCGAGCGTATGGCAGGTCCGCGAGCCCCTGTATCAAAGGGGATCGGGCCGCTGGCGGCATTACGAGCGCCATCTGGAAAAAGTGCGGGCCGCCCTCGACAGCTTAACCAGATAGTGCCCAATCTTCGGTCGGCTCGTTTTAGCCGGGACTGCTGACGTAGATGCTCTTCTGCGCGCGCTCGACGTCGTCGCGATTATCCTGGCGCTGCGCGGCCCAGTCGGCGGCGGTCATGCACACCTTTCGCCCGGCGACGCGGCTACCCGTTTCCTTGAACTCCTCGCAAATCTTGCGATTGGGATCCTTGGCCTTGGCAGTGGCCTGCTTGGCGGCCTCGGGAGCTTGGGCGGCGGCCGGAAGCGCGCCTGCCAGTAGGATGGCGGAGAGAATAAAGATTCGAATCATGTCAGCAGACTCCATCCGTCGGTCAATCTATAGCTCTCATACCATATCGACACAGCCGACACATCCATTTTCGATTAACGGTGGATGCTCACTCGAGTGTGTAGCCGAACCGGTCGCACCACGGCTCGATCAGCGGCAGATACGAGCCAAGCTGCGCGCGGTACCGGCGCCAACGCCCGGCCGAACCGTGGTAAAGCGGCAAAGCGACCTGGGCGTGGCTCGGGGTCGCGATGTGACCGCGCGCGCGCGCGGTGCCGGCGTGGTCGAGCATCGCGGGATCAAAGCGGACCCCAGCAAAGCCGGCGACCCCGCGAAGCACGCGTGGCGGATCGGCGATAAGATCTTCATACCGCACCTCGTGGACCCTGAGCATACGCTGCTCCCGCGCCTTGACCCACACCCGCATCACGCGATCATAAGCGGCCACCGTATCGTCGAGGCTGAGGAAGGCCGCGACTCCCCAGTTGAGCCGGAAGCGAGTGATGAAACAGCTCAGAATGACATCGCACGGGTGGCGAAGCATGAACAGCATCGGCGCGCCCGGAAACAGCACGTCGATCAATGCCGCACGCGCGCTTGCCAGCGGGTATTTGTCGACCTGAAGCAGGTCGGGCCGATCGCTTTCCTGATCGAGCGCGTGCCAATAAGACGCGCGCATCGCGGCCGCCTGCGCTGGGTCGAGCAACTCCCGCGCCGCCGTAGGTCCGCCAAGCTTCGCCACGGCTTCGAGGAACGGCCTCTCCTCGTGGACCCGCACGCCGCCATGACCCATCAGGAAGGTGTCGAGCAGGGTCGTGCCCGACCGCGGAAAGCCGAGCAGGAACAAGGGCGCGGGGCGCGCTTCCGCAGGCGGCGAGGACGGCCGCGGCCGATCGAGCGCGGCGAGTTCGGCCTCAAGCTCAGCTCGATAAAGGCGCACGCCCTCGGCCACCTCGGGGGTCGCGGCACGATCGGCGGCATTCATCGCCGCAAACGCCGCGAAGGCATTGGCCGCATCGCCCGCGCTGTCGCTCAATGCACCGCGCATCTGCTGCCAGCTCGCCTCCGGCAAAGTCCCGCGCGCTGCATCGAGCGCGGTCAGCGCGTCGGCGAATTCGCCCGCCTCGCGACAGGCGATCGCTTCGCCCAGCGCGGTCACGATGGGGTCCGCCCCAGCGGCGCGCGCGGCGGCGAAGCACGGTGCGAGTTCGCCCGGCCGGTTGAGCGATTCGAGCAGTCCGGTCAGTCCGAGCAAGGCGTCGGAATCGCCCGGGTCGCGGTCGTGGAGCCGGCGATAGGCAAGCTCGGCGTCGGCGAAGCGGCCGCAGTCGGCAAGCGCGCGCGCCGCGCCAAGCGCTACCGCCCGGTCGCCCGGGCGCCGCTCCGCGAGGTCGGCGAGATCGGCAGCGGCGGCGGCGCCATCGCCAAGCGCATCGTGAGCGCGCGCGCGCAGACCGAGATATTCGTCGCCGAGCAAGCCCGGCGGAGCGGGCTCGCCAAGCGCAGCGAGGGACTGCCACTGCTCGGCCTGGGCGAGCAGTCGGGCAAGACTCACCAGCGCTGGGGCGTAACCGCCGGCGGCGGCCAGCGCGCGCTCGAACAGTCGTCGCGCGGGGTCGTGAGCCCCGGCCCTGGCCTCGATCATGCCGAGGAAGTGGAGCAGCGCCGGGTCGTCCGGGGCAAGCTCGAGCGCGGCGCGCGCGAGTGTGCGCGCACCCTCGACATCGCCGCCCCGATGCCGCGCCACCGCCGCGTCGAGTGCCGCGCTCATCCCGGCGGCGCGACGTCGAAGGCGACGGTCAGCCGCTCGCCCGACTGGAATGGCCGAGTGCCGTGCCACATCGTCGACGGAAACAGCACCAGCCGTCCAGGACTCGGCTCGATCAGGCGGAGCGGCGCAAGCCCGAGGCCAAGCTCGGCCTGGGGCTCACCGATCGTCAGCCACCCCGCTTGGTCGTGACCAAGGTCGGTCGGAAGGACGACGTACAGCGCCGAGCTGATCCAGCCCATCGGATGGACGTGGTTGCTATGCTGGCCGCCCTTTTGAAGGCGCACCGACCAGGACCCCGAAAAAGCGACCGGCGATCGCGGCGGGCCGAGCAAGGGATGGCGCTGATCGCGGGTCGGCAAGTGCGCGACATGTTCGGCGACCGCTGACCGCACGGCTTCGCGCAAGGCGATAATGACCGGGTCGATGTGGGTGAACAGGTCGCCGTCGGTCTGGGTGCCGCCACGGACCGATTGGTCGAGCGGCTGGCCGCGCGCCTTGTGCAGTGCGCGCAGCCTCTCGGCCAGCCGACCAAGCGGCGGCAGGCGATCGGCGATGTCATAAACGCCGATGAAACGGTCGTCGCCTTCGAGCCACTGCCAGCGCGGGTCGCCGGTCAGCCGCCAGGCGGCGGCGGCGTAGGGATAGTAATTTCTGGCCTCGGCCGAGTCCTTGAGCCAGCGGTCGATCAGGGGGAGCGCCTCAACGGCGCGGCCGGAGCGGAGCAGATGACGCACGCGGCGGAGTTGGACCGCGGCGTCATCGGGCGCCTCGAATGCCTCGAACAGCGCGTCGGCGCGGGCGATGTCGCCAAGTTCCGAATGGCACACCGCTTCGTTGACCGCGAACAATGGCTGGTCGTCCATCGCCTTGCGTCCGTCGGCGATCGCGGCGAGCAGCGCCTGCCACTGCTCGGCATGGGTAAGGACCAGGATCTGCTCGCGGCGAAGGCCGTAGTGAGTCGGATGCAGCGCGAGGGCTTCGTTAAAGCTGCGGGCGAAACCGTCGCGCTCGCCGTGCATCCAGCGGAGGTCGCTGATCAGTCGGTGGCCCTCGACCCACAACGGCGACCGGCCGAGGATCTGCTCGAGACCCCCGATGGCGTCATCGCTTTGACCCGCGGCAAACAGCGCGGAGGTCATTCCGGCGATGATCCTCGGGTCGCCGGGGGCAAGGTCGAGTGCCCGGCCGTAGGCCTCGACGCTGTCCAGACCGGCCTCGAACAGGGTGCGGGCAAGCGCGTGCGCGATGATCGGCACATTGGGGGCAATGCGTGCGGCGCGCTCGAGCGAAGGGAGCGCAAGCTCGCGCCGGTCATATTGGCGATGGATCAGGCCGTGGACGTGCCACAGGCGAAAGTCGCCGGGCGCGCCGCGCAGGCTCTGCTCGATTGCGGGAAGCATCGCTTCCGCCCGCGGCGTGTCGAGCGCGGCGAGCGCTTGGGTCAGCATGGCTTGCGGGTCGCCGCGGATCATAGCGCGCCGCTGAAGCCCACCCCGGCAGCGGGGATGATCGCGAGGACCGCGGCCCGATCGCACAGGCTGAGCGCCGGTGGCCACAGGTCGGGGATGAGCATCACGCGCAGCTGGTCGCTGTCGTTCCACGCCTCATGCTCGAAGGTGTCGTCGAACACGAACGCCTCGCCCTCGCGCCATTCTCGAACGCTCTCGCCGACGCGGAAGCCGCAGCCGGGCGGCGCGATCAGCGGCAAATGGCAGACCAGCCGGGTGTTGGCGACCCCGCTGTGCGCCGGGATGCGAGTGCGCCGCGCGAGCAGCGAGAACATCGCGTTGGGCGAGGCGCCCTCGATTATTGAATGGGGAAGCACTGCAAGCGCCGCCATCGTGCGCGGGCAGTGATGCGCATTGGCGTCGATCCGTCGGCCGTTTTGGATAAGGTGGACCGCGCTCCAGTCGCGGCTGTGGTTGAGCGCCTTCCACTGGCGCAACGGAATTTGATCCGAATACTGGATGTAGGGGACCAATTCGGCAGCTTCGGCGGCAACCAGCGCGGCGAGTTCGGAGAAGTCGCGCGTCGAGTGAAATTCGGCCTCGGGCAGGCTCGAGAAGTGGACATGGCTCGGCTGCTGGTGGAAGTGGCGGGTGCGGCGCGAAGCGTTGGTTACGAAGCGCTCGACCATCGGCGACTGTGCCGCATCTCCGGCAGCGACGATCATCAACGCTCCGATCGCCGCGCGGTGTGTGTCGCTTCTTTGGCGCGCACGCGCTACCGCATCGCGCATCGCCGGTGGAACTTCGCCTGCGGGGGACTGCTGGGCGATGGCGTTTGCAAAAGGCGTAGCCCGAATGCGGATCGCTCGCTTGTTCGAGGAGGAAGGCGCACGCGAGCAAGGACGGGAAATTGAGCGGATCGAGCGCCAGCGCGCGATCGATTGCGCCAAGCGCGCCCGCTGTATCGCACCGCGCGCCCCGCATCGCCGCAAGCTTGGCCCATAAGGCGATGCTATCGGCTGCTCAGCGCGCGCAGCCTCTAGCAACCGCGCCGCGCCGGCGGAATCGCCCGATGCAGCGGTCCGGTCCGCGGCTGATTCTTCGCTTACGGCGCGGTGGCCCATCGCAGCTTCATGCCGCGCTTCAGCACAAAAGAAAACGGTGGACTTCCATTGGAGGCCCACCGCATTTCTCGATTGACGATGACTTAAAAGTCGACGGTGAACCCGGCGAACAGATACCGGCCGAGCGCGTCATAGACCTGCGGGAAGGTATTGCCGTTGCCCGAGCCGGCGCCGACGACTTGGCTCCCCGCGATCGGCGGAGCCCTGTCGAGGATGTTGTTCGCGCCGATGCGGAAGTTGAACTGATCCTTGATCCGCGCGGTAAGCGTGAGATCGAAGTAGTTTTGCGCCTTCAGCTCACGATTGGCGTCGAACAGGCCGGAGCTGCCATTGTCGGTCGGCGAGTTTGTACCGCGCTCGCGGCCCTCCAGATCCGAGTCGTTGCTCAGCTCATCGACCCGGACCCGCCCGAAGCGCCGCCACTGGCCGGAGATGCCGATGCCCGACGGGAAGGTGAAGCCGATGCGCGCCTTGTGGCGCCACTTCGGATTCGGGGTGCCGCACTGATTGCCGAAGAATCCCGAGCAATCGAATTTGGTGTCGCCAACCGGGTTCGAAATCAATTCGTCCAGATAGGTTCCGACGAGGCTTGCATTGAACTTGCCGAGACTGCCGAACTGGCGAGCGTAGGAAGCGTTCACATCGATACCGCGAGTGGTCACGCCGCCAACGTTGGTGTTGATGTCGGTGACGAAGCCTTCGTTGCCAAGGAACAGGGAACCCGACCCCGGCGCACGATTGATCCGGTCGCAGAAGAACGCATCGGCCGTGTCAAGGCACTGCGAGACGATGGTGTCGAACCCGATCGTGCCGATGGCATCCCTGACGCGGATGTCGAACCCATCGACGGTGACCGCAAGCCCTGGGATGAAGCGCGGCTGCAGCACAACGCCGACGGTGTAGGAGTCCGCGGTTTCGGGGGAGAGATCCGGATTGCCACCGATGAAGCCGTTGAACTGATTCGCGGGATTGTCGCGGATGTTGCCGAACTGAGCCGCCGATACGCCCGTGAGTGCGCATTCTGCCGCGGTGAGGCCATTGACGGTCGAGCCGCCGGCGTCGAGCGGGCCGGCGCAGGGATCCGAGGACCCCGTCAGGCCGATCGACTGTGCCGAGAACAATTCGACGACGTTTGGAGCGCGAACTGCGCGGTTGTAGCTCGCCCGCATGCGGATATCGCGGATCGGAGCAAATTCCAGCGCAACCTTGTAGGTGTTGGTCGAGAAGCTGTTATCGGCCACCTTATAGTCGGAATAGCGATAGCCGGCGCTGAGCGTGAGCTCATCAAAAAACGAATTGGTGACCAGCGGAACCTGGATTTCGCCGAACAGCTCGCGGACATCGAAGTCACCCGAAACACCGATCGTCGGGCCGCCCTGACCGGCGAGATCGCCAGTGCTGAAGGCCGTGTCGGTGCGGAAGGTGAGCGCGTCCTTCCGATATTGCGCACCCACGTTGACCCCGACACCACGGTCGGACCACGGAGCGCGAAGACCATATTCGCCGCCCTCGAAGGTAAAATCGACTTGCGCGATGGTCTGTCGCACGTCGCCGCGAGCAAAGCCCGGGGTCTGCAGGAAATCAAGTGCTTCCTGGGTGACGGTGCTGTTGCCGAAAATGTCGAAGGGCACGCAATTCGGATCGAGACCTGAAATCACCGAGCGGCAAACCGGCTGACCGAAGGTCGGGCTCCCGGCGCGATTGTCGGTAACGACGTCCTGAGCACGGCCGAGGCGGCTGATCGAAAAGTCGTTGAGGTAGGTCTGCGCCAGGATGGTCTTACCGAACTGATAATAGGCATCGTAGGACAGGCCCGGCAGGAGCCCGCCGCGAAGGCCGGCTACGATCCGGTAGGCAGTGTGCTGGAGATCGTCCTGACGGCCGCCGCCCTCGACGTTGCGGCGCCCGGTGTAGGACACTGCCTGGGTAATGCCATTGTCGTCGACGAAGGTGTTGGCAGGAACGCAGATGATTCCGCGCTGCTGCGCCGACAGGAGCGGGTTGTCGCAATTGATCGTAGTGGTAGCGAAGAAGTTGCCCGACGGAGCAATCTGGGCGATCGATTGATCGTCCATGAACATCGCTTCGAGGTAAGGCTTGGCGCCTTCGCTGATTTCATATTCGGCGAACACGCCGAAGGTGTAGCGCTCATTTGGACGCTGGTAATAATTGAGGGGCGCGAAGTTAAACGCCGTGAATCCGGGGATGAAGGTCCGGCCGGGGCCGACCTGGAACGTGCCGACATTGGTAAAAAAGGTGCCGTTGGCCGAAGTGGCGGAACCGCCGCAGTTAAAATCGCGGCCAGATGCAGCCTTTTGGCTCGGCGAGGTCGCGGCCAAGGGGCAGGCCGAATAGTCGCGACGGCTCTGAAGTACTGCGTCCTGCTTGCGGTAGGTCGCATAACCCATGACATGGCCACGATTGTCGTCGAAGCCTGCGCCCATCGCGAGCGATATGTCGCGCGCCCCGCCGTTGGTGCTCATGCCATTAGGCCGCGGGAAGCCTCGCGCGTCGATCGCTTCGGTGATGTCGTTGTCGAGATCATTGTTGTGATTGAACACGCTCACTTGGCCGTCGAGACGCAGCCCGGTGAAGGTCGAATCCATGATGAAGTTGACCACGCCGGCGACCGCGTCGGCGCCGTAGACCGACGAAGCGCCGCCGGTCAGCACATCGACGCGCTTGATAAGCGATGACGGAACGAAGTTAAGATCGGAGACCGGCGAGCGCGGATCGCCTGGCATCAGGCGGCGGCCGTTGATCAGCACCAGCGTGCGCGAAGCACCGAGGCCGCGAAGATCGACGGTCGCAGTTCCCGTCGCGCCGTTCGAAATGTTCGAACCCTGGCCGGCGAAGGTCTGCGGCAGCGAGTTGAGAAGATCCTCAGTGCGCGTGGTGCCCTGTAGCTTGATTTCCTGGCTACTGATCACCGTGACCGGGCTGGCTGAGGTCAGATTGGGCTGCGGAATGCGCGACCCGGTGACGACGATATCGCGAGCCTCGTCGACCGGCTCACCTTCGGCCGAGACCGACGGAGTGGTCGTGCCTTCGACCGGGGCGGTGGTTTCGGCGGGATCGGCGTCGGCGGGATCGGGCTGGGTTTGCGCGAAGGCTGGCGCGGCGATCAGGCTGGCACCCACGATGAGTGTCGTGGTGAGCAGGCGCTGGCGGATATTGAACTTCATCATCATGGTCCCCTGTTTGGCCGGAGCACGCGACCGAAAAGCTGGGCAGGAATTACACTGCCGATGACGCCTGTTAGTTGAAGCCAGGAGACGCTGGCAACGCTAAGATGCGGTTGAGGGCCGGGTTATCGTTACGCTGTCGCAAATTTGCAACAGGGGGTCCCTTGTCCTCCGGCGCCGCCCGCGCCTAGATCGGACGGCAATTTTGAAGGAGCGAAACCGTGCGGACAAAAGCGATGAGGGCAGTCGGGCTGGCGCTGTTCACGGTCGCGGGACCGGCCTTGGCGGCCCCCGCGGCAAAGCCGGTCCCGGGCCAGATTCAGCGGGTGCTGGCGTGCCGCGGGGTCGCCGATACCGCGCTTAGGCTCGAGTGCTTCGACCGCGAAGTGGCACTCGTCCAGACCAGGATCGCGAGCAAGGACCTGGTGGTCATCGACCGTGCGCAGGCAAAGGTGGCACGCCGATCGCTGTTCGGTTTTGGCGGCGGGGGCATCGGCAATCTGTTCGGCGACGGCGAGGGCGACGAGATCAAGGAGATCGCGGGGGTGGTCGCCTCCGCCCGCCGCAACTCCGAAGGGACGTGGACGATCAAGCTGGCCGACGGATCGACCTGGACCCAGACCGACGACGCCGAAGTGGCGTTGTCACCCAAGGCGGGTGCCAAGGTGGTCGTTCGGCGCGGGGCGCTGGGCAGTTACAAGCTGAGCGTCGATGGCCAGCCCGGGGTCAAGGTCAGGCGGATCGGCTAACCCTCGGCCGAGGAACGCCGCTCTGCCTCGAGGCTCGCCGCGGCGTCGGCATAGGCTTCCTGGCGCCCGACCGACCAGTAACGCAATTGCTCGAGCGGGATCGCCGCGCCGGTGACCGCGCACAATACATGGTCGCCGTCGGCGAGCAGCCGAAACGTCCCGTCGAGATAATGAAGCCTGGCCAACCGGCCGCGCCCGCTCATCAGCATCGTCATTCCTCGGGGTCGAACAGACCCGGTTGCGGCGGCGGATAGGGCTTCGCGCCGCGCGGCTCAACCCTGCGCGCGCTGCGCGGGACAGGAGCGAGCGGATCGCCGACGCTTGCGGCGACGCGGCCGTCGGCGAAGTGAAGATCGATCGCGCGCGCGGCGCGGGCGTCGGCGGCATGGACCAGGGTGCGCCCGGCGCGATCGGTGACCCGGACATAGCCCTTGGCCAGCGGCCGGTCTGGATGCGCCAGCACCGCCAGCCGCCACAGCGATTCAAGTGCCGCCGTGGCACTGTCGAGCCGACGCTGCGGAGATCCGAGCCGAAAGTCGCCAAGCCGCTCGCGCCCGCGGACAATGCGGCGGTCGAGCAGGTCGCGCGACAGCCGCGCGCCCGATTCGGCAAGCGCCGCACGCCCCTTCGACGCGCGCGCCTCGAGTGCACGAGGGAGTCGGTCGCCGACGTCGTCGAGCCGCTGGCCAAGCGGAGCGAGCATTTGTCCGGTTGCCGGCCAGCGCACCGCCTGCGCGCCAAGCCGCTCTCCCGCTCGAGCGAGCGCGTGGACCGAACAAGTCGACATGCGATGGCCCATTTCGCCGAGCAGGGCGGCGAGCTCGGCACGCACCGGGACCGCGATCTCCGCGGCGGCGGTCGGGGTCGGGGCGCGGCGGTCGGCCGCGAAATCGATCAGCGTCGTGTCGGTCTCGTGCCCGACCGCCGAGATCAGGGGGATCGGCGAGGCGGCGGCGGCGCGCACCACTTCTTCCTCGTTGAACGCCCACAAATCCTCGATCGAGCCGCCGCCGCGAGCGACGATCAGCAGGTCCGGACGGGCCACCGGGCCGCTTCCGTCGGCGGGCAATTCGCCAAACCCGGTGATAGCCGCCGCGATCCGCGCCGCCGCGCCCTCGCCCTGGACCGGGACCGGCCAGACGATGACGTGGGTCGGGCAGCGGTCCTCGAGCCGGTGGAGGATGTCGCGGATCACCGCGCCGGTCGGCGACGTCACCACTCCGATCACCCGCGGCAGGAACGGCAGGCGGCGCTTCCTTGCCTCGTCGAACAATCCTTCGGCCGCAAGGCTGCGCCTTCGCTGGTCGAGCAGCGCCATCAGCGCGCCGGCGCCGGCGAGCTCCATCCGCGCCACCACTACCTGATATTTGGAGCGTCCGGCATAAGTGGTCAGCTTGCCCGTGGCGATGACCTCGGCGCCGTCCTCGGGGCGGAAGGCGAGGCCGCCAGCCTGGCCCTTCCAGATCACGGCGTCGATGCACGCGCCCTCGTCCTTGAGCGTGAAATAGCAATGCCCGGAAACGTGGCGCTTCCACCCCGAAATCTCGCCGCGAACGAGGACGTGCGAAAAGGCGCCCTCGACCGCGCGCTTCAATGCGCCCGACAATTCGCTGACCGTCTGCGCGGGCGAATTGTCGCCGGGGCGCGGGCTCGCTATCAGGCCGGAATCGTCGTCTGGGCCAAGGTCGGAAACGGGCATGAATATCCTGCTGCTGGGATCGGGCGGACGCGAGGATGCGCTGGCGTGGCGGCTTAGGCAATCGCCAAGCTGCGATCGCCTGGTCGCCGCACCGGGCAATCCGGGCATCGCGCGATGGGCAAGCTGCTTTGCGATCGACCCGTGCAGCGGCGCCGCGGTGGTCGAGCTGGCGCGGCGCGAGGGCGTCGATCTGATCGTCATCGGCCCCGAGGCGCCGCTGGTCGCGGGCATCGCGGATACGGCGCGCGCGGCGGGGATCGCGGTGTTCGGACCGGGCGCCCGCGCGGCAATGCTCGAAGGATCGAAGGGCTTTACCAAGGATTTGTGCGCGCGCGCCGGAATCCCGACCGCAGCCTACGTCCGGGTTGAAACCGCCGCCGCGGCGCTCGCCGCGCTCGACCGCTTTTCGATCCCGGTAGTGATCAAGGCCGATGGCCTCGCCGCGGGCAAGGGAGTGACGGTCGCGGCGAGCCGCGCCGAGGCCGAGGCGGCGATCGCCGCTGCCGGCGACGGACCAATGGTGATCGAGGAGTTCCTGGAGGGCGAGGAAGCGAGCCTGTTCGCGCTGGTCGATGGCGACAAAGCGGTGGTGCTTGCCTCCGCCCAGGATCACAAGCGCGTCGGCGAAGGCGATACCGGCCCGAACACCGGGGGGATGGGCGCCTACTCCCCCGCGCCGGTGCTTGACCCCGAGCTTGAAGCGCGAGCGATGCGCGAGATCGTCGAACCCACCGCGAGGGCGATGGCGGCCGCGGGCACTCCTTTTTCGGGCGTGCTGTTCGCCGGGCTGATGCTGACTCCAGGCGGGCCGAAGCTGATCGAATATAATGTCCGCTTCGGCGATCCCGAGTGCGAAGCGATCATGCCGCGGATCGAAGGCGATTTCGCCGAGCTGCTGATGGCGGTCGCCAGCGGCGGCGAGTTCGAGGCGCCGACGCTGAGCGGACAGTCGGCGATGGCGGTGGTGCTCGCCGCTCACGGCTATCCCGCCGCCCCGCGCCGTGGCGGGGCGGTCGACGGGGTCGAGGCCGCCGAGCGGGTCGAAGGAGTAATCGTGTTCCACGCCGGTACCGCGCGCCATTCGTCGGGCGCATTGCTTGCAGGCGGCGGGCGGGTGCTGGTGGTCACCGCGACCGGCGAGACCCTCGCCAATGCCCGTGCGCGCGCCTATCGCGGGGTCGACGCGATCGATTATGCCGACGGGTTCCATCGCCGCGACATCGGCTGGCGAGAATTGGAGCGCTTATCGTGAACCGCCTTGCAATCATGATCGGTGGCGCCGCTGCCACCCTCGCCTTCGGAGCGCTGTGGCACGGGCCGCTCGGCGCCGGGGAGAAGCTTGCCGGCCGCGCCGAGGATCTCGCGAGAGCGACCCTCGATCATTACGAAATGCCCGCCGTCTCAAGCCGTTTCGAACGCGATCCCTTGTCTCGAACGCTGATCCTGTCCGGTCCGGCCGATTCTTTCCAGCGCCGCGAGCTCGTTCGCATCCTGCGCGAAGTCCCCGGCGTGGCGCAGGTGCGCTGGGACGCGCAATCGCTGCCGCAGGAAGGGGCGCTTTGATGTTGCCCTTGTTGGTCGAGGCCGAATTGCTTGGGCTGGTCGGATTTTCGGCCGGGCTGCTGATGGCCTATTTGCTCGAACTTCGCCGCCGCGCGCGGCGTCACAATCGTTTTTTCTAAGCGCATCGAGGGGACAAGGGAATGAGCGAACTGTGGATGGCCTACTGGCCCGTGATCCTGGTCGGCCTATTGATCGGGCTCATCGCCGGCATCCTGATGTTCCGCCCGCGCCAGAAAATACACCTGTCGGACGACATTCCGCTTCGTCCGCACATGGCTCAGGCGAGCACGCCGAAGCCGATCCGCGGCGAGGGGCGCGGGATCGCCGACGAGGCGGCTGCGGCGGCGAGCGACGTTGCCGGGCACATGCTCGGCTCGCGCGTTCATGACGAATTGCCCGGCTGCGGTGGAACGCCGGACGATCTTCGCCAATTGAAGGGGGTCGGCCCCAAATTGGCCAAGATGCTCAACGAACGCGGCCTGACCCGGTTCGACCAGATTGCCGGCCTGTCGGCCGGGCAGATCGAGGCAATCGATCGCGACCTCGGCGCGTTTCGCGGGCGCTTCGAGCGCGACCGGCTCGTCGAGCAGGCTCATTATCTGGCGCGGCGCGACCTCGACGGCCATCGCGCGCGCTTCGGCGCGCTCGACCAGTCAGGCGCCGGTTGAGACGCTGTCGCTCGCAGTGCCTTCGGGATGCCGGCGATTGGGGCGGCTGATCAGCAATTTATCGATCTTGCGGCCATCCATGTCGATCACTTCGAACTTATATTTGTCGAACACGAAGGTCGCCCCGGTTTCGGGGATCCGCTTGAGCACCCATAGCGCAAAGCCGGCGACGGTCGAATAGTCGCGGTCGGCGGGCATCGCGACGCCGAGCCGGTCGGCGAGCAAGTCGGCGCTCGCCGCGCCCGACACCAGCCAACTGCCGTCGTCGCGCTCGATGCACGGCGGATCGTCGCCCTCGTCGAGGTCGTTGGCGAACGCCCCGGCAAGCGCGGCAAGCAATGAGCCGGGAGTAACGATCCCGTCGAGATGGCCATATTCGTCGTGAACCAGTGCCAGCGGGACTTCGGCCGCGCGAAGCACCGCAAGCGCGTCCATCGCATCCATCAGGTCCGGAATGACCGGCGCCGAGCGCGTCAGCCGCGACAAAATCAGTTCCTCGCCGTCGAGCAAGGCGGCAAGCATGTCGCGGGTCGAAACCACCCCGACGATATCGTCGACCGACCCCGCCGCGACCGGCAGGCGGCTGTGCGGGGTGGCGGCGAGCACTTCGCGGATCTGTTCGCGCGTGCAGCCGATGTCGATCCAGTCGATGTCGGTTCGCGGAGTCATGATCTCACGCACCGGGCGGTCGGCCAGCCGAACGATCCCAGAGATGATCGCGCGCTCGTTTTCCTCGAGCACGCCCGCGGTCTGGGCCTCGGCGACGACAAGGTGAAGTTCCTCCGCGGTCACCACATTCTTGTTCTCGCGGGTCAATCCGAGCATCCGGAAAATCAGCGCGCTGGTGCGGTCGAGCAGCCATACGAACGGCGCGGTCACGGTCGAAAGCAGGGTCATCGGCCGCGCCATCAGCGCGGCGATTGCTTCGGGATTGCGCAATGCGAACTGCTTGGGAACCAGTTCGCCGATCAACAGCGAGAAAAAGGTCGTGATCACGATGACGATCGAGAAACCGACCGTCTGCGCGGTGTCGGGTGCGAGGCCGGCGTACAGTTGGAGCCGGTCGGCAAGTGGGCCGCCGAGCGTCGAACCCGAATAAGCCCCGGCAAGGATTCCGATCAGCGTGATGCCGATCTGTACCGTCGACAAAAAGCGGCCGGGCTCGGCGGCGAGTTGAAGCGCGGTCCTGGCCCCCGCCGAGCCCGACTTGGCCATCGCCTTCAGCCGCGCCTCGCGCGACGAGACGATCGCCAGCTCGCTCATCGCGAACACGCCGTTCAATGCGATCAGCGCCAGGATCAGGACGATGTCAAACCAGGGAATGGGCGCCAAGGGTCCGCTCATGATTGCCCCACCCCATGCCGCCAAAGCGGCGGCGCGGCAAGGCGGGTAAGATCGATAAGCCTGCGGAACTATCGGCGCGCGCTGCCGTTCCCATCGCAACCCCTGCTAGTATCCGGAGAATTTCAATGCGTCATTTCCGCACTCTGACCGCAATCGCGCTTTCGGGCGCGCTAATCACCACCGCCGCCTGCACCACCGATCCCTACACCGGGCAGCGGCGAATTTCGAAGACTGCGCTCGGCGCGGTCGGCGGCCTGGTCGGCGGCTACCTCGTCGGCGACCTCGTCGGCGGGCGCAGCGATCGCACCGCCAAGATCCTCGGCGCGGGCATCGGCGCGATCGCGGGCGGAGCGGCCGGAGCCTATATGGACCGCCAGGAAGCCGAGCTTCGCCGCCAGACCGCGGGTACCGGGGTCGACGTGATCCGCAGCGGCAACGACCTGATCCTGCGCATGCCGTCCGGGATCACTTTCCCGGTCGACAGCTATTCGATCCAGCCGCAGTTCCAGCAGACGCTCAATGAGGTTGCGCGAACGCTGAGCAGCTTCAACCAGACCTATGTCGACGTGCTCGGCCATACCGATTCGACCGGGAGCGATGCCTATAACCAGACATTGTCGGTCAATCGCGCGCAGGCGGTGGCCAATTATTTGACCTCGCGCGGGGTCGCCTCGGCGCGTCTCGGGGTGCGCGGCTATGGCGAAAGCGCGCCGATCGCGTCGAACGACAGCGAAATGGGGCGTGCCCAGAACCGCCGGGTCGAAATCAAGGTGGTTCCGGTGACCCAGGGCCAGCCTTACTAAGCGGCTGGTTCGGACCAATCGGGGCGTCGTCCACCGCGACGGCGCCCTTTGCCGCTCTTTTCTCGCGGAAGAACTTTTTCAGTTGCGCCGCCGCCTCGGCCTCGCCGATCCCGCCGAGGACGTCGGGGCGGTGATGGCAGGTCGGCAAAGCAAAAATCCGTGCGCCGTGGACCACTCCGCCGCCCTTGGGATCCTCGGCGGCGAAGCGAAGCGCATCGATCCGAGCGAGCGAGATCGCGCCGGCGCACATCGCGCACGGCTCGAGGGTGACCCACAATATGCACCCGTCGAGGCGCGCCCGCCCAAGCCTGGTGGCGGCATGGCGGATCGCGACGATTTCCGCATGCGCGGTCGGGTCGAGCGTTCCGCGCATCGCGTTGCGTGCTTCGGCAATGATCTCGCCGTCGAGGGTGATGACTGCCCCGACCGGCACCTCGCCCGCTTCGGCGGCGACCGCGGCGAGGTCGAGTGCCCGCCGCATCGCAGCGGGCAGTGGGAACCCGGTCATCGGGGTCGCTTTTCGATCAGCGCGCGGCGTTGGCTATATTGTCGGTCGCGGGCACGGGTGCGGGCTCGCGCACCTCGACATTCGGCAGGCGCACCGAGGTCTCGCCGCGCTTGACCTCGATCGACGGCACCGGGACCCGCGTGTCGCGCGTGCCGACCCCGATCGAGCCGGTTTCGACGTCGAACGCGGGCGCGCGGCCCGGCTGGGTGACGATCTTGCCGTCGGCGGCCCTGACGGTCGGAGCGGTTCCGGCGCGGGTCTGGCGGAAATCGACCAGGCCAATTTGGACCGCCGCAATCAGCGCAACGACGGCGATGATCAGGATCAGGAGAATAGCGCGCATTCTTGTAGCTCCTCGAAGGATTTGAGCCTTGCTAGCCCAACGCGGCAGAGGATGTCGAGTTGCCGACAAAGCGACTCGGGCCGGCCTCGAAGGTTGACGCATCGCGCCCCGGGGGTTATCGGGCGGCCCATTCCGGGCGCAGCTGTGCCCACTTCAGACCAGGATGTGACCTATGTCGCGCGTATGCGAGCTGACCGGCAAGGGCCGGCAGGTGGGCAATAATGTTTCCCACGCCAATAACCGGACCAAGCGGACGTTTTTGCCCAATTTGCAGAACGTGACCTTGCTCTCCGAAGCGCTCGACAAGAGCGTCAAGCTGCGCGTTTCGACTCACGGGCTTCGCTCGGTCGAGCATGTCGGCGGGCTCGACAATTGGCTCGGCAAGACCAGCGAGGCCAAGCTGTCGCTACGCGCCGCTCGCCTGAAGCGTGAGATCGCCAAGAAGGCGAAAGCGACGGCGTAACGCCTTTTGTTGCGAGGTGCGGCACCAGCTCTTCCTCAAATCCCAGCGGGCAAATCGAGCGCGAGCAGCCAGGTTCGCATCCATGGCTTGAAATTATCGTCGGTGGCGATCCACAGCCGGGTTGCGCCATCGCCGAGCGGCACCGCCGCGATCGCCTCCGCATTGGCCAGCGGTCCCAAAGGCAGCTTCAGCCGGAGCGGCTTTTTGCCGATTGCCCCGGAAATCCGTACTTCGCTTGCAAAGCCGAAGCGGGTCAGGCGGCGGACGAGCAAGGCCAGCCGCCCATCGGGCAGCCGGGTCGCATCGGAGGTCCCGCGCGGCGTCACCGGTCCGGCCGTGCCATCAACCCCGATCGAAGCTCCGCCGCCTTCGGGAAGCGCAAACGTCTGTCCATCGCTTCCCGAAATCATTCCCTCGGCGCCCTTATTGCGCGGCCAGCGGACGCCCAGGAGGCGATCGGCGAGCGCTCGCGAAAAGCGGTGGTCGAACAACCACAGTGAATGGCGAGTCTCGAACCCGACCCACCAGCCGCGCCCGAGCGGATCGCGAAGCAGCGATTCGCTGTCGCGCCACGCCTTCCTGTGCCGCGGTCCGGGGCCGCCGGGGAGATCGTGCAGCTCAAAATTGATCGCCTGCGCCTCGGCGGTTGGCGGCGCAAACCGGATCACCACGCCCGAATCGGTCAGCGCAACGAGGCCGCGGCCATCGACCCCGAGTGCCGAAACGCCGCCAAAGCGGGGATCGGGCGCTTCGAGCCGCCACAATCGAGCGGCGCGGATCGGGGGCGGCAGCGGAGCGGACAGCTCTGCCGGCACGGCCACGCCGACCGAGATTGCGTCGGCGAACATCGCGCGGTCTGGCTGAGCCCGCAGCCATCCGGCGAAGCCGATGATGGCCGCCGCAAGGAGCGCGCCGGTCAGTGCGAATTTGGTGAACGATCGCTGCACGCGCCGTTCAGCCTTTTATCAGGGCATTACGACCATAAGCCCATGTATCGGCGAGGTATTCCCCCTGTTTCCTCGCCAACACGCCCGCCACGGCGGACAAGTTCCCTCGCGTCGCGTAACGAGGGGGGCCCGGCACGGGAAACCGTTCCGGGCCCATCTTGTGTCTGGCGCTTCTCATTTGGTGTCGAACAGTGCCGCGAGCTGCTCGATCAGCGCTCCGCCGAGCTGCTCGGCATCCATGATCGTCACCGCGCGGCTGTAATAGCGATTGACGTCGTGGCCGATCCCGATCGCGGCCAGTTCGACGTTGGAGCGGGTCTCGATCCAGCCGATTACCGTCCGCAGATGCTTTTCGAGATAAGTGCCGCCATTGGCCGAGGCGGTCGAATCGTCGACCGGCGCGCCGTCCGAAATCACCAGCAGGATTCGCCGCTCCTCGGGCCGCGCGAGCAGCCGATTGTGCGCCCAGATCAGCGCCTCGCCGTCGATATTCTCCTTGAGCAGTCCCTCGCGCATCATCAGCCCGAGGTGCCGCCGCGCGTGGCGATAGGGCTGGTCGGCGCGCTTGTAGATGATGTGGCGCAAATCGTTGAGCCGGCCGGGTTCGGCCGGGCGGCCTTCGGCGAGCCACGCCTCGCGGCTCTGCCCGCCCTTCCAGGCGCGGGTCGTGAAACCGAGCACTTCGGTCGCCACTCCGCAGCGCTCGAGCGTTCGGGTCATGATATCGGCGCAGGTCGCGGCAATCGAAATCGGCCGCCCGCGCATCGATCCACTATTGTCGATCAGCAGGCTGACCACCGTGTCCTTGAAGTCGGTTTCGCGCTCGACCTTGTAGGACAGCGAGTGCGCCGGTGCGACGATCACCCGCGCCAGCCGCGCGGCATCGAGCAGCCCTTCCTCCTGGTCGAACTCCCAGCTGCGAGCCTGCTGCGCCATCAGCCGCCGCTGGAGCCGATTGGCAAGCCGCGTGACCACGCCCTGGAGCTGGCTCATCTGCTGGTCGAGATAGGCGCGCAGGCGGTTGAGCTCCTCGGCGTCGCACAGGTCGCCCGCTTCGACGATTTCGTCGAACCGCCTGGTATATTCGCGATAGTCGCCGGTCGGCGCTTCGGGCCAGTTGCGCCGCGACGGACTGCGCGCCTGATCGGCACCATCGTCGCCGCTCGCGCCCTCGCCGTCATCGGTCTCACCGTCGCGCTCGTCTTGCTCGTCGCCGCCGTCATCCCCGTCCTGCTGCTCGCCGCGCATCTCCATCTCGCCCGACGCGCCGCCGTCGCCCTCGGCGTCGTCCTTGTCGTCGGGACCCTCCTGTTCGCCTTGCTCGTCGTCGCCGCCGTCCTCGGGGGGTTCACCGGCGGGTTGATCGGCATCGGCAAGGTCGAGATCCTCGAGCAATCGCCGGGCGAGTGTCGCGAAGGCGGCCTGGTCGTCGATCGTCAGCGCGAGCGCGTCGAGTTCGGCCGCGGCCTGTTCCTCGATCCACGGCGCGACCAGCGCGAGCCCTGCGCGCGCCGCAGCGGGCGGCGGCTCCCCGGTCAGCCGCTCGCGCGCGATCAGCCCGAGCGCGGTTGCCAGCGGGACTTCGTCGGCGTTGCGCGCGCGGACGATCGCATCGGTCCGCACCCGCGCTTCGGCAAGCTCGCGCAGGTTCGATCGCACCCCCGACATGGCGCGCGCGCCGAGCGCCTCGACCCGGGCGCTTTCGAGCGCGTCGAACACGCCGCGCGCCTCACCGTCGCCACCGGCCGGTGCGCGCGCTTCGTGAAGCTTTGGATCATGGTGACGAAGCCGCAGCGCGAGCGCATCGGCGCCGCCGCGCGCTTCGGCGACGAGGCGCGGCTCGAGCGACGGTCCCGGCGACACCACGCGCGCGGTCTTGCCGGTCGCCGCCGCGCCGTCCGACCCGTAGACGACATCGGCCTCGGCGTCGCGCGCGATCGCCCGCGCCGCGCCGGAAAGCACGTGGCGAAAATGGTCCAGGCTGGTGCGCGCGGACATCCGATCAAACCCGGCTGGCGATACTTTCGGGCAGGTCCTTGCCGAACACGCGCTGGTAATATTCGGCGATCAGCGCGCGCTCGCTGTCGTCGCACTTGTTGAGGAAGCTCAATCGGAAGGCAAAGCCGACGTCGCCGAAGATCAATGCGTTCTGCGCCCAGGAAATCACCGTGCGCGGACTCATCACGGTCGAAATGTCGCCGTTGATGAACCCCTGGCGCGACAAATCGGCGACCTTGACCATCCTGGTGACCGTCTCCTTGCCGTCTCGATTGTCATATTCGCCCGATTTGGCGAGCACGATCTGCGCTTCGGTCTCGGCCGGCAGGTAATTCAATGTGGCGACGATGTTCCAGCGGTCGAGCTGGCCCTGGTTGAGCGCCTGGGTGCCATGATAGAGCCCGGTGGTGTCGCCGAGCCCGATCGTGTTGGTGGTCGCGAACAGGCGGAACCAGGGGTTGGGGCGGATCACCCGATTCTGGTCGAGCAGGGTCAGCTTGCCCTCGGTCTCGAGCACGCGCTGGATGACGAACATCACGTCGGGGCGCCCCGCGTCATATTCGTCGAACACCAATGCGACCGGGTGCTGAAGCGCCCACGGCAACAATCCCTCGCGGAATTCGGTCACCTGCTGGCCGTCCTGGAGGACGATCGCATCGCGCCCGACGAGGTCGATGCGGCTGATGTGCGCATCGAGGTTGATCCGCACGGTGGGCCAGTTGAGGCGCGCGGCGACCTGTTCGATATGGGTCGACTTGCCGGTGCCGTGATAGCCCTGGATCATCACCCGGCGGTTGCGCGCGAAGCCCGCGCAGATCGCGAGCGTGGTATCGGGGTCGAACACGTAGGCGGGGTCGAGGTCGGGAACGCGCTCGTCGGCCTCGCTGAACCCGGGCACCTCCATGTCGCTGTCGATCCCGAAGGCGTCGCGCGCGCTGACCATCTTGTCAGGCGTGGCGAGGATCGTGTCGGAGCGGCTTTCGGGGACGATGTTGGGGATGTCGGTCATGGGCCGAGCCTTAGGCGCTTCGCCGCGGCGCCTCAACCTTGCGGCGCGATGCGCTGTCACGCGAAAGCGCGCGAGCCCTTGAGGGTCTGATAGGAGGCGATAACCTCGCTCAGCCGCGCTTCGAAGCTGCGGTCGCCGCCGTTGCGGTCGGGGTGGAAGCGGCGGACGAGGTCCGAATAGCGCTTGCGCAAGGCGTTGCGGTCGACATCGTCGCTTAATCCCATCACTCCGAGCGCGTGGCGCTCGGCGGCGCTGAACCGGTCGACGGGGCGGTGCCGCGCCTCGGGCCGGAAGCGCGCCGCGATCGCCTCGAGCGGGTCGGCGAAATCGCGCCATGCCGGGCCGCGGTCGGCGCCGGCCCCCGCGAAGGCACGGGTCGAACGCTCCCATCCGGCGATCGGCGATTGCGCCGCCTCGATCTCGTCGGTCGTCATTCCAGCGAAATAATTGTAGCGCGCATTGTGGACGCGGACATGGTCGAGGCACAGGAAATGCCAGCTGCCCGGCCCGTCGAAGTCGCCCGGGATCAGCGGCGCTCGAAACTCGCCCGGCTCGCCGCAGCCCATCACCGCGCAGCGTTCGGCCGCTCCTTCGACCCGCCCTTTCCACTTCTTTTGGTTCGACGCCACCGACTTCCTCACGCTTCAAACCGGCCTATATAGGGTCGATGAGCGAACCCGCCACCGGCCCCGTCGCGACCCAGATGATCGAGCGGCTTCAACGCGCCTTGTCGCCGATCAGGCTCGACCTCGACGACCAGAGCGCCCGTCACATCGGCCACGCCGGCCACGACGGCAGGGGCGAAAGCCATTTCGCGCTAACCATCGAAAGCGCGATCTTCGAAGGCCTGACCCGCATCCAGCGCCAGCGCGCCATCTACGCCGCGCTCGGCGACCTGATGGTCGAACGAGTCCACGCGCTGAGCATCAAGGCGCTGGCGCCGGGGGAGTGATCAGGACATTGCGCTCCGGCCGACGGCAAATTCCATCGCAAGCCCCGGTTCAACGGGGACGCATGGCTGTCATGACGTTCCGCGCTCCTTCTTTCGACCCAATTGGCTCCCGATCGCCCCTCGCGGCGGACCCTGGAGGCAGCCGATGATCGTCATCGCCCCCGTCACCCACGACCTCGGCCCCTTCACCGTTCGCCGTACCCTCCCGTCGAAGGGGCGGACGATGGTCGGGCCGTTCATCTTCGTCGATCAGATCGGCCCGGCGCGGATGGCCCCCGGCGAGGGAATGGACGTCCGCCCCCATCCGCACATCAACCTGTCGACCGTGACTTTTTTGTTCGAGGGCGCGATCGGCCACCGCGACAGCCTCGGCACGAGCCAAGTTATCGAGCCCGGGGCGATCAATTTGATGACCGCCGGGTGCGGGATCACTCATTCGGAGCGCACCCCTCCCGGCGAGCGTGCCGCCGGATCCCCGATCTACGGAATGCAGACCTGGCTCGCGCTCCCCGACGGCAAGGAAGAGATCGACCCGGCGTTCGAGCATATCGCGGACAAGGGCCTGCCGCTGATCGAGGCGCCCGGTGTGTCGGCGCGGGTGCTGATGGGGACATTGTGGGGCAAGACCGCGAGCGTCACCCAGCACGCCGCAACCATCTATGCCGACATCCTGCTCGAGCCCGGCGCGAGCGTCCCGATCGACGCCGACGCCGACGAGCGCGCGGTGCTGCTCGTCGAGGGCGAAGCGAGTCTCGACGGGCTTCGGCTCGAGCGGTTCACCCTCTCGATCCTCGCCCCCGGAATTCCGATGGTTCTCACCGCCGCCGCGCGATCGCGGCTGATGCTGCTTGGCGGCGAGGCGTTCGTCACTCCGCGCCACGTGTTCTGGAATTTCGTCAGTTCATCTCGCGACCGGATCGACGAGGCGAAGCACGAGTGGAAAGCGCGCCGATTCCCGCTGATCCCCGGCGACGACGAGGAATATATCCCGCTTCCCGAATTTCCAAAGACGGTCAGCTATCCGTGAAGCGGGTCCAGCTCTCGACCGGCATTTGGATGGCTGTCGCCGAGTCCGGACGGCCCGACGGCGTTCCGGTGATCCTGCTTCACGGTTTCCCCGAATCGCACCGCACCTGGGCAAGGCTCGCGCCGTTGATCGACGAACGCTTTCGACTGATCAGGCCCGATCTGCGCGGTTTCGGCGACAGCGACCGCCCGCAGGATGTTACCGATTATTCGACCGACACGCTGGTCGCGGACCTGTTCGCGCTGGCCGATGCGTGCGGGGTCGAAAAATTCGCGCTGGTCGGGCATGATTGGGGCGGGGCGATTGCCTGGGCGGCGGCGATCCGGGCCGATCCGCGCATCGAGCGGCTCGCCATCGTCAATTCGCCGCACCCGTGGATTTTCCAGAAATCGCTGATCGAGAATGCTGAACAGCGCGCCGCGTCGCAATATATCACCGCATTTCGCACGCCGGGGATGGAGGCGGCGATCGCGAGAATGGGGTTCGATACATTCTTCGAGAAGAGCTTTTCCAAGCATGTCGATCTTGCCGAGATCAGTAGCGACGAACGCGCGAACTATATCGCCGACTGGAGCCGCCCCGGCGCGCTGACCTCTATGCTCAACTGGTATCGCGCGTCGCAGCTGATCGTGCCGCCGCCCGGGGTGACGATCCCGATCCCCGAGTGGGTGCTGCGCGCGATGCCGAAAATCCGCGTGCCCGTCCGAGTGATCTGGGGGCTCGAGGACAAGGCATTGTTGCCCGTCCAGCTCGAGAATATCGGCGAGGTCGGCGTGGATGTCGAGGTCGTCCCGCTCAAGGGGGTCGGCCATTTCGCGCCGTGGGAGGCGCCGCAATCGGTCGCCGACGCGCTGCTTCCCTTCCTTGGGGAGATGCAAGCCGCTAAAGGCGCGGCATGAACCGTTCCTCTTCGCGCTCCGCCGCCCGGCTCGCCGCCGTCCAGGCGCTTTACCAGCAGGAAATGGAGGGCATTCCGACCGCGCGCCTGATCCATGAGTTCCACGACCATCGCCTTGGAGCGACGATCGGCGACGTCACCTATGTCGATGCCGAACAGAGCTTTTTCGACGACCTCGTCAATGGCACGATTGCCCGGCGCGATGAGATCGACGCGCTGATTGGCGACCGCCTTGCCAAGGGCTGGACGCTCGATCGGCTCGACAAGCCGATGAAGGCGCTGCTCCGCGTCGGCGCCTATGAATTGCTCGCCAGGGCCGACGTCCCGGTCGCCAGCGTGATCAGCGAATATGTCGATGTCGCCCACGCTTTTTACGACAAGCGCGAGACCGGCTTCGTCAACGGGCTGCTCGACGCCATCGCCAAGGTCGCGCGGCCAAAGGCGGACTAGCGATGAGCCTCGGCGAGCTCGACTTCATCGAAGCGCTGCGGGCGTTCGCCACCCACCCCGCCGCGCGCGGGCTGGCCGACGATGCCGCGGTGCTCGGGGATCTGGTGCTGACCCACGACACCATCGCCGAAGGGGTCCATTTCCTCCCCGACGATCCGCCCGCTTCGGTCGGGTGGAAGCTGGTCGCGGTCAATCTGAGCGACCTCGCCGCCAAGGGCGCCGAACCACTCGCCGCGCTGATGAGCGCGACCATTTGCGGCGACGGGGTGTGGGAACGAGCCTTCCTCTCCGGGGTCGCGGCGGCGTGCGAGGCCTTTCGGCTGCCATTGGTCGGTGGAGATACCATCGCTTTGCCGTTCGGGGCGCCGCGCGTGCTCGGACTGACCGCGATCGGGCGCGGGGGCTCGGTCGTTCCGTCGCGCGCCGGGGCACGCCCGGGCGACCGGCTGTGGCTGGCGGGAACGCTCGGCGACGCCGCGGCCGGGCTGGCGCTGCTCAAGGCGGACGCCCGGGCCGAAGGCATGCTGGTCGAGGCCTATCGCCGCCCGCTGCCGCTGCTCGCCGCGGGCCAGGTGCTCGCGCCTTTTGCCCACGCGATGATGGACATCTCGGACGGGCTGCTGCTCGACCTGGCACGACTGATCAAGGCGAGCGGCTGCGGAGCGCGGATCGACCTCGACGCGCTGCCGCTGACGCGGGAATTCGTCGGCGAGCGCGGGAGCGGCCGGGCGGCGCGGCTGTTCGCGGCGACCGGGGGAGACGATTACGCCTTGCTTGCCGCGCTCGCGCCCGATCTGGACCCCGGTTTAAGCCTTTGTTTACCGTCCGCGACGATATTCGGCACGATTGGGACGATCACCGCGGGCGACGGCATCGAGTTGTTCGACGCCGCCGGGGACGTGCCGCTGCCGGAGCGCCTTGGATATGAACATCATCGTCCCAATCCTTCGTAATCCCAGGCCTCGCCAATGGCTGATCGCGTTTGCGGGGCTGGCGTCGGGCATGAGCGTCGCGATCCTGCTGCACTGAGCGAAGCCAAGGCGGGTTGGCCAGCGGTTAAAACCCCGTTACACGTCCCCGATTCGTCCAGCGGAGGCTTCGCCCGGTCGCCGGCTCCACGTAAACGGGGAAACTCAATACCATGAACCTGGTACTTATCGCGATCGCCTGCGGCGTCGTCGCGCTGATCTACGGCCTCTTGACCAGCCAGCAAGTGCTTCGCGCATCGCCGGGCAACCAGCGCATGATCGAGGTCGCCGCTGCGATCCAGGAAGGCGCGTCGGCCTATCTTCGCCGCCAGTACATGGCGATCACCGTGGTCGGCGTCGTCGTCGCGGCAATCGTGCTGATTTTCCTCGGTCCGCTTTCGGCCGCCGGCTTCGTGCTTGGCGCGGTCCTTTCGGGTGCGACCGGCTTCGTCGGAATGAACATTTCGGTCCGCGCCAACGTGCGCACCGCCCAGGCCGCATCGGTCGGGCTCCAGCAGGGCCTGACCATGGCATTTCGTGCCGGGGCGATCACCGGGATGCTCGTCGCCGGGCTTGCGCTGCTCGCGATTGCGGGCTTCTTTTATTATCTCGTCGCGATCGCCGGCAATGAGCCCAACGACCGGATCGTCATCGACGCTTTGGTCGCGCTTGCCTTCGGCGCGTCGCTGATTTCGATCTTCGCGCGTCTCGGCGGCGGGATCTTCACCAAGGCCGCCGACGTCGGCGCCGACCTCGTCGGCAAGGTCGAGGCCGGAATTCCCGAGGACGACCCCCGCAACCCCGCGGTCATCGCGGACAATGTCGGCGACAATGTCGGCGATTGCGCGGGAATGGCCGCCGATCTGTTCGAAACCTATGTCGTTACCGTCGGCGCGACGATGGTCCTGACCGCTCTGTTGGTGACCACCGCAGCTCCCGACGCCTTGCTCCGGTTGATGAGCCTGCCGCTGCTGATCGGCGGAGTGTGCGTCATCACGTCGATCATCGGCACCTATTTCGTCAGGCTCGGCAAGGGCACGAGCATCATGGGCGCGATGTACAAGGGCTTCGGCGTTACCGCGCTTTTGTCCGCGGTTGCGATTTTCTTCGCTACCCGGTTCGCGCTCGGCGACCTTCAGGCGAACATCGACGCCGGTGGACGGACGTTCAGCGGGATGGACCTCTACTGGTGCATGCTGCTCGGCCTCGTCATCACCGGGCTGATCATCTGGATCACCGAATATTATACCGGGACCAATTATCGCCCGGTGCGATCGATCGCCAAATCGTCCGAGACCGGGCACGGCACCAACGTCATCCAGGGGCTCGCGATCAGCCTTGAATCGACCGCCTTGCCGACGCTCGTGATCTGCGCCGGGATCATCATCGCTTATTTGCTCGCGGGCCTGATGGGAATCGCTTTCGCCGCGACCGCGATGCTCGCGCTTGCCGGCATGGTGGTGGCGCTCGACGCCTACGGTCCGGTCACTGACAATGCCGGTGGCATCGCCGAAATGGCCGGCCTCGACGAGAGCGTTCGCGAAAAGACCGATGCGCTCGACGCGGTGGGCAACACCACCAAGGCCGTCACCAAGGGCTATGCGATCGGCTCGGCGGGGCTTGCCGCGCTGGTGCTGTTCGCGGCCTACACCACCGATCTTCGCGAGTTCTTCCCCGACCTCACGGTCAACTTCAGCCTCGAGAACCCCTATGTCATCGTCGGGCTCCTGCTCGGCGCGTTGCTGCCCTATCTGTTCGGGGCGATGGGGATGACCGCGGTCGGTCGCGCGGCCGGGGACGTGGTCAAGGACGTGCGCGAGCAATTCCGAACCAACCCCGGGATCATGGATGGCACCTCGCGTCCCAATTATGCGCGCACGGTCGATCTGGTCACCAAGGCGGCGATCAAGGAGATGATCATCCCGTCGCTGCTGCCGGTGCTGGCGCCGATCCTGGTCTATTTCGTGATCACCGCGGTTGCGGGCCAGGCGGAAGGCTTCGCCGCGCTTGGCGCACTGCTGCTTGGCGTAATCGTCTCTGGCCTGTTCGTTGCCATCTCGATGACCTCGGGCGGCGGGGCGTGGGACAATGCCAAGAAGTACATCGAGGACGGCAACCACGGCGGCAAGGGCAGCGAAGCGCACAAGGCCGCCGTCACCGGCGACACCGTCGGCGACCCGTACAAGGACACCGCCGGTCCCGCGGTCAATCCGATGATCAAGATCACCAACATCGTTGCCTTGTTGTTGCTTGCCGCTCTGGCGCACGGCTCGGTCTAGCCGCTCCGGATCGAAAGACGGCGGGCGGGGGGGGACCTTCCGCCCGCTTTCCTTTCCACCCCGCCGCCGCTAAAGGGACGCGACTTTTTCACGAGCGCTGCAAGGATTTGAATGGCCAAGGAAGAACTTCTCGAGATGCGCGGGCGGGTGGTCGAACTGCTGCCCAACGCCATGTTCCGCGTCGAGCTTGAGAACGGCCACGAGGTCCTCGGCCACACCGCGGGCAAGATGCGCAAGAACCGCATCCGCGTGCTCACCGGCGACGAAGTCCTCGTCGAACTGACGCCCTACGACCTTACCAAGGGGCGCATCACCTACCGCTTCATGCCCGGTCGCGGGGGCCCGACCCCCAACGCCTGATGCGGCTGATCCTCGCCTCGGCGAGCCCGCGCCGCCTCGACTTGCTCGCGCGAATTGGAGTCATCCCCGACGCGGTCGATCCCGCCGATGTCGACGAGAGCGTTCCTCGCGGCGAGCTTCCGCGCGTGCACGCACTGCGTCTGTCAGCGGAGAAAGCCGCCGCGGTCGCAATGCGCCATCCGGGCGATCTGGTGCTTGCCGCCGACACCGTGGTAGCAGTCGGGCGCCGCATCCTGCCCAAGGTCGAGGACGAGGCGACCCTGCGCAGCTGCATGGCGCTGCTTTCGGGCCGGCGCCACCGTGTGCTCACCGGAGTCGCCCTTGTCCTCCCCGGCGGCGAAACCCGCACCCGCCTGGTCGAGACGATGATCGCGATGAAGCGGCTGAGCGCCGAGGAAGTCGATTTTTACGCTGCCCACGGCGAATGGCGCGGCAAGGCGGGCGGCTACGCCCTCCAGGGCTATGGCGAAGTCTATGTCCGTCACATCGCGGGCAGCTATTCCAACGTCGTCGGCCTGCCGCTGGCGGAAACCCGCATCCTGCTCAAAAGCGCCGGCCATCCGCTTGCCTGATTGGCTGATCGAGCGCGGGATTGGCGAAGTTCGCACCGCGCGGGTCGAAGACGGGCGCATCGTCGAGGCGCGGATCCTGCGCGACGGGGTCGTCACGGCGGGAACCGTGCTTGCCGCGAAACTTGTGACCGCCGGGCGAAATGCAATCGCGGTTGCGGGGGGCGTGGAATACCTCCTCCCCAAGGGTGCGGCGGGGGTGACCCAGGGCGCGCCGTTGACGATCGAGGTGACTCGCGAGGCACTTGGCGGCGGCGAACCGTGGAAGCGCCCGCTCGCGCGGATGAGCGGCGAGGCACCCCGCGCTGCGCCGCCGGTCGCCGGGCTTGAACTGCCGTTTCCATCGCCCGATGACCTCCTCGGCAAGGCGGGCTGGTCCGACCTGCTCGACGAGGCGCGCAGCGGGATCATCGGCTTTGACGGGGGCGAGCTGCGGGTCTCGCCGACCCCCGCGATGACGCTGATCGACGTCGACGGCACGCTTGCTCCGGTCGATCTCGCTCTCGCCGGGGCCGCCGCTGCCGCAATCGCAATTCGCCGCCATGGCATCGGCGGGTCGATCGGGATCGATCTGCCCACTTGTCGCGGCAAGGCAGCGCGCCAGGCGATTGCGGAAGTGGTCGACACGATCCTTCCTGCGCCATTTGAGCGGACCGCGGTCAATGGCTTCGGGTTCCTCCAGATCGTCCGCCCGCGCCGCTGTGCCTCGACGTTCGAGCTTGCCGCCGACCGCGCCCTGTTCGAGGCGCGCGCCTTGCTCCGTCTTGCAGGCCAGGAAGTCGGCGCGATCCGCCTCGCCGCGCATCCCGCGGTAATCGCCGAGCTCGACAGCCGCGGCGAGTGGATCGCGAAGCTTGCACGACAGGTTGGTGGCGCGGTGAGCTTGCGCGCCGACCCTGCGCTTGGCATGGCCGCGGGCTATGCCGAACGTCCCTAAACCCTGCCCTTATTGCGGCAAGCCCCCCGCCCCGTCTTACGTTCCCTTCTGCAGCCAGGGCTGCAAGGATCGCGACCTGCTGAAATGGCTTGGCGAAGGCTATCGCATTGCCGGTCCACCGGCGGGCCCTGACGCGCCGGACGGTGACGGGCTGGACAGCGATAGGCACGACAGTTAGGAGCGCGTCGCTCTGCCGGGTGATCCCGGTGGCAGGCCCAGGTAGCTCAGTTGGTAGAGCATGCGACTGAAAATCGCAGTGTCGGCGGTTCGATCCCGTCCCTGGGCACCACACAGTTTTTCTCTGCGTTTACAGTTACTTAGTTGGTTTTTTCGGCTGAAATTAGGCCCAGAATTCCGAGGCTTGCGGCTTCCATCGAGCAGACATCTCAGACCGGAGACTTGTTGGACTTCATAGTGAGCCTGAGAAATCCGCCATTTTCTCCGACGCCCTAGATAGGGTGCTTTTCCAGCTATCATCGCAGTGTTCGCAGTTCGATTCGCGCGTGGTCCCAGAAGACGGCTTTTCGGAATTTTGGGAGCTACCCATTTTAAGCGTCGGCGCGGCAAATACTCGCACCATTGGACTCCTGGTGAGCTTACGCGGCGCGAAGACAATTTACTCTTGAGAAAGTGATC
>Ga0136633_1000443_pt1 | contig 31663 bp, 30 predicted proteins | sample AntDrymeUQ832206_2_FD_105494 | JGI IMG/M metagenome (GOLD analysis project Ga0136633, IMG submission 105494) | Polar desert sand microbial communities from Dry Valleys, Antarctica - metaG UQ83 (22.06) | ecosystem: Environmental > Terrestrial > Soil > Desert | place: Antarctica: Dry Valley... | reverse complement strand
TGCTCGGGGTCGACCCGCTCGCCCCGGGGTGAAAGGCGGCTCATGACCGGACCTCTGCGCCCATCGATGTGCGGAACACCGGCCTAGAGCAGAGTGCTTGCGGTCAATTTGACCTCGGCGGCGCGCGGTGCACCCGAAGCCTGGAGCTGCACTATGGCCTCGTAGCTGCGGATCGGCCCGCTCGGCGTGAACGTGACTCGGAGACTGCAGCTGAGGTCGGGCGCGAGAGGGGCTGCGCAGTCGCCGACGGCGGCCGTAAATCGGTCGGCGTCCTTGCCCGTCACCCTCGGGTTCAGCACGGTCAACCTCGTCGTGGCGCTGGTGTTCCTGATGGTCACCGTCTTTTCCTTGGCGTCAGTGGGCCCAAAGGCCAAGGTGCCGGGATTCACGGTGAACGTGCCCGCCTCGGTGGTCGGCGTCACGCCGCTTCCGACGACGGTCGTGACGGTCGTGACGGTCGTGGCGGTCGTGGCCACCTTCTCCGAATCGTCGCCGCCGATCACATCGAGCTGGACGAGCAAGGTGATGAGGCCGACCACCGCCGTCAACAGGCCGGCGAGGCCGGTGACCACCCCCGGGATCGTGGCAAAAAAGGACCGTGTCTTCTCGCTCATCCGCCGATCATCTGCCGATGGTCGTCCGGTGAGGACGGTCTGGCGCCGCGATCCTCCACTGCGCTTCGGTTCTCGCTCATGAGAGGGCGACTCCAATCAGGTCGGCGGTTCGACGGACGCCGTGGCCGGAGGCGGCTGCCTCGTCGATCGCCCGGATGGCCCGTGGGAAGTCGAGATCGTCGTCAAGGGCGGCCCGGACCTCCTCGACGCTAGCGTCCCCGTGACCGGCCTTCCGCCACTGTTCCAGCCGGGCGGACGCTTCGTCGAGCAGCCCGTCGTGCCAGATCCACGGCTCCCGGTAGGAATGGTCGAGAATCGCCAGGCGTATGGCCATCGGGTCCCACTCCTTGACCAGTTCGCTGATGAACACCAGGTTCCCCAGCGACTTCGACATCTTGGTGCCCTCGTACTCGACCATCGGCGCATGCATCCAGTGGCGCACGAACCGCTCGCCGGTGGCCGCCTCCGACTGAGCCGCCTCGCACTCGTGGTGCGGGAAGATCAGGTCGGTCCCGCCGCCGTGCAGGTCGATCGTGGTGCCCAGCTCACGCATGGCGAGGGCCGAGCACTCGATATGCCAGCCCGGACGTCCGGGTCCCCATGACGAGGCCCACGCCGGCTCGTCGGGGGCCGAGGGCTGCCACAACACGAAGTCGAGCGGATCGCGCTTGGCCGGGTCGCCCGGATTACCGCCCCGCTCCGCAGCCAGCTCCAGCATCTCGTGGCGGCCGAGGTGGCTCACCTGACCGAAGCGCTCGAAGCTGCCGACGCTGAAGTACACCGCACCGGCGGCCTGGTAGGCGTGCCCCCTGTCGAGGACCATGCCGATGAAGCCGAGGATGTCGTGGATGGCGGAGCTGGCCGCCGGCTCGCTGAACACGGGGAGCATCCCGAGGGCGCGCATGTCGGACTGGAACCGGGCCACCTCGGCCGCGGCCAGCTCCAGATACGGCATGCCGACCTCCCGGGCCTTGCGCAGGATGTCGTCGTCGACGTCGGTGATGTTCCGCACGCACTGCGTGTCGTGCCCGAGGTCGCGCAGGCGGCGCTGGAGCACGTCGTAGAGCAGGTAGGTGGCGGCGTGGCCGACGTGGGTGGCGTCGTACGGCGTGATGCCGCAGGTGTACATGGTCACCAGCGGCCCGGGCTCGAACGGCACCACCGCCTGGCGGGCCGTGTCATAGAGGCGCATCAGCGCCGGTTGTCGACGTCGATGCCCGTGAGGTGGATGGTGGCCCGGCCCTTGTAGCGGCCGTTGAGGCTGAGCAGGACCGCGGTGAAGGCCTCGACGGGGCCGGCGGCGGCCAGGGAGCCGGCGTCGAACGGGCGGAGGTCGGGAACCCGCCCGATGAGCTCTGCCGTCGCCTTCATGGCCTCGGGATGGTCGCTGCAGATCAGCACGTCGCCCGAGGCGGGACGGGTCAGGTCACCGAGGGAGCGGGCCGGAAGGTGGTGGAAGGCCGCCGACACGAGCGCATCCGGGATGGCGGACTGGACGCCGGCGGCCACCGAGCCGCCCGGGGGGACGACGGCCTGCAGCTCGCCGTCGATCTTGGCGAGGGCGTTGCCCATCGACACGACGACCTTCCCCGACAGCTCGGTCCGTAGTGAGGCGGCCGTGTCGGCCGCCGCGTCCCAGGGCGTGGCCAGCACGACGATGGACGCGCCTGCGGCCTCGGCGTTGGCCGCGGAGGAGAGCGGCAGGTCCCGGTCGGGCCATTTCGTGTGGATCTCCTCGACGATCTCCTGCGCCCGTTCTGCTGATCGCGACCCGATCACCACGCGCAATCCGACCGATGCCAGCCGGGCCCCGAGCGCCCGCCCGGCCGGTCCGGTGCCTCCCACTATCCCTACGTCCATGCTCGACACACTGTCATGCGTGGGACCGGTACTGTCTCGCCCAGCCTTGACCGCCTTCCGCCACGGTGTCGCCAGCGCCGACCCTCTTCCCGACGGCGTGCTGCTGTGGACCCGTTGCACGACCACGACGCCGGACCCGGTCGCGGTGGACTGGTGGGTGAGCCGGACGCCGGAGCCCGACGGGCCCGACATCGTGGCCCGGGGGACGGTCGAGGCGTCGGCCGAGGGCGACTTCACCGTCCACGTCGACGTGGACGGCCTCGAACCGGCGACGACGTACTGGTACGGGTTCCGCGCCGGCGGGACGTCGTCGCCCGCAGGACGTACCCGGACGGCGCCCGCCCCCGATAGCCCGACGGAACACCTTCGACTCGGGCTGACCTCGTGCGCATACTGGTCCTGCGGGTTCTTCAACGTCTACGCCAACCTGGCCGCCCAGGATCTTGACCTGGTCGTCCATGTCGGCGACTACATCTACGAGAACGACTACGTCAGCCGCCAGCGCCGGGCGGTCCGCGCCCACCGGCCTTCGGGCACGGCGGTCACCCTCGCCGGCTACAGGGGCCGCTACGCCCAGTACCGGACCGACCCCGATCTCCAGGCCCTCCACGCCAGGCACCCCATGGCCGCCGTGTGGGACGACCACGAGATCGTCGGAGGCGCGTGGAAGGGTGGCGCCGTCGCCCACCACCCCGAATTCCACGGCGACTGGGAGGACCGTCGGGCGGCTGCGGTACAGGCCTACTTCGAATGGATGCCGCTCCGGCGGCCGGACCACACGTCGGTGTACCGCACCATCCGGCTCGGAGCCCTCACCGACCTCGTCCTGCTCGACACCCGGCTGGTGGGCCGGGACCAGCCCCTGAGCGGCGCCCGTCGACCGGTGTTCCGGGCGCCCGCCGGCCGCCACGACCTGCTCGGCGACGACCAGTGGCGCTGGCTCGAGCAGGAGCTGACGTCGTCGACGGCCCGCTGGTTGCTGGTCGGCAACCAGGTGATGATGGCCCCGGTCCGAGGGCTCAACGCATCCGGCGGCCTCGGCGTGAACCCCAGCCAGTGGGACGGCTACCCGGCTGAGCGCCGGCGGCTCTACGACCTGTTCCGGCGCACCGGGTGGGCGCAGAACGTCGCTGTGCTCTCGGGCGACATCCACTCGTCCTGGGCCGCCGACCTCCCGGTGGGGGCGGAGTTCGTCAGCCCGAGCGTGACGACCGACAGCTTCTCCAGCACCGCGCTACCCACGGTGCCGGGCGTGTCCGCGCTCACCCGCAGGTGGCTCCTGACGCAGAATCGCCACCTGCGGCTGATCGACCTCGACGCCCACGGGTACGTCACCGTCGACGTCACCCCCGATCGCATCCAGGGCGACTGGTGGCACGTCGACACCGTCGCCCGTCGGGACCGGACCGAGCGATGGGCCGGCGGGTGGCGGCTGGCCGCCGGTCGATTGGGTCTCGAGCGGGCGGAGGCTCCCGCTACGGTCAACCCCCGGTCAGCTGGCGCACCGTCGCCGCGGTGAGTTGGGGAAGCGTCAGATAGCGGGCGCCCATGGCCTCGGCCAGCTCGGCGGCCAGCCCCAGGCGCGTGTGGCCGTCCTCGGCGTCGACCACCACGGCCGGCACACCCCGGCGCCGGACCTCGGCCGCCGCCTCCTTGGCCGCCACCAGCGGGTCGATGCCCTCGGGCCCGGCCGTGGCCCGGCCGTCGGAGACGAGGACGAGGAGCGGCCGGTCGGCCGGGTGCTGCGCCAGGGTCAGCGCGGCGGTGATGCCTGCGGCCAGCGGGGTGCGCCCCCCGGTAGGGAGCTCGGTGAGGCGGGCCCGTGCGACCTCAACGCTTCCCGTCGGCCGCAGGGCCACCTCGGCCCCGTCGCCTCGAAACGTCACCAGGGCGACCCGGTCACGGCGCTGGTAGGCGTCGAGGAGGAGGCCGAGCACCGCGCCCTTCGCCGCCTCCATGCGAGTCTCGGCCCCCATCGACCCTGACGCGTCGACGGCGAGGATGACGAGGTTGCCGGCCCGCTCCTCCCGCACCGCCTCCCGCACATCGACGGGGGCCACGAGCGGGCCACCGTCGACGGCGCGACGCGATGCAGCGGCCCGGATCGTGGGGCCGACAGCGACCGAGCCCATCGTCGCGGTCGGCGTGCGGTCACCGACGAGGCGACCCCGTGGTCCCTCGACGACGGACCGGCGCCCTCCTCCCGACGCCACCGTACGGGGCGCCTCGAGCCGGCTGACCCGGTCGGGCGGGTCGTCGGGCGGTGCGACCCTCTCCTGGTCCTGCTCCTGATCGCCGTCCTCGGCCGGCTCCTCGGCCCGGTCGATGGCCTCGTCGATCTCCTGCTGGCTCATGCCGGGGTCCTCGAACGGGTGCCGGCGTCGGCGGTGGGCCAGGGCAAGCGGCGCCACCCTGCGGACGTCGTCGACCGTGGCCTCGGTCCGTCCTTCGATGCGGGCCAGCGCAGCCGCGGCGCGGCAGATGACCAGGTCGGCCCGCAGCCCTTCGGCGCCGACCGATGCGCACAGCACGCTCACGGTGTGGACCAGGTCGTACGGCACACCCGCCGGCGGGCTGGCGGGCAGGGGCTCCTCCGGCCAGGCGGCGGCGAACACCCCAGGGTCGGCGTCGAAGGCCATGCGCCGGCGGACGGCCTCGGCCCGCTCGGCCGGGTCCACCGGTGCGGTCACGTCGGCGGCCAGGCCGAAGCGGTCGAGGAGCTGGGGGCGGAGGTCGCCCTCCTCTGGGTTCATCGACCCGATGAGCACGAAACGGCTGGGGTGGGTGTGCGAGATCCCCTCCCGCTCGACCCGGTTGACCCCGCCGGCCGCCACGTCGAGCAGGACGTCGACCAGGTGGTCGGGAAGCAGGTTGACCTCGTCGACGTAGAGCACACCGCCATGGGCCGCGGCCAGCAGGCCTGGCGAGAACCGCACCTCGCCGCCGGTGAGGGCAGCAGCCAGGTCGATCGAACCGACGAGACGGTCCTCCGTCGTGCCGATGGGAAGCTCCACGAACGGTGCGTCGGTCGCCAACAGCCGGGCCAGGCCCCGGGCCAGCGTGGTCTTGGCCGACCCCTTCTGGCCCCGCAGGAGCACTCCGCCGATGGCCGGCTCGGTGGCGGCCAGCAGCAGCGCCAGCTTGGCCTCGTCCTGCCCGACGACGGCCCCAAACGGGAACTGGTGACGATCCGACACGTCCCGGCGTGTCGAATCGTCACCAGTACGGGCGGTCATCGGCCCTCCTCCCATCCCTCGGCCTCCAGCAGCGCGGAGCGCAGCGTGGAGAGAGCCTCGGGCGAGGCGTCCCACAGGCCTCGCTCCTTGGCCTCGAGCAGCCGCTCGGCGATCGATCGGAGGGCCCAGGGGTTCGACTGCTCGAAGAGCTTGCGCACCGCGGGATCGGCCACGTAGGCGTCGGTGACCCGCTCGTACATCCAGTCTTCGACCACATGCGCAGTCGCGTCGTACCCGAAGAGGTAGTCGACGGTGGCGGCCATCTCGAAGGCGCCCTTGTACCCGTGGCGGCACATGGCGCCGATCCACTTCGGGTTGAGCACGCGGGTCCGCACCACCCGGGCCGCCTCCTCGGCCAGCGAGCGGACCTTGGGATTGGCCGGGTCGGCCGAGTCGCCGAACCAGGCCTTGGGCTCCTCTCCCCCGCGCAGGGCCCGGATGGTGGCGATCATGCCGCCGTGGTCCTGCAGGTAGTCGTCGGAGTCGAAAATGTCGTGCTCGCGGTTGTCCTGGTTCTTGACCGCCACCTCGATGAGGGAGAACCGCCGCTGCATGGCCTCGGAGGCGGGGGCGCCCATGGCCGCCCGGCCGTAGGACCACCCGCCCCACGCCGTGTAGACGGCGGCGAGGTCCTGGTCGTCGTCCCACTCGCGGGACTCGAGCAGGGCCAGGATGCCCGAGCCGTATGCGCCCGGCTTGGAGCCGAAGATGCGGGGGTCGTCGTCGAAACCGGCGAGTCGTACCGCGTCGTCGAGCAGGGCGATCACGTGGGGGAACGCATCGCGGAAGAAGCCGGAGATGCGCAGGGTGACGTCGACCCGCGGTCGGCCCAGCTCCTGGTCGGGGATGAGCTCCACGCCGGTGACCCGCGCGGACTCCTCGGCCCACACCGGCCGGACGCCGAGCAGGGCCAGTGCTTCGGCCACGTCGTCGCCGCCGGTGCGCATGCACGCCGTGCCCCAGACGACGAGGCCGACGGTGGCGGGCGGCCGGCTCTCCTCACGGAGGTGGCGCTCGATCAGCTGATCGGCGAGCTTGCAGCCGACCTCCCACGCCAGCCGGCTGGGAATCGCCTTGGGGTCGACGGAGAAGAAGTTGCGGCCGGTGGGCAGGACGTGGGCCATGCCGCGGGTCGGCGCGCCGCTCGGACCGGCCGGCACGTGGCGGCCGTCGAGGGCGCCCAGCAGATTGGTGAACTCCTCCGTCGTGCGGCCGAGGGCGGGCACCAGCCGGTCGCACACCCACCGCAGGGTCGGGTGGTCGCCCTCGTAGGCCCATCCGTCGGACTGGATACCGGCCAGGATGGACCGGGCCTCGGCCTCGGCCGCATCCACGTCGTGGCGGCCCTCGGCGGGGGCGCGGAGCGCAGGGACCGCCGAGCCTTGCGGGAGGCGGGTGATGGCCAGGACGAGGTCCAGCTCGACCTCGCCTTCCGGCGGCCGGCCGAGGATGTGGAGGCCACCACGGATCTGGGCGTCCTTGAGCTCGCACAGGTAGCCGTCGACGTGGAGGACGAGGTCGTCGAACTCCTCGCCGTCGGGGCGGTCGGTAACTCCCAGATCGCGGTGGATCTCGGCCTGCACCAGCAGGTCCCACACCTTGGCCCGGATGGCCGGCAGCTTGGCCGGGTCGAGGGCGGCTATCGACGCGTGCTCGTCGAGCAGGGCCTCAAGCTTGGCCACGTCGTCGTAGCTGTCGGCCCGGGTCATCGGGGGCAGCAGGTGGTCGATGATGACTGCGTGGGCGCGGCGCTTGGCCTGCGTGCCCTCACCGGGGTCGTTGACGACGAAGGGGTACACGAGCGGCAGGTCGCCCAGGGCGGCGTCCGGGCCGCACGAGGACGAGAGGCCGACCCCCTTGCCCGGCAACCACTCGAGCGTGCCGTGCTTGCCGGCGTGGACGACGGCGTGGGCGCCCCACGCCTCCTCCAGCCAGCGGTAGAAGGCCAGGTAGTGGTGGGTGGGGGCCAGATCGGGCGAGTGGTAGACGGCGATGGGGTTGTCGCCGAAGCCACGGGCGGGCTGGATCGCCACCAGCACGCCACCGAGGTCGATGCCGGCGAACGCCAACGTGTCGCCCTCCACCGGCCCCCAGGTCTCGTCGACGCCGGCCCGGAAAGCTTCCGGGAACCGGGCGAACGACTCGGCGTAGCGGTCGACCGGCCAGCGACCGCACACCTCGCCGTCGGCCAGTTCGGCCATCAGCGCGTCGCCGTCAGAGGGAATCCGGTCGACCCGATAGCCGGCCTCCCGGAGCGCGTGGAGCAGGTCGACCACCGATGCCGGCGTGTCCAGGCCCACTGCGTTGCCGATGCGGCTCTTCTTGGTGGGGTAGGCGGACAGCACGACGGCGAGGCGCTTGTCGTCGTTTGGGACGTGGCGCAGGGCGGCGAGCCGGGTGGCCAGGCCGGCGATCCTCGCCACCCGGTCGGGGGCGGTGCGGTAGGCGGTGACCGGGGCGCCAAGCTCGTCGCCGTCGTCCACTACCTCCTTGAAGGAGAACGGGACGCCGATGATCCGCCCGTCGAACTCGGGGATGGCCACGCTCATGGCCACGTCGATCGGCGTCAGGCCGGCGGTGCTCGCCTCCCACGAGTCGAACGGCTGGGTGGCGGCCACGGCCTGGAGCACGGGCACGCCGAGGTCGGCCAGCGCCGACGCGTCCCAGTCGTCGCCGTCGCTGACGCCCATGGCCAGCACGGTGGTGACCAGGACGTCGACGTCACCCAGGAGGTCGAACACGCCGGGATCGGACCGCAGCGAATAGCACCACACGGGCAGCGCGTTGGCCCCCCGCTCCTCGACGGCCCGGCACAGGTCCTCGATGAACCCGGTGTTCCCGGCGAGGACGTGGGCCCGGTAGAACACGATGCCGACGGTGGGCCTGTCGGGAACCTGCGACCGGTCGCCCAGCACGCCGTAGGCGGGCACCTCCACCGGCGGCTGATGCGGGTAGCCGGCCACGTAGCGCAGGAGCTGCCCGGTGTTGGCCAGGCCGCCGTGGGCCAGGTACTCGAAGGCCCGGGCGACGGTGGCGGGTGCGGCAGTCGACAGTGCCGTCAGCTCGGCGTCCGGGGCCGACTCGCCGCCGAAGGCGAGGAGCGGGATGCCGGCGCCGAGGCAGCGCCGGCGCAGTTCGTCGAACGGCTCCTCCCAAGCTCGCCGCCCGCCGAGCAGCCGGACGAGGACCATGGTCACGCCGTCGAGGGGCGGCACACCCACCGGTCTCGCGGCCCGCACCGGCGGGAAGCCGTCGGGCAGGCCTTCGACCACCGACCGCAGGGCCAGGATCTCGGTGTCGGCGTTGGTCAGGACGAGGATCACGTTGTCGGCGCGCCTTCCTTGATGAGACTATCGATGTCGGTCAGGTCGAGGTGGGCTTCGAGCAGGTCGGCCAGGCGGTCGAGCTGAGTCTCTCGGGCGGCGGCGAACGACACCCCGGACGGCTCGATGCCGAGGAAGGCGGACCGGAACCCGTCGTCCTCGAAGAGCCCGTGCAGCGTGGTGCCGAAGAACCGTCCGCCATGTGAGCCTTCGGGCTCGGCACCGTATGCGTCGTCGAGGGAGATCCACTGGTCGGCTCCGCGCACCCGGCCGTGGTGGATCTGATAGCCGGACACCCGTTGCTGCAGGGCGTGGCCCCGGCGCTGCCGGGTGACCTTCGTGGGTTCGAACACCGTGGTTGCGTCAAGCCACCCGAGGCCGTCGACCGCGCCGCGACCGGACTCCACGTCGTCGACGATCGTCCGCCCCATCATCTGGTAGCCGCCGCAAATGCCGAGCACCCTCGCCCCGCACGACTCGACGGCCCGGTCGAGACCGCGGCCACGCAGCCACTCGAGGTCGGCGACCGTGGCCTTGGTGCCCGGGAGGATCACCAGGTCGGGCCGGCCCAGTGCCGCCGGCCGGTCGACGAATCGCACGCCGACGTCGGGCTCCGTCGTCAACGGGTCGACGTCGGTGAAGTTGGCGATCCGGGGAAAGCGAATGACGGCTACGTCGAGGGAGGCACCGCCGGCGTGAGCGACGTCGGGTAGGGCGAGGGAGTCCTCGGCGTCCAGATTCACGCCGTGCAGATACGGGAGAACACCAAGGGTCGGCACGCCGCATCGCCGCTCGAGCTCCGCCGGGCCCTCGGCCAGCAGAGCGGGGTCGCCCCGGAGCTTGTTGATGACGAAGCCCCGCACGAGTGGCCGGAGGTCATCGGGCAGCAGGGCGACGGTGCCGAACAGGGCGGCGAAGACGCCGCCCCGGTCAATGTCGCCCACCACGACAGCCGGGAGACCTGCGGCGGCGGCCAGTCGCAGGTTGACCAGGTCCGAATGCAGGAGATTGATCTCGGCGGGACTGCCCGCCCCTTCGACGATGACGACGTCGAAACGGCTGCGGAGGTCGGCAAGGGCCTCGAGGACGACGGCGAACAGCCGGGGCTTCTCGGCCTGGTAGGCGGCGGCGTCGAGGTGGCCGGCGGGCCCTCCCATGACCACGACCTGGCTCGTCCGTTCGCCCGTCGGCTTGAGCAGGATCGGGTTCATGGCCACCTCGGGCACCGCCCCGGCCGCCAGCGCCTGCACACCCTGGGCCCGGCCGATCTCGTGGCCCGACGGGGTCACGTAGGCGTTGTTGGCCATGTTCTGGGCCTTGAACGGCGCCACGCTGATGCCCCGCCGGTGCAAGACCCGGCACAGCCCGGCGACGACCGAGCTCTTGCCCACGTCGCTGGCCGTGCCGCACACCATCAGCCCGCCGCGCACGGGGCCTCTTTCAACAGCGCCTCCTCGAGCCGGGCGAGTCCGGCGGCGTCGGGGACGGCGATGCGCACGTGGTCGGCCAGGCCGAAGCTGGCGCAATCGCGGACCAGCACACCGTGCGGCGCCAGCCGGGCCCGCAGGCCGGGCGCACGCAGGAGCACGAAGTTGGCGTCGGACGGTTCCGGTACGAAGCCGGCGCCGCACAGAACGTCGACCAGCCGGCGGCGGAGGGCGGCGACTGCCGTTGCCCACCCGGGTAGGTCCACGGTCTCCAGCAGGTCGGGGAGCGCGGCGGCGGCCAGCCCGTTGACCGACCACGCAGGCTGGCGCAGGCGGCGGATGAACGAGGCGTCGGCCAGCACATAGCCGATTCGCAGCCCGGGGCAGGCCAGCAGCTTGGTCAGCGATCCCACGACCAGGTTGTCGTGCCGGGTCCATCGCCCCGTGGCCAGCGGGTAGAACGCCTCGTCCCACACGTCGGCGTCACCCTGGGCGAGTCGCCCGGTCGGGTTGTGCGGGTTCGAACGCCACAGCGGCCCGCCGGTCCTCGGATACAGGCCGAAGTCCGGCTCCTCCACTCGCCCACCGAGCTCGGCGGCCACCAGCGCGATGGCCTCCGCCCCCCCGTTGGTGAGCAGCAGCCGTTCGGGGTCGATGCCCATCGCCGCGGCCAGCGCCGCCGTCGCACGCGCCGGGTCCGGGTACCGGAGGACGGCGTCGAGGTGCTTGCCAACCACCTCGCCGGCGTCCGGCGCCACCGGGTTGAGGCTGGCCGACAGGTCCAGCACGGCGGCGGGATCCACGCCCAGCGCCGCCGCCAACCGGGCGCCGTCGCCCCCGTGGGATCCGACGGGGATCACCGGGGTGCACTTCTGGTCGTGATCTTCGCTCCCCAGGCCGATCTCACGACCAGAAGTGCACCGAGAGTGACCGAGACGTCCTGCGAGAGGGCGACGGCGCGGGCAATGTCCGCCGGCTCGGCCGGGCGACCGGTGCCCAAGGGGGGTCGGAGCTCCACCCGATCGCCGTAGCGGTTCTCGCCGCCGAGGCGGAGACCGAGGGCGGCGGCGAAGGCGGCTTCCGCCACACCGGCGTTGGGCGACGGGTGGGCCGGCGCCTGGGAGCGGACCGCGGTCCAGACCGCACCGGAGGCCGCCGGACGGACGGCGGCGACGAGGGCGGCCGTGGCGCGCGCCGGCACCCAGCCGGCGAGGTCGTCGAGGCGGGCGCTGGCCCAGCCGTAGTTGCGGTACCGGGTCGACAGGTGGCCGACCATGGCGTCGAGGGTGTTGACCGCCCGGTACCCGAGGGCGCCCGGCGCACCGAGGACCGCGGCCCACAGTGCGGGAGCGACGACGGCGTCGACGGTGTTCTCGGCCACCGACTCCACGACGGCCCGAGCCAGCTCCTTCTCGTCGAGCCCCGACGGATCCCGCCCGACGAGGGCCGGGAGCAACGATCGGGCCCGGGGCAGGTCATCCGCCTCCAGCGCCGACGCCACGGCCAGGGCCGCATCACCCAGGGCCCGTCCCGCCACCGCCAGCCACGTGGCCACCGCCGTCGACCCCACCAGCCCACCAGCCAGGACACCGAGCGCACTGCCGGCGGCGGCGTGGGCCACGCCGGGTAGGCGCGCGTCGCGGTAGATCGCCCGCTCCAGGGCTCGCATGGTCCGACCGAAAAGCACCACGGGATGCACGGCGGACGGCGGCTCGCCCAGAAGGAGGTCGGCGGCAATGCCGGCCGAGGCGCCGATGGCCCGGCTCACCATCGCGCCGCCGCGGCGAGCAGTCCAGCGGTCTCCCCCACCATCCCGGCCGCGCCCAGGACGTCGCCCGTGAACCCGCCCAGGCGGCGGACCGCCAGTGCCATCACCGCGGCGGCCGAGATGGCGAGAACAGCCACGCCTGCGACCGCGTCGCCTGCGCCGAATGAGGTCAGCAATGCGCCGAGCACGAGTCCGGCCACGGGAAGCCGGCGCGGGCCTGGTTGGAGGAACGCACTGGCCAGCCCGGTGGTACGGGCGTAGGGCACGGTCCGGGCGAACTGGGCCATGGCCAGTCGGGACGCGCACCACAACGCGCCGAGCAGCACCGGCGACGGAGCGAGCGCGGCGAGCGACGCCCACCGCAGCAGGAGAACCACCACCCCGACCCCGACCCCGAACGCCCCGGCCGCCGGGTCGGCCATGACGTCCAGCCGGCGAGCTCGCTCCATCGGGGGCAACAGGCCGTCGGCCGAGTCCACCAGCCCGTCGAAATGGAGCATCCCCGTCATGGCGAGGTCGGCTGCGACAACGACGGCGGCGGCCACCGGCGCAGCCCACAGCTCCCCGGCCATCCACCAGACGGACCCGAGTACGAGCCCCATGGCCGCGCCGACGAACGGGAACCACGAAAGCGTCGAAGGCGACGGCAGTGCCGCGCCCCCGAAGGCGGTGAGGAACGCCACAGCCCGGCGCATCAGGCCGGGTCGAGCCGGACGAGGCGCCCGGCCACCACCAACCGGACCTCGTCGGCCACGGCGGCGACGGCCTGGTTCACCAGGCCGAGGGCGTCCCGGAACCGGCGGCCGACGTCAGTGGAGGGGTGGACTCCGAGCCCCACCTCGTCGCTGACGAGGATGACGTGACCGGCGTGGTCGGTCAGGGCCATGCAGAGCGCGGTGGTGTCGACCGAGAAGCCGGGCGCCCGGGCCACCCACGTCGTCAGGCTGTCGACGAGCACCGTCCCGGAGCTGGAGCCGACCGCAGCGACGAGATCGTCTGTCTCCACCGTCGTCCACGTCGTTGGACGCCGCTCCCGGTGGGCGGCGACGCGGGCCGCCATGTCGGCGTCGGCGCCGACCGCGCCGGTGGCCACGTAGGTCACCGGACCGGGACCGGCCTCCCGCTCGGCCAGAACCGACTTCCCGGACTTCGCGCCGCCCAGCAGCAGCGTGATACTCACCGTGTCTCCTGGTCGCTGCGCTCGCCGGCCTTTGCGGCCCTTCCGGCAGGGGCCTTCGCTGCGCCCCGGCCGGGCCGGCCGACGTGCCCGCTCACCGGGTCAGGCCGCCGAGGACCGCGGCGTGGACGGCGCGGGCCAGCCGGGCTCCCCAGACCGATCTCGGCCCTCCGAAGGCGTGGGGGACGCCGTCGTCGGGACAGGCTACGCAGACGGCGTCGGTGGCCGTACCCGTGCCGGCGACGCCGGACTCCCAGAGCGCCTGCGCCTTCGCCTCGGTGGCGGTGGCGATGGCGTTGACGAGCGCAGCGTCGGACAGCCGTTCGGGGAGGAGGATCAGGAGGTTGATCGTGCCGACCAGGCTCGCCGGCTGGACGACGTCGGGGGCAGCCGCCCATGTGGGGTGCCCGAGACCCACGGTGGCGGACACCTCGACCCCGGCCTCCGTGCACGTCGACACCGCCCGGACGTCGGCCGCGGTGAGCATGCCGACGCCTCGGCCACGCAGGCCGAGGGACACACCCAGCTTGGACAGGTGGTGATCGGGATCCCGCCGCCCGTAGCTGGCGGGCACTTGGGCGTTGACCACCCACCGGCGGACGCCGATGCCCCCTCCGTGGGGTGCGGAGGCGATCATCCGCAGAGGCGCCGCGGCGCGCCACACCAGCACGGGCAGGGCGCTGCCGCCCTCCTGACGGAACCGAACCTGCATCTCCACGTCCACGCGACCTTTCTTCCGGCCAGATTCTCGGAATCAGGCCCGCACAGACAGGTCTCCTGGCTTCCGGATCAGCGCTCGCCTCGGCCTTCCCGCCCTTTCGGACCGTGGCCACTGCGTGAGGTCTGCTCCCCGGTGACAGTTGCGGGACAGCCCCGGATTTCCACCGGGTTCCCTGCGCTGCTGCCCCGAGCATACGCTCGCCCCATGGCCAGAGCCGAATCGATAGTCCTGGTCAACACCGGCTACGGCAAGGGGAAGTCGTCGGCTGCGTTCGGCGTCATGGGGCGGGGCTGGGCCCGAGGCTGGCGGGTCGGCGTCGTCCAGTTCATCAAGAGCGGGAAGTGGAAGACGGGCGAGCGCAAACTGGCCGACCACCTGGGGATCGAGTGGCACACCCTGGGCGACGGGTTCACCTGGGAGTCCACCGACCTCGACGAGACGGCGGCCAAGGGGCGCCACGCCTGGGACGTGGCTGCGGCCAAGCTCACGTCGGGCGACTTCGACCTGCTGATCCTCGACGAGCTCACCTACGCGGTGAAGTACGGCTGGGTGGACGTGGCCGACGTCGTCGAGGGCGTCCGGGCCAGGGCCCCGCACACGAACGTGGTCATCACCGGCCGGGACGCGCCCGGGGAGCTGGTCGACCTGGCCGACACCGTGACCGAGATGCGCAAGGTCAAGCACGCATACGACCAGGGGATCAAGGCCAAGAAGGGCATCGAGTACTGAGTTGGCGTCGGCGATGTCTTCGCCGGTGGCCGCAGCCGCCGCCGGAAGGCGGCCTCGACGGCGCCGGCCGACAAGGAACGGCGGAGGGCGACCGGCTCCGCCGGTCGCCTGGAGTGCAGCTGCCTCGCCCGAGCGGAGCGAGGGGCGAAACCCATTGAGTATTGGCAATCTGGCGGTAGAGTCAGAGGCGTGGGGGAGCCGATCGAGCTGAACAAGCGCGAGGCATGGGCCATCCAGTGCATGGACCGCCAGCTCGTCGTGATGGAAGACCTGGCCGCACGCGCCGTCGACACCCGGGCCTGGCTGGCCCTCGAGCGCCAAGCCGGCAGCTACGCCCGCCACCTGGGCACCTGGCTGGCCAAGGACAGCATCTTCCCCGGTGCCCGTGACCGGATGCGCCAGCACCAGTCGGACCTGGCGGGCTACGCCGAGCGGGCCCGCGACGAGGTGGCCGGCGTCGACCCCGACAGCCTCGAAGCGGCCCGCGCCGCTCTTGGCGTCCGCCTGGCGGTCATCGGCAAGGGCGGGGCCGGCAAGACGGTGACGTCGTCGACCTTGGCCCGCCTGTTCGCCCAGAACGGGCGCAAGGTGTTCGCCGCCGACCTCGACGTCAACCCCGGGCTGGCCATAAGCCTCGGGCTCCCCGCCAGCGAGGGTGGTCTCCCCGACGGCGCCATCGAGGAACACCCCGGCTCCATCTACGGCTGGCAGCTCACGGGCGACATGACGCCGATCCAGGTCGTGGAGAAGTTCGCCACGGTCGCCCCCGACGGCGTGCGCTTCCTCGGCCTGGGCAAGATCGGGCCCGCTTCGGAAGGGGCCGGCGCCGACAAGTCGGCGGCCAAGCAGTCGGTGGCGGCCCTCGTCCATCTCCTCCTCGGCATCGGCGAGCCCGACTGGGACGTGATCGCCGACCTCGAGGCCGGGCCCACCACTCCCTTCGAGCGCTACCACGCATTCTCCGAGGACGTCGTCGTGGTCGTCGGGCCGGCGTGGCGCTCGGCTATGACCGCCCGCCGGCTGCTGCCGATGGTGGAGGACCGTCGCTCGATCATCGTCTCCAACCGGTTCCGGGACGAACCCGACCACCCGGGCCTCGCCGCCCGCTTCCGAATCCCCAACGACCCGGAGCTGGCCGAGGTGGAGCGCCAGGGGTTGGCTCCCCTCGACGCCTGCCCCGACTCCCCGGCCATCGTCGCCCTCACCCGACTCGCATCCCTTTTCATGAACCAGGAGGTACCGGTATGAAGATCGCCGTCTGTGGCAAGGGGGGGTCGGGCAAGAGCACGATCTCCGGCGCCCTCGCCCGCCATCTGGCCCGTCAGGGCCACAAGGTCGTCGCCCTCGACTGCGATCCCAACCCCAACCTGGGCATCTCCCTCGGTGTTCCCCGGGAAAGCGTGGAGTCGATGAGCCCGATATTGAATGCGCTCCTCGACGCCGGGCACACCCACAAGGACCCCAAGATCGAGGCTGAGGTGTTGCTCGGCCGGTACGGCGTCGATGCCCCCGAAGGGATCCGCCTGGTGGCCACCGGCAAGATCGAGCGGCCGTCCAACGCCTGCCTCTGCTGTGGCTCGCACAACACCACCCGCCAGTTCTTCGGCGAGCTCCCGGCCGACGACCGGATCGTGCTTGCCGACCTCGAGGCCGGTTTGAACGACCTGATCTGGGCCAAGCCCGGCGCCGACGACGTCGTCCTCGCCGTAACGGAGGGCAGCGCCAAGTCAGTCGAGATCGCCCGGCGGGCCTGCCGGCTGGCCGAGGAGCTCGGCGTGGCCCGCATCATCGGCATCTCGAACCGCACGGTGAGCGACGTCGACGCCAAGCGCATCGGGGAGGAGCTCGGGGTCGAGATGTTCACCGTCCCCGAGGACCGCGCCGTCGAGGACGCCGACCACCTGGGTGTCGCGGCGATGGACGCCGACCCCTCGTCGCCCGCCATGGTGGCCATCGGTGAGCTGGCCCTGCTGATCACGAGGTAGTCCTGTCGGCCTCTAGCTGCGACGCTCCGGCGTGCCGGGCATCATCGGGGGATCGGCTGGAACCGTTGAGCGCCTGAATCTGGCTTTTCTCGTCGACGCACAGGACAACCGCCCGCTCCGAAGGGTCGGTACAGCCCGACGATGTCGCGGACCTTCTCGAAGAACAGCGCGTCGGTGGACAGCTTGAACCCAGCGCGGCGCCTCTCCTGACGACGAGGTAGCGCCACGCCCCGCAAGCGGTCTTCCCTCTATGATCCTGTGACGATTCGGCACCGTCCACGTAGGTCCAAGGCCCGGATGCCCCAGTTCATGCTGAGTCAGCGCCGGTCATCCTCGCTCGCCCCGTCGCGAGCCCGGCTCGTTTTCGAGTGGCGCGGCAGGCGACTTTGAGGAGGCGCCTTGCCATGGGGTTGGTGCGCAGCGCCCTCAGCGCCGCGCTCGTCGTAGGCGGTCTGTTCGCCGGCGCCGGCGCCCAGGAGGCGCCAGGGGGGATATCGCCGGACTGCACGACAACGACGACCGCGCCCACCACCATCCCGGACACGACGACGTCGCTACCGGTCGACACGTCGCCACCCGAGACCACGACCACGCTGCCGACGACCACGTCGACCACGTCGCCGCCGACGACCACCTCGACGACAACCACGTTGCCGCCGACGACGACGTCGACGACCACCACCCTGCCGCCGACGACAATCACGTTGCCGCCGACGACCACGTCGACCACAACCACGTTGCCACCCACGACGACCACGTCGACCACGTCGACCACAACCACGTTGCCGCCGACGACACCCACGTTGCCACCCACGACGACCACGTCGACCACAACCACGTTGCCGCCGACCACGACCACATCGACCACCACCACCACCACCACCACCACCACGACGCCGCCGACCACGACCACGTTGCCGCGGACGTCCACGTCGATGCTGCCTCCGACCTCCACGTCGATGCTGCCTCCGACGATGTCGCTGCCCCCCACGACGTTCCCACCGCAAACCACCAGTTCGTCGCGGAGCGGCCTCCTCCCCTTGGGGAAGGGTGACGTAGGGGACAACATCGTCATCCCGCTCACCACGCCGACCGGCACAACCACCACGCTCCCGTCCCGCACTTCCTGGGCCGCAAGGACGGACGGGGGCTCCCCACCTTGCCCGACCGCGACCCGGTCGCCGACGCCCCGGTGGTCACGCCGGACAGCAGTCCGCCTCCGCCCGAACCGGACCCACCGACCGCGGAAGCTCCTGCGGTCCCCTCGCCACCTGCCATGGCGACACCGGTGACGACCCCGCCGGCGACCGCGCCCGCTCCTCAATCAACGGCGCCGCCCGGCCCCCGACCCATCGAGAGGCTCGTCCCCGTGCAGTCGGATACTGCCGGACAGGGCAGCCCCCAACCGGACTTCGTCCAAGCCGATACCGCTCCCGTTGACCTCACGCCTCCGCAGGTCGGCCCGTCGGACCCGCCCTCTGTAGAGACGGACTCGCCGGCTGCCCCATCGGATCCGGTTCCCGGAGCCGCACCCCAGGTCGCGCCTCCCGCCGACGCTGTCCCGCCCGACACTGTCCCGCCCGACACTTTCCCGCCCGACACTTTCCCGCCCGACACTTTCCCGCCCGACATAGTCCCGCCCGACACAGTGCTCCCGAACACCGTCCCCACCGACACTGTGACGCATGACACCAGCCCGCCGGACACCGCGACCGCCGACACCCCGCCGGACACGACTCCGCCGGACACGGTGCCCCCGGACACGACTCCGCCGGCCACTACCCCACCATTCACTACGCCACCCGTCACCACGCCGCCGGTCACGCCGCCGGTCACGGCCCCACCGGTCACGCCACCCGTCACGGCCCCGCCGGTGACGGCCCCGCCGGTGACGGCCCCGCCGGTCACCACGCCACCCGTCACGGCCCCGCCGGTCACCGCCCCGCCGCCTCCCACGGTCCCGCCCCGTACCGATCCCCCGCGAGCGGTTCCACCGATCCCGGCGCCGCCGGATCGCCGCAGTGACGACCCCGCGATCGAACTGCCCGAGATAAGGCTCGTCGCCTTCCAAGTGGCCCCCGACCCGGCCGACGACCCCTGTGTGGCCGTCGAGCCGGCTGCGCCGCCCGAACCGACGACGACCCAACCAACCGCACCGGTCGACACCACATCTCCTCCACCCACCATCCCGCCGGCCGGTCCCGGCCCGACCACGGTGCTCGTCCCCTCGGGCGCGCCTGTCGGCCCGACAGCGACGACGCCACCCGCAACCGCGCCCCCGACGACCACGCCTCCGCCGACCACGCCTCCCACGACGAGCCCCCCCGCTCCGTCGACAACGGCGCCGCCACCCGTGAGCGTCCCCGCGTCGGTGCCCCCGACCTCTGCGCCTCCTACCACCGCTCCTCCGGCCATCGCTCCTCCGGCCACCACGCCGCCGACGTCGGTGCCCGGCCCGACACTGATCGCGGTCACGCCGGCCGAGCTGCGGAGCGGTCCAGCCGGGGTCGCGCTCGACGTCTCCGGCCGTGGCTATGGCGCGTGCGACACGGTGTACTTCTTCTTCGACGACCTGCGGATCGGCTCAGCCAACCCCGACGCCGGCGGCGCCGTCGAGCGGGGCAGCCTCTCGGTGCCCGGGCAGGCGGTGACCGGCAATCACACGGTCACCAGCTCCTGCGAGCGGGACGGCGACGACGTCAAGACCTCCACCACCTTCGAGGTGACGAGCTCCAAGCTCCACCGACCGGCCCTCATGACCGCCTTGCCCCAACCGCGAGACGTCACCCTCGACCCGGCGCGGATCGCCCTGAGCGGCGCCATCTCCCTCTTCTTCATCATCCTCGTCGCCTTCCCGTTCCAGCTCTTCAACTCCACCCTGGAGGAGAACTACGACGAGGTTCGGGGATGGTTCGGGCTGGAGCCCCGCCCGCCCGACTACGAGCCGAAGCGTCACATCTGGCTGCTTCCGGTGTTCCTGGTGAGTGCCGGACTCGTCTACGCCGGGCTCAGCAAGGACTTCGGGTTCAACCAGACCACACTCGTGACGTCGGTCGGCATGAGCATGGCCGTCATGATCACGGGCCTCGGCTTTGCCATCCCCACGCTCGTCTACATGCGCCGGAAGTTCTTCGACCGCGGGCGTCTCATGATCCTCCCGGGCAGCATCCTGATCGCCGTCATCACCGTCGTCATCTCCCGACTGGTGGGTTTCGAGACGCCGGGTTACGTCTACGGACTGCTCGGTGTGTTCGTGTTCCACCACACCCTCGACACGGAGAGCCAGGGCCGGCTGACGTCCGCCATGAGCGTCTTCGTGCTCGCCTTCACCCTGGCTGCGTGGATCGCCCGCGTGCCGGTGTCGTCGATCGCGGACGAGCCCGACCCGGCGTTGTGGGCCCTGATCCTCGAACTGCTGCTGGGTGGGATCTTCCTCCTGGGCCTGGAGAGCCTGGTCGTGGACCTGTTCCCGCTCCGGTACCTGGACGGGAGCCGGATCACGGTGTGGAGGCGGTTCGCCTGGGCCCTGCTGTTCGGCGTCGCCCTGTTCGTCCTCGTGCACGTGCTGCTCTCTCCGGGCAGCGGGTACGTGGGCAAGACGGACAACGTCGGCCTGTTCCCCGTGGTGGTCGGCCTGTTCATCGCGTTCGGCCTCTTCTCCTTCGCCTTCTGGGCCTACTTCCGCTATCGACCGGGTCGAGACCTGGCGGCGATCTAGCGTCGCCCTCGTGAACGGCCGGTTGGGACTAGGGATCACCGGACTGGTCGCCGGCGTCGCCCTCGTCCTCGCCGGCGTGCAGGGTCGGGATGGTGCGCTCCGGCCGGGGCCGACACAGGCGGTGAGCGACGACCTGCAGCAGTCGATCAACGTCAACACCTCACCGGTCGTCGCCGTCGATCCCCGCCGGCCGGAGGTGCTCGTCGTCGCCGGCAGGGTCGACGCACCGAGGCTGCAGTGCGCCATCTCCGTGTCGACGACCGGCGGCGAGGCGTGGCGTCGGCTCGACCTGCCACTGGCCCCGGAGGCGGCCAACTGCTTCTGGCCGTCGGTGGCCTTCGACGGCGACGGGCGCCTGCTGGTCCTCTACACGCCCACGGGCGGCTCCTTCAACCTGCCGACCGGCCTGTGGCTGCAGCGCTTTACCCCCGACCTGACCGCCGAGGGCGCGCCCACCCGCGTCAGCGGGCCGCTCACCTTCCAGCCCCGTCTGGCCGTCGACGGCCAGCGGGTCCTCGTCGCATGGATCCGCGCCGGCGAGGCCCGGGCCGACAAGTTCCTCGGCTTCCCGCCGCCCCCCAATCCCATCGTCGTCACCCGTTCCGAGGACGGCGGCCGCTCGTTCTCCCCGCCGGTCACCGTCAGCGAACCCTCCCGGCTGGCGGTGCAGCCCACCCTGCTCGCCTGGGGTGGCGACCGGGTGGTCGTGGGCGCCCTCGACCTCGGCGAGGACCGCGACACCTACCAGTCGAGCCACGAGGGGCAGCCGGGCCCGCCACCGCCCGGGCCGTGGCGACTGGTGGCCTGGACCTCGTCCGACGGCGGGTCGACGTTCGGCCCGGCGAAGGCCGTGGCCGAACGCCTGGTGCCCTCACAGCGGGTGCTCATCGACCTGGCTCCCGCTCCGGCATTCGCGGTCGACCCGGGTCGCAACCGGCTGTATGTGGCGTGGGAGTCGGGCCACGACGTCGTCCTGTCCCGTTCCGACGACGGCGGCGACACCTGGTCACCCTCCCGCCGGCTCGGCGCCTCATCGGGCGCCCAGTTCCTCCCTGGCGTAGGCGTCGCCCCCGACGGCCGGGTCGACGTTGCGTTCTACGACCGCAGCGGTGACCCGAACGACGTGCTCGCCGAGCTGGTCCTGGCCTCATCCACCGACGGCGGCGAGTCGTTCGTGACGAGCACTGTCTCCGCCCGCCCCTTCGACTCCATTGTCGGTTCCTTCACGGGCGAGGACGTAATGCTCGGCAGCCACGTGGCCGTACTGTCACAGCCGGACCGGGCCACGGTCGCGTGGCCCGACACCACCCGGGGGAACCGGGTGAACAACATTGTCGACCTGGTGTCGGCGACCGTGGAGATGGTACCGGCGCGAGGCGCCCGCGCTCCCCTGGTCGTCACCGGCGGGACACTGGCGCTGGCCGGCGCCGCGCTCATTGCCCTGTCTTGGCCCGGTAGAGCAACTGGTCGAGGTCCGCGGCCCGCACGCCGCCCAGCAACTTGGCCACGACCAGCCCGTCAGGGCTGATGAGGAACGACTCGGGCACTCCCGCCACGCCGTAGTCCAGGGCGACGCGGCCCTTGGGGTCGGCAAGCATGGCCCAGCCGCCGCCCTCCTTGTCCCGGAACTCCTTCACCGCCTGGGCGTTGTCGCTGTAGATCACGCCGAGCACCGCGGCGTCGCCGGCGGCCTCGTGGGCCTCGGAGAAGCGGATGAGCTCGGGGTGCTCCTGGCGGCAGGGTACGCACCAGGTGGCGAAGAAGTTCACCACCACCCACTTGCCCTTCAGGTCGGCCAGGGCGGCCCGGGTGCCGTCGACGGTCGTCCCCTCGATCGGCGGCGCCGGCTTGCCCACGAGGGGCGACCTCACCGACCGCTGGGCGGCGGGCTCCCCGTTGGCCAGCACCAGCACCAGCAGGAACAGCAGCACAGCCACCGCCACCGCGATCCACAGGACCTTGCGGGTGCGGCGCAGGCCGGTGACGGCGGGCGGGGGCGGGTCGTCGTCGACCGGGGGCTTGGTGATGTCGGTCATACGGGAGGCCATCCGTGCTCGGCGAACCAGCGCTGCAGGGGTTGGAAGTAACCCTGCCAGCGCCCGGTCACGAACAGCAAGCCCACCATCACCAGGAGCGCCCCGCCAGCGACCTCGATACGACGCCCGTTGCGGCGGAGCCATCCCAATGAGCGCTGGGCCCGGTTGAAGCCGAGGGCCAGGGCGACGAACGGCACGCCCAGGCCGAGGGAGTAGAGCACCAGGAGGGCGGCGCCCCACACCGCGGTGCCGCTCACCGCTGCGGTGGCGTAGATCGTGGCCAGCACGGGGCCGAGGCACGGGGCCCATCCGGCGGCGAAGGCCATGCCCATGGGGAAGGCCCACGCCGTCCCCCGGGGCACCCTGGCCATGTCGATCCGCCGCTCGCGCATGAGGAACGGCAGGCGGAGCACGCCCATGGTCGACAGCCCGAGCACGATGATCGGGAGGCCGAACCAGCGCACGACCGGCCCGCCGTTGGACAGGAACACCGACCCCAGCAACTGGGCGACCACACCGAGGACGGTGAACACCACCGTGAACCCGGCCACGAACAGCAGGGCGGCCCGTAGGGTGACCATCCGCGCCTGCCGATCGCCAAGTTCGGACACCGGCAGGGCGGAGACGTAGGAGAGATAGCCGGGCAGGAGCGGTAGGCAGCAGGGCGAGCTGAAGGAGATGAGGCCGGCAACGACTGCGAAAATTGGCAGTGCGAAGCCGGCTTCCACAGCCCCAAGGTACCCCTGACCTACTCTTTGCCGTGGTTCGCCTCGGCCCGCGGCTCGTCGTGGCGGGCACGTCGTCGGGCGTCGGCAAGACCACGGTGGCCACCGGGTTGATGGCTGCGCTGCGGGGCCGGGGGCTGGCGGTGGGGGCGGCCAAGGTGGGACCGGACTTCATCGATCCCGGCTATCACGCGCTGGCCACCGGTCGACCGGGTCGCAACCTCGACGCCTGGATGTGCGGCCCCGAGTGGATGCCGGCGCTGGCGGGGCGCGCCGGGGCCGCCTGCGACGTCCTCGTGGTCGAGGGGGTAATGGGGCTCTTCGACGGGTCGGAGGACCCCCAGGGCCCGTCGGCGAGCACGGCCCAGCTGGCCGGCCTCCTCGATGCGCCGGTCGTGCTGGTGGTCGACGGGGCAGCCGTGGGCGCGTCGATCGCGGCGATGGTGCACGGCTTCGCCACCTTCGACCCCGCCGTCACGGTGTCCGGGGTGATCCTCAACCGGGTGGGAAGCGACAGCCACGAGGACCTGCTTCGTAGGGCGGTGGAGGCGACGGGAGTGCCGGTGCTGGGTGCCCTCCGTCGCTCGGCCGCCTACACCTGGCGCGACCGTCACCTCGGCCTGGTGCCCGTGGTGGAACAGCCGGATGAGGTCCGCCGGTCGGTGAACGCCCTGGCCGCGGCCGTCGCCCGGGACTGCGACCTCGACGCCGTGCTCGCCCTCGCCCGGTCGGCGCCGGCCCCCACCGTGGCCGACCCGCCGCACGCCCGTCCCCAGGGCCACGCCCGGGTGGCCGTCGCGGGCGGGCCGGCGTTCAGCTTCGTCTACGCCGACAACCTCGAGGTCCTGGCCGGGGCGGGCGCCGAGCTGGTGGCGTTCGACCCGCTCACCGACAGCCGGCTGCCCGACGGCGTGACCGGGCTGTACGCGGGCGGCGGCTTCCCCGAGGTCTACGCCGGGCGGTTGGCGGCGAACCGTCCGCTGCTGGACGACGTGCGGCGCAAAGTCGACGGCGGGCTGGTGACCTGGGCCGAGTGCGGCGGGCTCCTGTGGCTGGCCAGGTCGCTCGACGGCTGCGCACTGGCCGGCGTCCTTCCCGCCGACGCCCGCATGACCGACCGTCTCACACTCGGCTACCGCCGGGTCCGGTTGCGCGCACAATCGCCCCTGGGACCGTCGGGCACCGACCTGCGGGGCCATGAGTTCCACTACTCGGTCCTCGACCCGCCCGGCGATGCCCTGGACTGGTCGGGCCGCGCCGGGCAGGGTCGGGCCGGGTTCGCGACCGCCACCCTGCTGGCCTCCTATGTGCACGTGCACCTCGGCGCCGCCCCAGTCCTGGCCGAGCGGCTGGTGGCCGCCTGCGCTACGGCGCCATCAGCTTCGTGAGCTGGTCGACCACCGGGCGCAGCGAGGGCGGCATGACCCCTTCGTCGGCGGTCACCGTGACGCCCTTGTAGGTGACGTCGTACTGGTAGGCGTCGGTGGCACGGCGGTCGAGGTAGTTGCGCTTTAGGGATGCGATCTCGGAACGCTCGAGCACACGGCGGAGGCTGGCAAAATCGGCCCGCGAAAGCGTCCGCGTCGACCCGCTGTCAGAGCGGTCGCTGACGATCGTGGCCACGCCGAAGGCGTCCACGGAGACCCGGTCGTTCGAGCCGGCGGGGCCGCCGTAGCGAAGCAGCACCACGAGCGGCGCCTCCGTCGACCGTTCGCCGGTGGCGCCGGGCTCGTCGTCCGACGTGCCGTCGCCGCCCCCGCACGCCGGCAGCACGGCCAGGGCCAGAATCACGAGCAGACGGCGAAGGGCGGGCGTCGGGGAAGAGTACCGGCAACACTTGCCAGATGAGCGACGCGTTGGCGCAGGTCCGGTCGATCTGCCTGGCGCTGCCCGAGACGACCGAGCGGTTGAGCCACGGAGCTCCGAGCTTCTTCGTGCGTGGCAAGAAGACCTTCGTGATGTACCTCGACGACCACCATTCCGACGGCCGGCTGGCCCTCTGGTGCCCGGCGCCGCCCGACGTCCAGCCGGCGCTCGTGGCCGAGGAGCCGGGCCGCTTCTTCGTGCCTCCATATGTCGGTGGCCGGGGCTGGCTCGGGGTCCGCCTCGATGTCGATGTGGACTGGGGCGAGGTCAAAGGCATCGTGAAGGACGCCTACCGGATGGTGGCCCCGAAACGCCTCGTGGCCGTCCTCGACGAGGGCCGGTGAGGCTACATTTCGACGCAGATGCCGGCGATCGATGGGGACACCGGCCAGCGCAGGAGGCAAGCATGGCGAGAATCGGCCCGGTCAAGCTGAACGTGAAGATCAAGGGTGACACGGCCACCGCCGAGGTCACCTACGACATCCTCTTCAGCAAGACCGACATCAAGAAGCAGACGGCGTACGAGGAGGAGTGCCGCCTCATCGGCGACGACACCCACGCGGGCGACCCGGCGGAGGCGGGTGGCGACGAGACGCTGGAGTTCATGAGCCCCCTGTTCAACAAGGACGTGCAGGGGACCGAGGAGAAGATGGCCCGTACGCACAAGAAGTCCTTCCGCGCCATGGACCTCAACGAGGACATGAACGCCATTCCCAACCCCGACGAGATCCGGGCGCTCGTGATGCTCCGGCCGGTGGGGAACCAGACCGGGAAGATGACCCGGCGGGAGAGCCCGATGGTCAAGCTCAAGCTGGGCTGACACCGGGCTACAGTCGGCGGGTCTGTCGGGTCGACGAGCCGGTGCGAGTCCGGTGCGGCCGAGTGCCACTGTGACCGAGAGGAAGCCAGAGGTCGGACCGCCAGAAGACAGAGTCCGCGTGCCCGAGGGCCACATGACCGAGCCGAGTCTCCCGGGCGCTGCGCTCATCGGCGTCGGTGTCGGTCCGGGCGACCCAGAACTGCTGACCGTGCGCGCCGTACGGGTGATCCGGGAGGCCGACCGGGTGCTCGCGCCGTCGTCTGCGGTCGACGCCGTGGGGCGGGCCGAGTCGATCGTGCGCCAGGCCTGCCCCAGTGTGCGGATCGAGCGGCTGGTGTTCGACATGGGCCAGGCGTCCGGGTCGATCGACGCCGCAGCGGAGACAGTGGTCGGTGGGCTCGACGCCGGCCGGCGCCTGGCCTTCGTCACGCTGGGCGACCCCAACGTCTACAGCACGTTCTCGTCGGTGGCCGCCCGGGTGCGGGAGCTGCGGCCGGGGGCGGTGGTGGAGACCGTGCCGGGGATCATGGCGTTCCAGGAGCTGGCCTCCCGGTCGGGCACCGTCGTGCTGGAGAACACCGAGCGGCTGGCGCTGATCACCGCGCTCGATGGCCCGGACGCCCTCGAGGGAGCGCTCGACGACCCCACCCAGGCCGTGGTCGTCTACAAGGGGGGTCGCCACCTGCCCGCCATGGCCAAGCGCCTGGCTGCGGCCGGTCGCCTCGACGGTGCGGTCTTCGGCGAGCTGCTGGGCCTGCCGGGCGAACGGGTGGTGGCCGTGGCCGACGCGGCCGAGGGACCGGCCGCCTACCTGGCGACGGTGATCGTCCCGCCGGTCGGACGATGATCAGCTTCGTCGGCGCCGGCCCGGGGGCGCCGGACCTCATCACCTTGCGGGGACGCGACAGACTGGCGACGGCCGATGTGGTGGTGTGGGCGTCGTCCCTGGTGCCCGAGGCCATCCTCACCCACGCCCGCCGGGACGCGGCGGTCCACGACTCATCCACGATGACTCTCGAGGACGTACTGGCCGTCTACGCCGGGGCGGCCGAGGGTGCGGCGATTGTGCGGCTGCACTCGGGCGACCCGTCGATCTACGGCGCCATCGGCGAGCAGATCGAGTGGTGCGTCACCCACGAACGCAACTTCGAGATCGTGCCCGGCGTCAGCTCGCTCGCCGCCGCGTCCGCCGCCGTGGGCCGGGAGCTCACCCAACCCGGGGTGGCGCAGAGTGTGGTCCTGACCCGCCTGGCCGGACGGACGGCGGCGTCGATGCCGGCCGGGGAGTCGGTGGCGGCCTTCGCCGCCCACGGGACCACCATGGCGGTCTTCCTCTCCGCCGCCCGCCCGGTCGAGCTCGCCGCCGAGCTGCTGGCTGCGGCCAGCGCCTACACCGCCGACACCCCGGCCGCCATCGTGGTGCGGGCCTCCTGGCCCGACGAGCAGGTGGTGATCACCACCGTTGGCCGCCTGGCCGAGGACCTGTCCGAGCTCGGCGTCCGCACCACCGTCCTGGTCCTCGTCGGGCCGGCCCTCGCCGGAGCCGGTGCCCGAAGCCACCTCTACTCCCCCGGATTCGCCCACATGTTCCGCCGGCGGTCGCTGCCCGGGACGACCGCGGGTCGTCCCGCGTGACCGGCCCGGGAGGCCGGTCCGAGCAGCACTCGCTGGGACGCACTCACGAAGGGAGTGTGGACCAGTGACCCGAGGCGGCCTCCGTACAGGGTGGACCACCGGCACGTGCGCCAGTGCGGCGGCCAAGGCCGCGGCCTTCGGCCTGGTCACGGGCACCGTGCCGGACGAGGTCGAGGTCGGCCTGCCGGGTGGGCGACGGGTGACGTTCGGGGTGGAGGTCGAAGGATCCGGCTGCGTGGTGGTCAAGGACGCGGGTGACGACCCCGACTGCACCGACGGGGCCCGCATGACCGCAGAGGTGGTCGAGGCGGGCACTGCCTCGCTTTCCGCCGGCGCAGGGATCGGGACGGTGACCAGGCCGGGACTGGGCCTCGCCGTGGGCGCGCCGGCCATCAACGCCGTCCCCCGCCGCATGATCGCCGCCGCCCTCGCCGAGGTCACCGACGCGCCTTTGGCCGTCACCTTCTCGGTGCCCGGTGGCGACGGCATGGCCGCCAAGACCTCGAACGCCCGCCTCGGCATCGTCGGCGGCATATCCATCCTGGGCACGACGGGGATCGTCCGTCCCTTCTCCACCGCCGCCTACCGGGCCTCGGTCACCCAGCAGATCGACGTGGCCGCCGCCCAGGGTGAGTCCGAGGTCGTCCTGGCCACGGGCAGCCGGTCGGAGCGGGCGGCCATGCGGCTGCGCCCCGACCTGCCCGAGGTGTGCTTCGTGGAGGTCGGCGACTTCACCGGCACCGCGTTGCGGCGGGCGGCGAACGACGGCATCGGCCACGTCACGCTCGTGGCCATGGCCGGCAAGATCACCAAGCTGGCAGCCGGGGTGATGATGACCCACTTCCACCGGTCGCAGGTCGACGGCGAGCTGCTCGCGTCGGTCGCCAGGGCCACCGGCTCGCCGGCCGAGGTCGTTGCCGCGGCCACCGAGACGGCCACCGCCCGCCACTTCTTCGAGACGTGCATGACCCACGGTGACCTCGCCCCGCTCGAACGGATGTGCGCCCTCGCTCGGGCCGCCTGCCAGGCCCACACCGGCGGGGCGGTCGAGACGGAGGTGGTCATGGTCGACTTCGAGGGCGACATGGTGGTGGCCCGTGCCTGAGCTCCCCATCGTGGTGGTCGGGATGCCGGGCCCGCTGGTCGACGCCGATCTGGTCGTGGGCGGCCGCCGGCACCTGGAAGGGCGGCCCGGTCGTCACCTGGTCATCGGTGGAGTCCTGGAACCGGTCCTCGACGCCATCGCCGCCGAGCCCGGGCGGGTGTGCGTGCTGGCCTCCGGCGACCCGGGCTTCTTCGGCATCGTCCGGGCGCTGGCGGAGCGGTTCGGGCCCGAGGCGCTCGACGTCCGGCCCGTGGTGTCGTCGGTGTCGCTTGCGTTCGCCCGGCTCGGCCTGCCGTGGGACGACGCAGTGGTGGTCTCGGCGCACGGCCGGCCGCGTCGCGCTGCGGCCCGGCTGGCGGCGGCCGCGTCCAAGGCCGCCGTCCTCACGTCGCCCGAATCGCCTCCCGAGGTTCTGGGCAAGGAACTGCTCGTGCTGGGCGCCCGTCACACGCGGGCGGTGGTGTGCAGCCGGCTCGGTACCGCCACCGAGACCGTGACCGATGTCGACCTCGACGGATTGGCCTCCGGCACCTGGGACCCGCTGTCGGTGGTGGTCCTGCTCGACGCCGACCCGGTGGCGGCCCGGCCAGCGCTGGCGTGGGGGTTGCCGGAGACGGAGTTCGACCATCGCGAGGGCATGATCACCAAGGCCGAGGTGCGGGCGGTGGCCCTCGGCAAGCTCGACCTGCCGCCCGCCGGGGTGCTGTGGGACGTCGGCACCGGCAGTGGCAGCGTGGCCGTCGAGTGCGCCCGGATGTGTCCGGGGCTGCGGGTGATCGCCGTCGAGCGTGACGGCCACCAGGCGGAGCGGGCCCGGGCCAACGCGACCCGGCACGCCGTGAAGGTCGAGGTGGTGGAGGGCGACGCACCCGAAGCGCTGGCGGGCCTGCCGGACCCCGATCGGGCGTTCGTCGGCGGTGGCGGGCTCGACGTGCTGGACGCGGTGCTGGACCGGCTGACTCCCGGGGGCACGGTGGTGGCCAGCTTTGCCGCCCTCGACCGGGCCGCAGCGGCCGCGAGCCGGCTCGGCCATCTCGTGCAGGTCGGCGTGTCCCGGGCGGCCGTGCTGCCCGATGGCGGCGTCCGCCTGGCCGCCGAGAACCCGGTGTTCGTGGCCTGGGGACCCGACGAATGAAGATCGTCTCCGTGTCCGTGACCTCTGCCGGTGCGGCACTGGCCGACCGCCTCCCGTACGAGCACGTCTCCGAGCGGCGGGCGGGCGAGGTCGTGCCGTCGCTCTGGTCCGGCGTCGACGCCTTCGTCCTGTTCCTCGCCACCGGAGCGGCGGTACGTATCGTCGCTCCCCTGCTGGGTGACAAGGAGGCGGACCCGGCGGTGGTCTGCGTCGACGAGGCCGGGCGGTTCGCCGTCGCCCTGTGCGGCGGGCACGCAGGGGGCGCCAACGCCCTGGCCCGGACGGTGGCGGCGACGCTCGGCGCCACACCGGTGGTCACCACGGCCACCGACGTATCGGGCACGGTGGCGCTCGACCAGCTGCCGGGCTTCGCGGCCACCGGAGACATTGCCGGGGTGACGACCGCTCTTCTCGACGGCCGCCCGCCCCATATCGAGAACCCTCTCGGCTGGCCGGTGTCGCTTGTGTCCGGGCCGGGACCGGAGCGCATCCTGATCACCGACCGGACCGTTGTTGCCTCCCCGGGCACTGTCGTGCTGCACCCGCCGTCACTGGTGGCGGGCGTGGGCGCTTCGACAGGGGCGCCCGCAGATGCGGTCGAGCCGCTGCTCGTGGCTGCCCTGGCAGGTGCCGGCCTGGCCCGGGATTCGGTGGCCGAGGTGGCCACCATCGACCGGCGGGCCGCCGACCCCGCCGTCCTGGCCTTGGGCCTGCCGGTCCGGGCGTTCACCGCCAACGGCCTGGCTGCGGTCGATGTGCCGTCGCCCAGCGAGGTGGTGCGGGCTGCGGTCGGCACGGCCAGCGTGGCCGAGGCTGCCGCGCTGCTGGCTGCCGGCCCGGGCGCCGAACTGGTGGTCCTCAAGCAGGTCGGGACGCAGGGCACGGTGGCCGTCGCCCGCCGGCGGGGGCCTCGCGGCCACCTCGCCGTCGTCGGTCTCGGCCCGGGCGACGTGCTGTGCCGCACACCTGCGGCCGAGACCGCCGTCCGGCGGGCGGAACTGGTCATCGGGTACGGGCCCTACGTCGACGCGTGCGCGGACCTGCTCATCTCGTCGCAGGAGGTCGTCCGCAGCCCCATCGGCGACGAGACCGTCAGGGCCAAACAGTCGGTCACCGAGGCCGGCGCCGGCCGCCGGGTGGCGCTGGTCTGCTCGGGCGACGCCGGCATCTACGGCATGGCCTCACTGGTGTTCGAGGTGGGCGGCGACCTCGGGGTCGACGTCGAGGTCGTGCCGGGTGTCACCGCGGCGCTGGCGGCGGCTGCGCTGCTCGGCGCGCCCCTCGGCCATGATCACGTGATGATCAGCCTGTCCGACCTGCTCACGCCGTGGACGGCGATCGAGGCCCGGCTGGAGGCTGCCGCCTCGGCCGACCTGGTCGTGGCGCTGTACAACCCCCGCAGCCGGGGCCGTACGTGGCAGTTCGACGCGGCCCGCACCATCCTGCTGGGGCACCGGGCGTCCTCCACGCCGGTCGGCGTGGTCACCGACGCCGCCCGCGCCGGCCAATCGGTGCAGGTGACGACCCTGGGCGAGGTCGACCAGAGCGACATCGGCATGACCACATGCGTCATCGTGGGGTCGTCGACGACCCGCGTGATCGGCGGGCGCATGGTGACTCCCCGCGGGTACGAGCCGTGAGCGGAGCCGACGGCCGGGCGTACCGGCCTCGCCGGAGCGGAGCGCAGGCCCCTGCCGGTAGGCCCTCAGGGGCCGGCCGGCGCAGCGACCAGGAGATATCGTGAGCGGAGCCGACGGCCGGGCCTACCGGCCTCGCCGGAGCG
>Ga0136633_1000442_pt1 | contig 31674 bp, 31 predicted proteins | sample AntDrymeUQ832206_2_FD_105494 | JGI IMG/M metagenome (GOLD analysis project Ga0136633, IMG submission 105494) | Polar desert sand microbial communities from Dry Valleys, Antarctica - metaG UQ83 (22.06) | ecosystem: Environmental > Terrestrial > Soil > Desert | place: Antarctica: Dry Valley... | reverse complement strand
TGGAAGAACATCGCGCGCGGGGTGGGCGTTTCCGCGAGGTCGGCCAAAGCGATGTGGGCGATCGCCACAGCATTGCGCCAGCCACGCGAGGCGAGCGGTGGTTGCGGGATGAAGCCGCCGCGAACGAAGGAGAATTGCGAGCGCTGGCGGACGACGCCGCAGAGGCTCGCGGGAAAGCGGCCGGAGCGGGCGCGGGTGATGATCACTTCGGCGACCGCGAGCTGGCCGCTGAGCGGCTCCCCGTTCGATTCGAAATAGACGGCGCGGGCGAGGCATTCGCTCTCTTCGTCCGGAGTCTCGGTGCCGCCGTGATTGGCGACCAGATCGGCGAGCGAGCGGCCGGTGGCGAGCGGGCCAGGCTGGAGGGCGCCGTCCTGCGGCGTCGGGAAAGCGGGCGCAAAGGCATGGCCGGTAAGAGGCCGGGAAGGATCGGCAGCAGTCTCCAGGACCGGGTCGGTCAGTTCGTTGAGGCCGAGCGATTCGATGCTCAAGGCGCTGCTCGCATGATCGACATAAGCCGTTGCCGCTTCGCTCTGTGCCGAGGCGGGCGCGGCGAAGGCCGCGAAGCCCAACATGGCCGCACAGAAGCCCATGACCGGTAAGGAAAATCGCATTGAAAGTCCGCGTCAAAGCGGTGGGCGGATCAAAGCTGGACGAAATCCCCCGTCCCGATCGCCCCCCGTCTCGCGTGCCGCCTCGCCATCTGGCGTACCCGGCGGCCCCCGCTCAGGAAGTCGTAAGGAGGGCTAGAGCGTCGTTCGTTTCGCGGTCAACCGGCGCCCTTCATTTCAGCGACGAATCGTTCGACGGACGGGACATCCAGTTCGACCACCCAGAGATCGGGGTCGGCGCGGCGTCGGCGCGCGATCAAAATGGCGAGGGATTCCGCATCCACCGCCTGCCCCGAATCCTCCCAGTCATAGTCGCCGCCCGGACCAAGCCGACGCTCGAGAAAGCTTCGCGCCACGCCCTTTTGCGCGATCACCAGCGCCACGGCGCCCGCCGTCGCATCGCCTCTGGCGAGCACCGCGCCGAAGCCGCTTTGCCCCTCCGCCGTCCGGATCAGGGCGCCGACCAGGACCGAGCTCGCCAGGCGCGGCTTCATCAGGCCGGGCCGTAGCCGGCCAGACCCGAAAGCGCGATGTGTGAGCGCATGAAGGTGCCGGTGCCGCGCGCCGCTTCCTCGCCATCGGGCAGGAGCAGCCGCGCCTCGCCGACGAAGACGCGGCGCTTGCCGCTGATCCAGCGCCCCTCCGCCACCACCGGGCCGAGCGGCAGCGGCCGGGTGAAGACCAGGTTGAAGGCGGTGGTGAGCAGGAAACGATCGCTGACCATGCTGTTGCAGGCGTAAAAGGCGGCGTCGTCCATCATCTTGAAATAGACCGTGCCGTGCGCCGCGCCGGCGGCATGGAGATGCTCCGGCCCGATCTCGAAGCTGATCCGCGCGACGCCCGGCGCGGGAATCTCGACCTGTGACCGGAACAGGCTGTTGATCGAGGCCGCCCGATAGAGCGAGACGAGCCGGTCGAAATGCGCCCGTTCGCCCGCCGGAGGGCCAGGACTCATGCCTGGCCCTTAGGCGGCATCGCGCGCTTCTTCGCCGGCGAGCAGCGCATAGAGCGCGTCGCGCGAGCGCGCGCCGCGCAGTTTGGCGAGCGCCTGACGATCGCGAAAGGCGCGGCTGACGCTGGCGAGCGCCTTCAGATGCTCGGCGCCGGCATCGGGCGGGGAGAGCAAGAGGAAGACGAGATCGACCGGCATGCCATCGACCGCGCCGAAATCGATCGGCGTCGAGAGTCGGGCGAAATGACCGAGGACGCGGTCCAGCCCCTCGAGCTTGCCGTGCGGGATCGCGGCGCCGCCGCCAAAGCCGGTCGAGCCCAGCTTCTCGCGCGCGTTGAGGCTGGCGAGGATCGCCTTTTGGGGCAGGCCGGCGCGGCGCGCGGCGGAGGCGGCGATGAGCTGGAACAGCCCCTTCTTGTTGGCGACGACCAGATCGGCGTCGATCGCGTCGATGGTGAGCAGTTCGGAAAGAGCATTCATGTCTGCACCGGACCGGGCGCGCTGGCCCGTCGAAGGGGAAAGGGAAAGAGGCGAGAGGTCAGGCTTGCGGTTCGACCCAACCGATCGTCCCGTCCCCTCGTCGGTAGACCATGTTGAAGGCGCCGGTGCCGCTGTTCCTGAACATCAGGGCATTGGTGTTCCTGAGATCGAGCAGCATCACCGCATCCGAGACGCTGGCGGCGGGGATGTCCACCTTCGTCTCGGCGACGACGGGCGGGTTGTCGACCGGCTCTTCCTCCTCGCGCGGCGGCGCGAAGATCGTATAGCCGGCCTCGCTCTGCGCCGCCTCCGCAGTGGCATGCTGGCCCTGGGCGTGGCGATCCTTGAGGCGGCTTTTGTAGCGCCGAAGCTGCGTTTCGATGCGATCAGCCGCCTGATCGAAAGCTCCGCCCGCCTCCGCCGCCGCGCCGCGTGCCTTCAGCAGCACGCCCTGCGGGACATGGGCGACGATGTCGCAGGTGAAGCTGTGATCGTAGGGGCCCTTGCCGAAGGTCACCTGGGCGGAAATGGCGCGGGCGAAATATTTGTCGGCGATGCCGCCGAGTCGCGCGTCCACTTCATTCTGCAGGGCGGCGCCGGTGTCGATTTGATGCCCTGAGACACGGATGTCCATTTAGGCTGCTCCAATGCCTGACCTGCGGCGCATTTGGGCGCGCGCGGGGCGAAGGTCAACCGCGGCGATGACCGCCTAGAGCGTCGCCCAGATCGGATTCTCGATCGCATTCATGAAGGCGGCGTGGCGGGCGCGCTCCGCTTCGGTCGGCGCGTGCGGGCGGGCCGGGCGGATCGTCAGCACCAGCGGCGTTTCCGCTTCGGCCTGGGCCTCGCCCGGGTCCGCGTCGAGCAATTCCGCGACCAGGCCCAGGCCGATCTGCCGGCCGCCGGTCAGCTCGACATAGACCTGGGCGAGGAGCTGCGCATCGATCAACGCACCATGCTTGACGCGCACCGAGCGATCGACGCCGAAGCGCGTGCACAATGCGTCGAGGCTGTGCTTCGCGCCCGGAAATCTCTGGCGCGCGATCATCAGCGTGCAGACCATTCGCGACGTGCAGACGGCCGTCCGCCCTGCGGCCCCCAGCTCATGGTTGATGAAGCCGAAATCGAAAGCGGCATTGTGCGCGATCAGCGGCGAATCGGCGATGAAGGCGAGCAGCTCTTCGCATTTTTCGCCGAAGGCCGGCTTGTCCGAAAGGAAGCGGTCGGACAGGCCGTGCACCGCCTCGGCCTCGCTCGGCATCGGCCGGCCCGGGTTGAAATAACAATGGAAGCTGCGCCCGGTCTCGACCCGGTTGAACATCTCGACGCAACCGATTTCGACCATGCGGTCGCCGTTCAGCGGGGAAAGGCCGGTGGTCTCGGTGTCGAAAACGATCTCGCGCATGGTGACGCTATGAATCGCTCCCGCCTGTCAGGCAAGCGATGATGCGATCGACCGAAGCCCTTGTTTCGTCGAGCGAACCATCGGTCGGGACGACGAAGTCGGCGCGCTTGCGCTTTTCCGCGTCGGGCAATTGATGGGAGAGGATGCGCAGGAACTTTTCGGGCGTCATGCCGGGCCGCGCCAGCGTGCGCAGCCGCTGCATTTCCTCGTCCGCCGAAACGACGGCGACCTTGTCGACGCCGCTTTCGAGCCCCTTTTCGAAGAGCAGCGGGATGTCGACGACGACGAGCGGCGCCTGGCGATGTTCCGCCATGAACGCTTCGCGCTCGCGCGCGACCGCCGGATGGACCAGGGCCTCGAGCCGCTGCAAATCCTCCGGCTCGGCCAGCACTCGCTCGGCGAGCGTACTCCGGTTCACGCCCTTGTCATCCGTGGTGCCGGGAAAGGCCGTTTCGATCTCGTCGACCAGTGCGCCTTCCGGCCCCTGCAGCCGATGCACCGCGGCGTCGGCGTCGAAGACGGGCACGCCGGCCTCGACGAACATGCGCGCGACGGTCGACTTGCCCATGCCGATGGAGCCGGTGAGGCCGAGGATGACGGGTTTCACGCCGGCGCCGATAGCGCGGATGGGGGCCCCTGCGCCACCCGTAAACGCTTCAGGCCGCGTTCAGCCCGCGGTCGCGCAAGGCCGAAAGCAGTGGGAGGAGCGGCAGGCCGAGAATGGCGAAATGGCTGCCCTCGATGCGCTCGAACAATTGCGCGCCGCGCCCCTCGATCAGGTAGCCGCCGACATTCCAGCGGATAGCCTCATATTCGGCGTCGAGATAATCGGCGAGAAACGCCTCGCCGAGCGGCCGCATGGTCAGCGCGACGCTCTCGGTTTCGCCCCAGACGCGTTCGTCGCGTTCGGCGAGCACGGCGGCACTGTGGAGCATGTGGGTCGTGCCGCTAAGGCGCCGGAGCTGATCGAGCGCTTCCGCGCGAGATGCCGGCTTGTTCAGCAACCCGCCGTCGTCGAGCTCCAGCGTCTGGTCGGCGCCGATGACCAGCGCGTCCCCCGCATCGGCGACGCTCTTCGCCTTCATCTCGGCCAGCATCTCGGCGAGGTCGAGCGGTTCGAAGCCGGCGGCGATCAGGCCGGCCTTTGCCGCCTCCTCATCGAGCGGCGCAGCGACGGTCTCGAACGGCACGCCGGCTTGTTCGAGCATCAGCCGCCGCGTTTCGCTGCGCGACGCAAGCAGCAGCTTCACGAGGCCTGCGCCTCGAGCCGCTCGGTGTAGAGCTTGACGATGGCGAGCGCGCTTTCTTCGATCGAGCGGCGCGTGACGTCGATCACCGGCCAACCCTTGTCGGCGAACATCCGGCGCGCGAAGGCGAGCTCGGCATTGACCGCTTCGCCGTCGACATAATCAGTCTCGGGCGCCTGATTGAGCGAGAGGAGCCGGTTGCGCCGGATCTGGATCAGCCGCTCCGGATTGGTGGTGAGGCCGACGATCAGCGGATGTTTGAGCTGGAACAGGGTGGCGGGCGGCGGCGATTCAGGCACCAGCGGCACGTTGACGACCTTGTAGCCGCGATTGGCGAGATAGATGCTGGTCGGCGTCTTCGAGGTGCGCGAAACGCCGGCAAGGACGATGTCGGCCTCCTCCCAATTCTCCGCGCCGACGCCGTCGTCATGGGCGATGGTGAACTGGATCGCATCGACGCGCGCGAAATAAGCGGCGTCGAGGACATGCTGGCGGCCGGCCCGGCCTTTCGCCTGCTGGCCGCTCACCGCGGCCAGCGCATCGATGACCGGATCGAGCACGGGAACCGCGTGAATGCCACGCCGTCTGCATTGCTGTTCAAGGGCGCGGCGAATCGTCGGATTGACCAAGGTGTAGAAGACGAGCCCGGGTCGCCGCTCGACATCGTCGAGGACACGATCGAGATGGCCTTCGGAGCGGACCATCGGCCAGGGGTGACGGATCGCCTCGATCTCGTCGAATTGGGCGAGGCAGGCATTGGCGACCATGTCCAGCGTCTCGCCGGTGGAGTCCGACAGGAGGTGCAAATGGAGCTGCGTCACCAAATCAGCCTGTGGAAAACCATGGGGGAAACGCTAGCGGAACCCTGCGCGCGACTTCAAGGACAGCTTTCGTCCACATCATCCGCGCTTCGCTCCACAGGCCAGCGCACAAGGGATGAAATCTCTCCCCAGCCTGTGAATCGCGGGGACAGGTGGCGCGACTCGCCGGGGCTCCGTGGGCCTGTGCGAGTCAAGCTGTTGGAAAAACTTGTGCGAGACCATAAACCCCGCTTTCGCGGCTCCTACTAACAGCTACAGAATCTAGATTCTTAATAAGATAGATAAGAAGCAAGCGAGGCCGCACGCTCCTATGCCCGATCCGTCAAAGCCGCTTCTCTCCGTTCTAAATGGCGGAAAAGCGAAGAGAAAACCGATCTGGCTGATGCGTCAGGCCGGGCGCTATCTGCCTGAATATCGCGCTCTGCGGGCGGAGAAGGGCGGCTTCCTCGCGCTCGTCGAGGATTCGGACGCCGCCGCCGAGGTCACGTTGCAGCCGATAAACCGCTTCGGCTTCGACGGTGCGATCCTGTTCTCCGACATATTGATCGTGCCTTATGCGATCGGCCAGGATTTGCGCTTCGAGGCGGGAGAAGGCCCGCGCCTGTCGCCGCCGCTCGCACATGCCGCTCTGGCGTCGCTCGTCGCCGCGCCGGAGCGTTACGCGCCCATCTATCGCACTGTGGAGAAAGTGAAGGCGGCGCTGCCCGTCGAAACGACTTTGCTCGGCTTTGCGGGCAGCCCGTGGACCGTCGCCACCTATATGATCGCGGGGCAAGGGAGCCGCGAGCAAAGCGAGGCGCGGGGCTATGCCTATCGCGATCCGGCGGGCTTCGCGGCGATCATCGAGGCCATCGCTGCGGCCAGCGTCGATTATCTTTCCGGGCAGATTGAGGCCGGCGTTGAGGCCGTGCAATTGTTCGACAGCTGGTCGGGCAGCCTCGCGCCGGACCAGTTCGAGCGCTGGGTGATCGCGCCGACTGCGCGCATCGTCGCGGATCTGAAAGCGCGCCATCCCGAAACGCCGATCATCGGCTTTCCCAAGGGCGCGGGCGGCAAGCTCGGCGCTTATGCCCGCGAAACGGGCGTCGATGCGATCGGCCTCGATGAGACGGTCGATCCGGTCTGGGCGGCGCGCGAAATCCCGGAAAGCATGCCGATCCAGGGCAATCTCGATCCCCTCGCCTTGCTCACCGGCGGCGCGGCGCTTGAAAAAGCGGTGGCGCACATCCTATCTGTGTTCGAGGGGCGGCCGCACATCTTCAACCTGGGTCACGGCATCATCAAGGAGACGCCGACCGCCCATGTCGAGCAGTTGCTCGCCCTGGTGCGCGACCAGTCCGGCGGAGCCTGAAGGGTGATCGATGGCCTCAATTGGGTGCTCGCCATGACCTACGCCTGGCTGAAGGCGGGGCATATCATCTTCGTGATCTTCTGGGTCGCCGGGCTGTTCATGCTGCCGCGTTATTATGTCTATCACCAGGAATCGGCGCCCGGCTCCGACGAGGAGAAAAGATGGATCGAGCGCGAGCGCAAGCTGCGCACGATCATCATCACCCCGGCGATGATCCTGGTCTGGCTGCTCGGGCTCAGCCTCGCTTATGTGACCTCGGCCTGGACCGAGGGCTGGTTCCTCGCCAAGCTGACCCTGGTCACCGCTTTGTCCGCTTATCATGGCTGGATGGTCGGTTACGGCAAGCGGCTCGCCGCCGCCGGCCCGCGGGTCAGCGGCAAGGCGCTCAGGCTGATGAACGAGATTCCCGGAATCGCGGTCGTTCTGATCGTCGTATTGGTCGTCGTCGGCCGCACCTATTTCTGAGTCCGGTTGACACTCCCGGAGGCGGAGCATAACGGCTCGGGCAACCAGCCCCGCCGTCCGCGCGGGAGTGCAAGCCGCATTTTAAATCTCAGTCCCGCGCAACCTTACGCTTGGACTCCGCTTTCACACCGAGAACACTTATGAATCTGAAAGAACTTAAACTGAAAACCCCCGCCGAGCTCGTCGCTCTGGCCGAGGAAATGGGCGTCGAGGGCGCATCGACCCTGCGCAAGCAGGAGCTGATGTTCTCGATCCTCAAGGTCCGCGCCGAAAATGGCGACGAGATCATGGGCGGCGGCACGATCGAAGTGCTTCAGGACGGTTTCGGCTTCCTGCGCTCGGCCGATTCCAACTATCTCGCCGGCCCCGACGATATCTACGTCTCGCCCAATCAGGTCCGCCGGCTGGGCCTTCGCACCGGCGACACGGTGGAAGGCGAGATCAAGGGGCCGAAGGACGGCGAGCGTTATTTCACTTTGGTGCGCGTCACCCAGATTAATTTCGACGATCCAGACGCCGTCCGCCACCGCGTCAATTTCGACAATCTGACGCCGCTCTACCCGGACGAGAAGCTGACCCTCGACACCTCCGATCCGACCGTGAAGGACAAATCGGCGCGGGTGATCGACATCATCGCGCCGCAGGGCAAGGGCCAGCGCGCCCTGATCGTCGCCCCGCCGCGCACCGGCAAGACGGTGCTGCTGCAGAACATCGCCAAGGCGATCACCGACAATCATCCCGAAGTCTTCCTGCTCGTCCTGCTCGTCGATGAGCGGCCGGAGGAAGTCACGGACATGCAGCGCAGCGTGAAGGGCGAGGTGATCTCCTCGACCTTCGACGAGCCCGCCCAGCGCCACGTCCAGGTGGCCGAGATGGTGATCGAAAAGGCCAAGCGCCTCGTCGAGCATAAGAAGGATGTCGTCATCCTGCTCGATTCGATCACGCGCCTCGGCCGCGCCTACAACACCGTGGTGCCGTCATCGGGCAAGGTGCTGACCGGCGGCGTCGATGCCAATGCGCTGCAGCGGCCCAAGCGCTTCTTCGGCGCCGCGCGCAACATCGAGGAGGGCGGCTCGCTCTCGATCATCGCCACGGCGCTGATCGATACCGGCTCCAAGATGGACGAGGTGATCTTCGAGGAGTTCAAGGGCACCGGCAATTCCGAGATCGTGCTCGACCGCAAGGTCTCCGACAAGCGCATCTTCCCCTCGCTCGACGTCGGCAAATCCGGCACCCGCAAGGAGGAATTGCTGGTCGATCAGGGCAAGCTGTCGAAAATGTGGGTGCTGCGCCGGATCCTCATGCAGATGGGCACGATCGACGCGATGCAATTCCTTCTCGACAAGATGAAGGATTCGAAGACCAACGAAGATTTCTTCGCCTCGATGAACCAGTAGCGCAGGCGAAGGGGTCGAGCGCGCGATGACCGATATCTGGGGCCATATCGTCAGTGACATCAGCACCCTGTTCACGGGGTCGAGCTCGGCGTGGCTCGCCTTCGGCCAGGTGCTGATGATCGACATCGTGCTTGCCGGCGACAATGCGATCGTGATCGGGGCGCTCGCCGCCGGGCTTCCGGCGGATCAGCGCAAGAAGGTGATCCTGATCGGGATCATCGCCGCTTTGGTGCTGCGGATCGGCTTCGCGCTCGTCGTCACCCAGCTCATGCAGGTGGTGGGGCTGATCTTCGCCGGCGGGCTGCTGCTCTTGTGGGTCGCCTGGAAAATGTATCGCGAGCTCATCGTCGCGACGCCCGACAATCCGGACACCGAAGCGAATGAGGCCTCCGGCGTCCGCCCGGCGAAAAGCTTCGCCGCGGCCGCTTGGGCAGTCGCGATCGCGGATGTGTCGATGAGCCTCGACAACGTCCTCGCCGTCGCCGGCGCGGCGCGCGAGCATCCCGGCATCCTCATCATCGGCCTGATCGTCGCGGTCGGGTTGATGGGCGTGGCGGCGAACCTCATCGCCAAATATATCGAGCGCTATCGCTGGATCGCCTGGATCGGCTTGCTCGTCATTCTCTATGTTGCAGGCAACATGATTTATCACGGCTATATCGATCCGGCCGTCGGGGTCGGCCGCCTCCTCGGCTGACCGCTCAGGCGGCGATCAGCCGCTCGATCTCCGTCGCGCAGGCGTCGAAGGTAATGGCGATCGCAATGATCTCGGCGGGCGACCAGGCATCGCGGTCGCGCAGCAGCCGCGCCGCGCCATCGGCCGCCAGGCCCGGCTTGGAATGAAGGAGGTTGTTGCGGCTCCTGACCAGAGCCTGGAAGCGGCGCGCGGCGGCGCGCAAGGCCTCATCATCCGGCCGGGCATGCTTCGCCGCCCATAACAGCTGGTCGGCGACGCGGCCGGCGGTGCGCTCCTCGAGCGCGGCGACGCCGCCCGGCGCGAGCATTTCGCAAGCCCGCAGCGCCGCCGCCTCCAGCGACGCGAAGGCGTAGACCGCGCGGCCCAGCGCGGCCAGATAGTCCGGCTCCGGCGCGATGCCGCTCAGCCGAGATGCTCCGCGAAAAAGGCTTCGGTGCGCGCATCGGCCAGATTGGCGGCCTCTTCGCTGCGCCGGTCGCCCATCGCCGCGGCAAAGCCATGATCTTCGCCCGGATAGTCGTGCAGCGTTACTTTCGGATGGTCGTCGAGACCCGTGTGGATCAGCTCCTGCTTGTCCGGCGTGACGAAATGATCGGCGCCGGCGACGTGGAGCATCAAAGGGTGGGCGATGGCGTGCTTTTCGCCCATCAGCCCTTCCAGGCCGACGCCATAATAGCCGACGGTGGCCGAGACATCGGTGCGCGCGGCGGTCATGAAGGCGAGTCGGCCGCCGAGACAATAGCCGACCGCGCCGACCTTGCCCCCGGCGGGGAGGCGGCGCCGCGCTTCATGGATTGTTGCTTCGATATCGGCGACGCTCTGGTCCTGATCGAGGCGCTGCATGAGCCCGAGCGCGACCTTGAAATCCTCGGGCAGGTCCGGATCGAGCACGACATCGGGCTCGAGCCGCCAGAACAGGTCCGGCGCCAGCGCGAGATAGTCGAGCGAAGCCCAATGGTCGCATTTGGCGCGGATGCCGGGATTGACCCCGAAAATCTCCTGAATGACGATGATCGCGCCGCGCGGTGTCCCTTCGGGCTCGGCCAGATAGGCGCCGAACGCACCGCCGCCCTTGAGCGTCGCGACCTCGATCATCGGCATGTCCGGCTCCTCTTTCTTGGCGCGGCCGCCGCCTCCTGCCATAGAGCGCGGAGCGCGGCAATTTTGCGAAGAGGCGGCAGGGCCATGAAATTCACCGTCGATGTCGATTGCACGCCGGAGGAGGCGCGCCGCTTTCTCGGCCTGCCCGATCTCACGCCCGTCCATGAAGCCTATCTCGAGAAGATGAAGGCCTTTGTCACCGAGGGCGCGACGCCGGAAATGTTCGGTGACGTCATGAAGGCGTGGGGGCCGATGAACGAGACCGGGATGAACATGTGGCGGCAGATGCTCGGCCAGATGGGTGGCCAAATGGGTGGGGCGCAGAAGCCCTGACCGACACGATTTTCGCTTTATCGTCCGGCGCGCCGCCGGCCGGGATCGCAGTGATCCGGGTCAGCGGGGGGCGTGCCGGCGAGGCGCTTGTCGGTCTTGCCGGGGCGCTGCCCGAGCCCCGCGTGGCGACCGTCAAGCTCCTGAAAGAAAAGGATGATGTCCTCGATCGCGGGCTCGTGCTCTGGTTTCCGGCCCCGCAGAGCGCCACGGGCGAAGATGTCGCCGAGCTCCATCTCCATGGCGGCCGCGCCGTCGTCGCTCGGGTCAAGAGAGCGCTCGCGGCTCTTCCGGGCCTGCGCGAGGCTAAGCCGGGAGAGTTTACGCGGCGCGCCTTTGAGAATGGCCGGATCGATCTTGCCGAGGCGGAGGGGCTGGGGGATCTGCTTCTGGCGGAAACCGAAAGCCAGCGCCGCATGGCTCTGGCTCTCGCAGGGGGCGCGCTCAGTCGGCAGGTTGCGGCCTGGCGGGATTCGTTGCTGCAGCTGGCGGCGATGGTCGAGGCGGCGCTCGATTTCTCCGACGAGGATGATGTCGCGCCGCTGCCGGGGGATTTTGCAGTCCGGCTCGCGGCGCTAAGCGAAGAGATAGGGGCTTGGCTGCAAAGGCCGCCGGCGGAGCGCTTGAAAGATGGCGTTCGAGTCGTTGTTGCTGGACCACCGAACGCCGGTAAGTCGAGCCTTTTCAATGCGATAGTGGGGCGTGACGCGGCCATCGTCTCGGCCAGTCCGGGCACCACCAGGGATCTTATCGAAGCGCCGCTCATGCTTGGCGGCGTGCCGATTGTGCTCATCGATACCGCGGGCCTGCGCGAATCGAAGGATGAGATTGAGGCAGAGGGGATTGCCCGTGCCCAGGCGGCTGCTGCCTCCGCCGATCTCGTGCTCTGGCTCGGCCCGCCGGCCGGAGCGCCGGACAAAGCGATCCGCGTCCATGCAAAGGCTGATCTTGGTCTCGCGCCGGCGGAGTCGGACGTCGCCATTTCGACTCTATCGGGGTTGGGTGTCGATGGGCTGGTTCGATTGGTGATTCAGGCTTCAACGACACTTCTTCCCGCAGAGGGCGAAGTCGCCCTCAACGCGCGGCAGCGTGGCGCACTGCGCGAAGCGTCAGCGGCCTTAAGTCAAGCGCTGGAGATGGAGGATCTTCTCCTCGTCGCCGAGGCCCTCCGCATAGCGCGCACCGCCTTCGATCATATCGTCGGCGCAACGGGCGTGGAAGCAGTGCTGGACACCCTCTTCGAGCGCTTTTGCATCGGAAAGTAGTGTTTCACGTGGAACATTTGGCTAGAGCCGAGCCGGTGCGCGATTCATATGATGTCATCGTCGTTGGCGGCGGTCATGCCGGCGTTGAGGCGGCCGCGGCGGCGGCTCGGTTGGGCGCGCAGGTGGCGCTGGTCAGTTTCGCGCGTGCGCAGATTGGCGCGATGTCCTGCAATCCCGCGATGGGCGGCCTCGGCAAGGGGCATCTGATTCGAGAGGTCGATGCGGTTGACGGCTGGATTGGCCGCGCTTCGGATCATGCCGGCATCCACTATCGCATGCTCAATGCAAGCAAGGGCGCCGCCGTCCGCGGCCCGCGCGTCCAGGCGGACCGAAAGGGCTACAAGCAGGCGATCCACGCGCTGCTGGACGTGCAGCAGGGTTTGTCCGTCATAGAGGGCGAAGCGGCTTCGCTGGTCACGGACGATGGCTGTATCGCGGGCTTGACCCTTGCCGATGGCCGGACGCTGTCGAGCAAGGCTGTGGTGCTGGCGACGGGTACGTTCCTGGGCGCCAGGCTCCATTTCGGCATGAGCAGCGTAGCCGGCGGCCGGGTGGGGGAGCTGGCGGCCACCGAAATGGCGGCTCAGCTGCGCGCCCTGGGACTGCCGCTCGCCCGGCTGAAGACGGGGACGCCGCCGCGTCTCGACGGGCGCACGATCGACTGGGCGGGCCTCGAGCGTCAGCCTTCCGACGCTGGCGAATGGACGATGTCGCCGATGAGCGAGGGGCGTGTCGCGCCGCAGCTCTTCTGCGCGATCACCCGGACCAACGCCCGCACGCACGAGATCATCCGCGCCAATCTCGACCGCTCGCCGCTTTTCGCCGGCGAGATTTCCGGCGTGGGTCCGCGCTATTGCCCGTCGATCGAGGACAAGGTCCATCGCTTCGCGGAGCGCGACGGCCACCAGATTTTCCTTGAGCCAGAGGGGCTTGACGACCCGGCCATCTATCCGAACGGCATCTCCACCTCGCTGCCCGAGGATGTCCAGCTTGCCATGGTCCGCTCGATCGCCGGGCTCGAGCAGGCCGAGATCGTCCAGCCCGGCTATGCGGTGGAATATGATTATGTCGATCCACGCACGCTCGACGGCGGTTTGGGAGTCCGGGACGTGCCGGGCCTTTATCTCGCCGGTCAGATCAACGGCACGACGGGCTATGAGGAGGCGGCGGCGCAGGGGCTTGTCGCCGGCCTCAATGCCGCAGCCTTCGCGGCGGCAAGCGCGCCGATCCGCTTCGATCGGGCGGAATCCTATATTGGCGTGATGGTCGACGACCTTATTTTGCAAGGCGTCACCGAGCCCTATCGCATGCTCACCGCGCGGGCCGAATATCGCCTGCGGCTACGCGCCGACAATGCCGAGGCGCGGTTGACGCCGAAGGCGCTGGCACTGGGCTGCGTTTCGAAGGAGCGGACTGAGCATTTCGCGGCTGGCCGCGCCGCCCGGGGCCGGGTTGACGCGATCTTGCAGGAGCAGCACGATGCGGCTTCTCTTCAAGCTGCCGGAGCCGCAGTCGCCGCACAAGGCCCGCGCAGCCTGTGCGGGTGGCTACTTCATCCCGAACTCGACGGCGCAGTCTTGCGACGGCTTGCGCCCGCCCTCCGAGACTTTCCGCCCCGTCTGGTCGAGGAGGCGATACAGGATCATCGCTACGCGCCCTATGTCGCACGGCAACAGAGCGAGGTAGCGCGCCTGCGCTCGGACGAGCTAGTCCGGCTCCCCGAGGCGCTCGATTATGCGGTGATTGCCGGGCTTTCCAATGAAATGGTCGAGCGCCTTTCCCTTGCGCGGCCCGAAACTCTGGGCGCGGCGGCGCGCGTCCGCGGCGTCACGCCAGCTGCGCTTGCCGCCATTCTCGTTGCGGTCAGGCGTCGCGCGGCGTGAATACGGAAGAAGAGGCACGCGCCTGGGTCGCCGCGAAATTCAATGTTCCACGTGAAACAATGGCGCGTCTCGATGCTTTTGCGGCATTCCTGAACGAGGAGAATCTGCGGCAGAATCTCGTTTCGGCGGCGAGCCTCGACTTTCTGTGGACACGCCATATCGCCGATTCGGCCCAACTTCTTAACTGGAGCACCGATCCAGCCGCCCCATGGCTCGATCTGGGTTCCGGCGCGGGCTTCCCCGGACTGATCGTCGCGGCGCTCCGTGGCGGCCCGATCACGCTGGTCGAGGAGCGGCGGCTCCGGGTCGATTTCCTGCTTCGCGCGGCGGCGTTACTGGAGGTCGATGTCGAGATCATCCAGAGCCGCGTCGAGCGGGTGGAAGCGCGCCCTTGCGCAACAATCAGCGCCCGCGCCTTCGCGCCGCTCGGCCGCCTGCTCGAGCTCGGCGCGCGCTTTTCCACAGAAAAGACAATCTGGATCCTTCCGAAGGGGCGAAACGCGCAGTCGGAACTGGATGCGATCGAAACGACGTGGCAAGGTGACCTTCGCCTCGAGCCGAGCCTGACCGATCCCGACGCCCGCATCATCGTCGCGACCGGCGTCTCCCGGCGCAAGGCCAGGAGTCGCCGCGCATGATCCGCATCGCCGTCGCCAATCAAAAGGGCGGAGTGGGCAAGACCACCACCGCGATCAATCTCGCGACCGCCCTCGCGGCGACGGGAATGCGCGTGCTGCTCATCGATCTCGATCCGCAGGGCAATGCATCGACCGGCCTCGGCATAGGGCAGGCGCTGCGCGCGCATTCCAGCTATGAACTGCTGACCGGCGCGGCGACCCTGGAGCAAGCCGCGATCGCCACGCGCGTGCCCCGCCTCGGCATCGTGCCTGCGACTGTCGATCTTTCCGGGGCGGAGATCGAACTCATTGATTTTGAACGAAGGACCCATCGTCTCGACGCCGCGCTGGAAGGTTATGGCGATGCCCGCTGGGATGTCTGCCTAATCGATTGCCCGCCCTCGCTCGGGCTCTTGACGGTCAACGCCTTGATCGCGGCCAATTCGATCTTGGTGCCGTTGCAGGCCGAATTCTTTGCGCTTGAGGGGCTCAGCCAGCTCCTCCAGACCGTCGAAAGGATTCGCGCCCGCTTCAACCCCGAGCTGTCAATTCTCGGCGTCGCGCTCACCATGTACGATCGCCGCAACAATCTTTCCGCGCAGGTCTCGGACGATGTCCGCGCCTGCCTGGGCAAAGTGGTGTTCGACACCGTCATCCCACGCAACGTGCGGCTGTCCGAAGCGCCGAGCCATGGCGTGCCGGCGCTCATTTACGATCATCGGTGCCCCGGTTCGCAGGCCTATATCGATCTGGCGCGCGAGCTCATTGGCCGCCTGCCGCGGCGGGCGGAGGCGGCATGAGCGACGAAATCCCCCGGCGTCGTCCCTCCGGTCTCGGCCGCGGCCTCTCCTCCTTGCTCGGGGACATTCAGCGCGAGACGCCGCTTGGCTCGGGCCAACGTGGCGAAGTCCGCCAGATTCCGGTCGCCAGCATCGAGCCGCATCCTGGCCAGCCGCGCCGCACCTTCAATGAGGAGGCGCTGGCGGAGCTGGCGCAATCGATCGCCGCGCGCGGCGTCATCCAGCCCATCGTCGTGCGCCCCCACGGCCATCGCTTTCAGATTGTCGCCGGCGAGCGCCGCTGGCGCGCGGCGCAGAAGGCCCGCCTCCACGAAATCCCGGCAATCGTCCGCGACTTCAGCGACGCGGAGACGCTCGAAGTCGCCTTGCTCGAGAATATCCAGCGCCAGGATCTCAATGCGATCGAGGAAGCGCAGGCCTATCGCCGCCTGCTCGACGATTATGGCCACACTCAGGAAGCGCTCGCCAAGCTCGTCGCCAAGTCGCGCAGCCATGTCGCCAACCTGTTGAGATTGCTTGATCTTCCGGTTGGTGTTCAGGAAATGGTGGCGTCCGGTGCGCTGACCATGGGTCATGCCCGCGCGCTCGTCACGGCGCCCGATCCGGCCGCGCTCGCCGCCGATGTCGTGCAGCGCGGCCTGTCGGTGCGCGAGACCGAGAAGCTCGCCAAAGCCGCCAAGCCCGGTCGCGAGCGGCGGGCGCCGATCGAATATAAGGGCGCCCATGCCGATATCGTCGCGCTGGAGCGGCAATTGGGCGACATGCTCGGGCTGAAGGTGGCGATCAAGCACAGCCCGCGCGGCGGCCAGGTGAGCCTAAGCTATACCAGCCTCGATCAGCTCGACATGATCTGCCAGCGCCTCAGTGGCGACAAATTCTAGAGCGATTTCGAGCCGAGTGCGCGCACTCAGCGGATCGGAAATCGCGGCAACAAGGAATCTGGAGCGATTCCACGCTGGTGGAATTCGCTCTAGGGCCTCACCAGCCAAGGTGGGAGCAGTTCGTCCTGGAGCATGGCGTCGATATCGCGCCGCGCGCGCACCAAAGCCCAGTCGCCGCCCTTGACCAGGACCTCAGGGGCCAATGGGCGGCTATTATAGGTGCCTCCCATCGTCGCGGCATAAGCGCCCGCGGTGCGGATGATCATAAGGTCGCCGGCTTCCACGCCGTCCATCTCCCGGCCCACGGCAAAGGTGTCGCCGGTTTCGCAGACGGGCCCGACAACGTCCGCGGTCATCCGCTCGCTTGTCGGACGGACGGCGTCGATGCCATGCCAGGCGTCATAGAGGCTCGGCCGCAGCAGATCGTTCATCGCGGCGTCGAGGACGACAAAGGGATTCATGGCGCCGGCCTTGACCCGGATCACTTCGGTGAGGAGCACCCCGGCATCGCCGACGATCAGCCGGCCCGGCTCGAAGATCAGCCGCACATCCCAGCCGCGCGTCAGCCGGGCGACCATCGCGCCATAATCTTCGATCCTGGGCGGCGTCGGCTCGGCAGGATCGTAGCGAAGGCCAAGACCGCCGCCGAGATCCGCGGTGCGTATCTCATGCCCTTCAGCGCGCAGCTCCGCGATCATCGCGCCCAGCTTCTCGAATGCTCGCTCAAGCGGCGCCAGGCTGGTGAGCTGGCTGCCGATATGGACGGCGACGCCGTTGAGTTTGAGGCCCGGCAGCGCCGCGACGCGGGCGCAGGCGGCCGGGGCATCATTGATGGGAATGCCGAACTTGTTATGCGCTGCGCCGGTCGAGATCTTCGCGTGTGACCCAGCCTCGACATCGGGGTTGAGCCTGAACGCAACGGGAGCAATCCGCCCCATCGAGACGGCGACCTCGGAGAGCATTTCGGCCTCCGGCAGCGATTCCAGGTTGAACTGATAAAGGCCGCCCTCCAGCGCCAGCGCCATTTCGGCGGCGGTCTTGCCGACGCCGGAAAAGACGATCCTGTCCGCGGCGATCCCCGCAGCCCGCGCCCGGCGATATTCGCCGCCGGACACGACGTCGGCGCCGAGCCCCTCCGCGGCCAGCGTCCGCAGCACGGCGCCGTTCGGATTGGCCTTGACCGCATAAGCGACAAGCGGGTCGCGCAAGGGCGAGAGCGCCTCCAACAGCGCCCGCGCCTGGCCGCGCATCGCCGCCGCAGAGTAGACGAAGACGGGCGTGCCGACGGCAGCCGCGATCAGCGGCAGCGGCACGTCCTCGCAATGGATGACGCCGTCGCGAAGGGGAAAATAACTCATCACTCGCCTCGCCGCCGATCGGGCTTTCACGCGCCCTGGCGTGCCGACGGCCGCGGGCCTCCTAGAAGCCGCGGCCGTCGCAGAGACTGCCGCCTAGCGCAACCGCAGCCGGACGCCGACGCGGAACTGCCGTCCGAGCAAGTCGCTGTAAGTGCTGTTCGCGGCGAGGCCGGTTTCGGGCAGGAGGAGCGGCGTGGCGTTGAACAAATTGGTCACGTTGATGAAGAACTCTCCGTTCCGGCCCCCGAAAGTATCGAACCTCAGCGTCGCGTTGAGATCGACATAGAACGTGCCATCGACCCGGTTGCGCTCATAGGTCGGCGCATTGACGGTCGAAACGGGGCAGGTCGTCTGGCACTCGATGCCATTGGCGACATATTTGCCGGAGCTGACGCCGCGGGCGATCGCAGTGACGCCGAAAGCGTCCGTGTCGTAGGATGCGCTGAAGCGGTAGATCCATGTCGGCGTGGTGGACTGGCCGCCGTTCACACCCACGGAGTTGGTTACCACCGTGCCCGGCACGCCACTGTCGAAGCGGTTCTCCAGATAGCGGGTGGCGATGCCGCGGAGCGTGAGCGTGCCGTCTACGCCGCCGAACAGGCGGCTGAGCGGCGTGCGATAGGACGCATCGACGTCGATGCCACGGACCTCTTGGCTCGCCGCGTTGAACGGCTGCGTCCGGATGATCAGATAAGGCTGCGCCGGATTTTGCGTGCGCGAGGCGTCGACGCTGATTGCATCGCAGAACGCCGCTTCACCCAGGAAACATAAATTGACGATCTGCTGCGCGGAGAAGGTGCTGATCCCGCTGTTCACCTCAATGTCGAAATAATCGACCGCGAGGTTGAAGCCCGGCAGGAAGGTCGGTGAGAACACCGCGCCGATATTCCACTGATCGGACTTTTCCGGCTCCAGATCCGGATTGCCCGTCGCGAAACCGGAATAGCTGTAGCCCGCCTGCACTGGCTGGCCCGCGGGGACGAAGGGCGGGCTGGCGCCGGTCGAGAAGCCGGGGTTGCTGACCGAATCGCTGTTCGCCGTGCCCGCCTGGAACAAGTCGTTGAGGTTGGGCGCGCGGACGTCTCGCGAACGCGTTACGCGCAGGCGGAAGTCATCGATCGGCTGCCAGGTCGCGCCCACCTTCCATGTCGTGACGTAGCCCGCGGTCGAATAGTCGGTCGCGCGCACCGCGCCATTGAGCTCCAGGCCGAGCCCAAGCGGAATCACGGTCTCGAGATACGCTTCCTTGACGTCGTACGACCCGAAGCTGGGTAGGTAATTGCCAACCGACCAGCGATTGGTGGCGCCGGTGACGTTGCCGTTGGCATCGACGATCGGCACCGGCTGGAACTCGGCCGGCACGAAGCCGCTGACCTCTTCCCTGCGATATTCCGCGCCGATCGCGATGCTGACGTCACCAGCCCAGGTCGCGAACGGCGTGGTCGAGACGTTGAAGCCGACCACGGTCTGTTCGATCACCTGGTCGCGATACGGATCGCCCAGCACGTAAGCGATCGCCGCCGGATTGGCCACGCCAGTACCGAGGCGGTTCAACGGAACGCACGCGGGGTCGTTGTTGTTCGGATTGGCATCGACGTTGATCAGGCACTGGATCGATCCTGTGGGAAAGCCGCTGCCGGCCGGCGCAAAGGCCGCGTCCCGCGCGGCGTTGATGCGTGCGATGTTCTGGATGTCGCGCAGCTGCTCGCGCACTTCGGCGCGGCCATATTGGCCATACACGTCCCAGCGCGCGGCACTCCCGAACAGATTGAACTCGCCCTCCGCGCCGATCAGGTAGCGCTGCACCTCACGCCGGTTGTCGATCCCCCGGCCCGGCAGGTCGGCCGATGTCGTGGCGATGGTCACGCTGGTGATGCCCTGCAGCTGCGCCGCGCCCAGCGTGTTCAGCAGGAACGCGTTGCAGGTGATCGGCACCGGCGTCTGGGTGCAGCCGGTCGCGTTAAGCACGATGCCGGTCTGCAGGTTCGGTCCGGCGTTGAAGAATATCTCCTGCCGGTTGTAGGCGGCCTCGGCGAACAGCTCGATGCCGTCGGTAATCTCGTAGCTGATGCGGCCGAAAATGCCTTGGCGGTCATCCTCCGGATCCAGGCCGATGCGGCGGCCGGAATCGTTGACCCGCCAGTCGCCGCCGCGGGTGCGCAGCGGCACGGCGGCGCCGGTGGGCGACGGGAAGGTCAGATCCCCCCAGACGAACTGGTTGATCGAGCCGCCGCCGCCGAAATAGATGCCGCGCAGCCGGTTCGCGACGCCGCCGACGGAGTTGGTGATGATGCTGCCGGGAGTGGAATTGGTCGGGCCCGCCCCCCGCACGAAGATGAACTGCGGGACGCTCGAGTTGGTCGCCGCGTTGTAGGCCGGGTTCTCGAACCGAAGGAACCCGATCGCGTTCCATGCCCTGTCGTTCGTGTTGAAAATGCCGTCGCGATGGGCGATCTCGCCGGCCAGCTGGATGTGGCCCCGGCCGCCCGCGAACGACATGCCGCCCGTGACGTTGACCGAATAGTTGAAGCCGTCGCCATATTCGGTAACGCCGCTATCGGCTTCGATCCTCAGCCCCTCATACCGGGTGTCGAGGATGAAGTTGACGACGCCCGCGACTGCGTCCGAGCCATAGGCTGCAGAGGCGCCGCCGGTCGCCACATCGACGCGCGAGATCAGCGCTTGCGGGATAGTGTTGACGTCGACCAGCCCGGTAATCGTCGAGCCCACCGAGCGCCGGCCGTTGACCAGGATCAGCGTACGCTCCGAGCCCAGGTTCCTGAGGTTGAGCGCGTTGATGCCCGCCTGCCCGCTCGAGATGTTGAGGCGTGAGTTGGAGGGGCGTGTCGAGCCGGCGAGTGATGGCAGGGTATTAACGAAATCGGCGATATTGTTCGACGGCGAACCGCTTTCTATCTCCGCCTCGGTCAGCACGGTGAGCGGCGTCGGCGCCCGATAGCCGTCGCGTATGACGCGCGAGCCTGTGACGATGATCGTGCGCTCGCCCTCTTCCGCCGTTTGTGCGGCGGCGGCGGTGCCTTGCGCCGATGCGGCGCTGGCCATCGCCATCGCGCTGAAGCCGATCCCGGAAAAGAGCACTGCTTTCAGTGACGTGGAAGCGCGCATCGTTCATTCCCCCTAGGAAGTGGCCAGCCGGCATTAAGTAACAAGAATAAGACGACCCACCATAGTTTCTGTTGGCCCAGCCATAACCTGTCGCCATTTTACCGCCGAAAGCCGCGCGAGCGTGATACCAGCGCAACACTAAGGTGGCGTCGGCGAGGGGATGAGAGAGATGGCGTCATTGGCAGAAGGCAGCGCCCCGCCACCCGGGGCGATCCCGCCCGGCTCCGGCCGGTTCGCGCTCTATTTGCTGCTCGGATTTTCGGCCGGCCTGCCCTTTTACATGTTCTCGACCGTATTGACGCTCAGGCTGCAGGCGCACGAAGTCGGGCTGGTGCTCATCGGCTTCTTCGCCTGGGTGCAATTGCTGCCGACGTTCAAATTCCTGTGGGCGCCGATCCTCGACCGCTTGGACGTGCCAGGCTTCGGGCGCTTCTTCGGCAAGAGGCGTGGCTGGATCATGCTTTCGCAGCTCGGCATCCTGACCTCGCTGGTGGCGATGGCGGTGACTGCGTCCGACGACAATCTGGCTGTCACCGCACTGTTTGCCGTGCTGCTGGCTTTCTGGACGACCACGCTCGAAGTCGCCGCCGACGCCTGGCGCATCGAACTGGCACCGACCCAGGAGCAGCAGGGACCGCTCGCGACCGCGAACCTGTGGGGATACCGCACGGCGATGGTCGCGGCGGGCAGCGGCGCGCTGCTCGTCGCCGATCGGGCGGGCGCGGCGGGGCCGCTGCTTTCGAGTCTGGGGGTCGGCGCGAGTTGGACGACTTCATACCTGCTGATCGCGCTAGGCGCGTTCCTGCCGCTCCCCATCCTGTTCGTGCTGCGCCCCGTTGCACAGGCGGTGGGCGGACGCGGAGCTGCGATCGCCACCGGGCTGGTGGCGAGCGCGGCAATCCTGCTGGCGGCGATGCTGGTCACGGCGGCGGTGGGCTGGATGGTTCTACGGGCGGCGCAGGCAATCGGCATCGGCAGCAACACCAATGTCACCCCTTATGTGCTGGCGATCTGCATGCTGCCCTTCCTGGCGATGGCGGCGTTCCTGCCGCGCATCCGCAGGGCCGCGCCGACCGACAGGCTGCGCGCTTCGCCCGCGATCGGGCCCTATGTCGATTTCTTCTGGCGCTTCGGCTTCCCGGCGCTGGTGCTCATGGCCTTCGTATCGATCTACCGCATGGGCGACGTGCTGGCGCTCAATCTGTCCAAGCCGATGATCCGGGGCCTGGGCTACACGCTGGACCAGATCGGCTTCGCGGACAGTGCGGTGGCGCTGATCGCGAGCATCATCGGGGTCGGACTCGGCGGGTGGATGGCGGCGAAATGGCGGCTCGGCTCGGCGCTGGGGATTGGCGCCTTGTTCGCGGCGTTCGGCAATTTCGGCTTCGTCTGGCTGGCGCATGTGCCGGTCGATCAGAATTCACTCTATCTCGCCACCGCCGCCGACCAGTTCGGCAACGGCATGTCCGGCGCCATCTTCGTCGTCTATCTGTCGATGCTGGTGAACCCCCGCTATCCGGGCGCGCAATATGCCTTCCTGTCGGGCTTTGCCTTCCTGCTTCCGCGCCTGCTGTCGGGCGCGGGCGGTTCGATCGTAACCGAACTGGACCAAGCCGGGCATAATGGCTTCGACCTTTTCTTCCTGCTTTCAGGCGTGCTGAGCTTGGCCGCTTTGATCTTCCTTCCGGCCTTGGCGCGCATCAAGGCGCGGGCGGACGACCGGGCATGATCGAAGGGGCCTTCGCTCCCGCCGCCGCCGCGGTTAGCGAAGGGCGAATTCCCGGCGCGACGCTGGGCGTTGTCGCGGCCGACGGGCGGATCTGGACCGTGCATGCGGGGATGGCCGCGCTGACGCCGGAACCGGAGCCCTTGACGCTCGATCACTGGTTCGATCTCGCTTCGGTGTCGAAGGTGATCGCCACCACCACGATGATCCTGTCGCTGGCGGAGGCGGGCCGGATCGATCTCGATCGGCCGTTGACCGATGCAATCCCGGACCTGCGCCAATATGACGTCGCGAACGCGGCGGAGCGCCGGCTGACCTTCCGCGATTGCCTCGCCCACCGCACCTTCCTGCCGGCGGTCGAGCCGATCTACACTTATGGCAGTGATCCGGACCGGCTGCGCGCCTTCATGCTGCAGCGGGAGTGGCGCCACGGGCCGCCGGTCTATTCCGACATCAACTACATCCTGCTCGGCATCGCGATCGAGCGGATCACCGGCGCGCCGCTTTCCGCTTGGCCGCTTGGCAAGGGCCTGAGCTTCGGTCCGCCGCCCGGGCCCGCGGTGGCGACCGAAGCCTGCGCCTGGCGCGGCCGGGTGATGAAGGGCGAGGTGCACGACGAAAATGCCTGGGCGCTGGGCGGCGCGCCGGGCCATGCCGGGCTCTTCGGCACCGTCGCCGGCGTGCTCGATTACGCGCGCGGGCTGATCGACGGTGGCGTCTCCCCGTTCCTGCTCGATGCGATCCGCACCCGCGTTCATGCCGATCGCACCTGCGGCTGGGAGCGGCGCTTCGCCGGCTGGCCTGGCGGCGACGCCTGTTCCGTCGAGACGATCGGCCACACGGGCTTCACCGGCACCGGCCTGTGGGCGGACTTCGAGCGCGGCCTCGCCTGGACCCTGCTTACCAACCGGGTCCATCCGACCCGCCACCGCGAGACTGGCATCGCGGAGCTTCGCCGCGCCACCGGTGACGCGGTGATTCAGGCCTTCGGCTAGTTCGCTTCGGCGATCGTCGCCAGCACCGTATCCATCGTCGCGGTCGCGCTGCCGCCGCCGGGAACGTCATTGGCGAAGAATGAGAAGGTGAGGGTCCGGCCGCTGCGCGCGATCATATAACCGGACAGAGCGTTTGTCGCGTTCAAGGTCCCTGTTTTGGCAAACAGGCGCCGTTCCAATGCCGTCCCACGGAACCGCCGTGCCAGCGTGCCGTCCACGCCCGCGATCGGGAAGGTCGCCCGCCAGGCTGCGCCCCAGGGCTGCGTTGCGGCGTAGCGCAGCAGGGCAGCGACGGCGCGCGGGGCCATCCGATTGTATGTCGACATGCCCGATCCGTCCGAAAGGTCCCATCCCGTCCGCGCCGCGCCGGCGCGCTGCAGCATCGCGTCGATCGTGGCGACGCCGTCCGAGATCGAGCCGGAGCCCCGGACCAGGCCGAGACGGCGGACCATCAGCTCGGCGTGCAGATTCTGGCTTTCCTTGTTAATGCGCGTGAGGTCCTCGGCGAGCGGTGGAGGAACCAGCCGCATCAGCTCCGGCTCGGTCGACACCGGCGGCGGTGCGTTGCTGGTCGGCTGCTCGCCCTCTCCGCCCTCGGCCGGCCGGTGACGGACGCCGACTTGCCCGGTCACCCGCACGCCGCGCGCCTCCAGCATCGTGCGCAGCCGCGATGCGGCATAATGGGCCGGGTCGTCGATGCCGAGGCGCAGATTTTCCGGCTGGGCTCCGACCGCGATGCGCCCGGTCAGATGCAGATCCAAGCTGTTGGGCATTCGCGTGAAGCGAAGCTGTGTCGTTCCGTCCGCGACCGTGATCGCGCGATTGACGACCCGATAGTAAGAGAGGGGTTCGAAGGCGGGCGCCTGGCCGACCGTGGCGGGCGAGACGCGGAGCCGCAGCTCATTGTCGTCGAGGGTCAGCGCCGAAATCCCCGTGCCGTAGCCGGAGGCGATGTTGTTCCAGCTCATCCCGGGGCTCCAGCGCAGGTCCGGGAAGAGGCTGTCGTCGCCGATCACGTCGCGCACCCGGCGGGTCCGCGCCGCGACCGCGTCCGCCAAGGCGGCGAGGCAGTTCACAACACAATCGGGCGCGCTCGACAGGCGCGCGTCGCCATGCCCGACGAGGATCACGTTCTGTCCGCGCCGCCCCGCGCCTTCGAGGCGCACCGCGGCGCCACCGGCTGCGTCGGGTTGATCAAGACCGGACAGGGTGGCGAAAGCGGCGGCCGTCGTGAAGAGCTTGGTGTTGGAGGCCGGGATGAAGCGGTTGTCGGGATTGATCGCGATCAGCTCCCGTCCGTCCTCGGCCAGCACGATCAGGCCGAAGCGCGTGCCGGGCGCAGCGCTCGCCATCTGGGCCGCCACACGCTGCTGCAGGCTCTGCTGCCAGGCGAAAGCCGGCGCGGCCGTCATGATCGCGAAGGCCAGGAACGCAGTCCGCGCGGAGGCCAGGATGCGGATCATCTTAGACATAATGCGGGTCGCTCCGTTCGCGCAGCGCTTCATAATGGACCATCGCCGGCTCCCGCCCAAGCGCCACCGGCTGGCTATCACGAAAGGCCCATTCGCCCCGGTCGCAATCGTCGGCCCGGACATAGCCGTTGATGTAGAGCCGGCGCAGGTGATCGGAACGGTTGGTCCCCGATCCGTGCACCAGATAGGGGTTCCAGAGCGCGAGATCGCCCGGCGCGAGATCGAGCTGGATCGCGTCGGTGGCCGAAAGCCCGACCCGCTCGAGCGCCGCGTCCTGCATCGTATTGCCCAGCACTTCCGTTGCAGTGTCGAGATCAAGATCGCCGTGCAAATGACTGCGCGGCACGAAGGACATGCCGCCGGTCTCGGGGTTGTGCGGATCGATCGCAAGGCCGGTCTGGACATAAGAGGCGTCCAGGTTTCGATAGCAGTCGGCGGGCTGGCGAAAGCGCGAATCCTGATGCCAGGCGAAGTCCCCCACCGCGCCCGGCGCCTTCCAGTGGATCTGGTTGATGATCTGCTTGATGTCGCGGCCGATCAGCGGCTCCAGCAAAGCCGCGAAGCGCGGGTCGAGCCGCACCGCGTCGAGCGCCGGGCGGTGATAGGACGGCCATTGCACCATCTGCACCCGCGGGCCGCTCTCGCTCTCGGCGATCTTGTAGAAGAGGTTGCCGTGACGGAAGCTGCGGCCGTGCGCGACGCCTTCGGCATGCACAGCGTCGATATCGGCGCCGATCGCTTCGACTTCGCCGGGGGTGAAGAAGCCCCGGACGATGGCATAGCCGTCGCGCTGCCAGGCGGCTGCATCAATCATGGGCAGCTTCCCGCGCGCGGCACATGCGCCAGCCCACGCCCCGCCGCCGCGCCGGTCAGGGCGCCATTCTCGACCGCCGCGATGCCGTTGACGAACACCGCCCGCACGCCGGCCGCGAGCTCGGTCGGCTGCTCATAAGTCGCCCGCGCGGCGTAAGTGCGCGGATCGAAGACGACGATGTCGGCGAACGCCCCGGGCCGCAGCCGCCCACGATCGACAAGACCGAACGTGTCTGCGGGCCGCATTGTGCTCCGCTCGATGAAGGCGCGCAGGGTCAGTACCCGGCGCCGCCCGACATATTGGGCATAGAGCCGGGCGAAGCTGCCATACGCGCGGGGATGGCCGCCCGACGCGTCGGAGCTGGTCATCACCCAGGGCTGGCGCATGAAGGCCTCGATGTCGGCCTCGGTCTGGTTGAACGAAACGACGCTGGCATCGGCTTCCCGGATCGCGGCGATCGCGGCCGCGACGGGGTCCGCGGTTCCGGCGACCTCGGCAAGCCTGCGGCCCCGGTGCCTTCCTTCGGTGATTAGCAAGGCCGCCGCGCCGCCGCGCCGACGCAGATTGTCAGCCATCTCTGCGTGCAGCCGGGTCGAGAGCGCCGCGTCGTCGAAGCGGCGCAGCAAAGCGGCGCGTCCGCCATCCTGCGCCCAGCGCGGCACCAAAGAGGCGACCAGGCTCGTGCCGGAGGCGGACCAGGGATATTGATCGGCGGTGACGCGCTGCCCGGCGCGGCGGGCCGCCTCGATGCGGGCGATGATCGCGGGCGCCTGGCCGTGAACATCGACGCCGAGCGCCTTGATGTGGGAGATGTTGACCGGAAGCCCGGCCTCCCGGCCGACGGCGATCGCCTCGTCCACCGCCGCCGCGAGACCGATCGAATAAGAGGATTCGTCGCGGATATGGCTGTCATAGACGCCGCCGCGCGCGGCCGCCTCGCGCGCCAGCGCGACGACCTCGTCGGTCCGCGCGAAACTTTGCGGCGCATAAAAGAGCCCGGTCGAGAGGCCGAGCGCGCCCTGGCACATTGCCCCGGCGACCATCGTCCGCATGCGCGCAATCTCCTCGGCGGTCGGCACGCGGTCCGCCTCGCCCACCACCGCGCGCCGCACCGGGCCGAAGCCGACATAGGTCGCAAAATTAATCCCGACCGGCCTTGTCCGCGGGCGTTCGAGCACGGCGGCGACGTCGGGGTCGCCGCCGCCGTCACTGCCGATCAGGGCGGTCGTCACGCCCTGCATCAGGAAGCCCGGGATCAGCCGTTCTCGCGGGTCTTCCGAGGCGAGCGGCTCGCCAAGATGGGCATGCGGATCGATGAAGCCCGGCGCGACGATCATGCCGCGCGCATCCACCACCCGCGCCGAGCGGAAGCGCAGCCGGCGCCCCACTGCGCGGATGCGGTCACCGGAGACAGCCACGTCGCCAACGAAGGGCGCCGCCGACCCGGTGTAAATGGTGCCGCCGCGGATGATGAGATCGACCGGCTCCGTCGCCGCCGCCGCGGAGGCCGCCGATGCCAGCAGCAGCGCAATCCACTTGATCTTCATGACGTTCCCCAGAAACCGGCGGCCGGCGGATGGATCAGGCCGCTTTCTTCCCTGACCCCGCCGGGATAGTCCTCCCGGAGCCACAATGGCCCGTCAAGATCGACGAAATCGGAGAGCATGGCGAGATGCAGAGCCGGCGCGATCGATAGCGACGAACTGACCATGCAGCCGGTCATCAGGCCAAGGCCCATCGCCCGCGCCTCTCGTGCGACGTCGAGCGCGGCGGTCAGTCCCCCCGCTTTGTCGAGCTTCACATTCACGATTTGGTAGCGCCGTCCGACATCGGGCAGGTCGGCGGTGGTGTGAAGCGACTCGTCGGCGCAGATCGGTACCGCCGGCACGAAGCCCTCCAGCCAGCCATCCTCGCCGGCCGGCACCGGCTGCTCGAGCAAGGCGACCCGCGTCTCGAGCAACACCGCCTGCATCGCCTCGACCAGCGCGCGGTCCCAGCTCTCATTGGGGTCGATGATCAGGGCAGGGCCGGGGGCGGCCGCCCGCACGGCGCGGATTTGCGCCGCCGGGTCCAGGGCGTCGACCTTGACCTTCAGCAGCGGCACGTCGCCCAATGCCCGTGCCGCCTCGGCCATGGCCGCAGGGGTGTCGATGCCGATCGTCAAAGCGGTCGCGACCGGCGCCAAAGGCGCGCCCTCGATCATCTCCGCGACGTTCAGCCCGGAGAGCCGCGCCTCGATGTCCCATAAAGCGCAGTCCACCGCATTGCGCGCCGCGCCGGCCGGCAACGCCGCGCGCATCGTGTCGCGGCTTGCGCCCTGCTCGACAAAGGCGCGCACCGATTCGATCGCCGCAAGGGTGCTTTCCACGCTTTCGTCGTAGCGCGCATATGGAACGGCTTCACCGCGCCCGACCATAACGGCTTCGCTGATCGTCACGGTCACCACATCCGCCGCGGTCTTGACGCCGCGAGCGATGCGGAACGGCGCTTTCAGCGGGAAGCGATTGTGTTCAGCGTGGAGGATTCGGGGCATAATAAATGATCGAGGATCGAGTCCACGTCGAAGCGGAACGGATCGGTGCAGGGCAAACCAAGCTGGGCCTCGACGACGGCGCAAAGACGCTGCGCGGTTTCGGGATCCATCGTGGACGTGTTGAGGCACACGCCCACCGCGCGGACGTCCGCGCTGGTCAGCCGCGCCGCCTCCAGATTGCGCTCCAGGCACTCGGCCAGATCCGGCAGCGGCCGGCCGGGAACGCCGCGCATCTCCGCCCGGCCCGGCTCATGGCACAGCACCAAGGCCTCCGGCTGCGCGCCGTGGAGCAAACCGAGCGAGACACCGGCGAATGAGGGGTGGAAGAGCGAGCCCTGGCCCTCGATCAGGTCCCAGCCGTCATCGTCGCGCGCCGGGGCGAGCCGTTCGACGGCGCCCGAAATGAAATCGGCGACGACCGCATCGACCGCCACGCCGTCACCGGCGATCAGGATGCCGGTCTGGCCGGTGGCCCGGAAGGCGGCGGCGATGCCGCGGTCGAGAAGGCCGCGCGTCAAAGCCAGCGTCGCGTACATCTTGCCGACCGAGCAGTCCGTGCCGACGGTGAGCAGGCGTCGGCCCGGGCGGCGATGCCCCTTGCCGACGGTCAGACCGGCGGGCGGATCGCGGACGTCGAAAAGCTGCAGTCCGCGCGCGCTGGCGAGCTCGGCGAGGCGCGGCTGATCACGCAGCCGCTCATGCAGGCCGGAGGCGACGTTCAGCCCCGCCTCAAGCGCCGCCGCCGCATCATCGATCAGATCGGCGCCCACCTTGCCGCCCGCGCCGGCGATGCCGAGGATGAGCGTGCGCGCGCCCGCCGCCACCGCCTCCGCCATGCCGAGGCGCGGCAAATCGAGCGTCAGCGGGCAATCGTCGTGGCGGAATTCACCGAGGCAATCCTCGCGCCGGAAGGTGGCGACGCCGCGCGAGGTCTTGACGCCAAGCGGATCGGCGCTGTGGCCAAGATAGAGAAGATAGGGCGCCGGAATCATCTGCCGCCGAGCCTAACCGGGCGCGGCAAGGCTGGGGCATAGTGAGAGCGCGGCCCACCATAGCCAGTTGCTATGGAGCGTCGAGGACCTGCTTCAGGGTCTTCAGGAAGTCGTTCGCCAGTGCGCCGGGCGGCCGGTTGAGCAGGTGCATGGCCTGGATGTCGAAGGTGATGCGCGGCCGGAGCGGCCGCATCGAAAGACCGGGCGCGAGGCAGGATTGGGCAGTGAAGCTATCGACGACGGTCATGCCTACCCCCTGCCGAACAAGCGCCCCCGCCATGTAAAAAGTGCGCACGGAAACCACTTCGTCCAGTTCGACGCCGCGACGCTCCACTTCCTGGGTGAAGAGCTGGCCAAGCGGGCCGCTGGCGGCGAGGCTGATGAAGCGCCGGTCGCGCAGGCAGTCGAGCTCCACGCTCGGCGGCGCATCGGGCATGTCCTGCTCGCGATAGAGCAGGACCAGCTCGCCCTCGCCCAGCCAGCGCTGGCTGAGCGGCGCCGACGGCGGCAGCTGATAGGCGATCGCAATGTCCGTCTCGCGCTCATGCAGCTTGCGCAGCAGATCGTCATGATGGACGGTCTGGAGATCGAATTTCACATCCGCATGGCTGCGCAGGAATTGCGACACCGCGGTCGGGATGGCTTCGAGCGCCAGCGACGGCAGCGCCAGGATGCGCAGCATGCCCGTGCCGCGGCGGATGTTGCGCCCGGCCTCGCGCAAGCCCTGGACGCGATCCTGAATCTCGCGAACGTCTGCGAACAGGCTGTGGGCGTCTTCGGTCGGCACCAGGCCGCCATTGGCGCGAAGGAAGAGGGGAAAGCCGAGCAGGCTTTCGGCGTGGCGGAGCATTTTCGAAACGGACGGCTGCGAGACGTTGAGCGCCCGCGCCGCCGCGCTGACCGAGCCGTTCACATAGACGGCGTGAAAAATCTCGATGTGGCGGAGATTCATGCGTGCGCCTTTCTCGATGCCATATGGGCGGTTCCGGTCGGCCTAAGCAAGGCGTGCAGACGGTGACAGCGGCTGAATGGAGCTGGCGGGATGGCTGACGAAAGGCCACGGGCATATCGATGACCGAACAGTATGACGCGATTGTCCTCGGCGCCGGTGCGGCGGGCCTGATCTGCGCCGCCGAGGCCGGCCGGCGCGGCCGGCGCGTGCTGGTGCTTGAGCGGGCCGACCGGCCGGGAAAGAAAATCCTCATCTCTGGCGGTGGCCGCTGCAACTTCACCAACCTGCACTCCGCTCCCGATCGCTATGTGTCGGCCAACTCCCATTTCGCCAAATCCGCGCTGAGCCGCTACACGCCCAGCGACTTCATCGCGCTGGTCGATCGCTACAATATTACATGGCATGAGAAGACGCTCGGGCAGCTCTTCTGCGATGGTTCGGCGCGCCAGATCGTCGACATGCTGCTCGCCGAAGTCGCAATGGGCGGCGGCGAAATCGCGTGCGGACAGGCGATCGGGGAGGTGGGACAAGCCGACAATCTGTTCACCGTGACCACGGATCGCGGCGCCCCCCAGGCGCGGTCGCTGGTGATCGCGACGGGTGGCCCCTCCATTCCCAAGATGGGTGCGACCGGTTTCGCTTATGATCTTGCCCGCCAATTCGGACTCAAACTGGTCGAGCCGCGCCCGGCGCTCGTGCCGCTGACGCTGTCTGGCGAGGACGTGCTGTTTCGCGAGCTTTCAGGAATCGCGACCGAGGTGGTCGCCCGTTGCGGACCGGCGCAATTTCGCGAAGCGGCTCTGTTCACCCATCGTGGCTTGTCCGGACCGGCGATTCTGCAAATCTCGTCTTACTGGCGTCATGGCGAGAGCGTCGGGATCGACTTCGCGCCGGATCGGGGCGACGGCTGGCTGCGCGAAGCCAAGCGCGCCACGCCACGGATGACCCTGAGCAATTTACTGCGCAAGGCCCTGCCCGATCGGCTTGCGGGGACGCTCGTGCAGCGGCTCGCGCTGGAGGGGATGCTTTCCAATCTAACCGATGCGGCGCTTCAACGGGTCGAGGCGCAGCTTCGTGATTGGCGGTTCGCGCCGACCGGCACCGAAGGCTTCGCAAAGGCCGAGGTGACAATCGGCGGAATCAGCACGGCCGAGCTCTCGTCGAAAACAATGGAAGCCAAACGCGTTCCCGGGCTGTACGTGATCGGCGAAGCGGCCGACGTGACCGGCTGGCTGGGCGGATATAATTTCCAATGGGCCTGGGCCAGCGGCTGGGCAGCGGCGCAAGCCATCTGATTTTTCCACCGCCGCTTTGCGGCGCCAACAATTTGTGAGTGTCATGACCTTTTCCGATCTCCCGCTTGTCCTTGGCGGAGCGCTTGCCGAGCGCGGCTATGCCGAACC
>Ga0136633_1000441_pt1 | contig 31678 bp, 31 predicted proteins | sample AntDrymeUQ832206_2_FD_105494 | JGI IMG/M metagenome (GOLD analysis project Ga0136633, IMG submission 105494) | Polar desert sand microbial communities from Dry Valleys, Antarctica - metaG UQ83 (22.06) | ecosystem: Environmental > Terrestrial > Soil > Desert | place: Antarctica: Dry Valley... | reverse complement strand
AGCTGCCGCTCGAGCGTCGCGATCCGCTCGTCCTGCCTGGCGACCCGCGCGGTCAGCTTCTGCACCTGCACCTCGAGCCGCTCGTTCTGCGCCGACAGCGCCAACAGCACCGACACGACGGCATCGCGGCCCTGCTCATAGATCGCCTCGGCCTCGACCCGCTCCACGCCACAAGGTTCGACGCGGCCCGATTATGTCCCCCAACCCAACTGAACGCTTACGGGTTTCTAGCCGGAGCCGACGTGGCGGCGGGTCGGTGGGGCCAGAAGGAGCCCGAGTGCCAGCAGGCTGAGGGGGAGGACCCACCAGGGCGAGAGACCGATGGGAGCGCTCACGAGCGCGACGGACTCCACCACGAGCATGAGCACCCACGCGGCGCGGCTCCCGCGCCACAGCGCCGCAAGGAGCAGCGCCATCACAACGACCGCGATCACCAGGACCGGATTCTCGACGGCGACGACCAGCGTGGCAGCGAGGATCACGGTCCACTTGAGGGCGTACGCGAGCAGCGTGACCGGGGGGCGCGGCCGCGCGCCGGCGTTCACGCCGGCTCTGATGTCCTCGTCCATCCCGGCATCCTCCCCGGTAGCGTTCGCTCCCATGCCCCAGAGCGTGAAGGTGACCGGCGGCGAGCTCGCGGTCGACGTCGAGGGTGAGGGCCCGCCCGTCGTCCTGGTGCACTCGGGGGTGACCGACGGGCGGCAATGGGAGACGGTTTCGAAGCTGCTGGCCCCTCGGCGCACGGTCTACCGCTACGACCGTCGGGGCTACGGGCGCTCGAAGACGACCCGGCGCGGCGGACGCTTCAGCGCCGCGCTGGATCTGCTCGAACTGCTCGACGGCCTCGGCCTCGAACGGCCCGTCGTGTGCGGCAATTCCGCCGGCGGGCAGGCGGTGCTCGAGGCGGCTGCGATCGTGCCGGAACGCTTCGAGCGCATGGTCCTGCTCGCGCCGTCACTTCCGGTCTGGGATTGGAGCGCGGAAACGGAGGCCTACGGCGAGGCCGAGGAGGCTGCTTTCGAGGCGCGGGATTTCGACCGGGTGATCGAGCTCAACCTCGACATGTGGGTTCACCGGCCCGAGCATCGCGAGCCGGTGGCCACCATGCTGCGCCGGTCCTTCGAGAATCAGGCCAAACGCCCGTGGGCGGAGTTCGAGCCCGAGCCGCTGGTCACCGATCGGCTGGACGAGATCCAGGGGCCGGTGCATCTGCTGGTCGGCGAGCACGACCTCGAGGACTTCAAGGCGATCGCCTGGTATTTAGCGGACCGGCTGCCCGGCGCGCGTGCGGAGGAAGTGCCGGGCGCGGGTCACCTGCTCGGGCTGGAATGCCCGGAGCTGGTGGCGGACCTGCTCTGACTACCAGGCCTGGTGGGTCCCGCAGTGCGGGCAGCCGACCGACGTCGAGACGGCGGCCGTGAACGCGTAGCCGCAGCCGCAGGTGTAGAGCGCGCGGTCCTGCGAGCCGCCGCTGCGCTCGCGACGGCGAACGGGCGGGGCATCGGCACGGCGGGGGCGGGTGACGCGGCGGGCGGACTTGCCGAGTCGGTCCTGGAATTGTTGGATCGGGGTCATGGCGGGTGGAACCTCCTGCACGTATAACGCCGTGTCAGGGCAAAGGTTTCCGTGTGATGGCGCACACTCCTGCGCCCGGACGAACGTTCGATGGCACTGCCGACCCATTCGCGCCCCGTAGAATCACGGATCAATGGACCCCGCCCGCAAGCGCACGATCCGATTCACCGTCGCCCTGACGTGCGCGATGCTGCTCGCCGTGGCGCTCGTCTACACGAGCTTCACCGCTTCCACGGAGGCCAAGACGCCCACTCAACTCCTGGCCGGCGCGCTGCCCGGCAAGACCTACGAGCTCACGGGCAAGGTCCAGGACTGGAAGAAGACGGGCAACGTCCACGAGTTCCGGGTGCGCGACCGGACGGGCAAGTCGTCGGTCGCCGTGCGCTACGACGGCCAGGTGCCGGACCCGTTCCGGGAGGGCCGCGAGATCATCGTGGACGTCCGCAAGCAGGGCAGCGTCTTCGTCGGGGAGCGCGACTCGCTGGTCACGAAGTGCCCTTCGAAGTTCACCGAAGAGAAGCGCCCGAGCTGAGGGTGGCCCGCCCCGCGGTCGCCCACGCGGAGAACCGCTAGCCGTGCTCCTCGCCGGCCGGCTGCTGCTGATCCTCGCGCTGGGCCTCGCGCTCTACGCCGCCGCGGCGTCGATCTACGGCGCGCGCAGTGGCCGCCGCCCGCTCGTTGAATCCGGCCGCCGCGCGATCTACGCCCTCGCCGGCGTGCTGGTGACCTGCTTCGCGATCCTCGAAGCCGCGTTCCTGCGCAGCGACTTCTCGTTCGACCTCGTCGCCGGCCACTCGTCGACCACGACGCCGACCTTCTACCGCGCCACCGCGGTGTGGTCCTCACAGGAGGGATCGCTGCTGCTGTGGGTGATGCTGCTGGCGCTGTGGTCGACCGCGATCCTGCTGATCACGCGCAAGCGCGCGCGGGAGATCGCGCCCTACGCGGCCGGTGTCCTCGCCCTGATGGCCGCGTTCTTCTGCGTGCTGCTCGTGGCGCTCGAGTCCCCGTTCACGCAGTTGGCGCAGGTCCCCTCCGAAGGCAACGGGCTCAACCCGCTGCTGCGCCACCCGAGCATGATGATCCACCCCCCGATGCTGTACGCGGGCTACACGCTGTTCGCGATCCCGTTCGCGTTCGCGATCGCCGCGCTGGTCACCCGCCGGCTGGACGCGAACTGGATCCGCCTGACCCGCCCGTTCACGCTCGCCGCCTGGTTCTTCCTCGGCATCGGGATCATCCTCGGCGCGCGCTGGTCGTACTCCGAGCTCGGCTGGGGCGGTTACTGGGCCTGGGATCCGGTCGAGAACGCGTCGCTGATGCCGTGGCTGACCGGCACCGCATTCCTGCACTCGGTGATGATCCAGGAGAAGCGCGGGATGCTGAAGATCTGGAACGCGTCGCTCGTGCTGGCCACCGGCGTGCTGGCGATCCTCGGAACCTTTCTCGTGCGCTCGGGGATCCTGGACTCCATCCACGCATTCGGCGCCTCGACGCTCGGTTATCCGTTCCTCGGACTGATCGTGCTCATGATCGGCGTCTCGGTCTTCCTCGTGGTCACGCGCGCAAGCGACCTCAAGTCCGACGCGCAGTTGGACTCGATGCTCTCGCGCGAGGCGATCTTCCTGCTCAACAACCTGGTGCTGGTGATCATGTGCCTGGTCGTCTTCTGGGGGACGTTCTTTCCGCTGATCTCGGAGGGGCTCACCGGGACCAAGGCGTCGGTCGGCCCGCCGTTCTTCAATCGCGCGATCGTTCCGGCCGCGCTGGTGCTCGTCCTGCTGACCGGCATCGGACCCGTGATCGCGTGGCGGCGGGCCACGGCCGCAAATCTGCGTCGCCAGCTCTCGATCCCGGCTGGTGTCGCGCTGGTGGCGCTGCTCGCGCTGGTGCTCGTGGGGACGGCCGAGCAGCCGGCCGCGCTGATCATGTTCGTCTTCGGCACTTTCGCCGCCTCGGTCGTGGGGCAGGAGTTCTTCCGCGGATACCGCGCACGCCGCGCCATGTCCTCGGACTCGCCGCCGGCGGCCCTGGTGAACCTGGTGGCCCGCAACCGGCGCCGCTACGGCGGTTACACGGTTCACCTCGGGGTGTCCCTCCTGTTCGTCGGCGTCGCCGCGTCGTCGGCGTTCCAGCAGGTCTCCTATGTCGCGCTGGAACCCGGGAAGAGCCTGCAGGCCGGCGGCTACGAGGTGCGCTACCTCGAGCCGACCAGCGCCGTGATCCCGGCGCCCAACGGCCGCCTCGAGCGCATCGACCTCGGCGCCGACGTCGAGGTGCGCAAGGACGGGAAGCTGGTCGAGCGGATGTCGCCCAAGCGCTCGTACTTCCCGTCGGCCGACCCGGCGCTCGGTCCCGTCTCGCGCTTCTTCGAGGGCGAGGCCACGAGTGAGGTCGCGCTGCGTGCCGGTGCCTGGAACGACGTCTGGATCGCCGTCGAGCCGGCCACGGACGAGCTGATCCCGCGCTTCGAGGAGGGTGACCGGGTCTTCACCCAGGCCGAGGGCGCGATCACGCCGCAGGCTCGCGAGCGCTCGCTGGCGATCGCGCTCACCGGCCTGACGCGCTCGTACACCGATTCTCCGCCGCCGGCCACCTTCCGCGTGTTGGTCTCGCCGCTCGTGACGTGGATCTGGATCGGCGCGCTCGTCGTCTTCGCCGGAGGCCTGATCGCGCTCTGGCCCGGGGCGCCGTCGGGCCGGCGGATGGCCAGCGCCTCCTACGCGGCCCGGCTGGCCCGCGAGCTCGGCCGCGCCCCCTCGCGCTGAGCGATGGACGTCGTGCTCGTCCTCGTCGTCCTCGCGGCGGTGCTGTTCGTCATCGGGCGCCCGCTGGCGCCGAGTCGCGCCCACGCGCGTGAGGTGGGGGAGTCGGCGGACCGAGCCGCGCTCGAGTCCGCGAAGGAGCACAAGTACCGCGAGATCCGCGACCTCGAGATGGACTACCGCACCGGCAAGCTCTCCGAAGCCGACTGGAAGGCGACCGACCGGGCCCTGCGCGGCGAGGCGCTCGACGTCCTGCGGCGCCTGGACGCGCTCGACGGCGCCGAGCTCCCCGACTGACGGGTCATCGCGGGCAGGCGGTCGCTACCCTGCGGCGCGTGTTCTCGATTCTCAGCGTCGCCCAGGTCTTCATCGCCGTCACCCTGATCTTCACGATCCTGCTGCACTCCGGCAAGGACTCCGGCATGTCCGGAGCATTCGGCGTCGGCGTGGCCGGCGGTCAGTCCGGCGGCTCGCTGATGGAGCGCAACCTCACTCGCTGGACGATCATCTTTGCCGTCCTCTTCGTCGTGAACACCGTCGTGCTGCTGAAGCTCGGCAACCGCGGCTGATCAGCGGTCGATGCGCGCAGCGCCCGCGGCGATCCGCAGCGCCGGCACCATCGCAGCGCCGATGCCGCCCGGCGTGTGCCCGGGCAGGGCGATGAGCTGCTGGCGGGCGGTGAGCCCCTCGACCGCCGCGAGGGCGGCGAGCGCGTCCAGATGGATCGCCAGCGGCTCGGCGATCGCTCCGATGGCGCGGCCGTGGCGCACGCGACGGGCCCCGACGAGCGCCCAGGCGGGCTGACGGGACGTGCCCTCGAGCGCCGCCGGGACGAGGTCGCGCACGAGCAGTCCATCGGCAAGCGGTGCGCACAGTTCCTCGACGCCCTCGGCCCCCCCGCCAACGAGCACGAGGTGCTCGGGCAACGGCGCCAGGGTGGCGGCTTGCGTGGCGTGACCGGTGGTGGTGGCGGGACCGCCGGCGCGGGCCGCCGACGCGGTGTCGTGGACCGCACGATGTGCGACGCCATCCTGGATCAGCGGCACCGGAGACCGCGCGACGCCCTCGGCGTCGAACGAGCGGGGCAAGGTCCCGGGGTAGCGCGCTGAATCCGACAGGTTCACGCTCGACGCGGCCACCCGGGTCCCGGCTCGCCCCGCGAGCGGTCCCGAGCCCAGGGCCAGGTCGATGCCGAACGCGGGGCGCAGCCGGTCGAGCAGTCGCGCGACGGCCGGAGCGAGCAGCACGACGGACGGCGCGCCGTCGAGGCCGGTGGCGTCGTCGAGCTCCATGGACGTCTCCTCCCGGCGCGCCGCGACCACGGACGCGAGATCGAGGTCCTCGGGGCGGCCCGCCACGCGGTCGATCCCGTCCGGGCCCGAGACACGTACATGCGTGCGTCGCTCGCTGACGCGTACGCCAGCCGAGGAAGCGACGGCGATCCGCGAAGCGAGCGCCTCGATGTCGAGCTGTGGGCCGTCCGAGGACGCGAAGCGGACCATCCCGAGCAGCTCGCCGAAGTCGCAGGCGTAGAGGCGCGCATCTGCTCCGTCACGGCTGGGCGCCGGAGCCGCCTGCTCGGGAAGCCCGCCGCAGACCCAGGCCCGCGGCCCGGCGGCCAGCCGCGCCGCGCTGCGCCCCGCCGCACGCAGTCCCTCCTCGTCGAAGCGCTCGGCGTCCACGCGTGCCGCCCGGCCGTCGGACACGGCCGTGAAGATCACGCGGATCTGCTCGTGGGTCCCGGCCGCCGAGACCCGCCGCTCGATCACCACCAGCACCTGTCCGTCGCCGGGCAGATACGTCAGCGCGCGATCGGCCATCTCCTGCACGTAGGGGTCAGACACCTGCCTGCACCGTAACCGACCGGGTGACCGGGCGTATCCTTTGTCGACCGTCGGTCAACAAGCCCGAGGAGACCCGTATGCCCACTACGACCACACCAGTCCCGGACGCCCCGCGTGCGCTCGGCTTCCTGCTGGCCGCGCCCGAGAAGCGTGCGCTGCGCTGGATCGCCGAGCGGCTGCCGCGCTGGGTCATGCCCGACCATCTGACCGGGCTCGGCGTCGTTGCCGCCGTCGGCATCGCCGGCGCGTATGCGGCGTCGAACGAGTCGAGCATCTGGTTGTGGGTGGCCAGCGCGCTCCTGATCGTGCACTGGTTCGGCGACTCGCTGGACGGGACGCTGGCCCGCGTGCGCAAGATCGAGCGGCCCAAGTACGGCTACTACCTCGACCACCTCGTCGACGCGCTCGCCACGGCGTGCATCGGCATCGGCCTCGGCCTGTCGCCGCACATGCTGCTGATCGTCGGCGTGCTCGTCGTCGTCGGGTACCTCGTCCTCTCGATCAACACCTATCTCGAGACCTACGCGTTCGGGACCTTCGCGCTCGGCTACGGCCGCGTCGGTCCGACGGAGATGCGGCTCGTGTTGATCGCGCTCAACACGATGCTGGCGCTCGGCGTCACGTTGCGCTGGGAGATCCCGGGACCGGGCCTTGGCCTGATGGACCTCGCCGGCCTGGCGATCCTCGCCCTGATGGGCCTCGCGCTGGGTGGTCGCGTGATCCGCAACCTGCGCGAGCTCGCTCGGCGCGAGCCCGCCGGCCGCGTTCAGAACGCCGCGTCGTAGAGCCCGAGCAGCTCCTCGCGATCGGCCGCCGGCGGCGTCTGGACCAGGTCCGGGCGCCGCGCGGCGGCCGTCGCCGCCTCCTCGATCGCCGTGCGGTCGACCCCGACCGCCGACAGGGCGCTGGTCCCGGTGAGCGCACACAGGCGCGCAGCGGCGTCTTCCACGGGTTCCCCGATCGCCGCATCGAGGGCTGCGAGCTTCGCCGGGAAGCGTGACCGCAGCGCGCGCGCCGAATGAGCGAGCAGGATCGCGTTCGACGTGGCGTGGGCGACGCCCGTCGTGCGGGCGAGCGTCTGGGCCATCACGTGGTGCAGGCCGTAGCTCTGCGAGTCGATGGCATAGCCGGCCAGCAGCGCTCCGAGCGCGAGGGCTTCGCGGTCGGGGTCGGGGTCGTCGAAGGAGCGCACCAGCAACCGGGCGCCTTCGTATGCCGCGAGCGTCGGGACGGGGCTGGCCTTCGGGGTCAGCGGCCCTTCCAGTGCATGGCCGAGGGCGTTGAGTGCGCTGGCGGCCAGCCCCGGCACGGGTTGCGAGGCCATCAGGGCGGGGTCGGCGATCACGATCGCTGGCCGGACCTGCGGGGAGCCGGCCGGAGCGCCGGCGGCCTGCCGGTGCCCGCGCGTCATCTCGGCGCCCGAGAGCGTCGTGGGGATGGCCATGACGCGCGGCCGGCCCGTGGCCTCGTCAACCGGATCCGGCTCGAGATCCGTGCCGCGAGCTGCAGCGATGGCCTTCGCGACGTCGATGACGCGACCGCCGCCGAGCGCGACGATCCGGTCGCGATCGCCCCCGGTGACGATCGTCTCCGTGCTCAGCGGCCCTTCGGCGAGCAGGTCGCGAGCCAGTTCGTCGACTCGCCCGGAGGCGACGATCACGACTTCCCGGGCCGCCTCGCCCAGATGCGGCGCCTGCGCCGATGCGCGCTCGGTGGTCAGCAGGACGAACCCGGGGCCACCCAGCAGGTCGACGGCATCCGCCGCGCGGTCGCGGCCGAAGAAGATCGTGCGCTCACCGTCGCGCCATTCGAACGGCGCCGCGCCGGGCGCCGCGTCCATCACGACAGCTCGGGAGCGCCCAGGACGGTGCCGCGGACATCGCCGAGCGAGATGACCGGGCCGCGACCTGAGCAGCCGCCGCGCATGACGACCATGTCGCCGTCCTCGAGGAACGTGCGCTCGCCCCCCTCGACCTTGATCGGTTGCTCCCCGTTCCAGGACAGTTCGATCATCGAGCCGTAGGTCCCGGGTGCCGAGCCGGAGATCGTGCCCGAAGCGTAGAGGTCGCCGGCGCGCACCCGCGCGCCGTTGATCGTCGCGTGGGCGAGTTGCTGGGCCATCGTCCAGTAGAGGCCGCGCGCGTTGGTGCGGGAGATGACCGTCTCCTCGCCGCCCTCGGGTGCGAGCGCGACCTCGAGCTCGATGTCCAGCCCCCACGGCTGTTCGGTGCGCAGGTACTCGAGCGGCGCGGGGTGCTGGCGCGGGCCGGCCACGCGGTAGGGCTCGAGGGCGTCCAGCGGGACGACCCAGGCCGAGATCGACGTGCCGAAGGACTTGCCGAGGAACGGTCCGAGTGGCTGGTACTCCCACTTCTGGATGTCGCGCGCGCTCCAGTCGTTGACGATCACCACGCCGAAGATCGTCTCGCGGACCTCCTCGATCGACAGCGGCTCGCCCATGGCGGGACCGTCACCCGTGACGAATCCGAGCTCGAGCTCGAAGTCCAGACGGCGGCTGGGTCCGAATCGCGGCTCGCCGCCGTCGGACTTGGGCGGGAGCTGACCGAGCGGGCGGCGGACCGGTGTCTCGGTGGCCACGACCGAGCTCGACCGCCCGTGGTAGCCGACGGGCAGCCAACGCCAGTTTTCCATCAGCGGCTCGCCGCCGGGACGGAACATCTTGCCGAGGTTCGTCGCGTGCTCGATCGACGAGTAGAAGTCCACGTAATCCGGCGGCCGGACCGGCCGCAACATCGCGACCTCGTCGAGTGGGCGCAGCGCCTCGTCGGGCACGCCGCTGGAGATTGCCTCCTGCAACGCGCCTCGGGTCGCCGTCCATGCACTCCGCCCGCAGGCCAGGAAGCCGTTGAGGTCCCGCTGGGAGAAGACGCCGTCGATCGGCTCGCGCAGCATCCCGCGCTTGACGAGCACCGTGAGGTCCACGACCTGGTCGCCGTAGCGCACGCCCACGCGCGGCGGTCCGCCCGGCGCGTTGAAGACGCCGTACGGAAGGTTCTCGATGCCCCAGCCGTCGTTGTGCAAGCGCGTGATCCTACGCGGGGTCGGCGGAAGGCAGGATCCCCGCACCGATCAGATCGTCCACCGGCTCGTGGAACGAGCACGAGCCGAAGGCGGTCAAGCGCGTGCGCCCGAGCGCGATCAGGCCGGCGTCGGCCTCGAAGGCGTGCCAGCGCATGTAGTTCTCGTGGACCACGAACGTGGTTGCCGGGGCGGCGATGACTTCCTCCAGTCGCTCGTCGGGAACCTCGAGGATCGTCGCGGCCAGCAGGTTCACGAACCCGTGCTGGAGGACGCCGAGGTCTTCGTCGGTCGTCCGGAACGAGTGATGAAGGCCGGCGGTCGCCTTGAACGGGATGTCGTGGCGCTTGCACTGCGCGATGAACGAGGCGACGGCCGCGTTCGACGGGAACGCGTCCGCGGTCGCCCCGCCGCAGCGGATCTTCGCGCCGAGGCCCAGTTGGGCGAGCACCTCGAGCGAGTCGGCGTCCTCGATGAACACGGTGATCGGCGCTCGGGCGAGGGCGTCCCACGCCTCGGGACCCGGCTCGCGCAGCTCCAGACAGTCCGCGCCGAAGGCCAGGGCCGCGTCGAGGTCCTCGCGCCAACTGCGGTCGCTCACGACGCCGATGGTCCAGTCGGGCGCGGCCAGCGGCTCGAGCTCGTCCAGGCGGGAGGCCGGGCACAGGAAGCGCCCGAGCATCCACTCGTTTGCGCCCTCCTCGGCCGCCCGATGGTCCTCGGCCGCCTGCGCCATCTCCTTGCGCGCAGGCGGGAAGAGCCCCGCGTCGTCGATCAGGCGGGCAAACAGCGCCTCACGTGCTCTCATCTCACGCGCCGGCGGGCTGGGCCTGGAGATCCGGGTTCCACGAGTACGCGTAGCTCGGGTCGTCGAGATCGCGCGAGAGCGTGGTCAGCTTCAGCGGGCGGAAGGTGTCGCACATGACGGCGAGCTCGTTGGTGAACTCGACGCCGATCGACTTCTCCGCAAGACCCGGCTGCGGGCCGTGCGGCAGCCCGCTCGGGTGCAGCGTGATCGCCCCGATGTCGACGCCCTTGCGCGACGTGAAGTTGCCGTCGACGTAATAGAGCATCTCCTCGGACTGCACGTTCGAGTGGTGGTAGGGCACCGTGATCGCGTCCGGGTGCCAGTCCAGCCGGCGCGGGCAGAACGAGCAGATCACGAAGTTCGGCCCGTCGAACTGCTGATGGGCGGGCGGCGGCTGGTGCAGCAGGCCGGCCTTGGGCTCGAAGTCCAGGATGTTGAACGTGTACGGGTACACGTACCCGTCCCAGGCCACGACGTCGAACGGGTGGTAGTCGAGGATGTAGTCCTGGTAGCCGCGGCGCACGCGCACCTTGACCATGTACTCGCCCGGCTCGTCGTGGAAGCGCAGCTCGGTCGGGACGTTGAAGTCGCGATGCGAGAACGGCGCATGCTCGAGCAGTTGCCCGTAGCGGTTGCGGTAGCGCTTGGGCGTCTCGATCTCGCCCGGCGTGTAGAACGTCAGCCAGCGCTGCTGATCGCTGAAGCGGAACCGATATGTGGTCCCACGCGGGATCACGATGTAGTCGAGCGGCCGGTAGGGCAGGTCGCCGAAGATCGTCTCCACCACGCCCGAGCCCTCGTGGACGAAGATGACCTCGTCGCCCTCGCCGTCGCGGTAGAAGTAGTCGGCCTCGCGCTCGGGGATGCAGATCCCGATCTCGACGTCGTTGTTGAACTCGAGCACTCGCCGGCCCATCACCGAGTCCCCGAACGGCTCGAGGCCCATCGTGTTCGTCAGCCGGTGCGCGTGCGTGTCGGGGATCCACTCCTCGAGCACGATCGGCTCGAAGTTCCCCAACGCCTTGATCCGGCAGGGCGAGTGCAGGTGGTAGAGGATCGACTCGTTGCCGGAGAAGCCCTCGAAGCCCATGACCTCTTCGGTCAGGAGCTTGCCGTCGAGGCGGAAGGCCGTGTGCCGCTTGCGCGGCACATCACCCATCGAGACGTAACGCATGTCGAGGTCTCCTTAGAGGTTGCCGCGCTCGGCCTGGTCGCGCTCGATCGCTTCGAAGAGCGCCTTGAAGTTGCCCTCACCGAAGCCGCGTGCGCCGTGGCGCTCGATGACCTCGAAGAAGACCGTCGGCCGGTCACCGGCCGGCTTGGTGAAGATCTGCAGCAGGTAGCCCTCGTCGTCGCGATCGACCAGGATGCCCAGACGCCGCAGGTCCTCGATGTCCTCGTTGATCTCGCCGATGCGCGTGGGCACGTCGTCGTAGTAGGTCTCCGGCGTGCGCAGGAAGTCGATCCCGCGTGCCTGCATGAGTTCCACGGTCTTGACGATGTCCTGCGTGGCCACGGCGATGTGCTGGGCACCGGCGCCCTCGTAGAACTCGAGGTACTCCTCGATCTGCGACTTGCGCTTGCCCTCCGCCGGCTCGTTGATCGGGAACTTCACGCGGCCCTTGCCGTCGGCGACGACCTTCGACATCAGCGCGGAGTACTCCGTGGAGATCGCCTCGTCGGTGAAGTGGAGCATCTCCTTCATGTTGAAGACGTCCTCGTAGTACTTCACCCACGGGTCCATGCGCTCGACGTTGCCGACGATGTGGTCGATCGCCAGCAGGCCGACGTCGCCGGGCTCGACGGTCAGCTCGCGGGCGGCGAAGCCGGGCAGGAACGCCCCCTTGTAGCCGTCGCGCTGGACGAACGTGTGCAGCGTGTCGCCGTAGGTCTTGATCGAGGCGAGAACGACGGTGCCGTGCTCATCGGAGACCTCGTGCGGCTCGGTCACGCCCTCGGCGCCGTGCTCGAGCGCTGTCTTGTAGGCGTACTCCGTGTCGTTGACCGACAGGCCGATGACCTTGACGCCGTCCCCGTGGAGGTGCTGATGGTCGGCGACTTCCGTCTTGGAGCTCAGCGAACCGGTGAGCACGAGCCGGATGCGGCCCTGCTGGAGCACGTGCGAGACGCGGTCGCGCACGCCCGTCTCGAGGCCGGCGAAGGCGACCTCCTTGAACCCGAACGCGTGCCGGAAGTAATACGACGCCTGTTTGGCGTTGCCGACGTACATCTCGACGTGGTCGATGCCGTTGAGCGGCATGTAGTCATCGGTATCGAGCGGATCGGGTGCGACGACGGGCTGGGTGCTCAAGGGAAGGTCTCCTCTACGGGCTCAGGCGGGGCTGACTTCATGATTGCGCTGTCCAGGCGATCAAACAAGCGCGATTCGTTGCAGATGTGTGAGGATTCACCGCAGAAATGGACGAAACCGACCGTCACATCGTTGCGCTGCTGCGCGAGGACGCCCGCCGCTCCTTCCAGGACATCGGCCGGCGCGTGTCCCTGACCGCCCCGGCGGTCAAGCGCCGGGTGGACCGACTCGAAGCCGAGGGCGTCATCCGCGGCTATTCGGCGCGAGTCGATCCGGCACGTTACGGCTGGTCCACGCACGCCTTTGTCGCGCTCTATTGCGAGGGTCGCATGGCCGCTGAAGACGTGCGCGCGGCCGTGGCGCACCTCGCTGAAGTCGAGGCGGCCTACACCGTCGCCGGTGAGGCCAGCGCGATGCTGCACGTTCGCGCGCGCGACACGTCGCACCTCGAAGACGCCCTCGAGCGAATCCGCGATGCACCCGGCGTCACGAGGACGCAGACGCAGATCGTGCTCTCGACGCTGTTCGAGCGGCCGTTCCACGAGACTCCGTCCTGACGACGATCGCCACCGAGGCGACGATCACCGTCGCCGCCACGAGCGTCAGCGCCGACACGACCTCTTCGAGGACGATCCAGCCGAGGAACACGGCGATCACGGGGTTCACGTACGCGTAAGTGGCGACCTTCGACACCGGCGCGTTCTGCAGTAGCCAGATGTAGGCGCTGTAGGCGAACAGCGAGCCGAAGGTGAGCAGGTAGGCGAAGGCCAGCAGGGAGTCGGTCGAGAAGCGCTCCGGCCGGACGTCCCCGCCTTCCCCGGCGAGGACACCTACCACGGTGATCACGAGCCCGCCGAGCAACATCTGCCAGCCCGTCGAGACGAACGGGTCGCGCGGGAGGTCGATCTTCGAGGAGGCGAACGATCCGGTGGCCCACATCAGCGCGCCGCCGACGAGCGCCGCCATTCCGATCAGCGAGGCACCGTCCGGGCGCTCTCCGCCCAGCACGAGCAGTCCCACGCCGGCGAAGCCGACGGCCACCCCGACCATGCTCGACGGCGCGATGCGCTCGCGCGCGCCGGCCCGCAGGAGGATCACGAAGAGCGGCACCGCGGCGATCAGCAGCGCGGCGAGACCGCTCGGGACGTCGACTTCGGCCACGCAGACCACAGCGTTCGCTCCGGGAAGGAGCATCCCGATGACCAGTGCACCCACGGTCTGGCGGCGGGTCGGGCGCACGGCGCGCCAGCCCCGGCGCGCGATCAGGAAGCCCAGGAGCAGGACGCCGGCGAGGCCGAAGCGGATGCCGGACCCGAGCAGGGGCGGCACGGTCTCGACCATGATGCGGATGGCCAGATAGGTCGAGCCCCAGACGACGTAGATGATCCACAGGTTCGTCCACAGCCGCAACGACGACGCGGCCGGCGCCCCGGAGGAGGGGGCGCCGGCCGCGGGGACCTGGGGGAGAGAGCGGGTGGCGCTCACGCCACCCTGGGGGGGAACTTCAGGTGCGCGTGCGAGCGGGTCGCCCCGCCGCGCTCGGGGTGGGCCCGGAGCTCGAGCAGCGCGACCACGTCGGCGGTGGGGAGGAACGGGTCGGCGATGTGCGCGCCGGAGTCCACGCCGATCGCGGCGACCGGGCGGCCGCAGATCTCGGCGAGCAGCAGCTCACCGGCCGGGACGGCCGAGGAGTCGAGGGCGGCGAGGCGCGCGATGGCGCGGTCGTCGGAGCGGTGGGCGGGGCGAATGGTGAGGTCGGAGGACATCTTCATGCTCCTTTCAACGGAGGACCTGGGGAGGTTGTGAGGACCAATCTGTCACCTTCCGGCCATCAGCACAAATGAACTCTTGCTGGGTCTGATACAAGTTGTGCTTATGCTCGACGTCCGAAGGTTGAAGGTCCTCCGCGAGGTCGCCGCACGCGGCTCGTTCTCGGCTGCGGCCGATGCTCTGAACTTCACGCAATCGGCGGTCTCGCAGCAGATCGCCGCGCTCGAGCGAGAAGCCGGGACGAAGCTCGTCGAGCGCTCCGCGCGCGGCGTCCGGCTGACCGAGGCCGGCGAGGCGCTCGTCCGCCACACCGAGGTCATCCTTGCCCGGCTGGCCGACGCCGAAGCCGAGCTCGAGGCGATCGCCGGACTTCGCGGCGGGCGGCTGCGGCTGGCCTCGTTTCCCACCGGTGCCGCCACGATCATCCCGCGCGCCATCGCGATGTTCCGTGAGCGCCATCCGGCGGTGGAGCTCTCGCTCGTGCCCGCCGAGCCGCCGGAGGGCGCGCAGAAGCTCCGCGCGGGGGAGGTCGACATCGCGCTGCTGATCGACACCCCGTGGGGCGAGACCGTCGGCGGCCCCGGCCTGCTCCGGCGTTACCTGCTCGACGACCCGATGTACGTCTGCCTGCCCTGCGGTCACCGGCTCGCCTCGAAGACGCGCGTGCGCCTCGAGGATCTCGCCGAGGAGGGATGGATGCTCGGCTCCACCGGGAACTGCCCGGATGCGTCGATCTTCCTGCGCGCCTGTGCGGCGGCCGGCTTCGACCCGCGCATCGCCTTCCAGTCGGACGACTACGTGTCGATCCAGGGCTTTGTCGCGGCCGGGATGGGTGTCTCGGTGATCCCCGACCTCGCGCTCGTTACGGTGCGCGAGGACGTCGTCATCCGAGCGATCGCCCCCAAGGCCCCGAGCCGGCGGATCCTCGACGCGACGCTCGAGGACGCGTACTGCTCGCCGTCGGTCGAAGCGATGCTCGAGATCCTCGTCGAGGTCGGCGCCGAGTTCTCGGCCGGCCGGCGGGAGCTCGCGCTGGTGGGCTGAGGCCGGTCGGCCGAGAACGAGAAAGGCCCGCTTCGAGCGGGCCCTTCCGATCAGATCAGATGCGGCCGAGTGGACTCGAACCACCACGAGCTTTCGCCCACAGCGCCCTCAACGCTGCGCGTCTACCAATTCCGCCACGGCCGCGTGGGGGACCGGAAGAGTAGTCGGTCGACGCTGGTCGATCGCTCTCAGCAGGGCTTTGCTGAACGGCGTGCCTTGATTCCGTCCTGAGGGGGATCTATCGTCTGCGAACACATGTTCGACCACCGGCACCGGAGAGCGCATGGACCTCGCTAAGGAACTCACGAAGCGCCAGCAGGAGATCTACGACTTCATCCGCAAGTACTCGGCTCGATACGGCTATCCGCCGACGGTACGGGACATCGGCAAGGCGGTCGGGCTCGCATCGTCCTCGACGGTGCACGCGCACCTGGCCAATCTGGAGAAGGCCGGCCTGCTCCGGCGTGATCCGACGAAGCCTCGGGCGATCGAGATGCTCGACAAGGCGGCCGGCGCCGTGAAGTCGATCGTGCGCCCGAACGGCCTGCCGATCGTCGGGCAGGTCGCCGCGGGGCAGCCCATCCTCGCGGAAGAGAACATCGAGGAATACGTGCAGGTCCCGACGCTCGCGGGCGGGGAAGAGGGGGAGTACGTCCTGCGCGTGCGCGGGGATTCCATGATCAACGCGGGCATCCTCGAGGGCGACTACGTGGTCGTTCGACCGCAGGAGACCGCGACGGACGGGGAAATCGTCGTCGCGCTCGTCGGGGAGGAGGCCACGGTCAAGCGCTTCTTCAAGGAAGCCGACCACATCCGTCTCCAGCCCGAGAACGATGCGCTGGAGCCCATCCGCTCCCGTGAGGCCAAGGTGCTCGGGCGGGTCGTCGGCGTCTTCCGGCAGGTGATCTAGATGGGCGCGCTCGCCGTCCGTCCCGCCGCCCGCCCGCGCCCGGTTCGCGATCGCTCCACTCAGCCGCGGCTGTTCGTGCTGCCCGGTGGCGCGCAGGCACAGCCGCTGGTTTCGCGCCCGGTCCCGTTGCGAGCCATCAAGCAGGCCGCCGGTCCGGTCACCCTCGATTGCGCCCTGCTCGCCGGCTATGCCGGTCTCGCTGCGGGCCACCCGATCGCGTGCCCGGTCTGCGACGGCATGATGGTGCCGCGTCCGAGTGCCGCGGAAGGGCATGCGGGCGGGCGTTGCGTGGACTGCGGGACGATGCTCGACTGACGAATCTCAATCAGGGACTCGCGAGCTTCCCGCGGCGCCGCGATGCCGGTACCCGGGATGCAATCCGCTACGAGGCCGCGGCCGTGTAGTCGTAGAAACCACGACCCGACTTGCGCCCCAGCAGCCCCGCCTCGACCATCCGGTTCAGCAGCGGCGGCGCGACGGACGCGGGATCGCGGAACTCGTCGTAGAGCGAAGTCGCGACGGCCTGCAGGGTGTCGAGGCCGATCAGGTCGGCGAGGGCGAGCGGGCCCATCGGGTGCGCGCAGCCGAGCACCATGCCCTGGTCGATGTCCTCCTTGGAGGCGAAACCGGACTCGTACATCCGGATCGACGAGAGCAGGTAGGGGATCAGGAGCGCGTTGACGACGAATCCGGCGCGGTCCTGAGAGTCGATGCACTGCTTGCCGAGGGTGTCTTCGGCGAAGGTTCGAGCCAGGTCGACCGTGGCGGGCGCAGTCATGATCGAACGGACGATCTCCACCAGCGGCAGCACCGGGACGGGGTTGAAGAAGTGCAGGCCGATGACGCGATCGGGCTTGGAGGTCTCGGCGGCCAGTTTCATGATCGGCACCGACGACGTGTTGGTGGCGAGCCACTGCGCGTCCGGGAGCAGTTGGTCGAGCCGCTTGAACAGCATGCGCTTGGCGCTCTCGTCCTCGACGATCGCCTCGATCGCCGCGTCGGCGCCGGCGATGTCGTCGAGCGAGTCGCTCACGGCGAGACGTTCGAGCGTCGTGGACTGGTCCTCGGGCGTGAGCTTGCCCTTGCGCACGGCCCGGTCCAGCGAGCGCTCGATGGCGGCGCGCGTGCGTCCGGCCCGCTCGGCGTCGGACTCAACGACCGTCACGTCCACGCCCGCGCGTGCGCAGACCTCCGCGATGCCCGAGCCCATCAGCCCGCCCCCGATGACTGCGATCCGCATGGCCCGCACGCTATCGCCCGCCGGCCGCGTTGCGCTTCCCTACCCTGCTCCGAGCAGGCTGAGCAGCCGCGGAGGTCTCATCACTTCGAGGAAAGTCCGGACATCACAGGGCAAGGTGGTCGGTAACGCCGACCCGGGGAAACCCGCGGGAAAGTGCCACAGAAATACACCGCCGACGTCCGCCGTCCCACGTGAACGGCGGGAGCCGGTAAGGGTGAAATGGTGCGGTAAGAGCGCACCGGCGCCGCGGCGACGCGGCGGCCAGGCAAACCCCACCTGATGCAAGGGCAAGCAGGACCGTTGACGCGGCCCGCCGAGGTCCAGGTCGCCCGCACAGATGGATGGTTGTTCACGACAGAATCCGGCTTACAGGCTTGCTAAGGAAAAGGCCCGCTCAGGCGGGCCTTTTCTATGGCCCGGTAGCTCCGGTTCTCGTCGCGGTAGCCCAAGCGGGCAAACTGCGGCGGTCTGTAGGCAACCGCTCGGCACGGGCGCCCGGGGAGTCCCCGGCAACGTTCCGCACCGCCGGGCGGAGGTATATCAGCGGGCTCGGCGCCGCGCCCGGCCGCACATCGTCACAGCGCTGTTTCTACGGATCGAAGACGAGCACGAACGCCCGCTCGTCTCGGAGCCCACCCGGGAAGTCCCACACCGGCTCGGCGAGAACCTCCGGCTTGTACAGGGCCTCGGCGGCCTGGCGTACGGCCTCGGCGAGGAGAAGGAACCGCTCGTCGGTGAGCGGGAACTCGAACCCGCTGCGAGGACCGTTCATGGGCTTGCTCGAGATAGCCACGTGCAGCGTTACGGCACCGTCGGCGTCGCGATTCCAGACGAGCCGCGCCGGGACGTTCGCGAGTTCACCCGAGGCTCGGCCGGTTTCAGCTGCGGTCGCCACCAGAGCGGTCGCGCTCGCCTTCACATCGTCGGCGAAGCTTGATGTGTCGAGCCTTCGGCGGTCGAGCTCGAGGAGCTTGTGATCCGTCTCTGTGGGGAAGAGCTCGCCGCTCGCCTCGAGCTTCGCGATCCGGTCGTAGGCGTCCGAACGGCCCTTGTGCCGCTCGTCGTGTTCCTCCACCGCGAGGAGCCAGACGATCGCCTGCGGCGGTCGTGACTGATCGAACCAGGTCGCGCCGCGCATGCGGCCGGAGTGGAGTGCGAAGGCCGGCCTGGACTTGACCTGACCGATCCGCTCCCCTCCTTCTCCGCCGCGCTCGTCGTTCTGCCTGCGCTCGAAGAAACGGTCGATCACCGTGTTCTGGCTCCGGAGGTCCTCAAACGAGAGCGTCGCCAGGTCGGCGCGGAATCCGAAGGAGGCCTTCAGACACCGAATGGTGAGACGGCAATCGTGAGGGGGGTCGAAGTCCGGCACGCTGCAAGCGTGCCAAGCGGCGCGGATGCCTCCGGACTACGCCTTTGCGGGTGCGGCTGAGCCGGTGGGGGCGGGGTCGCCCAAAGCGTCGGCGATCTCCTTGAGATCCTCGGCCGGCATACCGGATGCAGCGACCGCGGTCTCCCGGGGATCCTCGAGGACGGAATGAGCCCAACGGAGCCCCTCACGGAACTCGCTCTTGTGCCGCTTGCGGTACTCCTCCCACGCAGCTGCGAGGAGCTGGCCCTGCGTCTTTCCTGTGATGCCGGCGACGAGTTCGAGCTCGCGCTTGATCTCCGCCGGGATCTTGACTTGCTGGCTCACGGCGCTTCTCCTTGGTCGGGAGTCTAAGAGTAGACTAGTCGACTAGTCGGCCGCAACCGGCTCAGGCTTGAGTCAGAGCGCACCCCGGCACGCAGATGTCAGGGGGCTACTACCCCTCGCCATCCGAAGGCAGGTGCCCGAAGCGCTCGTCGAACTCGTCGGTGGTCAGCCTGCGTCCGCCTTGTTCGGCGACGATCTCATCGACCGTCTGCGTGATCGCCGCCTGTTTCCGGGCAGTCTCTCGGCGATGCAGTGCATTGGCGACGAGGGACGGGAATTGCGGCTCACGTGCGCTGCCTTCGCTCATCAGCTCATCTAGAAAGTTATCTGCCTCCGACATCGCTCACGTAGGGATAGCGGAACCAGGTTCGCTGCGCGAGGAGACAAGGCTCAATTGGTCCTGGCGAACCTCTTCGGTAGCGCTCAGTCCTGCGTGTGCGGCGAGCGAGTCGGCCGCCGTCTGCAGCTCGCGCGCTGCCACGTGCGCGTAGCGCGAGACGGTAGAGAGGTCGGCGTGGCCGAGGTACTCAGCGACCAAGCGGGCGTCGCCGGTGTCCTGCCGGAGCCACGTCGCCGCCGTGTGACGGAGCGTGTGCGCGGTAACGCGCTTCTCGATGCCGGCGCGCTCGGTCGCGCGTCGGATGATCGTGGCGAGCACGGTTGCCTGCAAACGGCCGCCGCCAAGCCCGCAGAAGACGGGATCGTCGCCGGCGGGCCGTCTCGACCGTCTGAGCTCGCCGAGCTCACGGGCGAGGGACGCCGCGAGCGGGTGGCGGCGCGGCCGGTTGCCTTTCGCGTGGACGAGGATCGAGGGTGCGCGCGGATCGAGGTCGACGTCGCGCCAGTCGAGTCCGAGCAGTTCCGCGCGGCGTAGGCCGGTCGTGAGTAGCGCTAGGAGTACGAGGCGGTCTCGCTCGGCGAGACCCACGCGCGCCCGCAACGGGTGCTGCGCCGCTTCGAGGACCCGACCGAACTCGTCGATCGTGAGCCAGTCGCTCTCCTGGCGTGGCCGTGGTGGCGCGTCGAGCTCGGCGAACGGGTCGCTGACGCCCTCGTGCTGTGCGACCCAGCGAAGGAAACGACGCAGCAGGATGAAGCGGCGGTGATAGGTGGCCGGCGCGGGCGAGCGCGTCGTGCGGTAGTCGTCGAGGTGGTCGACGATGGTCGAGTCATCGAGTAGCTGGCCGACCCGGTCCTCGCGGGCGGCCCATTCGAGGTAGCCGTCGATAGCGATTCGGTAGGCGGTGATCGTGCTCTTCGAGCGGCCGGCGCCGGCGATTCGGCGGAGGTAGCGTTCTCGGTGGCTTGAGACGGCATCCGCCCCAGGCGCGATTGCGGGCACATGCACCCCGAGCGCGCTCATTGCGGTCCCGACGATCACGAGTGCTGGGCGGGTGTCTCCGGTTCGCCGCCCATCGACGAGCGCCGCCTGCAGCGCCGAAAGCGCGAGCTGATCTGCTGCGCTGAGGTCGACTGGCGACGGCGCTGGCGCCGCTCGCCGGGGTTCGAGAATGACGGCGGTCGCGCTCATCACGGGCCAAGGTCGATCCCGTGGTCGAACGGCAGCGCCCGGTCGCGAATGATCTCTCGCGCCACGGGGTTCTCTGGCTCCAGCTTGGCCATCGGGTCGCGGGCGCACCACAGCTCTGGTAGCCGGGGCTCCGGGCGCATGACGAGCTGCGTCGTGATGCGGTCGACCTCACGCTGCCAGTGGTCGCCGGCGGCGCGGTGGCCCTCGACGATGCGGTCGAGCTCAGCGCGTCGGCCGCGCTCGAACCAGCGCGTCTGCTCTCGCTGCCGCTCCAGGTCCTCGATCTCGACGCCGCAGATCCCAAGATGCGCGTTCGCCTGCTCGAGCTGCTCCTCGAGGCGAGGTCGGAGGTGGTCGGGCGCCGCGCCGTGGATGGCGAGGTGCTCGGCGCGGCTGTCGCGCAGCATGAACGCGACTTCGGCGGTCACGTCGTCGGCGCGCAGCGGCTCGGGCGCGACGTTGAGGAACGTCGGGGAGGCGGTGACGTAGAAGCGCGCCTCGTCGCGGTGGCGCGAGAGCGCGGTGTAGCCCCACTCGCGGTAGAGCTCGTCGGAGCCGAGGACGAACGCGCGGTCGACCGTCGCGCCCTGTGCGCGGTGAGCAGTGGTGGCGTAGCCATGGTCGAGGTGTCCGTCGCGGGCGTAGCTCTCGGGCAGCTCGACGCGTTTGCCGCGATCGAGATCGACAGCGAGGCGGCCGTCGCGGATCTCGGCCACCGTCCCGGTTTGGCCGTTGACCACTTCGAGCCGGCGGTCGTTTCGGGTGGTCACCACGCGGTCGCCGACGGCGAAGCTGCGCTCGCCGGCCTCGAGCTCGTCGACACCGAGGCCCCCGGCGTCCCGCATGTGTTCGCGGGCGCGGCGATTCAGGTCGGCGACGTCGGTCCGGCGGTGGGCGATCATCAGGGCCTTCTCACCGCGCCGGTGGGAAGCCCACCAGTCGTCGACGAGAGCAGCGCGTGCATTCTCGGCGGTGGGGGCGGCCACGATCCGGCCGTGGTCGTGGTACTCCCGGGCGAAATGCTCGACGTCGCCGGTACGCAGCGCCGCGAGCGCCTCACGATCCCACCCCTCACGCTGGCGGCGGACCTCGTGAAGCTCGTCTGCGCCGAGCCGTTCGGCCAGGGCGCGGAACGCGCCGCCCGCATCGATCTCGGGAAGCTGACGGTCGTCGCCGACGAGCACGAGCTTGGCCTCGGAGCGCTCGGCCGCGCCGGCGAGCTTGGCCAGGTCGCGGGTGCCGACCATCCCCGCCTCATCGACGACGAGCACTGATCCGCGCTGCAGTTCGATCCCGCGGTCGAACCCGTGAGCGAGGCGGGCGATCGTGGTCGCGTCAATGCCAGCCTGATCGCGCAGCTCGCACGCCGCGCGGGCCGAGAGCGAGCATCCAAGCACCGGTACACCGCTCCGCTGCCACGCCTCGCGCGCGCCGTCGAGCGCGAACGTCTTTCCGGTGCCGGCCGCGGCACGGACCACCTGGACGCCGTCGCCACTCTGCGCGAGCGAGACGACAAGTCCGCGCTGCTCCTCGCTGAGCCCAGGGCGTGCGGCGAGCGCCGCGTCCGCGTCAGCCGGGCGCGCTCGACCCGCCCCTTCGCTGCGACGTAGCTCCGCGGTCTCCAGGAGGTCGTTCTCGATCGCCAGCATGTCGCGCGTCGTGTACTGAGGCTCACCAGTGCCGACCTCGACTTCGACGATCGACTCGCGAACGAGGAACGCATCGGCCTGCCCCTCGATGTCGCGGACGCGCGCGCCTTGAGGTGCTGCCCCGGCGAATGCCTGAACGACCTCGCGACGGTCGAAGGTCGAGTGCTCCCGCGTGAGCCCGTCCGCACCTTCGAGCTTGGCGCTCACGTCGCCACCTTCCTCCTGGTCGAGACCGCGGAAGCGTTTGCGCTTGACGAGTGCCAGCAGCCGGAACCGGTTGAGGCCGTGCTCGGCGGCGCGAGCGCGCCACTCCTCGCGCAGCCGCCCGATCGGAACGTCGTGCGGCTTGCGCCGGCGCGTCTCGAGTGTCGCGACCTGCGCCGCGCGAGCCGAGTGTTCGCCGCGCTCGGCCATCAGCTCGAGGATCTCGGAGCGCCGCTGCGAGAAGTGGTCGATGACCGCCCGAGGAACGCCGACCAGGTCAGCGCTCCCGCGTTCCACCTCGTGCCAGCGAACGCGCAGCCGCTCGGTCAGATCCGCCCGCAAGACGGCCTGGTAGAGAAAGCCGCCGGTCTTCGCATGCTTGTAGAGCAGCCGGCCATCGAGGGCGGTCCAGCGCCCGTCCGGCCCGAGCGTCTCGTTCGCGATCACGACGTGCGTGTGGAGCTGCGGGTCTCCGGCGCGGGATGCCCGGTGTTCGAATGCGGCGCCCACGAATCCGCGGCCGTCGACGACGAGCGCGCCTCCGCGGCCGCGTCGCGCCTTGCACGCCTCGCGCTCCAAGTAGCCGACCGCCTCGCTCACCGCCGCGTCGTGCGCGGCGCGGATCTCCTGCGCGACGTTCTCGTCTCCGATCCCGAAGAGGATGCTCACGCTCTTCGGCGCGCGGAACGTCAGGTCAAACCCGGCGACCGCGCTGGAACCGGGCGGCTCGCGCAGCCGATCGCCTGAGCCCGGGTCGCGCGCGTCGAGCAGTCGGACGATCGCCTCCTCGCCGATCTCCCCGCGAAGCCCGAGCGCTTGAGCGCCGGTCCCGATCCAAGCACCGGGCGCCTCACCCTCACCGGCGTAGTAGTCCTCGGCGCCGTGCGCGACCTGTTCGAGGTAGTAAAGCCCGGCGGTCGGAGTGGCGGCGATCTTCCCGACGTTCAGCATCTCTGCCGCCTCTGTCGCGCGCGACGCCGATCGCCCCTCCCCGAGTTACGGGGTCGTGGTGCCGGGGAGAGTCGAGTGCCCACGTCCTGTGGACGGACGCAACGACCGGCGCTGGCTGTGGAGTGGCCGTCTCGCACTCCCGTGAGACGGACAGGAAGCGAGTCGCGGCTGAGAAGTTCGGGAAAGGCCACGCCCCGATGTCGGACACATCGGCCGCGCTGGCGGTTTTTCTACCGCACCCGGGACGGTGCAAGTCTGTGCTCGCTTGTTTTCGGGGTGCTGGACGGCTTGAGCTGCAGGTCGATCTGGTGAGGCTGGTTCGCTGGGTACATCTTTAATGGGGGTTGAGATGATGGGGTGGGCTGCGACTGATGGGGATGGGGATGGGGATGGGCTGCTCTATCTGGATCTTCCTGCTGCTGCGGATATCTGCGTTCGAAGCGGCTCGATTCGTTCTTGGCCAACCGCGCCGCGCAGCTCCTCGAAGACCCAACGCGCCTGCTAATCACCGCGACGCTCGACGAAGCAGGCGAACTCCGCGTTCATGACCTCGCATGCCTCGTCGGCCGCGACGAGAACCTCGTGTCTCACCATGTCCGTGCCCTTCGCCACGCCTCCTCGCCGAATCCCGCCGCGACGGCAAGATGATCATTTACCGACGCGAAGTCGAGGTCATCCCAGTCGAGGCCGAGCGGCTCGGATCGACGCAGGCCCGCGTAGCGAACAGCGCGAGGAGGAGTCGCTCGCACTTGCGCTTCAAGCTTCAGTGATGACAGAGCTTCGGGCTCAGGTCGACCAGCTTGATCGTGCGGTTCTTGATGTGCTTGCTCGTGACCTGCCGCGCGGCATCCGCATCGGGCACGGCCACGACGACTGCGGCGCACATGAGCGCGATCATCCCCGGGCGGGTCATGGCTTGCATCCCCGGAAGGTGTCGGCCTTGAACCGGTAGCGGCGTTGCACGCTCGGGTAGTCGGTGGTCGTGGCGCGGTCGCGGCCGGGGCCGCAGTCGACGACGTCGTGCTTGCGGTTTCCGGTCAGGACGCGGTCGTTGCCCGCGCCGGCGGAGACGCGCGACCCGTACCACCGGTCTCGGAGGGAGTCGAAGAGCTCGATGAAGTCGTCACCGTCACCACCAGTGATCCGGCCGAACCCGGTGAGGCGGTCCTTGCCGGCGCCGCCAGAGATGATGTCCTTGCCTCCACCGCCGTTGACGCGGTCGTTGCCGGCGCCGCCGGACAGCTCGTCGCCGTCGTGCTCGGACCCAAAGACCTCGTCGTCCCCGGCGCCCCCGTCGATCACGAGCGTGAGCCAGTCCGGGAACCTCACGTTCGCCTCGACGTATGTCTGGACGACATCGTGCTCGTCGCCGAGCAGGACCACGAGGCGCGTCACGCCGTCACCGGGACAGACCGCCGAGCCGCTGTCCTTGTCGATCCAGCATCCGGGCCCGGGATCGACGGTGTAGGCGTCGTTGACGGAGACTCCGACCTGGCCCGCGCCGAGGATCGGCCGGTTCTCCTCCCCGGGCGCGGCGGTGAACGTGACCGTCGAGCCGGAGCGGGTGAGGGTGCCGGCCTGTGCCGGGGCCGCGAGCGCGCAGAGCGCCAGCGTCAGGACAACGGTGCTGCGAATCATCGGGCGCCTCCTTGGCGTCGGGTCTTTTCAGTGGCTTTCGGGCCGGAGTGGCCGGTGCGATCACGGCCGGCGACGGTCACCGTCGCCGCGAGGTCCCGCGGGACGGCGCGGACGTGCACCTTGGTCGCCCTGGTCGGGAACAGCAGCCGGCGTCCGTCGGACAGACTGACGGTCACCGCGTAGCCCGCCGCCAGCCGCGACTTCCCCCAGCGAACTAGCAGGCCGCCCTTGAAACGCGTCACCCGCACACGACTGGGGCGCGAGGGCCGCTCGGGCGCGGGCGCGATGTAGCTGCCGACGGTCGTCACCAGCCGCGGGATGCCGTCGCGGTCGGTCCGCGCCGTCACGGTGCGCTTGCCCTTGGCGCCGTATCCCGTGGAGAAGCGCAGCGTCCCGCTCGCCGTCTTCGCCTTGCCGATCACGCGCGAGTCGCCGCGGGCGTCGGTCTCGATGAACGTCGTGCTGAGGCCGTCGGCGACGGCGACGCGGAACTGCAGGGTCCGCTTGCGGCCCTTGCCGCCCAGCTTCGCCTGCACGCTCGGCGAAGTGACCGGCAGCGCCTGGCGCAGCTCGACGATCGGCGCCGAACCCTCCTGCGGCTCGACCTTCCACACGCCCGCGGCCGGCTTGATGACGCCGACGAACGTCGCGTTCGTCTTGGCGTCCGACATCGCGTAGGCGGGGGCGTTCGTGGCCCCGAGGTCGGCCGAGGGAACGATCCGCTGGCCGCTGGGCGAGACGAGAGCCACCGATGGCGGGCCGCCCTTCCCGATCAGCTTCACGCTCGCCACCGCGGCGCCCGCGGCGACCGCGAAGGAGTTGGGCGCGATCTGCGCCGCCCGGGCGCTCGGTGAAGCGGCCGCCGGTCGCGGCGGCTCGTAGTCAGACAGGTCGCACGTCGGGAAGAAGATCTCCGGCAGCGTGTCGCCCCATTTGTAGCCGAAGCCGCCCTCGAGGAGCTTGATGTCCACGCACGCGCCGATGCCGATGCTCGACAGGATCGCCTCAGCCCGCGGGCATACGCTGAGCACGCAGACCTCCGCGTCGACCTTGCCGGAGAACGTCTTGGACGGCAGATCGATGAACACGTCGGCCTTGCCCGTCGCGCTCGCGCCTGGAAGCGAGAAGAAGAGCTCGGCGCCGGCTCCGAAGAAGCCGTCGCTGGTAACCCTCACCCGTGCGGTGGCGAACGGGAACTTCAGCAGCGTGCCGTCGCCGGTGAAGTCGAACACCACCGGGTCGCCGAACGTAATCACCAGCTTGCCGCGGATCGAAAGCGTGTAGACGCCGGGCGCCAGCGGGATGGCACTGACGGTGGCGGTCGCCGTCAGCGAGAACGGGTCCAGATGGAAGCCGCCACCGACCGATGTCAGGAAGGTCGGCCCGACCAGCGCGAGGCCGGGGAACGGCGGGTCGGCGACGATCGTCGCTCCGGCGAAGGCGCCGTCCTTGAAGCGGATCGTCCCGCCCAGCTTCACGCCGCCCGGCTGGGGCGGCAGACCGACCTTGGCCGACCCGTCCCACTGGTTGCCGACCCGCGTGTACGCGATCGTCAGGTCCTCGACGAGCAACGGCCCGACGTAGATATTGGCGACCGCGATCTTCATCGAGTCGAAGATCAGCCCGTCCTTGTTGGTCGTCTTCAGGACGGCGTTGCCGCGGATGTCGGCGAACGTCTTTGGCAGCGCGAGCGAGATCGGGATGCACGCCGAGTCCGCGCCGAGGTAGACACCGACGAGCCCCTTGATCGGGAAGCCCTGCAGGACCGGCAGGTACTTCGAGGCGTCGAAGCTGAGCAGCTTGACGCCCTTGCATCCGGGCGCCGCCTCCGTCGTGTCCTTCTCGCTCGGCAGCTCGAGGTGCAGCTCATCGTGCATCAGCGGGATCACCGTGCTCCCGTCGAGCCGCAGCTGCACCGTCACTTTTCCGGTCGTGTCGAACGTCCCCTTGCGCGAGTTCAGGAGGATCTTCACGTTCGGGTCCGGGATGACCTCGAGCCCGTTCAGGTTGAGCGTGCCCTCGGCGACCTTGGTCCCCGGGCTGCCCACCGCCTGCAACAGGCAACCGCCCTCACCGTCCACCGACAGGGCGCTGAACTTGATCTTGCTACAGGTCTCGAGCACCTTCGGGTCGAGGTTCGGCCCGCCACCCGGCTGCCCGCCGAGGCTCGGCGCGCCCGTCGCGGCCTGGCTACCGAACGCGCCGACGAGCACGCGCTGGCGCACCAGGCCGGTGTCGGCGGTCACGAACCCGCCCCCATCAGGCAGTTCGGCGACCACGGGGTCGAACAGCCTGCCCTTGAAAAGAAGGCGCGGCTTGCTCAGCTTGGACCCGTCGAGGGTGCGCGTGATGACGCCGGGAACCCCGATCCCCGCGCCAACCCGTTGCTTGCCCAGATGGCCGATGTAATTGACCGTGACGTCGCCCTGCGCGTCGACCAGCGGCGCGGCCGACATCGCGGCGGACGGCCCCAGCGACCGCGGCGCCGCTGCGACCCCGCCGTCGCCGATCTTGCGCAGCTCCAGCTTGGACTCCGTTCCAGTCGATGACGTTTGGAGCCACGTGGCGCTCTGGCTGCCGCCGAGCAGCGGGAGCGTGCCCGGCAGCGTGCGGCGCGGCGACCACTGCCCCGGATCGCCGGGATCGCCGGTCCGGTTCCAGCTGCGCAGCGCCGTCTTGCGGCCCAGCACCTCGACCGCTGCGACCAGCCCTTTGCCGGGAGCCGTGGCGAGCGACCCTTTCGGGAAGCCGATCTGCTGGTCGTCCTCGGGGAACAAGTCCACCATCGACCCCGGCGCCGTCCCGGGCCGGATCGACTGAAAGAAGCCGCCGGTGAAGAACAGGCCGATTCGCTCCGAGCCCGGCGCACCGAAAACGATCGCCCCGGCGAGGATCGCGCGGCCCCGGTCCGAGTCGTCGGCGCTGGTGCCGCCCACGACGGCTTCCATGAAGCTGCTTCCCCCGTCCTCGGACACGTAAGCCACGACTGGCCCGCCGCGGAAGTTGTCGTACACGCGCTGCGTCAGCAGCAGGAGCGTCTCGCCGAACGCGACCACGTACGGCCGCCCGGACGCGAGTTCGCCGCGCTGGAACGTCCGCGACGCGGGCGGGTTGTCACACGAAGTCGTCCCGCGCTTGACCCGGCAGTAGCTGAGGTCGTGCTTGGACTTCCCACCGTCCCCCGACACCACCGGCCCGTTGAAGGCGACGTGCGCCGTGCCCCCCGCGTCCACCAGCACGCCGGGATTTCCGCCACCGCCGACGTCGGACGGCTTTGGCAGCGGCACGATCGGCTTCGTCGCCGGCGCCTTCGTGGTCCCGCGGTAGCCGGGGGTCGATACGCCGTCGGCAGACGCGACGGAGGCAGGCAGCAGGAACGCCGCGGCGCCCAGCACGCTGATAAGTCGAAGCATGATCAGCTAGTTCGCGATGTTGCATTTCGGCATTGCGATGCGCCACGCGATCGGCGAGTTCGCGACAGGCGTGCAGTCGGGCTTGAATGCCGGCCGCTTGGCGGCGGCGACGGTCGCGCCGCTGTACATGACGAAGTGCCGGTGGTAGGGGTCGTCGATGTACATGCCGCCCAGCGACGGCGAGTAACGCTCCACGCCGTTCGGGTCGTTTAGGCCGGCGCCCCTGGAGGAGTAGCACCAGGAGTTGGCGGACGGATGCGGGTTGGTGGCGGAGGGCGCGGCACCGTCGGGATGCTTGGACTGGTTGGAGCAGACGTCACGCGTGGCGACGTTGTCCAGCAGCCTTTGGGTGATGTTGGTGGTTGAGCCCGAAGTTTCCGTGTACCCGGTGCCGGGCAGCGTCCCGTCGGACGCGTAGCTGGCGGTGTCGGAGGCGAACGCGAGGCTGGCAATCTGCGGCGCGCATCGGACCATCCGGCCCGGAAGGCTCTCCGCGGCGATGAGCAGGTTCCCGTCGGCCCGGCCGGTGCGCGTGATGAACTGGTTGGCGAGCGCGTAGCGCTTGCCGTCGCGGCCGGTGAGCCACTTGCCGCTGCGTGCGGTGAAGCGGGTGGAGGCCATCGCGTTGGTGCTCGGATCGATGGTCCGCACGCGACCGTGGCGGATCGGAGTGAGCAGCGCGTTCTTGCGGATGAAGCCGCCGTGGGTATCGCGCACCGCAATCGTCTTGCAGTCGATCGTCGGCGCCGAGGGCTTCGGAGCGGCGGACGCCGTGGCCGGCATAGCGGCGGCGGCGATCAGGGCGGTGGTGATGAGGAGGTTCTTGCTCATGGACGGCAGCCTCGACGGCTGCCGTCCGGAAACCGTTACGGGATCGTCCGGGTCCACCACTTCGCCGCGGCACTCACGGTCGCAGCCACAGGGAGACGTGGGCGGGCTGCATCGTCTCGGTCACGACATCGCGCAGGTCCTGCCCGACAGCGTCGAGCGTGACCTCGTCGCGCAGGCGGGCGGCGAAGCTCTCCAGGGTGCGCTGCGCGTCGTAGCGGCGGCGGAAGAAGCGGCGGTCGATAGCGGTCTGGATGCGGGCGCGCGCCGGCCGGAACAGCGCGGCGACCGCGAGCGTCGAGCCGGCGATCGCGAGGTCCGACGACGGACTCAGCACAAGCTGAAGTAGCAGCACGCTAACCAAATAGGCGCCCGCCAGCAGGGCGGTGAGCGCGCCGTAGACCAGCGTCCGGTTGATGACGAGGTCGACGTCGTAGAGCCGGTAGCGCAGGATCGCCACGGCCACCGCGAGCGCAATCAGGAACAGCGCGAAGAGCAGAAGCGTGAACCCGAGGTCGTCGCCGGCGGCCTCGGGCGTGGGCATCGAGAAGGCGACGGGAAACACCAGGGCGGCGGTCGCCACCCACTTGAGCTGCTGGCGCTCGACGCCACGCGATCGCCGGAAGCGGGTGACCAGCGAAGCGATCGCCCCGAGCACGGTCACGACCAGCAGGGCGAAGCCGATGCCCCCGAGCACGTCGACGAGGGTGCCGATCGCACCGCTCGTGCCGACGGGGTTCTGGATCTCCGGGTAGTCCTCGAGCCGCCCGCCAGCGAACGCAGTACCGATGAACAGCGGCACGCCGGCAGCGGCGCCGGTCCACACCAGCGCCCTCCAGCGCCCGGTCAGCGGCCGGCCGCTCGGGAACAGCTGCGGAAACCAGGCGACCGACAGCATGGCCGGGATCCAGATCCAGCTCACGAGCCATGGCGCCAGCAGCGCGAACCCGCGGACCGGCTGCTCGAGGGAGTCGTACACGCGGTCGGCGAGGATGGCCAGCGAGAAGGACGCTGGGATCACGCAGACCAGCCAGCCGCAGGGGTTGTGCGGCAGCCGTGAGGCGACAACCGCGCCGATCACGGCAATGCTCGTCAGCATCACGGCCTCCGCTGCGGCGGCGAATACGCCGAGTGTGCTCTCGCCACCATGCGCCACCGCGAGCGCGAGCCCGGCGGCCGCGGTCAGGCCGGTGATCCCACAGCCGATCCAGGCGACGCGGCCGCTCACGTCGTCTCCCGCAGCCATAGCGAGACGTGGGCGGGCTGCATCGTCTCGGTCACGACACCGCGCAGCTGCTGCCCGACAGCGTCGAGCGTGACCTCGTCGCGCAGGCGGGCGGCGAAGCTCTCCAGGGTGCGCTGCGCGTCGTAGCGACGGCGGAAGAAGCGACGGTCGATAGCGGTCTGGATGCGAGCGCGCGCCGGCCGGAACAGCGCGGCGACTGCCAGCGTCGAGCCGGCGATCGCGAGGTCCGACGACGGACTAAGCACAAGCTGGAGTAGCAGCACGCCAACCAAATAGGCGCCCGCCAGCAGGGCGGTGAGCGCGCCGTAGACGAGCGTCCGGTTGATGACGAGGTCGATGTCGTAGAGCCGGTAGCGCAGGATCGCCACGCCGGCCGCCACGGGCAGCAGCAGGATGCTGAGCATGATTCCGGCGTCCGCGACGCCGGCGGGGAGCTGTTCGTGGAAGACGAGCAGGACGGGAAACGTGACGGCGACCACCCCGCCCGCCGCCGCCAGCCACTTGATCTGCTGGCGCTGCACATGGGGCGCGCGGCGATAGCGCACGACCAGCGATACCGCCGAGGCGATGATGGCCGAAAGCAGAAGTAGGTACGCCAGCGCCTGCAACCCCCCGTGGATCGACTTCGACCACTCCAACGGCCGGTCGACGCTGGGGAAGTCCTCGATCGGCCTGGGCGCGGCGAAGTCGCCGACGAAGGCCAGCGTCATGCCGAGCACGGCGGCACCTGCGGCGAAGCGCCAGCGACGCGAGAGCAGCCGGCCATCCGGGAACAGGAGCAGCAGCAGCGTCGCGGGGACAGCGACGAACGGGATCCAGGAGACCTCGTGGTAGGCGGCCACGACCTGCACCAGCTCCTCGCCGCCGCCGCCATCCGCAAGGCGTTGCTCGAGGTATCCCCGCGCGACCGAAGCGAGGCCGGACGAGACCGCCACGCCGAGGAACAGCCAACCGATCGGGTTGCGCTGCTGGCGCATCGCGACGAGCGCGCCGATGAATGCGAAGGCCACTGTGAGCGCCGTGCTGATCGCAGAGATGCCTGCGGTGCCGGTGGCGGTGCCGGAGAGAAGCGAGCCGGTCAAGCCGACGACCCTGAGCGCCACCGCAAGCACTGCCAATCCCCACGCCAGCCTGGTCATCGGGTTATTGTCGCCTGCATGGGGCTCGAGGTCACGCTTCTGGGCCCTCCGAGCGCGGTCCGCGACGGCGAGCTCGTGGT
>Ga0136633_1000440_pt1 | contig 31678 bp, 25 predicted proteins | sample AntDrymeUQ832206_2_FD_105494 | JGI IMG/M metagenome (GOLD analysis project Ga0136633, IMG submission 105494) | Polar desert sand microbial communities from Dry Valleys, Antarctica - metaG UQ83 (22.06) | ecosystem: Environmental > Terrestrial > Soil > Desert | place: Antarctica: Dry Valley... | reverse complement strand
TCCCGGGAGCCGCGTCGTGACCGCGACTGCCGAGGACAGCCGAGGCGGCCGCGACTACGCCACCATCACGGTGGTCGCGCGGAACCAGAAGCCGGAGGTGACGGTCACGGAGCCGAGCGATGGCCAGCTCCTCGTGCGCGACTCCATCTACCGCTTCAACGGACAGGTCTTCGATCCGAACGAGCTGTCCCTTGACTGCAGCTCGCTCGTGTGGGAGAACGGCAACGAGCCCGGTTTCCCATTGACGGGCTGTCGACCAACCGTGAGCTTCGCCCGACTCGGGTGGCACACGCTAGGCGTGAGCGCAACCGACGAGCAGGGAGCGAAGACCTTCATCCAGGTGTCTGTCAACGTCGGCGACCTTCCTCCCGGTTCCCCGCCTGACGTTGTGATCGAGTCCCCCGGCGACGGCCAGATCATCCCGTGGTACCAAACGACCACCGCATTCGGGCACGGCACGCTCGAACCAGGCGAAGACACACCGGTCGAGTATCTATGGACGGTGACGCAGAACGGCGTCGAGAAGGAGATCGGCTACGACTACTACATCAACTGGACGCAAGCCGACACTGCGTTCCAAGGCAAGTTCGTTCTGACGCTCTATGTCAGGGACGACGACGGCGTGGGCAAGCACTCCATAACCTTGGAGTCCTACCCGCCACCGAAGTAAGTAGCCAGCGCCCAGACATCTCACGGCTGCACTGAGGCCCTGCGCAGGTGGCTCGCCACGACCGAGGAGCAGCACGGCGAGCTGGTTGGCCTCCTCGGCCCTGCGCCCGGTGACCTGTCGCGCTCGCTACGACCGCTGGAGCACCAGCTGGGCGGCCGCCGTTGCGCTCAGCTGCTCGCCGGAGGACCAGGCCGCCTCGAACCGCGCCTCGCCGAGGGAGCGCAGGGCCGTGGCCCTGGCGGTGTCCCAGATGAGGGCGGCGTCGGCGTCGCGGTGCAAGCCGACACGGTCGCGGCTGCACGAGGCAGCGGCGAGCACCGACGTCGCCACCTCCGGGGCTGTGCCGGCTAGGACCAAGCCAGCGACCTCAAGGCACTCGGCGAGCCGCTCCTCGTCGCCGAGCTGCGAGCGGATCCGCAGCGCCTCCACGACGAGTCGGCTGGCCGCCGACGGGTCGTCCGCCGACCACGCGAGCTCGGCCAGCGCCTGCGCGGCGAACGCGACGCCCCGTGGGTCACCGATCTGCTCGCAGAGGGCCCGGTTCTCCTCGAACGTCGCCCGCGCAGCCGACGCCTCACCCAGTCGCGCCTGCAGGACCCCTAGGTTGCCCATCGTGACGGCCATCACGGGGCGGTCGCCTGCGGCCCGAGCCACCGCCAGGCTCTGCTCGAAGCAGTCGCGGGCTTCCGCAGGATCGGTCGTGAGAGCGGCAAGGCTGCCGAGCGCGGCGGCGATGCCACGGGCGAACCCGTCCTCTCGAGCCGCGCTGAGCGCGGTCTCCAGGCGGTCCCGGGCGTCCTCCGGACGTCCCATCGCCTGAAGGAGGTTGGCGAGGTTAACGAGGCAGGTGACGGTCGCGATGCGGTCCCCCAGCCGCCGGGCGGCGCGGACGGCGTCGTCGGCCGCGACCCGGGCCCGCTCGTGGTCGCCTGCCCTCCGAGCGGCCACGCCGATGCCGTTCGAGCACCGCATCAGCAGGTCATCGTCGCCCAGCGCCTGCGCCATGGCGGCGCTCGCCTCGAGCCGCTCGAGGGCGCCGTCCGCCCCGGTGAGGTGGGCCAGGTTGGCCAGGCCAAAGGTGCCGCGAGCCCGCAGGTGGGCGTCAGGGCTGGTGGCCGCCACCTCGAAGTGCTGCGTGGCGGCGGCGAGGTCGCCCGCCGCCTGGCTGAGGTTCCCCGCGCCGAGGTGCAGCGCGTCCACGTCGTGGGAGGGACCGACCAGGGGGAAGACCCGGTCGCACCACGCTCGGCCCTCGGACAGCGCCCCCTCCACGAACCACCGGTCGACCTGGTGGAGGCACACCGCCAAGCCCCGTACGGGGTCGCGCTCAGAGTCGAGCGCCCACACCAGGGCGGCCCGGGCCAGGGCGCCCGTCCGGTCCGCCGGCCGCCCGAGGACCACCTCGACCAGGCGGCGGTGGACCTCGTCAACTTCGCCGGCTGCCTCCAAGTACTCGGCGGCGAGCTGCCGCACGGGCACCGCCATGCGGAAGCGCGTGGTGCCCCCGATCGTGCTGACGCCCACGAGCGACGCGCGCACGAGCCCGCCGAGCGCATCCACCGCCGAGGTGCCGACCACGGCTTCGGCGTCGTCGAGCGTCCAGGCGCCAGGCAGTACAGCGAGCCTGCGGAACAGGGCCTGCTCTGGCGCCGTGAGCAGACCGTGGCTCCAGGCCAGGGTGGCCCGCATCGTGCGCTGCCGCTCCGGAGCGGCGGGCGAGCCGCCTGCGAGGAGCGAGAGGGTGTCGCCGAGGCGGGCCGCGAGCTGCGACGGCTCCATCAAACCGGTGCGCGCCGCGGCCAGCTCGAGGGCGAGCGGGAGCCCGTCGAGCACCTCGCAGACCTGCTCGACGGCGGACGACGCCACGATCGAGGGTCGCAGCGGGCGGGCACGGGCGAGGAACAGCTCCACCGCCGAGACCGGGTCGAGCGGTCCCACCTCGATGACCTGCTCCGATGCGATGCCGAGTCGCTCGCGGGTGGTGAGCAGCAGCGTGCAATCCGGTCGCAGGCTTCTGAGCTCGGTGACGACGTGGCGTACCTCCGCGAGCACGTGCTCGCAGCTGTCCAGCACAAGAAGCGGCGGGAGCGCAGCGGCGGTCGCCGGCAGCAGCGGACAGCCCGGGCCCTCGGAGGCGCCGAGGGCGCCGGCGATTGCGCCGAGGACGTTGCCGCGCGTGGGTGACAGCTCGACGACCGTGGCCGCCGGGGCTGCTTCGGCCGCCAGGCGGGTCTTGCCGGCCCCTCCGGTCCCGACGAGAGTCACAATGCCGGGCGAACGCAGGGCGGCGGCCAGCGCGTCGAGCTCATCGCGCCGGCCTACGAGGTCAGTGCCCGCCGGTGGGGCCGGGGCCACCCAGTCCAGGCCGGCATCGTGGTCGAGGACGGCTCGTTCCAGCGCACGCAGCGCAGGGGAAGGCTCGAGCCCCAGGTCATCGGCGAGCGCGATGCGCAGCGCGTGGCAGGCGCGCAGCGCCTCGGCCTGGCGCCCGGAGCGGTACAGGGCGGTGACGAGCTGGCCCTGCAAGCGCTCCTGGTGCGGCAGCTCGCGAGCTACCGCCGGTAGCCACCCCGCCACCTCGAGGTGCCGACCGAGCTCGAGCTCGGCCTCCACCCGTTCCTCGAGCGCGACCCGCCGGAGCTCGTCCAGGCGGGCCTGGTGGGGTCGGGCGTAGTCGACGTCGAGGTCGGCCAGGACCGGCCCCCGCCAGAGGGAGAGGGCCTCGCGCAAGAGCGAAGCGCCGTCGCCGATCCGCCCAGCGCGGAGGGCGGCCCGGCCCTCGCCGACCTGGCGCTCGAAGCGGACGGCATCGACGACCTCCCCGTCGGCAAGGGCGTAGCCGCCTGACCTCGTCACGATCACGTCACCGGCCCCTGCCGCCCGGAGAGCGCTGCGCAGGTTCGACAAGTGCACCTGCAGCGTCGCCACCGCCCGGTCCGGGGCCGAGTCGCCCCACACGGCCTCGACGAGGCGGTGAACGGGCACCGCGTCGCCGCCGCCCACCGCCAGAGCGCCGAGCAGGAGACGCTGGCGCCCCTGGGCGACCCGGACTACGTCGCCGCCAACCTCGACGCGCAGCGGGCCGAGCACGAGGATGCCGACCACCTCGGCGAGCGTACCAACCAGCGGAACGCCCCCGCCGAGGACGGCGCTCCGCTTCGGCCCTTGGCGGCGCCAGCCCTAGCGCCGGTGTGTGGCACCCTTGAGGGACGTCAGGCGCGCTGGGGAGGCAGACCTTCAGCGCTGCGTCAAGACGTCGCCGCCGCGACTCGGTCGGCTAAGGCGGCCGCGCGGGCGAGTGCGACCGTGATGTCGACCTGTTCGCCCGCGGCGCGGGCACGGGCGACGGCGTCATCGCCGAGGGCGAGGACGGCGGCCTGCTCGCAGCGGGCGATCCATTCGTGGTCGGCTGGGTCGAGCGGCAGGTCGCCGGGGACGGACATCGCGGCGGCGACGAGCTCCGGGCCGTCGGCGTCGCCCGCAAGGCAGCCGACCCCGGCGGCGGCGAGCACGCCGAGGGCCTGGAGCGGTCCGGCGGGCGCATCCATCGCCACGCGCGCGCACTCGGCGGCCCAACGGCCGGCGGGGGCCAGTCCCCCCTCCACGTGAGTGCACAAGACAGCGAGGTTGAAGGTGGCGACGACGACGCCATCGGAGGCACCGGTCGCGCGGAGCGCCTCGAGCGTCCGCTCGTTTGCCTGGCGGGCACGGGTGTAGTCGCCCAGCTGCAGGGCCGCCGTGGCGATCATGTTGAGGCAGGGCGCGGCCGCCCGGGTATCGCCCATCCTGTCGGCCAGCGTGAGCCGCTCCTCAGCCAGCTCGATCGCCCCAAGCGCGTCGCCCCGATGCAGCGCGATCGTGGCGAGGCCGTGCAGGGCCGATGCGGCCAGCACGACCAAGCGCTCGTCCAGCGCCCGCTCCCGCCCCTTGCGGAGGGCCGCCTCGGCACCGTCGAGGTCGCGCGCCCACACGAGCACCGAACCGTGGTTGACCATGGCCTGCACGGCCTGGCTCGTTGCGCCGACCGCATCGGCGTCAGCGGCGAGGTCCGTAAAGTCGGCGGCGGCTCCCTTGGGATCGCCCGCCGCTGCTCGGGCCACGGCCATCCGACCCCGCACGGCGAGCTGCAGTCGGATGTCGTCCGGCACGAGGGCAAGAGCCTCGTCGAGCGACGGGGTGTCAGCATCGACGCGGATACCCGGCTGGTTGAGGTGAAGTATCGCGATGGCTCGCGCACGCGGACTTGCGGCCAGTGTGGCCAGTACCACGCGGGCGCGCCGCACGGACTCCGCCTGCTGCCCGAGGTTGGACAGGATGTTGCCGCTCGTAGCCAGGAGCAGGGCCCGCTCCGGGCCTTCCGCCACGACCGCCAGCAGCGGCTCGACGAGCTCCAGCGCCTCCGCAAAGAGCCCGCGGTACTCGAACCAGGCAAGGCTCATGGCCAGCACGCCGGCAGCAGTCTCGGGATCGGGGCAGGAAGCTGGATCTGCGAGCGCACGCACGTCTGCGATGAGATCCTCGATCTCGCGCAACACGGTGCTCTCCGGCAATCCACGTTGAGCCTCGGCGAGCCGGGACAGGGCGGTCAGGCGTCTCCCTGCGATGGCCCGGCGGTCCTCGTCGCCCAGCTCACGGGCGCCGAACAGCCGGATCGTGTCGAGGAGTCTGACCTTTACGGGATCACCATCCAGGATCACGAGAGAGCGACGGATGAGTCGATCGAGCCTGCTGCGGTCTGCGGTGGTGTCACCCGACCCGACGACCTCCAACGCGTCGGCTGGAGTCCAGCGTCCGAGGAGCTGGGAGAGGTGGCTCAGCATCCGCCGCTCCTCCGCGTCCAGGCCCTCCGCCGCCCACTGGACGGCGGCCTCGAGCGTTCGGTGCCGGGGTAGCGCCGTTCGCAGCCCGCCGGTCAAGAGGTCGAATCGGTCGTCGAGCCCTTCGACGACAACGTCGACGCCGAGCTCGTTCACGCGCGCGGCGGCGAGCTCGAGGGCGAGCGGGATCCCGTCAAGCCGGCGAGCGATCACGCCTAGCGCGTCGGAGTCGTCCGGACCGAGGGTCGCGCCCGCGGCCTCGACTCGGGCGGCGAGAAGTCGCACCGCGGCCGCGTCGGCCAGTGGCTCGACCGTGATGACCCGCTCGTCGGCCGTGCGGACGGCTTCGAGCGAGGTCGCCAGAATCGTTGTTCCCGGGCACCGCTGCGCCAGTGTGTCTGCGACGGTCGCCACGCCGTCAAGCACGCCCTCACAGCTGTCGAACACGATGAGGTGACTGCGTTCACCGAGGTGATCAACGAGCGCATCCAGGAGGTTCTCCCCCGGGAGAGTCGGGACCGCGAGGCGGGTGGCGACGGCGCCGACCACGAGAGCCGGATCGCTGATCGACGACAGCTCCACCAGAAAGACCCCGTCAGGGTGTGCCGCTGCCGCGCGCGAGGCGGCCTCGAGCGCAAGGCGGGTCTTGCCGACCCCGCCCGATCCGACGAGCTTGAGCAATGGTGCCGTGGGCAGCGCTGCGCTCACGGCCGCAAGCTCGGCGTCGCGACCGACGATCGGTGAACGGGGGAGAGGGAGCCCCGCGGTGTCCCGAGCGGCTCGGACAGGGGCGAAGCTCTCCACCAGTCGTGGTCCGGCAACGGCGAAGAGCTCGAGGGGTCGGTCGACATCGCGCAACCGGTAACGGCCGAGCGGGATCAGCTTGCACCCGTCAGGGGGCGCGGTGGTGGCCGCCTCCTCCGTGACGAGCACCTGGCCGCCCCGCGCGACCGCTCCGACCCGCGCCGCCTCGTGAACGGCGATGGCGATGTAGTCGCCGTCATCACGTAGCGTTGCGAGGCCCCGGTGCAGCCCAATCCGCACGCGCACCGTCTGCCCGTCGGGCCAACTCTCTGCGGTCAGGGCGCGCTGTGCCTCGACTGCGAACGACAGTGCTGCGTCGCCATCGCTGAAGGAGAGGAAGAAGCCGTCGCCGGCCGTGCGGACCTCGCGGCCGCCCGCCCGCCGCAGGGCGTCGCGCACGATCGCCCGGTGCCGCTCCAACAGATCCGTGTACCGCTCCTCACCCACGGTCGCAAAGAGCTGTGTGGACCCCTCGATGTCCGTGAAGCAGAAGGTGGTCTGCGCAGCCTCCGACATGCACACAATCTCGCACGGCGACGGGCCTGCGCAGCGCGCGTGGCCGGGCAGCTCGGCGCGATGTCGCCCTAACGTCCGACCCAGGGGTCGAGTCGTTCATCGTCGCGATCAGCCCCCGGAGTCGCAGGGTGAGGTGAAGAAGGGGGCGTCGCCCTTCGGGAACCCAGTCGCCTCTGTCCGGCGGCGGCCCCCGTCGACGTAGCAGATGGATCCGACGTTGCCGTCGCCGTACGGCGACTGCGCTAGTTGGCTCCAGTAGTACTCGGCGATGTCCTCGGTCATCGAGTGATCCTTTGGTGCCGAGAACCCGACCTTGCCCGGACGCGTCGGGTCCTCCGGGTTCGGGAAGAGCCTCCCTTGCAAGCCGATACGAAACGTCTCGGGCGTGAGGTTCGGTCCAGCCATCTGGATTCCGGACACGAACAGGAGGAGCTGATGGTAGAAGCGCTGCCGGGCGAGCATGTAGATGCTGTCGCCCGACTTCGTGTAGTCGTTAGCGCCGTCGGCATCGCTGAGGGCCTGCATCACCGGCGTGTCCTTGTAGGCGACCTGGCGCGGTTGGACGGTGATGCCGAACGTGTTGGCACGTTGCTGCTCGTCGGTGAAGAAGTAGCGGAGGAAGTTCTCGTAGTCGTTGTAGTTCATCGTCGACACGAGCCACTCCGGGAACCACCGCTGGCCCGTCGCCGCCGCGCCGACGATGGCCCCGACACACAAGCAGATCACGCTCGTGACGCCCTTCGACCTCAGTCGGATCACCGCCGACGTGTTGGCCCCTAGATCGCCGGTCTGCGAGCCATCCGCGAGGAAGTCGTAGCGCTCCGCGATGCCGGCCCCGCAGGCGGCCATGGCCGACTCGAGAGGCTTCGTGTCGAGTGCGACACCACCACCGTCGGTCTGCGCCAGCAGTCCGAACACCCGCGTCTTGGCGGCCATGGTCTGCGGAGGTGTCGAGCCGTCCGTGCCTTCGGCAAACCGGGCCGGCCCGCCAGCCAGACGGTCGCAGATCCACCTGCCCGTGGCCCGAAGGATCCGTTCATAGCCCATCGGGTAGTTCCACAGGTAGGGGCTTCGAGCGGCAAGCTCGTTCTCCGTGTAGATCGGCTGGCTGGTAACGCCGACCAGCTTCAAGAGTGTGAGCTGGTCGAAGTAGCAGCGCTCGTAGTTGTGGTTCAAGCCGATGGAACCGAAGTTCTTCTGCGAGTTCACGGAAATCGCCGCCGCCTTCAGCGCCTCACAGCTGTCAGAGGTGGGCGCCGTCGGCACGAGCACGAGGCGACGCCCGTAGAGCTCGTATCGAGCGTTGAAGTACGCCTGGAGCGCCGCCGTCATGTTCGCGTCCTCTTGCGGCACCGCCACACGGATTTCGCCGCCGGTGACTCCCTTGTACGTGGCTCCGCCGTTGTCACCGCTCCAGAAGGGAACGCACGGAGGTGACTGGGGGTCCTCGGTCTGCCGCGGCGGGGTTCCTACGCAACGCCGCCGACGAGGCCGCTGGAAAGGCTGCGTTGTCGCGGTGGTCTCGCCCGGTTCAGCGCTCGCGCCGGGGAGCGTGGACGAGGTGCTCGTCGTCGCCCCGCTCCCGTCCGTGCCGCCGCCGCCGCCGCCGTCGGCCGATCCGAGCTGGGACGCCTGCGAGTCGGGCGCTTGGTCGATCTTCTGCGTCGCCTCCGGTGACAGCTCGGCGATCGCTGGTGGAGGCGCCTGGTTCGCGGTGATCGCCAAGGACGCCACGATCAGCACCATCACCGCGCTCAGCGCAGTGTAGAGAACCCCCGGAGGCCGGGACCTCCCTCCACCCTGCCGTTGCCGCGTCACCCGTGCGTGTCCCTCCAGAGTCGCCTGACGTTCTTCCTCACACTACCGCCCAGAGGCCGCTCCTCGTCGGTCGTCGCCACGACCGGAGCACGTGAGGCGGCGATGGCGGTGAGCGCAGTGGTGAGCGGAACCGACAGGACCAGGCCGATGGCGCCGACGAGGCTACGGACGACCTCCTCGGCCACGATGCTGCTGGTCAGGACCTGCTGCACCGATCGGTTGGCCAGCGAGAAGAAGATGAGCAGCGGCAACGCGGCTCCGGCGTAGGCGAGCACCAGCGTGTCGACGGTGGCGCCGATGTGGTCCCGGCCGACGGCCATGCCCCGCCGATAGAGCGACATAGGCCCCGCTTGCGGGTCCGCCAGGTGGATCTGCCACACCGCAGACGCCTGGGTGATCGTGACATCGTTGAGGACACCGAGGCCTCCGATGATGATTCCGCCGAGGAGCAGGCCCTGTAGGTCGACCTGGCCAGCGAAGGCTGACAGCGTGAGCGCATCCTCAGTGCCGCGTCCGGTGAGGTGCGCGGCGCCCGTGACGATGCGGGCGAGCACGCCAGTGATGGCGAGGCTGGCGATGGTGCCGATGAGAGCCATCGACGAGCGGATGTTGACGCCGAGCGCCAGGTAGAACACGACAAACATCGTCGCCGAGGCGCCGACGATGCAGACCAGTACGGGGTCGTTGCCGTCGAGGATCGACGGCAGGATGAACTTCACCAGCACCACGAGCGTGACGCCAAGCCCGACGAGGGCTGCGGCCCCCTTCCATCGGGCGAGCAGCACCACCAACACGGCGAAGCCGATCCCCAGCGCCAGCAACGGCCGGCCGCGCTGCATGTCCACGAAGAAGTACTGACCTGGTGCGACCGACTGCACGATGATCCGGTCACCGTCATCGAGCTCGGGCACGCCCGGGTTGGCTTCCAGGTTCAAGGTCATCGTCACCTTGGTGGCGGCGAACCGGCCACTCGTCAACCGAAGGTCCACCACCTGACACGGGCTCTCCGGGCCGCCCTGATCGTCGGGACAGCCGCGCAGCGTGGCCCGCTCCACAGTGGCTCGAGCGACCTCAGCAGGAGGTCCCACCGACGCCGGGACGGCGAGCTCCGAACGCGGCCACAAGGCGACGAGGCCGGCGATTGTCAGGAGCGCCATGGGCACCACCACGGCGAGCAACGCCCGCCGCACCCCCCGATCGGCGGCTGCGCTGCGCGTGGCGTCAACCGCCGGACCGTGGTCGTGCCCCATGCCGTCTGGCTACCACAGGTGAGCATTTCGAGGCCGTGTCCTCGGAGGGTCGTCCGTTCAGCCCCTGCGGTACTGCTCGACCCGGACGGACCAGGGCGCGTCGCCCGCCTGGATGCGCAGGACCGCGTCAATGTCCTTGTCGATGAGGACCATGCTCCCGGCGCACGGGCCAGCGCACGTCGTCTGAGCGAACCCGGCCAGGCTGCCGAGCTCGCGCGGGTCGAGCAGGAAGATCGCGAGCTGGTCGGCGTCGCTGCGGAACACCAGCCGGGTGTCGGCGTTGGTGATCCGGAACGGGCGTGACTGCAGATCGCACCGTCCCGAGAGCTCGCCCACGGTCACCCATCGGTAGCCGTCGCGTTCGTCGGCGCCGGGGAATGCTCCGGTCGTCGGCGAGCCACTCGCCGGACAGCGCACCGGGGTTCGGAACGGGACGGCGGTCTCGTCCCGGCCGCGCTCGCCGACAGTGGTCGGCTTCTGGCCCGCTGCGGTCGTCGAGGAGGGGCCGGCGCTCGTTGCCGGCGGGGCCCCTATCACGCTGGTCTCAGTCCCGAACGACGGGTCCTGGGCGACGTCGGTGGTCGGCCTCGTGGGGCCGGCGCTGGGGGCAGGCCGGTCAGTGCGATCTCTGGTCGCAACGACGACCACCAGCACGATGACGAGCAGGGTGGCGATGCCAACGAACACCTGGGGGCGGGAGGGTCGGTGGAGCCGACGACGGGTCACAGCGCCTGCACCCCATTGATGACAAGGAGCGTTCCGAGCACGAGGATCGCCGTCGCTCCGAGCACGGGGAACAGCCGGATGGCCCGGACCGACAGGCGGGCGTCCGCCACGCGGCGGCCATACACGAGCGCCAAGCCGACGGCGGACAGCGTCGCCGCGAGCCCGAACGAAAAGGCCACTATCAGGCTGAGGCCGAGGCCGAGCCGCCCGAGGGTGAGCGCGCTCACAAGGACGATGACGGCCGACGGCGACGGCACGACACCGCCGGACGAGGCGAGCAGAACGAGCCCTCGACGCGACAGCGGCGCGACGCCCTCGGGTAGCTCGTGGGTGTGCCCGCCGGGCCCGTGGTTGTGGCTTCCGTGGCCGTGGTCGTGGCCGTGGTCGTGGTCGTGGTCGTGGTCGTGGTCGCGGTCGGGCTCTCCGGCCTCCCGGCGGAGACGCCGCAGGCGAGTAGTCGCGAGCCAGGCGCCGAAGAGCACGACGACGAAACCGGACAGAAGGGTCAACACGGGATAGATCCGGTCGATGGCGAAGCTCTGGTCGAGGCGGTAGAGCAGCACGCCGAGTACCAGCACGCTCGTGGTGTGCATTGCGGAGACGATCAGGCCGAGGAAGACCGCGTCGAGCGGGCGGCCCCGAGTGCCGACGAGGTAGGCGGCCATGATGGTCTTGCCGTGACCCGGCGCGAGGGCATGGCCGCACCCGATGAGAAAGGCGACGGCGAGGAGGCCGATGATCGCGAAGGCCCCTGGGTCCGCAGCCGTCAGCAGCTTGCCGAGCCGGTCACTCGAGCCTGCAGCACCCGGTCCCTCGAGGGGGCGAGCCGCGGCTGGCGTCGTGCCGACGGTGTAGGTCGTCGTCGCCCGTCGTACGTCGGGCGGCGATGACAGGCGGTCCTTCGGATAGCGCCGGAGCTGGTCGGACGGGTCCTTCGACGTCACGGTGGCGGCACCGAACGACGTTCCCTCCGTCGGGCCGAGGATGATCTCGCGCCACCCGAGGCGGTCGGGTTCGGAGCGGTCGAGGACGGAGAGCTGGTGGCTGGACCCCCGCTCAGCTTCGGGGACCGATGCCTCGTAGATGACGCCGATGCGGGTGGTGCGCAGACCGCCGGCACCCTTGGGCTGGTCGAGGCGCACGTCCTTGACCTCAAGCGGGAGGTTGCCGGACCCGTCGACCCGCACGTCGAGGGTCCTGCTGATGTCCGCCGCTCGGGTGCGGGCAAAGCCGACGGGGTCGGCGGAGATCGCTCCGCGATCCTGGAACGTCGGGATCTCGGCGATGTCGAGGACGTAGGTGATGCGGACCAGACCTGCTGTCGGCTCCAGGCGGGCCCACCGGTTGATGGTGAAGTTCCCGAGCGGGTGTGCGGCCGCAGGCGCCGTGAACCCGGGAGCCAATGCCACCAACGCGACGGCGAGGAGAACCAGCGTGAGGAGAGCCCGGCCGAAGCGGGACCTACGCTCTTGCATCTGTGACCCGTCTCCGACCGTCTGCGACGGCAGCGCTCCTCGCACTCCTTGTGTTCGTTGCCGTCGCCTGCTCGGACGGATCATCGAAGCCGCCGACGACCTCAACGCCACCGCCGACCAGCCAGAAGACCGAGCGCAAAGGTCCACCACCGACGCCGGCCAAGTCGCCCGAAGCCGCAGTTCGGGGCCATCTGGAGGCCCTGCAGCGCGGGGATGTGGCGACGTCGTTCCTGTTCCTCAGCGACGAGAGCTTCGTCGCGGGCCTGGCCGACGCCGCTGACTGGGCACGGCGGCGCACCCAGCTGCCAGCCGTCACCGGGTTCGAGATCACGGCGACCGAGGGTGACCGGGTCACGGTGGAGCTGCGGCACAAGCCGGGCCTGGACTCGTTCGTCGGCCTGAGCCCGGGGCGGCAGACCGCGTTGTACGTGACCCGCGCCGAGCGCGGCGGCTTCCTGGTAGACGCCGAACCGACGACCGATCCCATCCTGCCCGCGGACGCTGACGCGGCGAAGGCCGCGGCGGCGTGGGCCGCACGTGTGCAGGCGTGCGACCAACCCGGGGCCCGTGCCCTCGAGGCCATCGATCCGATCTTCCTCTCGCTGCGCCAGGGGCTGAAGCTCTGCCAGGCGACGGGGTCGGTGGAGGTCGGGCCGGTCGGCCGCCTGGAGCCGGGCCCGGTGTCGCAGGACATCGTCGGCCAGTACAGCACCGATGCGCTGACGTGGGCCCGCGTCGTGCCTCTCACAGCACCAATTCGACTTCTCGTCATCCTTGCGCCGATCGGCAACGAATGGAAGGTGTTGGGCCTGACCGAAGTTTGACGGTCCATCGGGTTACGTTCCACCACCAGCAGGCCCGAGACGCGGTCGGCACAATGAACAGGATGGGCAGCACGTGCGACACAGGTCATGGGTAGCGGTAGGAACCGCAGCAGCAACGATCGGGCTCATAGGCGCCGGCGGCGCTTCTCCAGCCAATGCGTCGAGCCACCGAGAGGCACCGGCCATCAGCGCCGACGCCACGGCGGACAACACCGACTTCTACATGTTCCGGGATGGCGGCAACGTGAACCTAATCGCCAACTTCGCCGGTCTTGAGCTTCCCCAGGGTGGCCCGAACTTCGTCAAGTTCGGCGACGACGTGCTCTATGAGATCCACGTCGACAACAACGGCGACGTCGTCCCCGACATCACCTACCAGTTCCGGTTCCGCTCGACGGTGGGGAACCCGAACAGCTTCCTCTACAACACGGGCCAGGTCACTTCGCCGAGCGACCCCGACCTGAACGTCAAGCAGACGTACTCGGTGAAGCGCATCAAGAACGGCGTCGAGACGATGTTGGCGACGGATGTTCTCACGCCGCCGGTCAACGTCGGCCCTCGATCCACCCCCAACTATGAGGCGGCCCTGGCCACACCGGCCATCGGTACGCTCGCCGGTGGTGCCGGCAAGGTGTTCTCCGGTCAGCGTGAGGACCCTTTCTTCGCCGACCTCGGCAGCATCTTCGACCTCCTCGCCCTGCGGCCGATCCAGAGCAACCACGTGATCGGGACGCCGACCAACACGAACGGTGTTGACGGCCTCAAGGGTTTGAATGTGCACACGATCGCCCTGCAGGTGCCGATCGGCGACCTCACGAGCGACGGCACTACGCCGACGACCGTCGACCGCAAGGCCTCGGTCATCGGCGCCTACGCGTCGGCCAGCCGCCAGCGGGTCAAGGTGCTCTCCCTCGACGGTGGCAGCGCCCCGCGCAACGCCGGCCGCTTCGTGCAGGTCAGCCGCCTCGGCATCCCGCTCGTCAACGAGGTGCTGATCCCGCTGGGCTCGAAGGACAAGTGGAACTCGACCTTCCCCAAGGACGACGCCCAGTTCTTCGGTCCCATCCTCGACCCCGAGCCCACACGGCTCCTCCCGGTCGTGTACCCGTCGGTCTTCAAGGCTCAGGGCCAGCCCGGGGCGAACACCCCTGGCGGTGGTGCAGCCAACAGGCCGGACCTGATCCAGCTTCTTACGGGTCAGCTGAGCGGCCTTTCGGCTGCCAACGCGCTTCCCCCTGCGGACCTGCTGCGCCTGAACGTGGCCGTGGCTCCGGTCACTGGCACCGACGCCAACCGCCTCGGCGCCCTGCAGGGTGATGCCGCAGGCTTCCCGAACGGCCGTCGCCTCACCGACGACGTCGTCGACATCGAGCTGCAGGTGCTGGCTGGTGTGCTGCTGCCGGGCTTCGGCAACGGCAACCCGGCGAACCCCATCCCGGGCACCGGCGTCCCGTACTCGGCGCTGGCTGATGGCGTCGACCGCGACGAGGGTGGCGCCAGCAACACCGTCACCCCGCTTGTTACCTTCCCGTACGTGGCCCCGCCGTTCAGCGGCTACTCCGGGTCGCAGAACACCGGAACCCCGTGATCCGCAGGGCGACCGCGGCACACACCGCTCTCGCCCTGCTGCTCGTCGTCACCGCCCCGGCTTGCCGGGGCGGTGGCGCGCCCGGTGCACCGGTGGCGGTGCCTCGGGTAGCGGTGGATGGGGTCGGCGGCACCCCCACGGATCGCCGCATAGCGGCCACCCAGGCCAAGCTCGACGCGACCCCGAACGACGACACCGCCCGGCTGGCCCTTGCCTCCCAGCTCCTCCAAAAGGCCCGTGAGACCGCCGACCCCTCGCTGTACGAGCGAGCGGGCACCCTGCTCGACGACCTGACGAAGCGCCGGCCGTCGGATGCAGCGGTCCTCGTCGCCTCCGGCACGCTCGCTCTTGCCCGCCATGACTTTCGCAGGGCCTTGAACCTCGGGACCAAGGCCCTCGCCCTGGCGCCTGGATTCAACAGCGCCTACGCCGTCCTCATCGACGCCAACAACGAGCTCGGCCGCTACGACGTCGCCGTGACGCTCACGCAGGCGATGGCCGATGCGAAGCCCGACCTGGCCGCCCTCGCCCGCGTGTCGTACGTCCGCGAGCTGCGTGGCGACCTCGACGGCGCCATCACGGCGATGGGCCAGGCCGTCACCGCCGGCCAGGCCCCGGGTGGAGGCGAAAACCTGGCCTACGCGCAGGTCCTTCTCGGTCAGCTGCTGCTGACGACCGGGCGGCTCGACGCCGCAGAGCGCGCCTTCGCCGACGCCGAGACGGCCTTCCGGGGCTTTCCCGCGGCGGCCATCGGGCGGGCCCGCCTCCTCGTGGCCCGGGGTGACCTGCCCGGGGCCGCCGGGCTGTACGCCGACGTCGTGCGACGGGCCCCGCTCGCCGAGTACGTGATCGAGCAGGCCGAGGTGGCCCGGGCGATGGGTGACACCACCGGCGCTAACGAGGCAACCGGGCTCGTCAACGCGATCGCCAAGGTGTACCGGGCGAACGGCGTGAACGTGGACCTCGAGCTCGCGGTGTTCTCCGCCGACGAGAAGCCCGGCAAGGATGCCGTGGCCCGCGCCCGGCGTGCCCTGAAGGACAGGCCAGGCATCCAGGCCCACGACGGCTTGGCCTGGAACCTCTTCAAGGTGGGCAAGCTCGACGAGGCTGCAGCCGAGGCGGATGCCGCGCTGGCGCTCGGGTGGAAGGACCCCCGAGCCCGCTACCACGCGGCGGCGATCGCGGATGCCCGTGGTCGAGCGGACGAGGCCAGGACCCATCTCCAGGTCGTCCTCGCCACGAACCCCCGGTTCTCTGCTTCTCTGGCTCCGGTGGTGGCTGATCTCGCCGGTCGCCTCGGCCTCGACCGCCCCGCCTGAGCCCACCGCCGGGCGGGTAGTCAGCGGCCCGAGGGTCGCTGTGCCGCATCCCGGAGACACGTCGACCCCCGGCATGGTGAAGACATCCGTCTTCACCGCACCGGGGGTCGTCGCCTCGGGTCGGTACCGTCGTTGCCGACGGTCCCGCACCAGCAGGAACTAGAAGGGGGCGATCCCCACGACGGGCGAGTTCAGCCTGATGCTGCCGGCCGAGCCGCAGAAGTTGGAGTCGCCGTAGTTGAAGACGCCACCGTCGGAGGCGACGAACATGTAGCCATTGCCCTTGAAGGTGTTGGCGATGCCGACGACCGGCTTGTTGAGCACGATGCTGCCGGTGGAGCCGTAGAACACGGCGTCTCCGTAGGAGAAGACGCCACCGTCAGCGGCGGTGAGCCAGTAGCCGTCGCCCGAGCGGGTCGAGGTGGCGCCGACGACGGGCTTGTTGAGCGGAAGGGCGCCAGCGGAGCCCTTGAAGACGGCGTCGCCGAAGGCGAACACACCGCCGTCGGAGGCGACGAGCCAGTAGCCCTCGCCCTTGTTCGTGGCGATCATGCTCACGATGGGCTTGTTGAGCGGCTTACCACCCATCGATCCGAAGAAACCGGCGTCGCCGTAGGCGAAGATGCCGCCGTCGGAGGCGACGAGCCAGTAGCCGTCACCGGTGGGCGTGGCCGCCATGCCGACCACCGGCTTGTTCAGGGGGATGCTGCCGGCGGAGCCCTTGAAGACGGCGTCGCCGTGGGTGAAGATGCCGCCGTCGGAGGCGACGAGCCAATAGCCGTCACCCGTCGGCGTCGGAGCGATGCCGACGACGGGCTTGTTGAGCTTGTTGCCGCCCTGGGAACCTCGGAAGTCGGCGTTGCCGTAGACGAAGACACCACCGTCCGCCGCGGCGAGGAAGTACCCCTGCGCGTCATTGCAAGGGTTCGAGACGGCGCTGGCCACTCCGGTCGAGCCTCCGACGGAGCTCGCACCCAGCAGTGCCGAGACCGCCAGGCCCGCTCCGATCCGTCCCATGGCTTGTCTTGCGCGCATGCGTTTCCTCTTCTCGATGTCGGGCGGCAAGGTCGCCGCCTGAGCGGTGCGGACGTTAGTGGTGCTGTCCGGAGGGTTTACGTCGCGGCGGGGCCTTCTGGATGTCAGCGAACCCCCCACCTATGGGCCGACCCCGGCCGTCGGTGTCGACGAGACAGCCGCGACGCCCCATCTGGAGGACCCGCTTTCCGAGGAGCTGACGGGCGACACCTCTACGGGCGCCTCAAGGTTCACTGCGAGGAGGCTGCTCGGGCCGCGTGGCCACACCGCACGTTGTGCGGATGTGCGCGGGTGGGCGGCTGGTCGATGACGCCGTCCGGCGATGCGCCCGTCAAGATCGCCGCTGCGCAGCTATTGCTTCCGGCGCTCGTCAACCTCGACGTCGGGGTCGAGGTCGTCGGCGCGACCGTGGAGGTCAACGGCGTCCTTCTGCATCTGCTGCGCCTCGATGCGCTCCTGTTCGGCCACCACCTGCTCCCGCTTGGCCCTGGCCGAACGCTCTTCGGCTTCGGCGCTCTTGCGCTGGGCCTCCAGGCTCGTCTCGGTGGCCTGGGCGCGGTGCTCGGATGCGGCTGCACGATGGTGTTCGCTCTTCTTCTTGGAGCGCTCCTTTACAGCGAGCAAAGCGATCACCACGGCCGCGACGATGACGACTGCGATGACTATGACGACGGTGAGGTCCATGGCCGAGGTGTTCCCCCTGGACGCCCGCGGCAAGCGCCGAAGCCTTGGCGCACGAGCCACACCTCCGGACGCCGCCTCACCCTCCCGGTCCCATGAGTGCCCTTCGGCGCTCAGATACCGATGTGGACGTTCAAGAGGACCAACGGCCACGCGATCACGGCGAGGACGGCCGAGCCGACGGTCGAAACGGTGCTGAGCGAGTCGAGGAAGCCGCGGGTGGAAGCAACGATAAGGCCGATGATCACCCAGGCCAGCACACCGACAGAAACGCGTCGTCTGATCACAGACGGGCAGCCTAGAGGCAACCCATCAAAGACAAGCCCACCGGCTCAAGGCCCTTGTGAAGGCCGAGTCCTGCCGGCGATCTTCGTCTGTACGGACCCCCAGTCCTGAACTTGCGCTGGCCAGTCGCAGGCCTTGCGACGGGGCGCCGCTGGTTCGAGGTGGCGGCGGGTCAGTGGCCGGGAAACTGGGTGGAGGCGCCGGCGACTGCGATGGCGACGTCGGCGACGGTCTCGTAGCCGACACGCTGATAGAGGGGGAAGCCGGCTTCGGTGGCGCCGAGGAGCAGGTCGTCGGCGCCGATGTCGCGGGCGTGTCGGTGGATGGCTGCGAGAACGGACCTTCCCACTCCGGTGCGCTCGTTCGCCGCCGGGGTGGACATCGTGTAGATGCCCACGTTGCTCCCGGCCTCGACGGACATGCCGGCGCCGACCGCTACCCCGGAACGGCGGGCGAGCCAGACCTTGGTGGACGAGGCGGGATCCAGCCAGCGGTCGTCGATGATGGCGCGGATGCTCGCCAAGGGCAGGGAGAAGGCGTCCGCCATGAGTGCCGCGGCCTCGTCCATCTCGGCCTCCTCTGCCATCGGCGCCACGTCGGTGGCATCCGCAGGGTCCGGTACCGCGGAGGCCGGGCACACCATGAGCGGCATGGCACCGACCACCGAATAGCCAGCGGCCTCGATGTCCGCCGCCAACGCGTCAGCGTCCTCGAGCACGAGCAGGGCGGGTACGCCGGCGGCCGTGACAGCAGCGGTGGCCTCAGCCAGGGCAGCCGGTGCCGTGGGTCCCCCGAAGATGCCAGCCATGTTCAGGTCGGGCACGGGCTGGCCGGAGAGCCAGCTCCACCAACCGGCCCCGCTCGGCGCGTGGCCTCCTGGCGTGCGCCCGAAAGCGAGCATGTGCTCGCCCATTGTCCGCAAGGCTCCCGCGGCTGTTCGTTCCACCATGCCGACAGTGTTTCACTCCTGCCTGAGAGACGTCGGTTTTGAAGCCTTTAGAATAATTGTCAAATCGTCAGGTATCATGCGGACAATGGAACCTAAGCGTCCGTCTCTGCCTGGGGGACGACTGTGACAGAGGCAGACGCCGCCTGGCCGCCTCCGCCCACGATCGCCAGTGTGCTCAGCCGGTTCGGTCGCCGCTTCCTCATCGACACGCTCATCCCGGTCGTCCTGTTCCTAAGCGTGAACACACTCGTCGGCCTGGCCTGGGCCATCGGGGTGGCCACCGCATGGGCCGGTGTCGGCACCTTGTTGCGAAGACGAGCGGGCCAGTCGACCGGACCCCTGGTGTGGCTGACCCTGGGGTACGTGCTCCTGCGTGGGGTCGCCGGGATAGCGACCGGTTCCGAGCTCGTGTACTTCGGCCCTGGGGTGTTCAACAACCTGGCAATCGGAACCGCCTTTGCCGTTTCGGTGCTGATCCGTCGCCCCTTGATCGGGGCCATTGCACCGATCTTCTATGCCTTCCCCAATGCCCTCCGTCAGCATCCGGCGTACCGACGCGTCTTCAGCAGGCTGACCTTGGCCTGGGCTGTGTTGGAGCTGGCCAACGGCACCATGCAGATCATCCTGCTCACGACGGTCTCCACCAACATGTTCGTCCTGGTCCGGTCACTCGTGAGCTGGCCGGCGACGGCTGCGATGTTCGTCTTCTCGCTGCGCTACCCGCGCCGCGCCTTCTCCCGCGAGCCCGACGTGGCCGCGCGCATCGCTGCGGCTCAGGCGCCTCAAGCCGCGAGGCCGACCCTGGGTCAGGCCGTCGAGCCCGCGGGCTGACGCTTGTTGAGGCGAGCCGGGCTCCTGTACTGCGGTCTCGTGCGCCAGCCTCTCGTGCACCAGCCCTTCATGCGTCTCTCGTGCATGTGGACGGGTTGGCGCGTCGGGCTCACATTCGGCCGCCCTCGATGACGCGATGGAGGAACGTCTTCGTGCGCTCTTCCCGGGGGTCGGAGAAGAGCTGGTGGGGAGGGCCTTGCTCGAGGATGCGGCCGGCGTCGAGGAAGCACACCAGGTCGGCACACTCGCGGGCGAATGACATCTCGTGCGTGGCGAGCAGCATCGTCATGCCGTTGTCGGCGAGCTCGCGGATGATGGCGAGGACCTCAGCGACGAGCTCGGGATCGAGGGCCGCGGTGACCTCGTCCAACAGCAGGACCTGGGGCTCCATGGCGAGAGCGCGCACGATGGCGATGCGCTGCTGCTGGCCACCGGAGAGCTGGTCCGGGTAGGCGGCGGCCCGCTCGGCCAGGCCGATCCGCTCGAGGAGCTCCATCGCGCGTGCTCGGGCCGCGGCCCTGCTCAGGCCCCTTATCTTGACGGGGGCGAGGGTGATGTTGCGCTCGACGGTCATGTGCGGGAAGAGGTTGTAGGACTGGAACACGATTCCGACGCGCTGGCGCAGTTGCTCGAGGTCGGTCCACCGTCCGGAGACGACCTGGCCGTCGATCCGGATCTCCCCGCCCTGGATGCGCTCCAGACCGTTGATGCAGCGCAGCATGGTGGACTTGCCCGAACCGGAGGCGCCTATGAGGCACACGACCTGGTGCTCGCCGATGCTCAGGTCGACGGCATCGAGAACGACCTTGTGGCCGTAGCACTTGGTGACAGCGTCGAGCTCGAGGAAGCTCATGCTCGGCTCCGGGCTGCGTCACGGGCTAGCAGCCAGTCCGTCAGCCTGGTGAGGGGCACGGTGACGGCGATGAAGCACAGGCCCAGGCCGACGATGCTGCTCGGGTTGAACCGGGTCCCGGCGTAGGTGGCCGCGGACCGGAAGCCCTCGACGAGACCGATCACGTTCACCAGCGCAGTGTCCTTCTGCAGCCCGATGAAGTCGTTGAGCAGCGGGGGCACGACGCGGCGGATCGCCTGAGGGAGCACGACGTGGCGCATGGCCTGCGGCCCGGACAGCCCGAGAGACCGAGCCGCGGCCGCCTGCGACGGATGGATGCTCTCGATGCCCGACCGGTAGACCTCGGCCACGTAGGCGCCGTAGACGAGTGTGATGGCGACGGCTCCTCGTACGAAGAGACTCTGGCTTCCGAGCCAGGGCACCCCGGCGATCGGGGCGCCGAACCCGACGAGGTAGATGGTCAGCAGCGCGGGCAGGCCGCGGAAGATGTCGATGTAGGCCACGGCCAGCCAACGCACAGGCGCGCCGGCGGCACCCGGCGCCAGACGGAGCAGGGCCACTACGAGGCCCCACACGAGGACCATGACCTCCGCCGCGACCATCAGCTTCACGTTCACCCAGAACCCGCGCCGCACGGACGGGAAGCTCTCCTTCAAGAAGCGCCAGCGCAGGTACGTCTGGAAGAAGAGCGAGCCGCCGATCTCCTCGCGCCGGGCCACGACCAGGATGATGAGACCAAGGGACCAGCCTGCGAGGCCCAGGAAGGCGAGCACGCGACCGACGTCGATGAGGCCGTCGCCGGTGCGCTGCCCGTGTGACCCGCGGACTCGCCGGCGGGCTCCGTCGACGAGCCCGATGGCCGCAAGACCGGGAACGAGCGGCACGGCGAGTGAGGCCGCGCCGAGCGCGAGCACGGCGACGGCCCTCGGCTCGAGGCGCGGTGGTCCGTCAGCCTGCCGCCACCGCTCGGAAGGCCCGAGTGCGGTCACTTCGCGCCGACGGCCGCTGACGGATCCCGGGTCACCCGGCGGTGAGGAACGGCACCTTGGCGGGGTCGCCGCCGAAGTACTTGCTGAACAGCCCGGATATGAAGGCGTCCTTCTCCATGGCTGTGATCGCGGCGGACACCGGGGAGGTGAGGGCACTGCCCTTGGGCAGCACGGCGCCGTACTGCTCGTCGGTCTTGAACTGACCGACGACCTCGAACGCGCCGGCCGAGTCGCGGGCCACGCTCAACAGGATGGGCGTGTCGAGGATGACGGCGTCGATGTCTTTGGCCTGTAGCCCTGAGACGGCGTCGGTGACCTGGGGATACGTCTTCAGCGCAGCCGTGGGCTTGATGGTCGACGTCACGAAGTCGGCGCCGGTCGTGTCGGCCTGGGCCCCGTACTTGAGGCTCTTGAGGTTGGCTGTGCTCACGGTGGTGCCCTTGCGCACGAGGACTCCCTGGTCGGCCTTGAAGTAGCCGGTCGAGAAGTCGACCGCCTCCTTGCGCTTGTCCGTGATGGTCACCTGGGAGAAGGCCAGGTCGGCTTGGGCGTTGGCGGATGCGAGAGCGGCGCCGTTCGTGATGCTGTCGAACGGCACGTTCACGACGGTGACCTTCGCCAGGCCCAGCCGCTTGGCCAGCTCGTTGGCGATGTCGAACTCCAGGCCCCCGGTGATCTTGGCGGTGTTCGTGGGATCGGCGGGGTCGGCCTTGAAGAAGTCAGGGGCCGGAAGATTGGTGGCCACGGTGAGGGTGCCGTCCTTGAGCGTCTTGACCTTGGCCGCGCTCGCGGTGGTGGAAGACCCGGCCGCATCGTTCGACGTGTTGCTTCCGCAGGCGGCGAAGGACAGAGCGAGGACCGACAGGGCAAGAGACCTCAGAAGGCGTCGCATGCGCAGGAACCTACTGCGGGAGGCCGGGCCGTGCGCCGGATCGTAGATCGTGAGGTCAGATCGAGCGGGTCCGCGGTGGGGCGGCTTGACTGGTCAGGACGGGGGGGCCTCGGTGCTCGATTCGAGTGCGAGCTCGGGGTGGCCTGTGGCCGATCCGGCCAGGTACGCGGGCCATCGAGCCATCAGAGCCAGGCCCTCCTCGATGGTCTGGTCCACGAGGGCGGGGTCACCCGCATCGAGCGCCGCGTGGACAGCGCCCAGGACCACGGCCACGGGTGTCTGTTCGTGGTCCTTGAGCGGCCTGGTCGCATACCAGGCCGCGATGTCACCCTCGGCCTCGGTGGTGGAGTCGACCACGAGCTGCTCGACCTGGGGCGCAAAGGGGAAGCCGTCGTCCTTGGCCTGGACCGCGGCCATGAGCAACAGGTCGGGACGGCCGGTACCGGCCGGGGCGTTGCCGCTCATCGGGCTCGTCGGGTCCAGGCTGAGCCCCTGCTCGCTCGTCGTTCCATGACGCATCGCCTACCCAGCCCGCAGCTGGATCAAGCCCAACGTACAGCTTGGGCGGTAGGTCAGAGGCCACTCGGGGCCGCCTCAGCTTGGCGCGCCGGCCCACGGCGGTGCGCACGCGGCTGGCCAGGTCACGAGGTGAGAAGGGCTTGAACACGTAGTCGTCGATGCCGCACGCAAAGGCTTCCGCCTTGTCCATGGCTTCGGCGTTGGCCGTGACCATCACGATGGTGGCGTCAGCACCAGTGGCTGAAACAACGACGGGTGGGGGAAAGGTGCAACTGCACCATCGGGGCCCGCAGACGGGCGTCGATCACGGGGGTGATGAGACCATGCGCCGGGTTGACGGATCTGTTCTACTCGACCGACGAGGACGACCTCGAGGCCGCCAAGGCCATGTGCAGGCGCAGTTGCCCTGAGAGGTTGGCCTGCCTCGAGAGGGCGCTGGTCGACGGGGAGACGTTCGGGGTGTTCGGTGGGCTGACGCCGGACGACCGACGGCGGGCGCTGCAACGGGCCCGCCAGTCGCTCCCACGTGGACGTACAAGGTCGCCGACCGCCCTCGTCGGTGCGGTGGTCGCCCATGAGCGAGCCAGAGCCGCCGAGGCGGAACGGCTTGCCTCCGCCGTGCGGTATCTGGAGGAACTGATCGGGTCGTGACCGATGGACCCGCTCGCGCGCTGTTTGCCCCAGGAGGGGCCAGGACGTGCGATCATCGCGGATCAGCGTGAAGGCGCGTGGGGCGCGGTGGGAGGTGCGGCGTGGCAGGGTCTGATCTGACCGAGGACGAGGCGTCGGCCCAAGCCGCGCTGAGCGGCGCTGGCATGGGTGTCTGGGTCATGGACGTCCGCTCCGGGGAGCTGCGCTGGGACCGGAGGGTGGCAGAGATCCACGGCGTGGATCACGACTCGTTCGACGGCCGCATGGAGACGTTCATCTCGTGCATACATCCGGATGACGCGGGTGAAGCTCTCTCTGCGATCCAGAGCGCGATCGCGGGCGGTGGACCGTTCGTCACCGAGTTCAGGGTGCTGCGGCCCGACGGCACGACCGGGTGGGTGGAGGGCCGGGGCCGAGCGGTCCGTGACGAGGAGGGGTCGCCCTTCAAGGTCGTGGGCATCGGCCTCGACACCACCGTGCTCCGGACGGCGCGCGAGCGGGCAGCTCGAGCCCTTGACCACGTGCGCGATGGCCTCATCGTGCTCGACGGCGAATGGAGCTTCACATACGTCAACAACCAGGCCGCGCTCATGCTGCAGCGCCGGCGCGAGGAGCTCGTAGGGACCTTGTTCTGGGACTACTTCGCGGACTCCGTGGGTGGCGAGGCCTGGCGGCGCTATCACGACGCGATGGCGTCGCAGCAGTCCGCCACGTTCGAGATCTGGTCGAAGTCGCTCCAGGGCTGGTTCGAGGTGCGGGCCTTCCCAGCCCCTGACGTGCTCACCATCGTCTTCCGCAACATCGACGCCGAGCGCCGGGTGGCCCGGGAGCGGGCCACCCTCATGGACGAGCTCCGAGCTGCCCTCAGGCGGGAGCAGCAGCTGCTCGAGCTCAGCCGGGCCCTGGCCGCGGCCACCACCGAGGATGGCGTCGTGGAGGTCGTCACCACCCGCTGCCGCGAGGCTCTCGGCACCAGCTTCGCCGGAGTCGCCCTCTCTGACCCGGACGCGCAGTCGCTGCGCTACCTCGATGTCCAGGGCTTGCCCCTCAGCGCCCTCTGGCCATCGATCCCCCTCACCACACCCACCCCGGCCACGGCCGCCTTCCGCTCCGGGGAAGTGGGCGTCTATGAGACCACCGAATCGCTGCTGGAGGCGTATCCGGCCGTCCGCGCAACGGTCCTCGACCATGGCACCGGATCCTGTGTGGTGGTGCCACTCAGGGGGGCAGGGGTGAGCCGAGGGGTCCTGACGCTGGCGTGGACGGAGGAGCAGACCTTCGACGAGGCCGACATCTCCTTCGCCACTGGCTTGGCGGGGCACTGTGCGCAGGCCCTGGAACGCAGCCAGGCATTCGCGGAGCAGCGCCGTTGGGCGGAGATGCTGGCCCGGGCGATCCTGCCCGACCATCTTCCCGAAGTTCCCAACCTTGCGCTGGCGGCGCGCTATGAGCCGGCCACAGGGGTGGACGTGGGTGGTGACTGGTACGACGCCTTCATCCTGCCGTCGGGTCTTGTCGGGCTCGTCGTAGGCGACGTCGCCGGCCACGGGCTGGCTGCGGCTTCAGCCATGGCCCACCTCCGCCACGCCCTCCGGGCTTACGCGGAGCTGGGGATGCCTCCAGCGGAGGTGCTCGAACGAGTGGACTCGCTCCTCGCCACAACGCATGAAGACGTGTTCGCCACGGCCGTGTTCGCCATTCTCGACCCTTCGCGGCGGTGCCTGCTCTGGGCCAACGCGGGCCACCCACCGCTCCTGCGCGTCGTCGTCGGAGGGCCGGCCACGTTCTTGGACGGAGACCCTGGCCCGCCGCTCGGCTCAGGCCTGGGCGGCTATGGGGACCGCAAGGTGCTGCTGGCCTTGGGTGACACGCTCGTCGCCTTCACCGACGGACTGGTCGAAAGGCGGGACGAGGATCTCGGGACGGGCCTGCAGCGGGTGGCTGCGAGCGCTGGGTCAGCCGACTCCGACGTTCACGCGCTGTGCGACCGTCTTGTCAGCGACCTCGTCGGGACCGTGCAGGAGGATGACCTGTGTGTTCTGGCCGTCCGCCTTGCCGGCTTGGGCGGGCCTGGGGTCAGCGCCGCCGGTTGAAGATGCTGTAGCCGCCCGGGCCCACGAGGCAGCCGGCGATGATGAGCACGACGCCGAAGATGATCTGTCCTTGGAGCAGCTGGACGATGCCGATGATGACCAGGATGGCGGCAATGACCCAGAGCACGGTTGCGTTCATGGGGCCCCTCTACCCAGTTGGCGGGTCCGTCCAACCTGACGGCTGGACCATCAAGGCCCGGACCTCGGCGGCGCGGGGCATGGAAGGTCCCGCCCCCGGGCGCTGCACACAAAGGGACGCTGCCGTGGTCGCGTACACGAGCCCTGCGTCGAGCGAGTCCGCGGCGGCCAAGCGCGCCGCGAGGCATCCCACAAAGCAATCGCCCGCGCCTGTCGTGTCGAGCGCGTCCACAGCAAGCGCGGGCACGTGCCAGGACGCTTCGGCGACGACGGTCAGCCCAGCCGAGCCCAGGGTCACGACAACGATCTGATCGGAGCGTGATCGCAGCTGCTGCGCGGCCCCGCCCACGGTCCAGGTCTCCCCATCCCCCCGCGGCGCCAGGAGCCGTAGCTCTGACTCGTTCAGGACGATCAGGTCGGCGAGGTCGAGTAGATGAATCTGGTCTGGAAGAGCCGGAGCCGGGTTGAGGACAGCAGTCGCTCCGACCTGCCGGGCCCTCCTCAGCACGGCCCAGACCACGTCGGCACCGATCTCCTGCTGCGCCACGACCACGTCCCCCGGGCGCATATCGAGGTCCTTGATGTGGCCAGGGATCAGGCTCGAGTTGGCCCCGGGGACGACGACGATGGTGTTCTCCGCCTTCTCGTCCACGACGATCACGGCTGTGCCTGTGGGCGCCGAGTGGCACGTGCGGACGCCATCGACGTCGATGCCCTCGTCACTGAGGAAGGTTCGCAGGTCCTCTCCGAACGTATCGTCTCCGACACAGCCGACCATCAGGGTGTGAGCTCCAGAGCGAGCCGCAGCCACGGCCTGGTTAGCCCCCTTTCCTCCCGGCATGACTCGTATCTCGTGACCGAGGACGGTCTCGCCCGGAGCCGGATGCCGAGGCGCTCGCGCCACGACGTCCGTGTTGAGGCTGCCCACGACCAGCACCCGGCCCGAAGCGGTGGCCGTCATGTGCTGAGGCCTACAGCCTGTTGATCAGGAATCGGCGGGCGAAGATCTGTCGAGCACCGGCTCGATCCACGCCAAGTAGAGCGAGCGGCCGCTGTTGCTGGGCGCCTGCTCGACGAGGAACCGGCACAGGGTCTCCGAGCCGTCCTTGTGGAGTACAGGAAGGTTGAGGAGGACTCCGAGAACGTGAGCCTCTCCGGTGCTGAGGTGGCGGCTGAACCCGGCCACGTGGGCTTCCCGCAGCGAGGGCGGTATGAGTGTGACGACTCGGCGGCCCACGAGGTCGTTCCGGTTCCAGCCCAGCAGGTCTGAAAGCGGGCGGCTGATGGCCACGATTCGGTTGGCGTCATCGGCGGCGACGACGCCGCGATCAGAGCCGGTGATCAGCGAGCTGTCCCACGCCATATCGGTGCCACCCCGGACGTCCGTCTCGAAGCGCTCCTGGGCCGTTCCGGCCCAGGGGACCGGTGGCATACCAGCGGCCTGGGCGATCACCTGCTCGCAGGCCCAGTCTCTTACAGCCACGATCTCAGGCAGGCCCGGCCGCATCAGGAGGAGGCCGTCGACGGCGAGCGCCTCGGCTGCGTCCAGCACGTCCTGCAGCGCTGCGAACCGGCCCGCCACCTCGTGGGTCACGGACAGGGTGAGGTCGAGGTTGGCCGGGACCCACGGAAGCGGGCTCGGGTGACCCGGAGGGACAGCGGGCTGGGTGCCTCCTGCGGCCTCGGCGTCGGTGAGCGCGGCGGTCACGGCTGCGGCCAGAATGCTCCGGGCCTCGTCGGCGGAGACGATGGCGAGCTGCGGGCCCCCGTTCGTGGCTTGGTGGAGCACGAGCTCGCGGATCATGGCGTCATGGTGCTGCTGGGCCGACAGCCAGAGGGTTGGGGGCAAGGCCAAGAGGGTGACCGCGAGCTCGTCGCCTGTGGCGTCGGCGCCATGAAGGTCGTCGACGTTCAGATCCCAGGCCGCCAGGAGGTCGTCGACGGAGCGCTCCGGCGGGTCACCTACGCAGAACCAGACGACCTTGCCATCGCTCCCGAGGCTCTCCACGCCGCAGTCGAGGGTGATGGTTGAGACCAGTGCCATCCCCCGGCCCGTGGTGGCCTGGTCGGCGTAGTGCCGCTCCTGGGGCAGGGACGTGCTGAAGTCGCGCACCTCGACGCACGCCCGGTCCGGGTAGACCAGGAGCCGCAGCTCCATGGCGGTGTGGGCGTGCAGCGCGGCGTTCGTGACGACCTCGCTGATGGCGAGCTCGCCCGCTTCGAGCCAGCCGTCGTGGCCAGCCTCCACGAGGAACTCATGGAGCAGCCGGCGTGCCTCCCGGGGGCTGGTGAGCGAGGGCTCGAGGGAGGCGGTCCGCTCCATCAGCGCCGTACCCAGACTGTGCCGGCCAGTTCGAAGGTGCCAACTCCCGTCCGTCGGCTCCACAGCCCGTCATGATGGCATACGGACAAACGGCGCGTGGCGCTTTGCAGGCCGTTAGGAGTAGATCTCGAAGAGGCCGGCCGCGCCCTGGCCGCCGCCGATGCACATGGTGACGACACCCCATTTGGCCTTGCGGCGGATCCCCTCTTGGAGGATGTGACCGGCACACCGCGCCCCGGTCATGCCGAAGGGGTGGCCGATCGAGATGGAGCCGCCGTTCACGTTGTACTTGGCGGGGTCGATGCCGAGCCGGTCGCGCGAGTACAGGCACTGGCTGGCGAAGGCCTCGTTGAGCTCCCAGAGGTCGATGTCGTCGACGGTCAGACCGTGGCGCTTCAGGAGCCGGGGGACGGCGAACACGGGGCCGATGCCCATCTCGTCGGGCTCGCACCCTGCGGCGGCCCATCCCTTGAAGGCGCCGAGAGGCGTGAGGCCGCGGCGCTCAGCCTCCGCCGCCTCCATGAGCATCACGGCGGCGGCGCCGTCGGAGAGCTGGCTGGCGTTGCCCGCGGTTATGCAGTTGCCATCGCCCCGGACCGGCTTCAGCTTGGCCAGGCCCTCGAGTGTGGTGTCGGGCCGGTTGCACTCGTCGCGGTCGACCGTGGCATCGACGACCGACTCCTCTTTGGTCTCCCGGTCGACCAGCTTCATCTTGGTGGCGAGAGGCACGATCTCATCCTCGAACAAGCCGTTGGCCTGAGCCTTGGCCATACGCTGCTGAGACTCGAGCGAGTACTCATCTTGCGCCTCGCGGCTGACCTTGTAGCGCTCAGCCACGATGTCGGCCGTCTCGATCATGGCCATGTAGATGGCGGGGTACATCTCTGTCAGCCTGGGGTCCATGTTGGCGGAGCCGCCCATGCCCGGGCTCGGCATGGAGATGGACTCGACGCCCCCGGCCACCACGACGTCCGCGCCGTCCTGCTTGATGTAGTTGGCGGCAAGCGCGATGGCGTTCAGCCCCGACGAGCAGTGGCGCTGGATGGTGGCGCCGGCGGTGGTGACGGGTAGCCCGGCCAGGAGCCCGGCCAGACGGGCCAGGTTGCCGGCGCCATGGGCCCCATTCCCCAGGTAGACATCCTCCACGGCGTCGGTCTCCACGCCCGACTTGGAGACAGCGTGGCTGATGGCGTGGGCAGCCATGGTCATGGCCGGCGTCAAGTTGAACCCGCCACGTCCGGACTTCGCCAACCCGGTGCGGGCATATGAGACGACGACGGCTTCGCGCATTCGGGACTCCCACTCGAGTGTCCTCGGCCACCTGACGGGCGGGACGGTGGACGGATCTTGTGCGCTCTGCGATCTCCATGGCAAGCGCGCGGCCCCGGTGGGCTTCGGCTTGGGGTCCAGCGGTCCGGGCTACCGTCAGAGGCATGGCGGACGCACACGACCGGGAAGTCTTGCCGTGAGGCTCCTCCTCCTTGCCCCCCCAGGTGCGGGAAAAGGGACTCAGGGAGTGCGCATCGCCGAGCGCCTCGGCGTTGCCCACCTGGCGAGCGGGGACCTGTTGCGCGCCGAGGTGGCTGAGGGCACACCTCTTGGTCGGGAGGCGCAGGCCTTGATGGCGGCGGGCGAGCTGGTGCCCGACCAGATGGTCATCGACATGATGCTGCGCAAGATCGTCCAGGCCGACAGCGGCTGGATCCTGGACGGCTTCCCCCGCACGCTCCCGCAGGCTGAGGCCGCGCATGCGTGGGCGAACAGGCGGGGCCTCACCCTCGATGCCGTGCTCTCCCTCCGGGTGCCGGAGGACGAGCTCCTCATGCGGCTGCTCAGCCGGGCCCACAGCGAGAGCCGGGCGGACGACGACGAGGCCACGATCCGCCACCGCCTGGACGTCTTCCACAAGCAGACGGAGCCCCTGGAGAAGTACTACGAGGGTCGCGGCGTCCTCGTCACTGTTGACGCCGTCGGCCCCGTCGACGAGGTGACCGAGCGCATCACCAAGGCGCTCGAGGCCCACGCCGGGCGTGAAGCCTCAGCCGGCTGACGCCCGGTCCGCGGCCACTGCGTCGTACGACGCGTAGTCGGACCCGGTGTCGTCGGCGAACTCGTACTTGAGCATGCCGACCTCGCCCCACTTCTGGCGCAGGAAGCCGTTGTTGGCGTCGAGCAGGCCGAGCTTGCGCACGTTGGGCACGAGCTTGGCAAAGAAGCCGTGCTCGAAGCCGGCGTACACGCTGAGGTCGAGCTTGCCTGCGGCCTCGAAGAGGAACGGCTTCACGGCCTCGAAGTCGACGCCCATGCGCTCCCACATCTCCGGGGTGGTGGAGCGCTGGCGTGACCGGACCGTGGCGTCGAGCAGGAACTCCTGGCGGTCCTTCAGCTCGGCCTCCTCCATGTCGGCGTAGACCTCGGCGAGAGTGAGAACGCCGAAGGCGACGTGCCTGGCCTCGTCCGACATGACGTAGCGCAGCAGCTTCTTGAGGAGCGGCTCCTCGGTGGCCCGGAGCATGGTGCCGAAGGCGGCGAGGGCGAGGCTCTCGATGACGATCTGCATGCCGAGGTAGGCGATGTCCCAGCGCGAGTCCTCCAGCAGCGTGGTGACCTGCTCCTCCAGGAAGGGGCTCATCGGGTACATGTCGCCGAGCTTGGTGTTGAGGTACTTGGCGAAGACCTCGGTGTGACGGGCCTCGTCCATGGTCTGGGTGGCGGCGTAGTAGCGGGCGTCGATCCAGGGGACTGTCTCGACGATCTTGGCGGCCGTCATCATGGCGCCCTGCTCGCCGTGGACGAACTGCGAGAGCGAGGCCTTGAGCGACTCGATGCCGAGCTGCACCATCTGGGTCTCATCCCAGGCTGCGATGGGGGAGCCGGGAAGGTCTTTGGCCACCCGGGCGAGCGCCACGATGAGGCTCTGCTGGGGCTGGGTCTGGACGAGGCGCTCCGGATCGACCTCGATGGCCCAGTCCAGCTCCGTCATTGAGTTCCACTGGCTCGACATGGCCTTGTTGTAGAGAGAGACGAGCTGGTCGTGGTCGCGGTCGTACTTCCACAAGAAGATGCGCTGGGCGCCGTCGTTGATCAGCTTGATGGTGTCCTTGACCTCGTGGTCGCTGGGCGGCTCTGCCATGCTCAAGCTGGGGAGGACGGTCACCCTCGGAGAATACGGCCTTCCACGGACAGCCACAACCACCGGGCCGGCGCTATAGGGTCGCCTCGGTGCGTCTCGTGATCGCCCGGTGCGCCGTGGACTACGACGGTCGCCTCAGCGCGCATCTCCCGATGGCCGTGCGCCTGCTCATGGTGAAGGCCGACGGATGCGTGGCCGTGCACGCCGACTCGGGCGCCTACAAGCCCATGAACTGGATGACGGCCCCGAACAGCCTGGTCGTCGAACCCGACCGCTGGACGGTGACCAACCCCAAGGGCGAGCGCCTGACGATCACCATCGACGAGGTGCTGCATGACGTCAGCGAGGAGCTGGGCGACGCTCCCGCGCTGGTGAAGGACGGGGTCGAGGCGCACCTGCAGGAGCTGCTCGCCGGGGACTGCTCCGTGTTCGGCTTCGGCACCACGCTGATCCGCCGGGAGTACCCGACCGACATCGGTCCGGTCGACCTGCTGTGCCG
>Ga0136633_1000439_pt1 | contig 31735 bp, 37 predicted proteins | sample AntDrymeUQ832206_2_FD_105494 | JGI IMG/M metagenome (GOLD analysis project Ga0136633, IMG submission 105494) | Polar desert sand microbial communities from Dry Valleys, Antarctica - metaG UQ83 (22.06) | ecosystem: Environmental > Terrestrial > Soil > Desert | place: Antarctica: Dry Valley... | reverse complement strand
ATGACCGCGGCGCTGCCGCAGTTGGCATAAGCCGACACCGCATTGTTGAGGATCGTCGACGCTTCCGGAGTGATGTCCGATTCGTCCCACTCGAAGAACACGATGTACGGGCCCTTGTTGCAGGCCGGACGCACCATCGGCGGCGGGGGCGGGGGCGGGGGCGGCGGCGGGGGCGGAACGGGCCGATCAGGGCACATCGCGTCCATCGGCAGTTGGGTGCCGTCCCAGCAGGTCTGCATCGGAGCTTCGACACCGCCGAAGTTGAACCCGATGGTGCCCAGGATCGAGTGCGAACGCCACTTGGTGTTCGAGTCGCGGCCCAGGCTGTCGACCAGGTCGGTCTCGGCTGTGTTGAAGAAGCGATACTTCAGGCCGACATCGATGTTGTCGGTCAGCGGAGCGCGAACGCCGGCGAGTACCTGCCATGCGAAGCCGCTGTCCGAATCGTCGAGGAAACCGCGACCAGCGGTATCGACCGTAACGCCGTCGAACTTGGTGCGGGCAACGCCGACACCGCCGCCGACAAAGCCCTGCAGGCCATCGTTAGGGCCGAAATCGGCCATGGCGTTGACCATGAAGCTCATAACGCTGGAGTCACCGTCCGAATTGAGGGTGCGGTTACGGAAGATGAAACCGCCGGGAGCGCCGGCAACACCGGCGGCGCCGATATTCAGCGCTTCGATGTCAGCCGAACGATAACCGGCTTCGGCCTCGAGACGGAGGAACCCGAAGTCGTAACCCACGATACCGCCGAAGTCGAAGCCGGTATGATGGTCCATGGTGACCGCGTTCGGAGCGTTGGGTAGATCGAATTCGATATCTTCGACGATCATGGGACCGCCGTCGAGTTCGACATACCACGCACCGTCGCGTGCGAGGGCTGGCGATGCAATGGCTGTCGAAGCCAGCGCCATGCCAATGACGAGTTTCCGCATTATGTAATTCCCCTTTGTACCGAACTTTTGAGCCATCGAGCGGCCCGATTTCTAACTTTTCCCCACCAGTGAGGCAAGCGGGCTTTCGTCCAAACTGTTGCAACTTGGCATCGGTTTGACTGCAAACTCGAAAAAATCTGGTGTTCAAGCCCTCCTGGTTCCGCCCGAACGCGCTTTTGCGGGAAATGTTCCCATCATTCCGCCGCGAACAGGCCAACCCCACGTAACGCCAGAATCAAGTCGGCGATCGCCGAGCGCGCCTGGCTGTCGACCGTGCCGCCCCCGGTGGGCGCGGCGGGGGCCGGCTGGCGTACCCAGGCGCCGGCATGGATGAGGTACTGGCCGCTCGCGCGGTCGTATGCGCGCATGCCGTCGCGAGCGTCCGCGAAGACCCACGTCCCGGTGATGTATCCAGCGATGCTCCCCACGCGTCCGGCGAAGGGGCCAGTAGCTCCAGGCGCGACGAGCCAGCATTCGCCGGCGACAGGAGTGGACGGCGGGGCGGCGGCTTCGCCTTCGACCGCGGGGTGCAGCAGCAAGTCGGCGAGCGCGTGCGCGGCATTCACCGTTGCCTCCTTCTGCGCCTGGCCGGCGAACAGCAGCGGCAAGGCGTGACGGGGGGTGAGCGAGGGAAATGTCAGGGGTTCGGTCATCGAAGGTCTCCGGTTGTCGGCGGTGGCCGCCCGACTAGGTGGCGATCAGGCGAGGTAAGTCAGCAGCAAGGGGTCGGACTGGGCAAACCGGCCGATCTGACGGACCCATAGCGGTGCGGCGGGATGAGCGGCGGCGAGACCAGACACGACACCGCCTGCGAGAATAAGTTGCGGCTCGCTCACCTCCCATTCGGCGACCGGCGCCTCAACGGGACCGAGACCGACCCGGTACAGCTCGCGCTCCTCGACTAGCGGACTGTCGACACCGTCGAGCCAGTCCCACCCCGCGCGCGCGCGCCGGGTCCAGGCCAGCGTCAGCGCCCCCTCGGGTGCACCGGTGATCACGGGATGAACCGGGCAGGGCGGCATGCGGCCGAGGCCCGCGCCGTGCAGCGGGACAAAGACGGGCTCGGCATCGCCCAGCCCGATGGCGGCGATGGTCGTGGCGGGATGCGACGGGATCAGCAGGGGATCGAGCGCCATGATCGTTTCATCCACCAGCACCACGCCGGTTGCTGCCGGGTGGCCGGCCAGCGCGGCAGGCTCGGTCCCACCCCGCCCGCGCAGCAGACCGGTGAGCCGCCAGCGCGACGGGCCGGTCTGCTCCGCCAGCGCGAACTGGAGCACTTCGGTTCCGACCAATAACCGGTTCGCGCCGAGCGTTATTGCCGCCAACGAGGCCGGAGCGAAGCCGCCGCCTTCTCCCGCCAGATCGATCTCGATCGCGGCGGCGGGGTCGAACAGCAGACCCGGCGAGGCGGCGAGCGGGGCCACCAGCGTGCCGATGGTGGACCGCGCGCGGCCAGTCCGCCCGGCCGGCACCAACTCGCCAGCGCGGTCGAGATAAAGCGCCGCGCCTTGCCACGCGCCAGTACCGGTGGCGGCGGCGAACAGCGTTGGCTCGTCGGGCGTGGTTCCGCCGGCCGGAAGTTCGAAAGCGCGCAGCACGGTGGCGCCCGGGGCAAGGTCGGGAGGGGGTTGGACCGTTCCGGGATCGCCCGCGAACGCGGCGGACGCCGCCGGGCTGCGGCGGACGAGCTCGAATTCGATGCCGCGGTCGCGCCATTCCCAACCCTCGATCCGCCACAGGCCCGGCACCCCGGGAACACGCACGTGGCTGCCGGGGGCCAGCGCGGGATCGAGTTCGGCGATCCGCCATTGCAGCGTTTCGCGCTTCCACCCGGCGCGGCGCGCGGCGGCTTCGGCCAGCGCGCGGGCGTCATCGGCGGCGAACGCGCCGGGAAACTCGATCGTCCGCGTGCGGCCGGGCCGCGCCTGCCCGGTGGGACGCTGCACTCCGGGCTGATAGTCGCGCGCGAGATCGTAGTAGCGCAGCGCCTCGACCCGCTCGGGCTCGCCCGCGTCGCGGCTCTGACGCCGGCCTCCGCCGGCGCCGAAATCGTTTTCCTCCCACGCGCGCGCGGGCGCGGGGAGCAACGGCGCAGTGGCCGATGCCGCGGCAGTGGCGGAATCAATCGTCAACCGGGCGCCGCCCGCGTCGATCGCCAGCGGAAACAGAATGTCGATCGTTTCCAGCGTCGCCGCGAGCGGTCCGCCTTCGTTGGCGAACCCGGCGAGCGCGCCCAGGGTGGCGCTGGCGGATGCATCGGCGCCGAGCGGATCGACCAGGTCGGCAAGCGCGATCGCGCCGTCGTCGGCGATCACCTCGAAGGTCAGCGCTGGGATGCGGTTGCCGAAGGTCTCGAGCGCGAGATCCTCGAACACCACGTAAGCGCAATCGCGGAACGCGGGGCACTCCGCGGCGCCCTTGTCCGCCGCGATCAGCGGATCGGGCGCCTGGTCACCGTGCCCGGTGTGGACCCGCATCAGGCCAGCCGCCTTCAGGTCACCCGCTTCGCCGCGCAATAGATTGCCATCGGCCCAGATGCGCCGCACGCCCACGATCGGCCGGCTCGACAGCGCGACCGCGAACGAAGTGGTGTACGAATAGGAGGTGACCGCAGGCCGGCCTTTCTTGCCGCCCTTACTGTCGCTGTGTTCGACGAGGTCGGTCGCCCAGATGATCGAGCCGGCCGCGCGCATCCGGCCATGGTGGCGGGGGATCGGCTGGCCGTAGCTCGACGTGGTGACCGCGATCTCTTTCAGCCGAGGGCCCTCGCGCTTGCCGCCGCCGATGAGCGAGCCGTCGATCGAGCGTCCGGCGATCGCGCCCAGCGCACCGCCGATCGGTCCCCCGATCAGCGTGCCGACGGCGGTCAGGAGAAGCGTGGCCATTGCGATCAGCTTTCGGTTGGGGCGAGGCGCCAGCGGCGTTGGGTGGGCCAGGGCAGGGGGCCGGGTTGGGCGACCACCCGGCGCAGGCCGGCGTGGGCGTGGACGAAGCGGCCCGGGCAGGAGGCGACCAGCAGGTGGTGCTGGCCCGGGCCGGGGCGGACGAGCAGCACGTCGCCCGGGGCGATCGGGCCGTCGGTTTCGACAAGGTCATTTGCCGCCGCCAGATCGAGCAGCGGCGCGACCGAGCGGTTGCGCAAGCCATAGCCGCGCGGTTCGCGCACCTCGCGCCCGCATGCTTTGAACGCCGCCGCGACCACCCCGACGCAGTCGAGCCCGGCGGCGGGATCGCGCCCGTGCAGGCGGAAGGGTGCCCCCACCAGCGCTTCGGCGGCGGCGGCAAACTCAGCCCCATTAGACGGCGGCGTCATGCCGGGCTCGGATAGCGCGTGAGGAGGTCGTTACCCGGCAGGAACGGCTCGCCGCGGAAGTTAGCGGCGTTGCCGAAGCGGGCGGCGCAAGTCGCCAGTGTGTGGTCGCAGCCTTCGCGCAGATACGCCCGCGTGCCGGGGGTCAGCGCGGGATCGAGCGCGGCGTCGACGATCAGCCCGGTTTCGTCGGCGGCGACCACTTCCATCGTCACCCCGCAGTGCCGGCCGCCGATCCAGCGGATCGATCCGCCGACGTACGGCGCGGGGGGAAGGTCGAACGCCACGCGCCCGGCGTCGGCATCAGCCGCGACCATCACGGCGCGCCGGCTGAAGCGCGCGGCCGACAAGCCGCAGCCCGGCCCGCAGAACCGCGCGCGGCAGGTCGGGCTGGTGCGCGGGACCGGGTCGGCCTCGAGCGCGGCCTTGGCCGAGCGCAAGTCGGCGGCGAACCCGCCGTCTTCCTGCGCCACATCCCCGACTGTGCCGTTGTAGAGCACCGCGTGTTCGAGGGTCTCCCAGTCGACCGCGCCGACCTCGACCCGCGCGCCGTCGAAACGGCCGGCGGCAAGGTCGGCCTCGGCGATGGAATCGTGCGCCAGCGCGCCCTGCATCTCGGCGCTGTCGCCGGTGAGGCCCGCGGTGCGGCGCACCGCCGAGGGCAGCATACCCGGCGCCGCGCGGTGGCGCACACCGGCGAACACCAGGTCGCGGTCGTGGCTGGTGAAGCCCATTGTCGCGCCGTCCTTGCGGTGGATGCGCCAGAAGGTGGCGACGCCTTCGAGTTCGGACGCGAAGAACACATGTGTTTGCATCGGGCTCATGCCGATTCGCGCACTTCGATCAGGGGGACCGACGGCGCCTCGCCGGCGGCGAACGCGGCGCCGGTCACATCGAGCCGATCCTCGGCGAAGCGCACGGCGACGTCGAACAGGAAACCGGCGCGGACCTCGGCCCCGGCGGGCGGCGCCTCGCCGAGCACGACCTTGCCGCCGGGTGCGAGCGCGAAGTCCAGAGTTTCGACCCCGCCGACGCTGACCCGCACCGTCTCGCCGCGCGGGCGGGTGATCGGCCGCACTTGCGGCTCGGGGCCCCCATCGACTCCGGCGCCGTAGGACTTGGCCAGCTGGAAGGTCGCGGCAAGCCCATCACCGATCCCGAGCAGCTGATCGGCGGAGCCCGGCGCACCGGTCATCCCGCTCGAACTGTGATCGAACGGGTCGGGCAGGCGGAACCCGCGCGCCGCCCCGCGCCGCGCGCGGAAGAACGCGATCAGCACGCCGAGTTCGGCTTCCGAGCGGATGCCGGGCCCGACATCGAACCGCAGCCGCGCGTCGGACCACAGCGCGTTGCGGCGCTCGTGGCCCGAAGCGGTGACCGCCACGCTGGTCGAGAATTCGGGGCTGACCCCGGCGTCGCGGCCGAGCGCGAGCGGATAGAGCACGTCGTCGAACGATTGCATCGGGTCTTCCTCGGTTGAAGCGAGCCGGGTGTAGCCGTCGCGCGAAACCTGCGGCGCGGCCCAGACGAAAGTCCGCGCCACGCCCCGCGCGACCGCCTCGTCGAGCCCGGCGTCGATCTTCGGCCACAGCGCCTCGGCATCGGCGGGATCGAGCACGAACCCGGCCATGTAGTCCTGCCGCTCGAGCGGATAGCCGAGCCGCGCGTCGATCGTCTCGTACCCGCCGCGCCGCAGCGCCTCCGCGCCGCTCGTCAGCCAGTCGTAGTCCTCGACTTGCAGCCGGTCGAACGCCGGCCAGGCCCAGCCGAGCGGCAGATTGGCCCGCCGCGCTTCGGGCATGGCCGGATCGAGCACGGTCGGGGTGAAAGTCAGCAGCAGTATCTCCGCCACGCCTGGATGCGCGCCCCGCACCGCGTCCGCGAGGTCGTGCGTCGCTTCGGCGAGCAGCACGCCCGCGGTGTCGAGCAGGTCGCGCCGCGGCTGGTCGAGGGCGGCGCGCATGTCGGCGATCACCGGCGGGTTTCCGCCCAGCGCCGCGCGCGCGGCGTCGTCATAGAGGCACGGCCGGCCGTCGGGCAGGATCCACCACCACGGCTCGCCGATCTGGAACCGCACCGCCGCGCCCGCCTCGGCCATCAGCGCGGTGAAGCGTAGCGCCACCGCCTGCAGCCAGGCTTGCGCGGGCGCGCTCGCGGGGGAGAGTAGCGCGGATGGCGGCATCCACCCGGTGCGGCCCGGAGCGCCGTCGGCGGCGCGCTGCTGCCAGGGGTCGGGGCAGTGCATCGCCAGCAGCTCGAAGCTGAGCGAGGCGATCGGCTCGAACCCGCGGCCCACGCACTCGGCGAAGAAGCTGCGGTGCCACGCTGCGGCCGGCGCGCACAGCGTGCCGTCGGCCAGCGCCAGCCCGTCCGCGCCGAGGCGGAAGAAGTGGCTCATCCCGACATAGTGGATCAGCGCCCCGCGATAGCCCAATGCCTCGGCGGAGCGCAGCAGGCGCGCCGGAGTCTGGTTGAAGCAATCGTCGTAGGCAGTGGCCAACCCGGTGCCATGCGGGGGCACCATGACGTCGCCGATCTCGACCAGCGCACGCTCGCCGTCGCAGTCGATGCCGGTCAGCTCGATCCAGCCATCGGCGCGGGCGGGCAGCGGGTCGACGCTTCCGGGCGCGTAGCCGGGCGGCACCAGGCTGATGAACATGCGGTCGATATCGCCGGCGTGGACCGCCTCGCCGGGCAGGACGAAGCCGCTCTCGAGCGCCGAGAACGGCAGTTCGACAACCGCATCGTCGGGCGTGCCGGTGGCGTAGTTCCACAGCCGCACGTACCAGGCGCGCGGGTTGCCCGCCGCGTCGCGCCCTTCGATCGTCAGCGTCGGGCCGTGGACCGCGTCGAGCGCGATCACGCCCGCGCTGCGCCAGCGGAAGCGCAGCGTGGTGCGGCGATAATCGCGGTCGGTGGCGTAGCCGGTCAGCGGAGGGTCGAGCGTGTCCTCGCTGGCCCAGATCAGCCCGGCCAGTTCGCCCGCATGGTGAAACTCGCACTCCACCCGCAGCGTAGCGGGGCCGGTGGTGACGACCGAAGCCATCATCGGGCGCGGGAAGTTGACCGTCCAGAAGCGCGGGTCGAACCGCTGGATCCAGTCGCTCGCCTGTCCGCGGCGTTCCTTCGCCAACCAAAAGGCCATGTTATGCTCCGGGTTTCCTCCCCGGGACGGGGAGGGAGACCGCACGAAAGTGCGGTGGAGGGGACTTCGAACGGGCGCGGCGCATAAGGCGGAGTCCCCTCCGTCAGCCCTGCGGGCTGCCACCTCCCCCGTACGGGGAGGAGCTAGAACTCGACCAGCGCCCTGCGGACCGCGCTGGCGACCTGTCGGCTGGAGCGCTGCATCGCGGCGGGCGCGCTGGCGCCGCGCGGGCTGTTGAGGTTGATCGAAACGCTCACCTCGCGCGCCTTGCCGCCGCCCATGCCGGTCTCGACGCGCCCAGCGGCAGTGGGCACGAACACTTCGGGGCCGCGCTCGCCGACGAGGTAGCCGCGGCCCGGGCTTACCGGCCCGCCGGTGGCGCGGCCGGGGAGGCCGAGCAGTCCGCCGAGCAAGCTTCCGATGCCGCCGCCGATCCCCCCGCCGGGGCTCATCATCCCCCCGAACAACTTGTCGAACCCCATGTTGAGCGCCTGCGCGGCAATCTGGTCGATCACCGACAGCGCCATGCGTTTGAGGTCCTCGAACCCCAGGCTGCCCTTGCGGATCGCGCTGAGTAGTCCGCGCTCAAGCACGGTGCCGGCGCGGGCGAACCCGTCGACCAGCGTCGCATCGAAGCCCGATCGCATCTGGGCGATGTCCTGGGCAAAGCCGCGCGTGCTCGCCCGGACTTCGACCAGCAGTTCGTCAACGTCGTCCATCGGATTCGGCATCGGGATCGCCTTCCATCAGTCGGTCAAGGTCGGCGCGCGCCAGCGGTGCTGGAGCCGCAGCAGGGTCAGCGAGGCACGCGGCAAGCTCAGAGGGGGTGGCGGCCCAGAACTCGCCCGGCCGCCAGCCGAGCGCGCGCGCGGCCAGCGCGCAGAGGTTGAGGGCGGCCTGCCCGAAGCTGTCGCTGCTTCCGCTCACCCTGCGCTTGCCGAAGGGCGGCCTTGCAGAATCGCGCCGAGCAGCGCGCGCAGCGGCCTGGCGCACGCGGCCAGGCCTTGTTCCGCCACCGCCTCGCCCAGCGCATCGCGGGTCAGGCCTTCGCGATCGGTGAGGCAGTGCCAGAACAGCGCCACCATCTCGGACAGCTTGAGCCGCCCTTCGCCCGCGCGCTCGACCAGCGCGAACAGCGGGCCAAGCTCCTCCTCCGCCGCGACCAGCGCGGTGAAGGTGGGCCGAAGGGTGCGCGGCTGGCCGGCTACGACCAGCGAGGCTTCTCCTCGCAGGGAATTTGGCGTCCTTGTCGCGCTACCGCCTGCGGCTGCTTGAGCGCCGCTCACGCGGGCACCACCGCGCCCGAGCTTTCAAGCTGCAGCGTGTAAGTCCGCTCGCCGTTGAAATCGCCGGCGTAGTCCAATCGCTGGACGAGGAACCGCCCGCGCATCTTCTCGCCGTCCTCGAAGCTGAGCTCGTAGTCGGCGATCGTGCCGCCGAGCGCGTTGCCGCGCACCTGGCTCTCGGCCGCGCTGCCGAGGAAGATCCCGCTCGCAGCTACCGAGATCGAACGCGTCCCGGCGCCCGACAACAGTTCACGCCAGCCGCCGCTCTGCTTGTGGGTCACCACCACGGTGTCGCCGTTGATCGACATCTGCGTGGTGCGCAGCCCGGCGACGGTCGCGTAAGCGGGGGGCTGGGCGCCATCCCCGATCTTGAGCAGGAAGGCGGCGCCTGTCTGGGCGGTCATGGGTATTCCTTTCCAAAAATCCTCCCCGGAACGGGGAGGGGGACCATGCGAAGCATGGTGGAGGGGACGCGGATCAGGACGCGGCGCTGGGCCGCGTCCCCTCCGTCAGCCCTTCGGGCTGCCACCTCCCCGGGGCGGGGAGGAACAGATCAATCGGCCAAACACCGGAAGCGATATTCGAGCAGCGTGGCGCGGGCGTTGTTCGCGCGGCGTTCGGTGCGGGCGCGCAGGAACTGAATTCCGGGAATCGCGAATCCGTCCTGTGTGCGCGGCAGCGCTTCGATGCGCCGGTCGATCGCGCTGACCAGCGCGGCGTCGGCCAGCACCTCGTCGGCGCGGCTGTGAAGCTCGAGCGCGATCCGCACCTCGCGGCCGATACTGCCCTTGGTGCTCCAGTCGGCGCTGGCGCTGGCGACTACCGCGAGCCACGGCGGAGTGGCGCGCGGCGGAATTTCCTCCTCGATCGCGCTCAGCGTATCGAGCGGGGCGGGGGCGGCGCGCAGCCAGTCGAGCAGCGCGGCGCGAAGCGCGGTTTCCATCATCGGTCCTTCCCGAACAGCGGCCACAGCAGGCGGGCCTTGCGCCAGCGCCACGGATCGCGGCGGGCCTCGCGAACCCGCGCCTCGGCCTGGGCCTGGGCGATCGCGCGGGCCTTGGCGGCGAGCCGCGCGGGGAACGCGGGCGCGCCGGGCTTTGTTTCGGCGGTGATCATCGCCGCCCAGCTCACAGCCGCATCCGCCGCCAGGGCCGCCACAGCGCGGCGACCGCGGCCGGCGGGCCGGCGTCGGCGCCGCTGTCGCGTGTCCGCCAGTGATGCGCGGCGAGGCGGACCGCGCCGTGGCGCAGCCCGTCAGGCAGCAGCTCCCACGCCGGGGCGAGCCCGGCGGTGAAGCGCACCGCGACCCGGCCGGCGCTGCCCTGGCGGACCACCCGCACCAGCCCGCGGCCGTCGGCCTCGAGTTCGATCGCATAGGCGTCCGGGGCGAGCGCATAACGCGACCCTTCCGCCGGGATCGCCTCGAGCCCGATGATCGCCTGGACCGGGCGCGTGACGAGCGCCTGCCATTCGGCGGAGGCCGGCAGCACTTCCTCGCACGAGGCGACGAGCGGGAGAGTGCCGGTGAACGCCTCGCACATCTCCAGCGCGCTGCGCAGCTGCGCGGTCAACGCCGCGTCGTCGGATAACGAGCGGATCGCCAGCCACTGCTTGAGTTCGTCGAGAGCCGCGCCGGGCAATTCCGCGGGCGCGACGATGGTCCGCTGCATGCGGTTTCTCCGATCAGGTCTCGAAAAAAGGGGTGCCCGCGCCGGCAAGGGGGTCAGCCGGCGCGGGCGTGATCCTCCCCGGCACGGGGAGGGGGACCGCATGAAGTGCGGTGGAGGGGACTAGGCCGCAAGCGCGGCGCCGGTGGCCGAATCCCCTCCGTCAGTCGCTTCGCGACTGCCACCTCCCCGTCCTGGGGAGGACTACCTACACTTCGATCTTGAGCAGCTTGATCGCCGCGCTGTCCAGCACCTGGCCGCCGATCCGCTTGGTGGCGTAGAAGTGGACGAACGGCTTGTTGGTGAACGGATCGCGCAGGATCTGCGTCGCGCTTCGTTCGGCGATCAGGTAGCCGGCGCGGAAGTTGCCGAACGCGATCGGGAAGGCGTTCGCCGCCACATCGGGCATATCCTCGGCCTCGACCACCGGGTAGCCCAGCAGGCGGTCGGGTTGGCCTTCGACCAGGCCCGGCTGCCACAGGAACGCGCCGTCGGCGGTCTTGAGCTTGCGCACCTCGCTGAGCGTGGCCGAGTTCATCACCCAGCTCGCGCCCTGGCGGTGCCCCGACTTGAGCGTGTGGACCAGGTCGATCAGCTTGGCCTCGGGCTCGCCGCCGAAGCCGGCGGCGTCGCCGGTGCCGACGTACTGCACCGCGCCGAACGCCCGCGCGCCGTCGCCGAACACCGAGACCGGCGCGGCGAGGAAGCCCTTGGGCATGTCGAGCCCGTTGCCGCTGACGAACGCCGCGCCTTCGGCGCGGGCGAACTCCATCGCGATCTCGCTGGCGAGCCAGGTCTCGAGGTCGAACGCGGCATCGTCGAGCATCGCCTGGCTCGCCGCCGGGTTGGCGTAGAGCTCGCCGGTGGGCGGGGCGATCTCGGCGAACTGCGGCGCGTCGGTTTCGGGCCGGCCGGCGCTTTCGCTGACCCAGCCCGAGGCGGTGCCCCCGGTCGAGACCAGCTTGCGGTAGCCGCTCGAGCCGGTCTGCACGACCTGGGCGATGGCGCGGATCGGGCTGATCTCGATCAGCTCGCGGGCGATCAGCGCATCGATCTGGCGCGGGACGGCATAGCCGCCGTCGGCCGGGATCGAGGTGACGAGCGACTTCAGTTCGGTGATGCGGCCGGTGCGCAAATAGCCGTTGACGAAGCCTTTCACTTCCGGGCTCGCGTCGGCGATCCCGATGGCGGGGCGCTGGGCGGCGCGGCCGACGCGCTCGAGGCGCACCTTGACCTCGTCGATGTCGGTTCTCAGGGCCTTGATCTCGGTGTCGCTCGCATCCTGGCGGGCGACGATGTCGAAGCTCGAATCGAGCTGGTCGGTAACGACGATATCCATGGGTAGACTACCTTTCTTCTTGGTTGTTGCGAACGCGCATCCGCACGTTCGTCCTCGGCGCTGATCGCTCCGCTTCGCTACGCGGCGCCTGCGGGCGCGCGTTCGCGCTTGCGGGGTTGCTGGTCACAACCCCGTTCTCGCGCTTTGCTCTGTTGTCGTGTTGATCCGGTCCGCGACCACGGACCGCAAGGCCGAACGGCCGTTGCGGCTTATGCCGCGGAAGCCAAGGGGTGCGGACGCACCCCGCCCGGCGTTTGAGGCTCCATGACGAAATGCACCCGCGCGCCGTGCTGGAGCGGGTGGGTGACGAGGCTGACTTCGATCAGGTCGACCGCTTCGAGCGTGCGGCCCGAAGCGGCATGACGAGCGGCGCGGGCGCGGTAGCCGAAGCTGAGCCCGCTCACCGAATTGGCACGCAGCATGGTGCCAATACGGCCATCGGGGTTATCGACCGTCGCCACCACGCGCAGGCCGCGGGCATCTTCGGCCGCGCGTTCGACCCAGCCGATGCGCTGGTCGGGGCGGTGCTGCCAGTAGAGCGGGAGCGGCTCCCGGCGTTCGGCCAGCGTACGTGCGAAGGCGCCTGGGCGGATGGTGTCGCGCGCCGCGTCGGCGACGCCGAACAGCGCGGCGTATCCGGCGAACCTCATCTCCCACCTCCGCTCGTCCTGAGCTTGTCGAAGGACGTTGGCGTTCGCGAGCGGGCTTCGACAGGCTCAGCCCGAGCGGGATTGGGTTCGTGCGCAGCGAACCGTTTCACTTGAGCAGCTCCGGCACGCCGATCCGCACCGCGATGCCGATCAGCAGTAGCGCGAGCACCCCGCGCACCAGCCATTCGACCGCGGCCTTCCACGCGCTTGCCTTGGCCGCGCGCCAGGCGGCGAGCAGCTCGCGCAGTTCGTCGATATCGTCCTGCGCGCTCGGGTCGGACAGGCCGAGCCGGCCGAGCACGCGGCTCGCGCCGACCTCGCTTGCTTCCTCGACGATCGCGCGCAGCGTCACCAGCTCAACGCCTTCGGTGGTCGCCTGCGCGATCAGCCGGGCGAGCATGTCCTCCCTCGCGTTGAATGGGCGGGTCATTCGGCATCTCCAATGTTGAGCATGGTGCGCTTCTCGTCCGCCGAGAGGAACTCAGCCGCGGTGACTTGCGCCCACAGCCGCTCGCGGTCCTCCGACAAGGCGGGAACCCGGTCGAGGTCGACCGCCAGGCGGCCCCCGCCGTTCTCTGCCGCGAACCACGGCGCCAGACCTTCCTGCAGCCCGGCGAGGATCTTCCCCGTCAGCGGCAGCAGCGTCAGCCGCCACAGCGCGCGGTTGGCCTCGCGGTAGTTGGTGTAGGTATTGTCGCCCGGCAGCCCGAGCAGCATCGGCGGCACCCCGAAAGCGAGCGCGATGTCGCGCGCCGCCGCCGCTTTCAACGTGGCGAAATCCATGTCCGCCGGGGTCATCGCCATCGCCTGCCACTTCAATCCGCCTTCGAGCAGCATCGGCCGCCCGGCGTTGCCCGCCCCGGCATAGGCCTGCGCGAGTTCGGCCTTGAGCCGGTCGAACTGGTCGGAGTTCAGTACGCCGCCGTCACCCGGCTCGAACATCAGCGCGCCGCTCGGCCGCGCGGCGTTTTCGAGCAGCGCGCGGTTCCATTGCGACGCGGCGTTGTGGATCGCCACCGCTTGCTCCGCCGCCGCCAGGCACCCGGCGCCGTAGTGGTCGTCGGCCGGATGGTAGCCTTTGAGGTGGATGAGGTTGGGCCAGCCGTCCTCGTCTTCCAGCGGGATCGTCAGAGTGCGGTCGGCGAGTTTGTAAGCGAACGCGGTCGGCCAGCCGTCGGGCCCCGGGACCACGTTCATCCGCTCGGGCCGCAGCGCGAACAGCTCGACCGGGCGGCCGGCGGCGTCCTTGAGCACCTGGACGAAGCCGTTGCCGTGGAGCAGCAGCTGGCTCGCCAGCGTCTCGAGCAGCGCCTGCCCAGCCGAAGTGGCCGAGACCAGCGCGGCGAGCGCCGGGTCGGTCGGCTGGAGCGGTGCGCTGCCGACGCCCTCCGCCACGATCCGCACGCTGCGCTGCGCCACCGGATTGTCGAGAAACGCCGCGCGCACGCTGCGTGTGTACTCATACTGCGGCGGACCCGCTTCGAAGGCGGTGGCCCCCAAGTTGGCCCACGGCGAGACGAACCCGCGCGCGATCGGCACGCGAGCGGCCCCGCCCCCGCCCTTGAAGGCGGAAGCGAGACTGGTGAGGAAGGACATCAAGTTACTCCACTCAATGCGTCACCCCGGCCTCAGAGCCGGGGTCCCGCTTCTTCTGGCGCCGCCTCAAAAGGCAGCGGGGTGACGACGAGGCAAATTCAGTTATGGGTAGCGAATGACCCACGACCGACTGGCGCGAAGCGGCGCTCGACCGCGTCCGCGCGCTCATCCGCGAAGCCGACCCGGAGGCGGTCGAAACCGTGAAATGGCGCAAGCCCACCAACCGGCGGGCGTGCCCGTGTGGGAGCACGCCGGGCTGGCGTGTGGGAGCACGCCGGGCTGATCTGCACCGGCGAAACCTACAAAACCTACGTCAAGCTGACTTTCGCCCACGGCGCGGCGCTCGACGATCGGGCAACCCTGTTCAACGCCGGCTTCGGCGGCAACACCCGTCGCGCGATCGACCTGCGCGAGAGGGATGCGCTGGACGCGGACGCGTTCAATGCGCTGGTAAAGGCGGCGGTCGAGTACAACGTAATGAAGAAGGGCTAATCTTTGGCGCCGTCCCGATCGGTTGAGTCCGGAAGGGGGGCGTCGTTGGGTCCCGCCTCTTCATCCGGGGGGCCACTGTATTCGTTGGTGAGGTTTATTGCTTCCGGAGACCAACGCATGGCAATTTCTTGATATGCCTCGAAGTGCTTGGGAAAGTAGGACCAATGGCCATCGCCCTCTTTCTTCCACCGCTCTCGCTGTATGAAGGGGGTGGCAGCGTTCCAGTCGCGTACGAAAGCAGACTGCATCCACGACCTGTAGAACGCCTCATCCAGAATGTCGGCGTTTATGCCGATTGCAACCATTTCGTAGTGATTGAGATAGTCGATGACGCAGCGACGCAAGGCCTTCCCAGCCGCGTCCGCACGATTGTGCAGGTGTGAAAAGCCGATCCCTTTGCGAAGATCGCCGAAGGATTCCGCCAACTTGCGATAATGTTCGGTCGATTCGGTCTTCTCGATCAGATCGAGAGTGGCCTTCTGCCGCGCTACGGCGCGGGTATTGCGTACTGCCAGAAAGGCAATGATCGCCGAGATGGCAACGAGTGCAGGGGTGATATAAATTCGCCAGTCAGGCGGCTGCACGAGGCAGACGACATGACTGGCGGATTTGACAACATCAGCGCACTCAATTGTCAGTCGCGCATACCTTCACGCATCGGGTTACTCCCTCTGTCTCCAGGCGGATGTACTCATCAGCCAGGTACCATGCAAGGCCTTAAGGGTTCCCTGCTGTACGGTTGCTGTCTGCGCGGAGCAAGCCGAGGAATGCCTCAAAGCGTGTTCATAAGGCGAATCCGCGGCTCACCCTTCTTCCCCAACATCAGCTCGGTCAGCGCCCACACTAGGGCATCCGCGCGGTCGGGCGACCGGCCCGGTCCTTCGTAGCGGCCCGCGGCCATCAACCCGCACAGCTGGTCCTCCAGCTTGGCGAACATCCCGGCGTGGCGCACCTTGCCGGCTTCGTAGAGCGCGGCGACCGGCTCGGCGCGGGCGACCTTGCCCTTGCTGGCATGCACCAGTTTGACCGGCAGCACCTCGTCGGCGGCCATGAGCACCGATTTGACCATCGCCCCGCCCTGGTTGGCCTCCGCGACCACCCGGTCGGCGCCCCACAGCCGCGCGGCGTTGGCGACGGCGCGGGCCCATTTCTCAGGGCTCGCCTTCTCGACGCTGGCGTCGGCCAGCACCACCGCGTTGCCGTCTTCGAGCAGCGCGGCGACCACGATCCCGCAGGCATCGCCCTTCTCGCCGGCCGGCGGATCGACCGCCACCACGGTGCGCACGCGCAGGCATTCGGGCACCCCCTCGCGGCACCGCTCGAGCAAGGCCCGGCTCCACAGCGCGCCTTCCGCCTCGGCCACCAGCTCGCCGTCGAGTTCCTGCCGGCCGAAACCGGTGGCGGCGTACTGCGCGATCATCGCGGCGAAAAACTCGCCCGGCAGCACCGCGTCGTTGTCGGTCGTGCGGCCCGTGGCCAGCGCCACTTCGCCGCGCCGCGCGGCGTCCATCAGCCGCAGCATCAGCGCGGTGCGGCGCGGGGTAGTGGTGGCGAGGATGCGAGGGCTTTCGCCCAGCCGCATCCCCAGTTGCAGGTTGTCCCACGCGGCGAGCGCGCGGGACGAAGCGTTGTCCCACTTGGCGATCTCGTCGCACCAGGCGTGGCTGTGCTGCGGCCCGCGCAAGGCGTCGGGCTCGCCGGCCGAGTATAGGTAGGCTTGCGCTCCGTTTTGCCACTGCAGGCGGCGCAGCGAGGGTTCGTATTCGGGCGCCAGCGCCCCGGGGGCGGCGGCCAGGATGCCGCTTTCGCCCTCGACCATCACGCTGCGCGCCTCCGCCAGGCTGGCGGCGACCAGCGCGATGCGCGCCTTGCCGTCGGCCCGCGCCACGTCGCGCACCCATTCGGCGCCGGCTCGGGTCTTGCCGAACCCACGCCCGGCGCAGATCAGCCAGATGCGCCAGGCGTGTTCGGGGGGCAGCTGCGCGTCGCGCGCCCAGCCTTCCCAGTACCAGCTGCCGAGCGCGGCTAGCTCGTGCGGCGCGAGTTCGCGCCCCAGTTCCAGCCGGTCGGCGAGCGCGCCCTCGCCGGTGCGCCGCAGCCAGGTGCCGCGGCTGGCGACCTTGCGCGGCTTCAATCGCGGGGTTCTAGCCATCGCCCTGCTGCTTTTTGTCGGACTCGCCGCGCGCGGTGGCGATCTTGCGGCGGTTTTCCTTCTGCCGGGCGCGCAGGGCATCGATCTTGGCGTTGATCGAGGCGATCGTCGTCACCTCCTCGGCGAGCGTGCGCCGGCCCTTTTCGCGCGCCACGCTATCGCGGTGCGCGGTCAGGCAGCGGATCGCGGCGGTGGTGTCGAACTTGGGGGCGGGGGCATCGCCCGCGGCGGCCGCGGTATCGCCCGAGCGCAGGCGGCCGAGCAGCTCCATCTCAAGGTTGTCGTAGCCTTCGGCCAGCGCGGCGTACCAGCGCCGGGCGAACTCGGGATCGCTCCGCCGCTCGCGATAGACCGCGCCGATGGTGAGGTCCGCCACCCTGGCGGCGGCGGTGACATTCGAGGTCTCGGCGAGCTCGGCGATGAACCGGTCGAACTTGGCCGCGCCGCGCTTGGCGCGCGGCCCGGTCTTGGCGATACATCGGCCGTCGCCCGGGTCGGCGGCGTCCCACGCGGCGCGGAACGCCGCGTCCTTTTCCCGCCGGTGGTAAGGGGTCGAGCTGGATACGCCGGCCGCGCGGCCTGCCGCCCGCACGCCGCCGCCAGTTCGAAGCGCTTCGAGGAAGCGCGCGACCCAGGCAGGCTCGCCTTCGGCCTTGCGCTGGCCAACCGCATTTTGATCATTCCGCATCGATCCCAGATCCCGTCCCGGCGATGGCCCGTGTTGGGGCGGACACGAAAACGGGCGGAGGCCCGAAAGCCCCGCCCGTTCGAATCACACCATCGCGATGTTCCGGTTCTCTAACCAAGTAGCGTTACGATGTCAAGATAAAAGTGCCAAATAGGTTTGCAACGGCCGAGATTGTGTGGACCCTGTGGTTCGCGTAGAGGCGCGCGACGTTTGGCAAGGGACGCTCGATGCTGCGCAGCCTCTACAACTGGACTTTGGACAAGGCCGCGCACCGCCATGCGATCTGGTGGCTGGCGGCGTTCAGCTTCATCGAGGCGAGCTTTTTCCCGATACCGCCGCACCCGCTGCTGGGGCTGATGTGCCTGGCCGAACCGAAGAAGGCGCTGCGCTTCGCCGCGGTCGCCACCGCGGCCTCGGTGCTCGGCGGGCTGCTCGGCTACGCCATCGGCTATGCGCTGTACGACACCGTCGGCACCCAGCTGCTGGCGGCGCTGGGAATGACCGAAAGCTTCCCGGTGGCGGCGTGCTACCTGCGCGAATTCGGCTCCGAGATCATCATGATCAAGGGCGCCACCCCGATCCCGTTCAAGCTGCTGACGATCACCGCCGGGTTCATCGCCATGCCGCTGGTCCCGTTCATCCTGGCGAGCGTAATCAGCCGCGCGATCAGCTTCATGATCGTCGGCCTGCTGTTCCGCCTGTTCGGGGCCCCGATCAAGCGCTTCATCGACAAGTACCTGGGGCTGGTCACGATCGGCTTCGTGGTGCTGGTGGTCGGCGGTTTCCTGGCGCTGACTTTCCTGTCGGGCGGCGACGCGGACAAGACCGACAAATGCTTGGCGGCGGCCACGGCTCCCGCCGCGTGACCGCGACGAAAGCTATCTCGCAGCGAGCGCGCTCTCGGCTTCGATCGCGCCCTGCGCCAGTGCAATCGCTTTGGCCAGCAGCGCCTCGGCCACCGGGTCCTTCACTCGCAGCTTGAGCGAGGCTTCGGCCGCGGATTTCGCGCCCGCCAGGTCGCCCGAGGCCAGCAACGCGGCGGCGACGTCGCGGCGGACCGGGTACCAGAAAGCCGGCGGGTCGGTGAATTCGCCGAACGCCGGGGTCTCTTCCAGCTCGGCGGCGCGGGTGAACGCGGCGACGGCCGCCGAATGGTCGCCCGCCAGCATGGCCGCGCGCCCGGCGAGCACGTTGCGGGTAACCCCGAGCATGGTCTCTGCGGCGCGGACTTCGCGCTTCGTGGGGTCGTCGGCGATCTTCTCGGGAATCGCGGCGATGGCGGCGTCGATCGCCGCGCGGTCCCCCAACCACGCGGCGGCCTCGCCGCGGGCGTAGTGCCACGCCGCTTTGAGGTAGGGCAGCTTGGGTTCGGGCAGCGCCGCGAGCGAAGCCGGATCGAACCGCGCGATCGCGAAATAGCCTGAGGCGGCCAGCAGCTGGCTGACCGCCGACGCCTCCTCGCGCGCGGCGGATCGCGCCACCAGGGGTCGGGCGAGATCGAGCGCGATCGCCGAATCGCCGGCCATCAGCGCGCCCCCGAGCCCGTAGATGATGTTGTGCGCGTGGTACGGCAGCCCGAACACGCCCTCGGGCCCGTCGAGCCCCAGCCGCGCGGCGTTCTGCTTGCCGATCTCGACCGCGCGGCGGTTGGTCTCGGCGGTCTCCTGGTAGCGGCCGACCCAGTAGAACGTGTGCGCGGGCATGTGCACCAGATGGCTGGCGCGTGGGGCGAGCGCGGCGAGTTTTTCGGCGTAGGGCTCGGCCTTGCCGGGCTCGCCGAGGATCTCGGTGGCGTGGATATAGAAATGGATCGCCGGGGTGTGATCGGGGGAGCGGGCGAGCACGGTCTCGAGCAGGGGAATCGCGGTGCCCAGCCGGGTGAGGTCGGCTTGAGCGTCCTGCGCGAACGACGCGACCATGATAGCGTCGGCGGCGAGCACGGCGATCTCATTATCCGCGGGGTATGTGAGGCGAAGCGCGTCCATCGCCCTGGCGAAATCGGCGTCGCGCTTCGCCGGGTCGCCGCGGCGGAAGCGCTTAAGCAGGGCGGTGGTGAGCGCCCTTTCCTTGGCGGTCCCGGTCTTGGCGGCGAGCGATTTCGCCTGGCGGGCGAACGGCAGCAGTTCGGCGCGCTGAGCTTCGTCGGCGCCGAAGTTGATCGTCGGCGCGGTCACCAGCGCCTGGCCCCACAGGCACATCGCGCAAGCGGGATCGAGCCGGACTGCTTCCTCCATCGCGGCGACCGCCGCCGTGTGCGCGAACGCCGCACCGAGCTCGAGCCCGTTGGAGAAGTACGCCTGCGCTTGCGGCACCGCGGTGGTGATCGCGAAACCACCGTCGCCGTAGCCCGGCAGGAGCGTCGCCTCCTTGGGCGCGAGGTTATCGGTGTGCGCGTGACTCTCGGCCGCCGCCTCGGAAACCGGCGCGGCGGGAGTTTTAAGCGCGTGATCGGTCGGTTCGGGCGAGGCTGGTCCGCTCTGCCCCGATGCCGCCGCTGCCCATACAACCAGCGCCACCGCGCTCATCAATCCCGGTAGCCTCATGCGATCCCTCCTGAGAAAATGCAGTCCGCCTAGATGATCCCCACGGACTTCCCCGCCCGCTCGAACATGCCGAGAATCGTCTCGACCTCTTCCGCGGTGTGCTCGGCGCAAAGCGAGCAGCGTAGCAGGGTCATGTTGGCCGGGGTCGCCGGGGGCCGCGCGAGATTGACGTAGAGGCCCTCTTTCAGGAGCGCCTCCCACATCATCGCGCCGCGTTCGAGGTCGGGCATGATCACCGCCACGATCGCGCTCTGGGGATTTCCGGTGCCGAGCTGGAAGCCGAGCGCCTTCAAACCGCCGTGGAGCCGCTTGGAGTTTTCCCACAGATGCGCGCGCTTGTTGGAGCCATGCATCAGCTTACGGATGCTGGCCGCGGCGGTCGCGACCACGCTCGGCGGCAGGCTGGCGGTGAACACGTACGGTCGGCAGACCAGCCGCAGAATCTCGAACTTGGGATGGTTGGAAACGCAGAAGCCGCCCACCGTTCCCACCGATTTCGAGAACGTACCGATAATGAAGTCGCAGTCGCCAATCACGCCCGCCGCTTCACATACGCCGCGGCCGTGCTCGCCGATGAAGCCCATCGAATGCGCCTCGTCAACCAGCACCATCGCACCATGCTTCTTGGCGACCGCGACCATTTCCTTGAGTGGGGCGATGTCCCCGAGCATCGAATAGACGCCTTCGAGGATCACCAGCTTGCCGGCGCCCGCGGGGATGCGGCCAAGCCGCTTGTCCATCGCCTCGACATCGTTGTGCCTGAACGGCACCACCTCGGCATCGCCCAGCTTACAGCCATCCCAGATCGATGCGTGGCTGTCGATGTCGAGCACGATGTAGTCACCCTTGCCGGCGATCGTGCTGATGATGCCCAGGTTCGCCTGGTAGCCGGTCGAGAACACCATCGCGTGGTCCATGGCGTAGAATTCGCGCAAGGCGTCCTCGCACTCGCGATGTCCGCGATAGGTGCCGTTGAGCACCCGGCTGCCGGTGGTGCCGCTGCCGAACTCGTCGAGCGCCGCCTTGCCGGCTTCGATCACGTCGGGATCGAAGGTCATGCCCATGTAATTGTAGGTGCCCAGCAAGATCGTGTCGCGCCCGTTGCAGACCGCCCGGGTGGGGCTGAGCACGCGCTCCATCACCAGGTTGAACGGATCCTCCTGTCCGGTTGCCAGCAGCCCTTCGCGCATAGCGATGAGCGGGTCGAACTTGGCGAACAGGTCGCCCTGCCCGACCGCGCTCTCGACCGGACGGCCGGGCTCATCGATGCCTTCGCTCATGCCGATTGGGTATCGGACACGGTGTCGACCAGGTTGCCCCAGGTCTCGATCTCGGCCTGCTGGTTCATGCTGATGATGATGTCGAATTCGTCCTCGATCGCGGCGACGAAGTCCATCACCGTCAGACTGTCGAATTCCAGATCGCCGGCAAAGGTCGTGTCCTCGTCGATTTCGGCGCCGTTCTTGTTGAACGGTTCGGCCAAGGTGCGGATGCGGGCGTCGACTTCGGCTCGGTCCATGGGCTTTGGTACTATCCTGTTTTGCGCGCGGCGCCGCGCGCTGATGCGCCGGCCATGGCAATGGGGGAAGCTTGACAAGCGGCCCGCGGGCGCGCTTGTCAAGCTTCCCCCGCACTGGCAAGCCCTGTGGCCGAGGGGGAGTTGCATGACGGACGGTTCAAATCGAGGGGGACCGACGGACCATTCCCCGCCCAAGCTGGCGCCCTATGCCCCCTATTCGCTGCACGCGATCCATCTACTGCGCACGACCCAGATGCAGACCCTGCAATTGTCGGCGATGGCCGACCAGAAGGCCTCGATCCTGATGGGCGCCAGCTTCCTGGTGTTCTCGATCTCGGTCAGCCGCGCCTTTGCCGGTCATTTGCCGGTGAGCCTGGCGATCCTGGCGATTTTCGCTTTCCTGAGTTCGCTGTGCGCGGTCGTGGCGGTGCTGCCGTCGGTTTCGACGAGCAAGGGGCCAGTCGGCGCCAACCGGATGTTCTTCGGCCATTTCGCGCTGCGCGACGAGGCCGAATGGACCGAGGAGGTGCTCGCGCAGCTGCACCAGGATGAAACGGTGTTTCGCACCATGCTGCACGATATCTACCAGAACGGGCGGGTGCTCCAGCGCAAGAAGTATCGCTTCATGGGCTACGCCTACCGCCTGTTTGTGCTCGGGCTGGTGATCACGCTGGCCTCGTTCGCGCTCGAGATGTCCTTACTGCGCAATTAGTCCGCGCACCGCCGCCATGAACGGGCCGATCGAAACCGGCTTGGCCAGATAGCCGGTCGCGCCCGCGCCGCGGATGCGCTCTTCGTCGCCTTTGCCGGCGTAGGCGGTCACCGCGAGTACCGGGATGTCGCCGAGCGAGGCGTCGCGCCGCATGGCCACGATCAGGTCGACGCCCGAGACCCCGGGCAACTGGATATCCATGATCACCAGGTCCGGCGCAAAGGCGCGCGCGGCATTCAAGACCAGCTCGCCGTCGGCCACCGGTTCGACTTCGAACCCGCTCGCGCGCAACACGTCGCAGAACAGCTTGCGGTTAAGGTCGTTGTCCTCGACAACGAGAATTCTTTTCGTCACTTGGGCCTCATAGCAAGGCTGGCGGGTGCCGGCGGCTCGCCGCGGAGCTAGGGGATGAAACTGTTGCTGAAAAGACTTCAAAATGCGTTTTGGAGCCGGCGGACCGGATCGTCACCCTCGTTCGAAAGCTTTTACAAAAGCGCGGAAGATATCGACGCATCGGCTTATCAGGGTGATGTCGCGCGTATCTTCTTCGCCAACAAGGGCCCTCTGGTCCACAAATGGCTCCATTATCTCGAAATCTACGAAAGGACTTTTGCCCGGTTCCGCGGGAAGCCGTTTCGATTTCTCGAGATAGGTGTGTCAAAAGGCGGCTCGCTCCAGATGTGGCGCTCATTCTTCGGCGACCAAGCAACCATCTTCGGTATCGATATCAACCCCGATTGCGCCGCCATCAACGGGCAACATGGGCAGGTTCGTATCGGCTCGCAGGATGATCCGGCTTTCCTTGCCTCGGTAATCGCGGAAATGGGCGGGGTGGACATCATCCTCGACGACGGCTCGCACGTCGCGCGCCACCAGCGGGTCAGCTTCGACATACTGTTTCCCCTGCTGTCGGACGACGGGCTCTACGTGATTGAGGATATGCATACGGCCTATTGGGGCCACTTCGAAGGCGGGCTGCGCCGGCCAGGAACGGCGATCGAAATGCTCAAGGGCAAAGTGGACGAGATGCACCGGCAATATTTCGAACGAGGCCGCAACGATTTCGCGAAAATGCTCGCCATCGAAAGCATCCAGTTCTTCGATTCGATCGCGGTCGTCCACAAGCGCGCGCAGGATGAGCGCAGGGTCGTGATGGTCCCTGCGCCTGAGGTTCACCCGTGACGGCCGAGCACCATTCGGGAGATGCCGACACCCTCGCACTGTCGGCGCTCGGCTGGGTGCTGGCCGACCAGGACCGCGCCGACCGCCTGCTCGCGCTGACCGGGCTGACGCCCGACATCCTGCGCGACCGGTTGACCGACCGCGGTGTGCTGGCGGCGGTGCTCGACTACCTTGCCGGGCACGAACCCGATCTGCTGCTCGCCGCCGATGCGCTCAACGTGGCGCCCGAGCGCCTCGCCGCGGCCCGCGCGGAACTGTCGGCATGAGCCGCCCGCTGGTGATCTCCGATTGCGACGAAGTGCTGCTCTACATGATTGCGCCGTTCAAGGACTGGCTCGCCGAAGGGCAGGGGGTCGATTTCAACATGGTCGGCAACGATTTCGGCGAATCGATGCGCTGGCAGAAGACCGGCGAGCTGGTCGAGCCAGCCGAGATCTGGGGTTTCCTGCGCGGGTTCTTCGACACCGAGATGCACCGCCAGGGCCCGATTCCCGGCGCGGTCGAGGCGATCGGCGCGCTCAGCGAGCACGCCGATGTGGTGATCCTCACAAATCTCACCGACCGCCACCGCGAGATGCGCTTCGCGCAACTGGCGGGCCACGGCATCCACGCCCGCGTGTTCACCAATCAGGGGCCCAAGGGACCCGCATTGAAGACGATCGTCGAGGAATATGCGCCGAGCCGCGCGATCTTTATCGACGATCTCGCGCAGCATCTGAAGTCGGCGGGCGACACCGTGCCGCACGTGCGCCGGCTGCACTTGTGCGGCGAACCGATGCTCGCCGACCGCATCGCTTGTGCGCACAAGGCGGGCGACGCGCACGCCCGGATCGACAGCTGGGCAGACGCGTTGCCCTGGCTAATCGGCGAACTGACCAAGGAACCGGAGGACGCATGACCACTGACAGCCACAATATCGCGGGGCGCCTGGCCGAACTGGGCATTATCCTGCCGCAACCCGCCGCGCCCGTCGCCGCCTACGTCCCGGTGGTGATCGCCGGGGGACTGGCCTACGTCTCGGGGCAACTGCCGTTCGTTAATGGCGAACTGGTCAAGGGCCGGCTGGGTGAAAGCGTGCCGCTCGACGAAGGCGTTGCCGCGGCTCGGGCCTGCGGACTGATGATTCTCGCCCAGCTCAAGGCCGCACTAGGCTCGCTCGATCGGGTCGAGCGGGTGGTCAAGCTCGGCGCGTTCGTCAATTCGACGGCTGACTTCCAAGATCAGCCGCGCATCGCCAACGGCGCGAGCGAACTGATGGCCGAGGTCTTCGGCGATGCCGGCAAGCATGCGCGCAGCGCGGTCGGCGTGCCGGTCCTGCCGCTGGGCGCGGCAGTGGAGGTCGACGCGATTGTCGCTGTTCGGGCCGATTGACCGCTGGCTCGCGCCGCCGCCCGAATCCCAGCGGGTCGCGTGGCTTGGCAAGCACGAATACGCCCACCGCGGCGTCCATGACGCGCACATGGTCGAGAATTCGTTGGCCGCGTTCGGGGAGGCGATCCACCGCGGGCTGGGCATCGAATGCGACGTTCAGAAGAGCCGCGACGGACGTGCGATGGTGTTCCACGATTGGGGGCTGGGCCGGCTGACCGCGTGCGACGGCCCAGTGGTCCATCGCGATGCCGCGGCGCTCGAGGCGATTGTGCTGCGCGGCAGCAGCGATTGCCTCGTCACGCTCGACCGGGTGCTCGAGCAGGTGGCCGGGCGAGTGCCGCTGCTGATTGAGATCAAATCGAAGCGCGAGCGCAATCCGGCGCCGCTGTGCCTGGCGGTGTACCGCGCGTTGGAGGGTTATCGTGGATCCCACGCGGTGATGAGCTTCGACAGCCGCGTGCCAAAATGGTTCGCGGTTCATTCACCCCACACCGTTCGAGGGCTCGTCGTTACCGAAGATGACACCCGCGGGGTGTGGGGTTGGATGCGCCGCCATCTCGCGCTGTGGCATGCCCGGCCCGATTTCCTCGCATACGACGTGCGCGACCTGCCGAGCCGGTTCGCGGCGGCCCAGCGTGCGCGCGGCTTGCCGCTGCTGACCTGGACCGTGCGCTCGGCGGCGCTGCGCGCGCGCGCCACCAGCCATGCCGACGCGCCAATCGCCGAAGGAGCAGGGCTGGCGTGAGCCGCGGCGAACTGGTCGCGCGCCCGGCCGAATCCGTCGGCGAATTGCCGGCGGCCGAGTGGGATGCCCTCCACACCCGTGACAACCCGTTCGTGTGCCATGCCTTCCTGTCGGCTCTGGAGGACTCGGGCAGCGTTGCCGCGGAAAGCGGCTGGCGTCCGGTGCCGCTGGTGATCGAGGATGCGGGCCGGCTGGTGGCCGCGCTGCCGGCTTATCTCAAGAGCCATAGCCAGGGCGAATATGTGTTCGACCATGCCTGGGCCGACGCGTGGGAGCGGGCGGGCGGGCGTTACTATCCCAAGCTCCAGATCGCCGCGCCGTTCACCCCCGCCGCCGGTCCGCGCGTGCTGGCTCGCGATCCGGCGCTGGCTGCGCCGTTGCTCGACTTCGCGCAAAGGTTCGCCGCGGCCAATGCGCTGTCCTCCATCCACGCGACGTTCGTCGAACCCGCGCAGGTGCCGCTGTTCGAAGCAGCCGGCTGGCTGCTGCGCCACGACATTCAGTTCCACTGGCACAACCGCGGTTACCGGTCCTTTGACGATTTTCTGGGTGCGCTCGCCAGCCGCAAGCGCAAGGCGATCCGCAAGGAACGCGAAGCGGCGCAGGACGGCGTCACCATTATCCGGCTGACCGGCCACGAACTTCGCCCAGAGCACTGGGATGCCTTTTGGACCTTCTACCAGGATACTGGCAGCAGGAAATGGGGTCGGCCGTACCTGACGCGGGCTGCGTTTGAGCTGTTCGGCGAGCGGCTGGCGGACCGCGTGCTGTTGGTGCTGGCCTTCGACGGGGCGCGCGCGATCGCCGGAGCACTTAATTTCATCGGCGGCGAGGCGCTGTACGGCCGCTACTGGGGCTGCACCCAGGACCGGCCGTTCCTGCATTTCGAGCTGTGTTACTACCAAGCGATCGAGGCGGCGATCGAGCGCGGCCTGGCCCGGGTCGAGGCGGGCGCACAGGGCCCGCACAAGGTCGCCCGCGGATACGAGCCGGTCCGCACGACTTCGGCCCATTGGATCGCGGACCAGGGCTTTCGCGCCGCGATTGCCGAATTTCTTGAGCGCGAACGCCGCGGCGTGGCGAGCGACGCCGAATGGCTGGCGAGCCGCACCCCGTTCCGCAAAACCTAGGCGGCGCGGCGCTCTCCGGCCGCGAGCCAGGCGCGGGCGCGGCGCTGTGCCTCGGCAATCTCGCGTGCGGTCATTTCGTCGGAAATGTCGGCGCGGCACCAGGCGGCCTCCTCGTGGCCCTTGGCGGCGGCGAGGTTGAACCACTTGTGCGCTTCGATCAGGTCGCACTGCGCGCCGTGGCTGCCGGTCGAGAACGCCACCCCAAGGTCGTAGAGTGCCGACACGTCGCCTTGCAGAGCGGCTGCCAGGCAGTTGGCGACCAGCAGGTCGGCGGCTTTCGTCTTGCGCACCTTGGCGGCGCCGCCTGCGATCCCGATCAGTTCCATTGTCCAGTTCCCCCAGGCAGGCCCTTGCCGCCACTGGTGTGAATTCACCCCTTTATGGTCAACAATTGGTTAACGCGGGCGTCCAAAAAATCGCCTTCGCCCGCTCGCTGTTCGGCGGAGCTTAATTTTTGCGAGCCTAGGGGCGCGGCATCCGGAACTCACGCTTGTGCCCGTCCGGAGCCATGCCTATAGGCGCGCCAGCGCTTTCAGGGGTCGGCGGTGCCACCGGAAAAATCCGGGGCGGCGGGCTTGGTGGAACGCGATGAGAGAGGACTTCGATGGCCACTGCGGCAACCGACATCGACGTGCTGGAAAAGGCGAGGCGCGCGCTTACGCCCGACTACATCCCGTCGGACGACGAAGAGTACATGAACTCCGCCCAGCAGGATTATTTCCGCCTGCTGCTGCTGGAATGGAAGCGCTCGATCTTCACCGCCGCCAACGCCACGCTCCAGTCGCTGCAGGACGGCCCGATCCGCGAAGCCGACCTCAACGACCGTGCCTCGAGCGAAACCGACTGGGGCATCGAGCTGCGCACCCGCGACCGCCAGCGGAAGCTGATCGCCAAGATCGATTCGGCGCTACGCCGGATCGACGCGGGCGAATACGGTTTTTGCGAGGTCACCGGTGACCCGATCAGCCTCAAGCGCCTGATCGCCCGTCCTGTGGCGACGATGACGGTCGAGGCGCAGGAAGCACACGAACGGCGCGAGAAGATCTCTCGCGACGACTAGGGTTCAGACCCCAGGTCTTCGTGTTCGCGAGATAGCTGCTTAAACCTTCTTTAGCCGATCGCGGTTACAGCCCGACAAGGGACGGAGTGCAACAGGCACCCCGCCCGCGCAATGATAAGGGACAGCGCGCACGATGTCGGGCCTCGATACGCGTCATATCAATCGCGACAGCCTGTTCCTGATGGCCGAGCTGCGCTTCGAGGGCGAGGCCATCGGTCATCGGGTTAAGGTGCGCAACCTGTCCGCCGGCGGGATGATGGCCGAAAGCGAGCTCGCGGTCGTGCGCGGCGCGCGCGTGACGGTCGAACTGCGCAACCTCCCCCCGGTCGAAGGCAGCGTGGCCTGGGTCCAGGACACCCGGTTCGGGGTGGCCTTCGTGCGCGAGATCGACCCCAAGGCGCCGCGCAGCGCGGTCGGCAACGGCGACTTGGCGAGCCCGCGGTTCGTTCGTCCGTCGACCATCCAGCCGACAAGCGCCGCGCCCGACCACGGATTGCTCCGCAAAATCTAGCACCGACGCAGTTGCCCGATGGCCGCTGACGCGCCGCGCGCAAAATGCTAGGCGGCGCAGCAGGATGCCGCTTTCGTTCCGTTTCGCCTTCGCCGCTCTGGCGGTTCTGCTTGCCGGCTGCGGCTCGGGCGAGAATGGCGAGGCCGTCGGCATCGCCTATATCGGCGAACCCGATGCGCCGTTTGAGAAGGGATTGCGCCTGTCGCCGGCCGCCCAGCAGGTGCGCGCCGCCACCGCCGAGGGGCTCGTCGCGCTCGATGCCCAGGGCGACGTCGTGCCCGCGCTCGCCGAACGCTGGATCGTGACCGAGGACGCCCTCAGCTACATTTTTCGCCTGCGCAATTCGGACTGGACCGACGGCGAGCAGCTGTCCGCCGAAGAAGTGCGCGATTCGCTGCGGCGGACGATCCGTTCGCTGTCGGGCACCACCCTGGGGCTCGATTTCGCTCCGGTCGCCGAGGTCCGCGCGATGACCGGCCGGGTGATCGAGATTCGCCTGGCGAGCCCGATGCCCGATTTCCTCCAGCTCCTCGCCCAGCCCGAACTGGGGATGCTCCACCGCGGCGCCGGGGCCGGGCCGATGGCGCTGACCCGCGATGTCGCGATCGCCCGGCTGAGCGTGCTGCCGCCCGAGGCGCGCGGACTGCCCACGCGCGAGAACTGGCGCGAGGGCACGCGCGTGCTCGCTGTGCGCGCCTTGCCGGCAGAGCGTGCGGTCGCCGCGTTCCGCGCGGGCGAGGTCGATCTGGTGCTCGACGGGCGGCTGGCAAGCCTGCCGCTGGCCGATATCGGCCCGCTCTCGCGCGGGACGGTGCGGCTCGACGCGGCGCAGGGCCTGATGGGGCTGCGGGTGCTCAACACCCAGGGCCTGCTCGGCGAGCCCGCGCGGCGCGAGGCGCTGGCAATGGCAATCGAGCGCGAGACCTTGCTGGCGCCGTTCAACATCGCCGGCTGGCTACCGAGCACGCGTCTGGTGCCCGCAGGCATGGCGGGCAACGCGCCCGAGCGCTGGGCGGATCTGACGCTCGACCGACGCCGCGCCGAGGCGCGCCGCCAGCTGTCCGGGTTCGCCGGGGCCAAGCTGCGGGTGGCGCTGCCCGTGGGGCCGGGTTCTGACCTCCTCTTCCGCGAGCTGGCCGCCGACTGGGCCGCGATCGGCCTCGAGGCGGTGCGCGTGGCCGAGGGGCAGCCGGCCGATCTCCAGCTGCTCGACAAGCTCGCGCGCTTTTCGGGGCGGGCGTGGTACCTCAACCAGTTCGCCTGCGCGGTGCGCCGCACCCTGTGCTCGGCCGAGGCCGACGCGCTGATTCGTGACGCCGCGAAGCAATCCGATCCGGTGGCGCGCGGCACGATGCTGGCCGAGGCCGAGGTTAGGCTGACCGACATGCAGGGCTTCATCCCGCTGGGTGCGCCGGTGCGCTGGTCGCTGGTGCGCGGCGACATCGAGGGCTTCACCGAGAACCGCTGGGCGCTTCACCCGTTGTTTCCGCTGGCGCTCGGTCCCACCTGAGACCCGGCCACAGGAGTCTTGAAGATGGTTGAGCCGCAACGCCCCGCCGAGCGCCCGCGCGCGATGGGCCCAGGTTCGTTTGGGGACCTTCCCATGGGCACCGACGCGCTCTCGGTCCGACGGCGGATCGAAGGCATGGAGAAGCTGCTCGAAAACAGCTTCACCATTCCCGGCGTCAACTACCGCGTGGGGCTCGATTCGATCGCGGGCCTGGTCCCGGTGGTTGGCGACCTGGTCACCGCGGCGATGGGCATGTGGCTGGTGTGGGAGGCCAAGAACCTCGGCATGCCCAAATGGAAGCTGATCCGCATGACCGGCAACGTCGCGGTCGACACCGCGATCGGCGCGATTCCGGTGGTGGGGGATGCGGTCGATTTCTTCTTCCGTTCCAACACCCGCAACCTCAAGATCGTCAAGCGCCACCTCGACAAGCACCACCCGGCGACGCGCACAATCGAGGGGTAGCTTCGCGCAAAGACGCAAAGACGCGAAGAGGACCCGCTTTGCCCCATACTTCGTCATCCCCGCGAAAGCGGGGACCCAGCTCCTGCCGTCGGTGATGGATCCCCGCGTTCGCGGGGATGACGGGTCTGATTACTTTGCGTAAGCGGGCCTCATGACCGGCGACGTCACCTATTCGAGCTACCTTGACCTCGACAAAATCCTCTCGGCGCAGCACCCGGCTTCGGGCGCGCACGACGAGATGCTGTTCATTATCGTCCACCAGGCGAGCGAGCTGTGGCTCAAGCTGTGCCTGCACGAACTCACCGCCGCGCGCACCGAGATCGCCGCCGACGATTTGCGCCCCGCGTTCAAGATGCTCGCCCGGGTTGCGCGGGCACAGGGCCAGCTAATCCATTCGTGGGAGGTGCTGAGCACGATGACCCCGGCGGATTACTCGCAAGTCCGCCCGCACCTGGCCAATTCGAGCGGGTTCCAGAGCGCGCAATACCGGCTGATGGAATTCCTCATGGGCGGGCGCAATCCCGATCATGTGACGATGCACGAGGCGACGCCCAAGGTGGCGGCGGAACTGCGCGCCGAACTCGCCCGCCCGAGCCTCTACGACGAGGCGATCCGCCTGCTCGCGCGGCGCGGCTTGGCGATCCCCGCAGAGGTGCTCGAACGCGATCACCGCGGCGGCTGGACGGCCTCATCCGCGGTCGAGGCCGCCTGGGCCGAAATCTACCGCGACCCGGAGGCGCACTGGGACCTCTACGAACTCGCCGAAAAGCTGGTCGATCTCGAATACCACTTCCAGCGCTGGCGCTTCGGCCATTTGAAGACCGTCGAGCGCATCATCGGCTTCAAGCGCGGCACCGGCGGGACGGCGGGCGTGCCCTACCTCGAAGGGGTGCTCAAGCAGGTGTTCTTTCCCGAACTGCTCAGCGTGCGGACGGCGATTTGATCGGCCCGTGTCGTTACTTTGGCCGCTGTGCGGAAGCATATGCGGGCCAATGGCGAAGCAACAGTTTGTGCAGTGACAGGATAAAGGCGAGCAGGAAAGCGACGTCCGCCACGATAAAGATCGCCGTCCAACCTAGTTCGCACCCGTGAGCGCTCTCGCATCCCCGGTCGCCCACGCAAGCAGTGACCACAGGATGGTGGGAATGAAGAGAACACCCAGAAGCAAACCACAACACCGATCAGGCTTCCCGACGCAGTGCCCCACAACGGAATAGTCCGCACTTTTCTACCTCCTAACCTTGGATTCAAGGTACAGTTGGCGAGTTAATGATCGGTGGAAGTCCGAGTGCGCGGATGCCAACGAAGTCTCAAGCCTCCAGCTCGATGTCCCAGTAGAGCCAATCGCGCCAAGTCTCGTGCAGATACCCCGGCGGGAAGGCCTTGCCGTGCTGGTGGAGCTGCCAGCTAGTCGGGCGAATCGGGCGCAACGTGAGGTGCATCCGGGCCTGGACCGGGGTGCGGCCGCCCTTGCGCATGTTGCACGGGGCGCAGGCGGTGATGATGTTCTCCCACGTCGTGCGCCCGCCGAGGCGGCGGGGGATGACGTGGTCGAAGGTGAGGTCCTTCTCAGCTCCGCAGTACTGGCAGGCGAACCGGTCGCGCAGGAACAGGTTGAAGCGGGTGAAGGCGGGAAATTCGCTCGGTCGCACGTATTGCCGCAGCGCGATCACGCTGGGGATTTGCATGTCGATGCTGGGCGAATGGACGCAGCGTTCGTAGCT